>Ga0210034_1000037_pt1 | contig 179297 bp, 141 predicted proteins | sample CryGeymeta201505_FD_185466 | JGI IMG/M metagenome (GOLD analysis project Ga0210034, IMG submission 185466) | Groundwater microbial communities from Crystal Geyser aquifers in Utah, USA - Crystal Geyser metaG 2015-05 (SPAdes) (version 2) | ecosystem: Environmental > Aquatic > Deep subsurface >... | reverse complement strand
AATGGACAATGCCTATTCAAAATTGGGGGATTATATTAAACCAATTTAATCTTATATTTGAAAACAGAATTAGGATTTAATTTATAATAACAACTTTTTAAGTTTACACACTTTTTGAGATAGTGTCTATTGATTATTTGGATAAATTAGTTTATGAATTGTATAAAAACGGTTATTTTTCTTACTTGCAAACTGCTGATGAATACGTTTTAAAGTTAATTGATTTTACCAATAGCAATATTGAAAATTTTCCTGCTCGATTTTCTCCAAAAGAATTACAACTTTATGGTTCGTATTATATTTTTTACAAATCAAACCAAAGGACTACTTGGTATATTTTCTTCGAAAAAAGTAAAAATAATTATTTGATAACTTATATACTAAATAATCATTGTGAGGAAGCTAAGTGGTTATAGAATTTTAAACAATTTTGCACAGACTTTACATTCAAAATTATCACTGCTAAACCACAAAAATCTTATTAGTAATTTTCCAATCACCAGCAATTTTTTGAAGAGATAAGATATCAATATACGTAATTGTATCCACTTTCATATTGATTTTTGCACTCGCCATTTTTTGCTCAAAAATATCTAAATTCAAAATAGTCAAAGCACATTTTTTTAAAACATCATCTGATAATTTTTCTCTAGAGCTCCATTTTTGAATTAAATTTTTAAAGAAATGATTTTGGAAACCTATGATTTTTTCATCTTTTAAAATGGGAACTTTCATTGTTCCATTTTGACTGTCAAATGCTTTTTCTAAAAGCAAAAAATCTCTATTAATGTATCCTTTGAAATAATTTTCAATGGTGGTTTTTATCAAATCTACCTCATTTTTTTTATATTGACTAAAAGTCGAGAATGAAAAAAAGAGTAGAAAAATCATAAGAGAATTTTTAATCATTACTTTTATTTTAAAATCAATCATTTAAAACAGCTTCCAGCTCAATAACACCCATTTTCAATCCCTTTCCTGAAACTTTTAATTCCATTTTTCCAGCTTCTTTTTTTGATTGAACAATAACTACCAATTTTCCACTAAATAATTTCATCGTTGGCAAATGAAACAACTCTAATGAAGTGGCATCACCATTGCAAGCAGCTCTATAAGTTCCTTTTCCTTTAACTTCAAACTGTAATTGATTGGTGGCTGTTGGGCAAGGAATTCCGTTTTTATCTACTACAGAAACTGTTACAAAACTCAAATCTTTTCCATCAGATTTGATTGTTTTTCTATCAGCTTCTAGGACTATTTTATGAGGTTTTCCAGCAGTTTTTACTTCTTTTTCAGCAACAGCTTTTCCGTTTTTATCGAAAGCAACTACTTTTACAATTCCAGGTTCATACACCACATCATTCCATAGTAAACGATAACGTTCTTGTGGATTGCCATTTTTGATTTTATTCTGAATTCCTTGGCTTTTTCCGTTCACAAAAAGTTCAGCACTTTCATAGTTTGAATACACAAAAACAGGCGTTTTTTCTCCTTCACGACCTTCCCAATTCCAATGTGGCAAAATGTGTAAAGTTTCGGCTTTAGTATTCCATCTACTTCTGTATAAATAATAACGGTCTTTTGGAATTCCAGCCAAATCAATCATCCCAAAATACGAACTTCTGGAAGGCCATTTTTCGTCGTAAGGAGTTGGTTCGCCCAAATAATCAAAACCTGTCCAAACAAATTCACCAATAACCCAAGGTTTGTCATCTTGCAAAATAAAATCGTCTTCAGGCAAATTAGACCAACTGCAATATTCCAAATCATAAGACGAACTTTGAAAGTCATTATATTGTTTCATGGATCCTTTTTCGACAGGAAATTTATAAATGCCTCTTGAACTTACTGTTGACGCAGTTTCAGAACCTAAAATAAAACCTTGTGGAAATTTTTTATACGCTTCTTCATACAAATGCACGCGATAATTCAAACCAGGAATGTCCAAAATGGCACCAAAACCAGATTCCATTACCGCTTTTACTTGATCCATTCCAACAGTTACTGGACGTGTTGGGTCTTCTCTATGAAAAATATCTTGCAACCATTTTGCACGTTTTACACCTTCTGAACCCCATTGATCAGGCACTTCATTTCCTGAACTCCACATAACAATTGAAGGATGATTTCTAGTGGCATGCACTAAATTTACAATGTCTTTTTCAGCATATTCATCAAAAAAAAGGTTGTAACCGTTTTCTACTTTGGGTTTTTTCCATTCGTCAAATGATTCAGCTAAAAATAAAAATCCGAGTTCGTCAGCCAATTCTAGCTGTTCAAAAGAAGGCATATTATGCGAACTTCTAATGGCGTTAACGCCCATATCTTTCAAAATCAACAGTTGCCTTTTCAAGGCAGCTTTATTGATGGCAGTTCCTAAAGGGCCTAAATCATGATGCAAACAAACCCCTTTAAACTTGGTGATTTTGTCATTCAATACAAATCCTTTTTCGCAATTGTATTCAATTTTTCGAACGCCAAAACGTGTGGTTATTTCATCAGAAAGTTTGTTATTGACAAAATATTCTGTTTTTGCGGTGTATAAATAAGGAGTTTCAGGACTCCACAATTTTGGATTTATTAAAGGAATATTTTGTTCAAATTTATTGCCAAAAAGCGAACTTGATTCTTGAGAAATGAGTGCTTTTCCTTGAGCATCAAAAATGGTTGTTTTTACGAATCCTTTATCAGAATTTATGCTAGTTTTTATATTGATTTTAGCGATAGAATCTGTCACAAAAGGTGTTGTAATAAAAGTTCCCCATTGTGCAATACTTTCTTGATTTTTGATGATCATTCGCACATTTCTATACAAACCAGCTCCGGGATACCATCTTGAAGCAAACTCTTTGTTGGTCAACTTTACAGCGATTGTATTTTTACCTTCAACAATATTTTCTGAAATATCAAAATAAAAATAACTGTAGCCATATTTCCATTCACCCACTTTTTTTCCGTTGATAAAAACTTCGGGTTCACTCATTGCGCCCTCAAAAAGTAATATGATTTTTTTTGAAGTTTCGATTGCAGAAAGACTGAATTCATTGCGATACCAAGCCGTTCCAATATGAGGTAAAGAGCCAGTTCTGCCTGTTTTTTCGGTAGGATTTTTTTCTCCATTTTGAGAAATTGCCACATTTTGCTTGTCAATTTCTTTGTCAAAAGGACCATAAATTGCCCAATCGTGCGGCACAGAAACTTTTTGCCATTTTGTATCATTAAAAGAGATTGCTTGTGCATTTTTTTGGTCGCCTTTTTGAAATTTCCAATTTTCAGTTAAGGCAATTTTTTTTCTTGTTTGAGCACTGTTTGAAAACGAAATGAAAGTAGCGAGTATTAGGGTCATAAAGTTATTGAAATTCAGTCGAATCATTTTTTTGAAATCAGGAATTTTTGAGTTTTATTAGGGCATAAAAATAGCTTAATCGCATTATTTTAAATTGAAATAAACCATTTTATTTCATGACAGATAAAGCTCCAGAGGGACACTTCCTAATTTGTTCGATAATTGCTTGTTTTGTTGCATTTTGAGTTTGAATCCAAGGATTTTTAAGCGGTTTAAAGACTGAAGATAATTGTTTAACACAATTTGCAGAATGTGTACACTTTTCTGGCTTCCAACAAATTGTTACGTCTTCTAAAGAATAAGTTTTCATGAGATTTGATTTAAACATCCTTAAAGGTACTTAATTTTCAGCAACAAAAAAAGCACCAACTTTTGGTTGATGCTTTTTTTGAATTTAATTTTATGCGAAAAGCTAAAACCAAACTGTTGAAAGCTATACGATAACTCTCCAGCCATAAGGATCTGAAGCCTTATTGGTTTGAATATCTGTAATTTTTTTCTTCAATTTGGAAGCAAATGAATTTTCTAAAACTGGCAAATCAAAATCGTTTTCTTGGTATCCAAAACTTGAAATAGGTGAAATAACAGCAGCTGTTCCTGCACCAAACATTTCCAATAAATTGCCATCTTTGGCAGCTTCAACAACTTCACCAACAGATATTTTTCGGACTTCCGTTTGAATTCCTTCATCTTCAGCAATTTGAAGAATACTTTTTCTAGTAATTCCGTCTAAAATGCGATCACTTGTTGGGCTTGTAATTAAGGTATCATTAATTCTAACAAAAATATTCATTGCACCAGCTTCTTCAATAAATTGATGTGTATTGTCATCAGTCCAAATCACCTGATTGTAGCCTTTTTCAATAGCCAATTGCGTTGGATAAAATTGGGCTGCGTAGTTTCCGCCAGCTTTTGCAAATCCTACTCCACCATTTGCTGCACGTGCATATTTTTCTTCAATCAATACGTTTACTTTTCCGGCGAAATAAGCTCCTGAAGGTGCAGTAGCAATGATAAATTTATATTCGTCTGCTGGAGATGCGTGAAAACCTGTTCCGGTTGCAAACATAAACGGTCTTACATATAATGAACTTCCAGGATTTCTTGGAATCCACTCACTATCAACTCTCAAAAGTGCTTTTAATCCTTCCATAAAAATTTCCTCAGGAATTTTGGGAATCATCAAACGTTCAGCAGATTTATTAAATCGTTTCCAGTTGTCTGTTGGTCTAAAAAGAAGAATGTTTTTTGCATCGTCTTTGTAGGCTTTCATCCCTTCAAAAATAGATTGTCCGTAATGAAAAATCTTTGCTGAAGGATCTAAAGAAATTGATGTAAATGGTTTAATAACAGGTTTTTGCCAAGCGCCATCTTTGAAATTACATTCCAACATGTGATCAGAATATACACTTCCAAAAGGTAAATTGCTAAAATCTACAGAATCTATCTTTGATTTTTCTATTCGTTGAATTTCTATTTGAGTTTTCATTAAAGAATATTATTTTTACAATTTGCAAAGTTACACAAATTATTTATCTGAAAAAGCCTTAAAAAAGCGCATTGTTTTTTAAAATTCCTACATTTGTTGAAAATAAATCAAAATTAAAAAACATGAGATTAATTGTTAGAATATTGGCAATTGCTTTGCTAATTTTTACAGCTTGTAAATCAGAAAAATCAGAAAAAAACTCCAATTATGCTGATGAAATTACAACAAGTTTCGACACTTTTGGCGGAGTTATTTCAGCAGATAATGCGTTATCATCCAAAGAAATGTTGACAAAATTCAATTCATTAAAAGTTGGTGATACTATCAGAATTAAATTTGCTTCATCCATAAAAGAAGTTTGTTCTAAAAAAGGTTGTTGGATGAAATTGCCATTAGATCAAGAATCTGAGACGATGGTTCGTTTTAAAGATTATGGATTTTTTATGCCTTTAGACTCAAAATATCGTGAAGTAATTGTGGAAGGAAAAGCTTTTGTAACGGAAGTTTCAGTGAATGATTTAAGACATTATGCTGAAGATGCTGGAAAATCGGCTGAAGAAATTGCTAAAATAACAACTCCTAAAAAGGAATTTGCTTTTGAAGCTAATGGTGTTTTGATGAAAAAATAATTTATAGTAACCATTTTATTTCAAAATTTTAATTCGGAATAATTTGAAAATTGAAAAGTTTTGAGAAGAGAAATATTGATGACAGCTGATGGCTCTACAACGATTCATTTACCAGATTGGAATGAACAATACCACTCAAAACATGGCGCAATTCAGGAGGCGTATCATGTGTTTATCAAAAATGGGATTAATTGTATTACTTCGGATAAAATTTCGATTTTAGAAATTGGTTTTGGAACCGGTTTAAATGCATTTATTACCTTTTTAGAAGCTCAAAAAACTTCTAAAATCATTGATTATGTTGGAGTGGAAGCTTATCCAGTTGAAAACTCAGAAATTCAACAACTCAATTATATTTCTGAATTAAATGCTCAAGAATTTCAAGCTATTTTTCAAGAAATGCATGCGATTTCTTGGGAAAAAAAGCATCCAATTTCAGAAAACTTTTTATTGACAAAAATAATGCAATTTTTTAATGAAATTGCTGATGAAAATGCTTTTGATATCATCTATTTTGATGCTTTTGGAGTGAGAGTCCAACCGGAATTATGGACAAAAGAAATTTTTTTAAAAATGCACAAAGCATTAAAAATCAACGGAATTTTAGTGACTTATGCAGCTGCAGGAAGTGTTAGAAGAGCAATGCAATCAGTTGGTTTTACCGTAGAAAAATTGCAAGGGCCACCAGGAAAAAGAGAGATGTTGAGAGCAATTAAACTTGGTTTATAGTTTTTAGTAGTTCGTTATTGGTTGAGAAAATTTGTGTTAAATTTGTAAATATTTTAAATTTAATAAGATTGGAATTCAAACGTAAATTTGGCAAACAAAAAGAAAAAAAATCGTTAAAAGGACTTTTTTTGGTCATTCTATTAGTAATGGTTTTGTATTTGTGGTTCAATGCAGATTCTTTGATAAAATCCATATTTTAAAACCAATTTTTTGACAACAGAAAAAATTATTTTAGGCATTGACCCAGGAACAAATATTATGGGTTTTGGACTTATAAAAGTAGTTGGAAAAAAAATAGAATTCATTCAAATGAATGAATTACAACTTTCAAAGTATGATGATCATTACTTAAAATTAAAGCATATTTTCGAACGAACCATTGAATTGATTGATACTCATCATCCTGACGAAATTGCGATTGAAGCTCCTTTTTATGGAAAAAATGTACAATCCATGTTAAAGTTGGGTCGTGCACAAGGAGTTGCCATGGCTGCAGGTTTGTCACGCCAAATTCCGATTACAGAATATTTGCCGAAAAAAATTAAAATGGCAATTACAGGCAATGGAAATGCCAGCAAAGAACAAGTTGCCTTGATGTTAAAATCGTTATTAAATCTTCAAAGTTTACCTAAAAATTTGGATGCCACAGATGGTTTGGCTGCAGCAGTATGTCATTTTTACAATGCAGGAAAAATCGAAGGAGGAACAAATTATTCTGGATGGGAAAGTTTTGTAAAACAGAATAGCCCCCAAACCCCCAAAGGGGGCTCAAAAAAATCGTTAGAAATTACTATTCGAAAAAAGAAATGAAAAAATATACTATCATGGATTTTTTGCGTGATAATTCCTCCCCTTTGGGGAGGTTAGGAGGGGCTCTTTACATTCACATTCCATTTTGCAAGCAAGCTTGTTTTTATTGTGATTTTCATTTTTCTACTTCTTTACGAAATAGAGATGAAATGATTTCTTGCATCATCAAAGAAATTGAACTCAGGAAAAATGAACTCAACAATGCTATAATTGAAACCATTTATTTTGGAGGTGGAACTCCTAGTTTGTTGTCAATCAGTGAAATAAATTCAATTATTGAGGCTGTTTATCAATTTTATGAAGTTGATTTATCGCCTGAAATTACCTTAGAAGCAAATCCTGATGATTTGTCAAAAGAGAAAATTTTGGAGATTTCTCAATCAAAAATAAATCGATTAAGTATTGGAATTCAATCTTTTTTTGAACACGATTTACAATTGATGAACAGAGCTCATTCATCCATTGAAGCCAAAAAATGTTTAGAAATTGCAACCCAATATTTTGAAAATATTTCAATTGATTTGATTTATGGAATTCCAGATTTAACAAACGAACAATGGATTAAAAATATCAAAACTGCATTCAGTTTTGGAATTCCTCACATTTCAAGTTATGCATTAACTGTCGAGCCAAAAACAGCTTTGGAAAGCTTTATAAAAAAGGGAATTATCAAAAATGTAGATGATGAAAAAGCACAAAAACAATTCTATATTTTGAAAGAAATTTTGGAGGAAAATCAATTTATTCATTATGAAACTTCCAATTTTGGCAAAGATGGTTTTTTCAGTAAAAATAATGCTGGGTATTGGTTAGGCAAATCATATCTAGGAATTGGACCTTCAGCACATTCTTTTGATGGAAATCAGCGTAGTTGGAATATCAGAAATAATGCGAAATACATCAAATCTATTCAACAAGATTTGTTGCCAATTGAGCGTGAAATCTTGACAACAATTGACAAATACAATGAGTATATTATGACAGGTTTGCGAACAATTTGGGGCGTTTCAATAGATAAAATAAAGCAAAATTTTGGCGAAAAATACGCTTCTTATTTGGCAATCCAATCACAAAAATATATTGAAGATGAATTGTTGATTTTCGAAAATGGCAATCTAAAAACCACTAAAAAAGGACTTTTTTTATCTGACGGAATTGCATCTGATTTGTTTATGCTCAATTTGAGTTAAGTTCAAAACGAAAGAAAATTTTAAATTATTATCCGTAAATGTTATCTTTGAGAAACTTCAATCAACAATTACTAAGTTCCCTTTATGAAAGCAACCATAGAATATAATTCCAGAAAAATTCAAATTGACGTTTCAAAACCCATTGACATTTCAATCGCAATTGATCCTCAAAAAAAAACCGTAAATGCTTGGTATATTGAGGATCCAAAAATTTTTCCACAAGAATTTGATGGTGAAAAAATACTCGTTTCTGAAGGAGCTGTTGTCAATTTTAACAATATTCATTTCAATCCACATTCGCACATTACACATACAGAATGTGTGGGTCATATCACCGAAAAAATTCATTCTGTAAATCAAAATTTAAAACATTATTTCTTTGTAGCTGAGTTAGTTACAGTTGCTCCAGAATTAGAAGGAGAAGATTTTGTGATTTCGGAAAAGCAACTAAAAACCGCTCTCAAAAAGAAAAAACGAGATGCTGTGATTATTAGAACATTGCCAAACTTGAGAAGTGATAAAAAGGGAATGAGATATTCCAACACCAATCCACCTTATTTATTAGAAGAAACAGCTATTTATTTGAGAGAAAAAGGCATTAAACATTTGTTGGTTGATTTGCCTTCTGTGGATAAAGAAAAAGATGGAGGCGAATTATTAGCACACAACGCTTTTTGGAATACTTCAGGCGAAATTAGAATGGATGCTACTATTACTGAGTTTATTTATGTGTCAAATAAAGTGAAAGATGGAGAATATTTATTGAATTTAATGATTGCACCTTTTGAAAATGATGCCACTCCAAGTAAGCCAATTTTATATGAAATTTTATCATAAAGCTATTGACTTTTCGCCTAAAGCTCTTTAAAACCACCTTTTTCTTCTAAAATACCAGATACTTAGCAAAGCAATCACAAACATAATTCCTAATAAAAGAAAATACCCATTTTCAAATTTCAATTCGGGCATGTTTTCAAAATTCATTCCATAAATGCCTGCTAAAAATGTCAATGGAATAAAAATTCCAGACAAAATAGTCAACGTTTTCATAACTTCATTCAAACGATGACCTTGAATACTGAAAATTAGGTTTATTTTACTTTCCAATTCTTGCAATTCAAAATCGATATTGGTAATTAAATTATTGATTTGCTCTTTGAGTTCACTAAAATATTTAGTGTTAAAACCTTTTATTTCAATGTTTTCGAGTTTCATGACAACATCTCTCAAACTCAAAGTTGCTTTTTTAAAGTTGAATAATTCCTGTTTTCTCACTTCAACCAATGATGTAAAAGCAGGTGTTGGTTTGATATTTGTGATGTTCAAGGTCTCGGAGCTAATAATAGCATTTTTTTGATAGGTCTCTAAATAATTATCCACAATCGATTCCAATAATAAAAACAACAAATAATCGCTTTTTTTCTTTCTTACTACTCCTTTATTTGTCTCAATTCGCTCACGAATCCAACCAAAATAATCGCCTTTTTTTTCTTGAACACTCCATAAAAAATTGGTCGAAACCATAAAAATGATTTGTTCAGAATTCAAATAACGATTTTCTGTTTTTAAAACACGAATTGTTAAAAAAATCAAATTATCCAATAAAATTACTTTGTTTGGATGCGCTTCATCACTCAATAATTTAAGAAGAAAATCATCTAAATTTGAATTAAAAACAACAGTTTTTAGGTCGTCTTTAAAGTTTAAACCATAGGTATTTAACCATTTGATTTCCTCTCCATCATTAGATAAATGAATATCAGCAATCGATGAAAAAGTAGATTTTTCATACTTTTTTGGAGCATACGTTATTAATGATGTTTGGTTAAGAAAATTAGCTTCCATATTCAAAAGAATTGTATTTTTGAAACGAAAGATACTTTTTTTTGTTGGTATTTTTATTGTTTTTTTAAAATCAATCTTTTATGCATATTGAACAATTTCGAGACGTTTGTTTGTTAAAAAAAGGCGTTTCTGAACATTTTCCTTTTGATGAAGTGACATTGGTTTTCAAAGTGATGGGAAAAATGTTTGCCTTAGCTGGTTTGGACGATTGGGAAAAAGGCAATCAAAAAATCAATTTAAAATGCGATCCAGAATGGGCAATTGAATTGCGCGAAGAATATGAAGGAATCAATGCTGGATATCACATGAATAAAAAATTATGGAATACAGTTGCCTTAAATTCCGCAGATGTTTCTGATGAATTGGCAATAAAACTCATCAATCATTCTTATGATTTGGTCGTAAAAGGACTATCAAAAAAAGTACAAAAAGAGTTAGAAGATTTGTAAATTGATGATTCAAATTTTAAATTAAATTCAATAAAAAAGTGAGTTCACATACGTTTGTTTGTATAGATGCCCATACTTGCGGAAATCCTGTAAGAGTGATTAAAAGTGGAGGTCCTGATTTGGTGGGGAAAACCATGAATGAAAAAAGACTTCATTTTTTGCAAGAATTCGATTGGATTCGCAAAGGTTTGATGTTCGAACCAAGAGGACATGACATGATGAGTGGAAGTATTTTATATCCTCCTCACAATCCAGAAAATGATTTTGCTATTTTATTTATTGAAACTTCAGGTTGTTTGCCCATGTGTGGTCATGGCACAATTGGCACCATTACCATTGCTATTGAAGAAGGTTTAATCACTCCAAAAACTCCTGGCAAAATCAAAATGGAAGCTCCTGCAGGTTTGGTAGAGATTGAATATTCCATGAAAAATGATAAAGTTGAATGGGTGAAACTCACCAATGTAAAAAGTTATTTAGCTGCTGAAAATTTAACGATTGATTGTCCAGAATTGGGAGAAATTACGTTTGATGTTTCTTACGGAGGAAATTTTTATGCAATCGTGGATCCTCAGAAAAACTTTTCAGGAATTCAAGATTTTACGGCTTCAAAAATTGTTCAATATTCGCAAGTTGTTAGAGAACGCATCAACCAAAAATATCCAAATTGGTTTGTGCATCCTGAAAATGAAAGCATCAAAAATGTAACGCATTTATTGTGGACAGGAACTCCAATCAACCAAACGTCACATGGAAGAAATGCTGTTTTTTATGGTGACAAAGCCATTGATAGAAGTCCTTGCGGAACAGGAACTTCAGCAAGATTGGCACAATTATATGCCAAAGGAAAATTGAAAATTGGTGAAAAATTCATTCATGAAAGTTTTATTGGAAGCACTTTTATAGGTTGTGTAGAACAAGAAACTACGATTGGTGGAAAGTTAGCAATCATTCCAAGTATTCAAGGTTGGGCAAAAATCTATGGGCACAATATCATCACCATTGATACAGATGATGATCCGTATGCATTTGGTTTTAGTGTAATCTAATTTGATATTTTTAAAATGAGTAAAAATGTAATTATCATTGGTGGTGGAATCATAGGTTTATCCTCTGCTTATTATCTCCAAAAAGAAGGTCATCAAGTTACAGTTATTGACCAATCTGATTTTTCAAGTGGCGCTTCTTATGTGAATGCAGGATATATTTCGCCAAGTCATATTGTTTCTTTGGCTGCTCCTGGCATGATTTCAAAAGGAATCAAATGGATGTTCAATCCAGCAAGTCCATTTTATGTAAAACCGAGATTGGAGCCTGATTTTTTAAAATGGGCATTGGCTTTTAAAAAATCGGCAACTGCTTTAAAAGTGGAAAAATCAATGCCTGTTATCAAAGATATTACTGTGTTCAGCAGACAATTGTTTGAAGAAATGTATGCATCTAAAGAATTCGATTTCTTTTATGAACACAAAGGTTTGATGATGTATTACAAAACGGAAAAAGCTGGTGAAGAAGAATGGAATGTTGGAAAAAAGGCCATTGATTTGGGTTTGAAAGTCGAAAATTTGTCTAAAGAAGAAGTGCAGAGAATTGAAAAAAATATCGATTTGAATATCAAAGGCGCTGTGTATTATCATTCAGATGCGCACATGACTCCCAATGAATTTATGCCACAATTAAAAAAATATTTAGAAAACAAAGGTGTTGTGATTCAAACAAATAAAATTGTTGAAGATATTATTTTTATAGGTGATAAAATTAGGTCAGTTCGTGTGAATCAAGAAAATTTTAGTGCAGATGAATTTGTATTTGCTACAGGTTCTTGGACACAGAATTTTGTCAAAAAACTAGGTTTGAATATTTCTATTCAAGCAGGAAAAGGCTATCGAATTAATGTGGAAAGACCCACCAATATTAGCATTCCAGGAATTTTGATGGAAGCAAAAGTGGCAGTAACTCCCATGAACGGATTTACGCGTTTTGCAGGAACTATGGAAATTGGCGGCATCAATCACCACATCAATCCTGTACGTGTAAATGCGATTGCAAAAGCAGCTGAAAATTATTATGCTGATTTGAAAATCAATCAAGAAGAAAAAGCAGCAGCGCAATGTGGTTTGCGACCTTGTTCTCCTGATGGATTGCCTTATATTGGAAAATCAGCCAAATTTAAAAACGCCACTTTTGCAACAGGTCATGCCATGATGGGTTGGAGTTTGGGACCTGCAACTGGAAAATTGGTTTCGGAAATTATTTCAGATAAAAAAACATCTTTAGATGTAAGTCCTTTTCATGTGGATCGAAAGTTTTGAGGGTGAGGGTTGTTTTGAGTGTTGATTTGGGTTATAGATTGCGAATTTGTTCTATTGGATTCATATTACCTAATCTTTAAAGAATCAGGATTTTGTCTACTATCCCACAAAGTATGAACAATAATCGTTTCAGTTGTTTCTTCATAAAACAAAATATAGTCGCCAATGATAAATCCTCTTACTGATGCAATCTCTGTTTTTATACCCAAATCAGGATGTTGTAAAACCAATTGAAGTTCTTTATTAAATTTTCGATACAATTTTTCAGAATAAACTTTGCTTTTATTTCTTTCAGCATAAAACTCCATAATTTGAACGAGTCTTATTTTTGCTCTATGTGACCAAATTATTTTACGCTGAGCCACTCTTGAATTTCTTTGTCAAGTTCCTTTTCACTGAAAATCAAGCCGCTTTCAACTTCTTTTTTGGATGCCATAATATCTTCTTTTTGCTGATCAGTTAGCATAAGAATTTCATTATTGGTCTTTGAATCAAGAATTACTTTGATTGCTTTTAGAAATGAAATATCATCAATTTCTGATATCTTATGTATGAGTACATTTTTTAAATCTGATGTTGTCATTTCATTGTATTTTAATTTGTATAAGACTAAGAAATTTATTTTTAATTTCAATCATTTAATAATACGAAGGCTTTCTTTAAAAGCCTAAAAAAATTTTCAAAACAAATCACTAACAATTACATTCAATTCATTTTCAACTATTGCATCATTTTTTTTATAAACTTTCGTCTGTTCATTTTTGTCTGTCTAAAATTTAGGCATTCTTTTTCTTTTTATAAATTTAATAAAGTATTCTAAGATTCGCTAACGCGAGCGTCTCGCTCGTGGTTTTCTATTTATGAGTATTATTTTTTTAGCACAAGCGAGACGTTTGTGCTAGCGGGAAAAAAAATTATATGTTACCCATCTATTAGATTTGGATCATTATCCATAAAAGCTTCAAAAGCACCAACAGGAGAAAAATCGATATTTATTGTATTGTAATCATCCATATTTCTCCAAAGTCGAACTGAATCAGTATCTTTTTTCTGTAACCATTCTCTGGTAATTAGCTTTCTCTCTTTTAATCCTAAAACTTCAATTAATAGCCATTGTCCTAAAGCATTTTGTCCGTACTTTTTACCAAATTCATCTCTTTCTGTATTGCTTCCTGACTGAAAATTTTTCAAATTATCTCCGGTAATCAAACAGGGAATTCTTTTACCATTTGGTAATTGGAGATGAAAACGAACTTCTGGTCTAATTTCCTTATTATTTTTCAGAAGCTTTCTCTGCTCCATTACTTCAAAAATATTTTTAACAAAAAAATTTGGATATTTTTCGTGAAATTGTTTAGGTATTGGAATATATACTTCGTTCAATGGTCTTGGGGTATCTATTTGATTCGGATTTTTTGGAGCGCCATTCCAAGCATTTAGTCCTGACTTTTCTTCAACTTCCTTTGTTTTATATGAGTATAGTGAATATTTATATTATTTTAATTTCAAGTTTAATAATTATATCACAATCTCTACACTTAATTAAAGTATTTTCATCTATTACAAAGTTTTTTAAGTTTATATCAAGTTCTTCTAGAAGGTTTACATCACAAACAGGACAATTTATTGAATCACACATATCAAGTTTGATTGGTGGAGGCATGACTGAAGCTATTTCTATTTTATATGATTCTAACATATATCAGATAATAAATGATATTCAATAACTGGTTTTGAAATTCTTTCTTCTTTCTTAAACTTTAGATTATTTGCGGGATTTTCAATATTCAAAAAAACTGGCAAATCATTCATATTTAAAACTAAAGTTATAAAATAATAATTTTTATATTCTAATGCTTTATTATATTCATTTTCAGTCATTCTAAATCTACCTTTACTTGCTCTAATTCCTTTAACTTCTGCTAAATATAAACTGTCATTTACATTAATTTGAAAGTCATATCCATCTCCAAATAACCTTGCATCTTCTAAAATTCCATTTTTAAATTGGTCAATAGAATTGAAATTATTCATAAAATAAAGTTCAGCTTCTAATCCAGTCTCTTGTAATTTTTTAAATCTTGATTTTACAATTGGAGTTACTTCAACAAATATTTCTTTGATTTTGTAATTTTCTTTTAGATATAATTTAACAATATTTGCATATCCTTTCGCATTTTCATTTCCAAATAGACTATCAATCAAATATTTTCGATGAATGTATGCATCACCTTTTTGCCACCAACCTTTTCTTCCATTATTGAAAAATGGATCAAACAAATCCATTCTATTTTTTACAGTACTTCCAGTTTCAACAATACCAATCTTAACAAAATAATCAAAAAATGAACTTTTGGTAGAATATCCAAATTCTTTTATAAATTCATTGTCAAATTTAGCCAAGCCATAGCCCAAAAGATTTAGAATTTCATAATTTTCATGTTTCATTATTTTAAGATGCTAGTTTTAGGGTTTTGTTATTAAACTTGGTTTCATTTTCAATTATTAAATCAACAAATTTTTTTACAAATTTTAAAGCATCTTTTTTGTAGTGTTTTGATACTCCGTTATGTATATTATGAAGATAGTGTGTTAATACAGCTTTTTCATCCTCAAGAGGTTCAATAAGCCTAATCTGGTATTTTTTATTATCAAATTCCTCAATGCTTATTTTCTCATTCATCAACATTTGTCTTTTTTTAAAATTACGACTGCAATTTAAAATAAAATTATATTACTTGTTGTACTTAAAACTATTAAATTTACAAAGGTTTCAAAAATAATTTTACCCAAAACTATTGTTTAATATTAGTTATTACATAAAACAAACCTCCTCCCAATTCCCTAAAAGCAATCCCCAATATTACAAAAATACTTACGGAAACATAGGGATGTTATCCGTGATAAATGGAAGTTGTTACGCAATCACAAAAAGTACTTACACTGTGATTGGGAGCAAGTACGTGATGATAGGTAAGTACTTACGCAACTATTAGGAAGCACTCCGCAAAATCAGGGAAGCACTCCACAATAGTAAGGAAGCACTCCGCAATGATAGGGAAGTACTTACGCAATCACTGGGAAGCACTCCTTATTAACAAATCAGCAAAACTTATTAACAATAATTGCTAACGCAAGGCTTTGTATTGTATTTTTAGCCCGTAAGAACGCCAATACGTTTGCATGCTACTGAAACCGCAACTTCGTATTCTTACCACATGAAAAAGTAATCGTATTATTAATTTTAAATAAATTGCCATGGCACTCAAAAACCAACGCTCACAAACAGCTATTTTAGAAAACGCTAAAATCGCACTACAAAATGTAGAAACCAATCCAACCATCAAATCTTTGATGGAGTCACTAGGCTACAACGCCGCAAAAATGGCTGAGGGAATTACCGTTCTACAAACCGCAAAATCGTCTTATGATGAAAATCAACTTTTAGACGACAACAAAGCAAAAACCTCCAAAGCTTTTGAAGACAAACGAATAGCACTCAATGTCAATTTCGTGAGGGATCGCAAAAAAGCAAGAGTTATTCTTAGTGATGATCCACTCGTACTCAAAGAATTAGGAGTAGCAGGAGGCATTCCTAAAACCTATGTGAAATGGTTGGAAAACATCAATCAGTTTTACAACACATTGAAAAACCAACCTGAGTTAGCCGCTAAATTAACTTCGGTGCAAATTACACCCGAATACATCACTGAAACCTTAGCAGGCATTGCAGAGGTGGAATCCTTGCGAGCTGCACGAACTCAAAATGAGGGTATCACTCAAAACGCTACCAAAATCAAAGACAAAGCCTTCAAAGACCTTGATAAATGGATGGGTTCCTTTTTTGCCATCGCAAGAATCGCCCTCGAAAACGAACCTCAATTATTGGAATCTTTGGGCAAGTTTGTGAGAAGCTAGGATAGTTTTAAGTTGTTGGTTTTTAGTCTTTAGTTTTTAGAAACCGTTCACTACCATATAATAGAAAACCCTGAATAGTGTTCAGGGTTTTCATGCTTTTGCTTTTTTCTTACTAGCGCAACAGTACAATCTCTATGTATTGCGATGATCAATCAAAAAACAGATTTCATTTTACAATCCCTCCAATTTGAATAACAAATTCGGATTTGGGCAAATATTTTTCCAGATTTCGATTTCACTTTCAAAAGCCACTCCTGGAAAATCATTTTGATAGTCTAATAAAGTCAACATGATTTGAAAATGCAAATGAGGTACCCAATCTCCGTTCTCAGAAGCATCTCCCAAAACAGCAATTTGAGTTCCTTTTTTGATGAAATCTCCTGATTTTTTTTCGGCAACACTTTTTTTAGACAAATGCCCATATAAGGTGTAAAAGTGAAAATTTTCAACTTCGTGTTTTAGAATAATCAACCCTCCATAGCCTTTATGTTCAGTGTCGTTTGTAGAACAAATAATTTCTCCATCCAACATAGCATGAATAGGAGTATTTATGGGAAGCCAAAAATCAACGCCCAAATGTGTGTTTCTTCTATCAAAAGTATTATTAATTGTTCTAACATACATTTCGGAAGTGTACAAAGCGCGCTTTTCTAGATAACCTCCTGCAATGATTTTTTCTGGATTATCAACTTGTAGTTTTTGCAATTTCTCTTCAAAAAATGGCAAATTATTAAACTCTTCTTCACCACCAATCCAAGTGCTATTGATGCTGACATCCAAAGGACAAATGGCATTTTTTTGGATAGTAGGAAATAATTCATTGAGAGAAAAAGTGTTGTTTTTTGCCCAACTATTAAATTGGGTTTCATTCGGATGTTTTAAAAATCCGAAGTTGTTTTCAAAAGTGATGAGTTGCTCATTTTGTTCCATAAAGTAAAAATAAGATAAAGTTGAGAATTTGTGCAACAACACTCTTTTATAATTTGTAAGTTTGTGAAAATTCATCACAAATGATTATCAAAGGAATTATTGTTGACATCCAAAATCGGACACAATTTAAAGGAGAAATTGAGTTTGAAAATGGAAAAATTAGTGACATTCGTGAATCAAATCATACTATTGAAAACTATATTTTACCAGGTTTTGTTGATGCGCATATTCACATAGAAAGTTCGATGTTAGTACCCTCAGAATTTGCTAAAAAAGCAGTCATTCATGGCACAGTTGCCACAGTTTCTGATCCGCATGAAATCGCCAATGTTTTGGGTGTTAAAGGCGTAGAATTTATGATTGAAAATGGAAAAAAAGTACCTTTCAAGTTCAATTTTGGGGCGCCAAGTTGTGTGCCTGCAACCGATTTTGAAAGTGCAGGAGCTATTATAAATTCGGATGAAATAAAGAAAATGATAGAAAATTCTGACATCAAATATTTGGCTGAAATGATGAATTATCCAGGAGTTTTGTTTGATGATGTTGAAGTTTTATCAAAAATACATCACGCACAAAACAATCAAAAACCCATTGATGGTCATGCTCCGGGGTTGAGAGGTGAAAAGCTTTCAAAATACATTGCTGCAGGAATTTCTACAGATCACGAATGTTTTACGTTTGAGGAAGGTTTGGAAAAACTACAAAAAGGAATGAAAGTCATTATCAGAGAAGGAAGTGCAGCAAAAAACTTTGACGCTTTGATTGATTTAGTTCCTCAGTATTTTGAAAATATGATGTTTTGTTCAGATGACAAACATCCAGATGATTTGTTGTTGGGTCACATCAATCAATTGTGCAAAAGAGCTATCTATGGAGGAATAGATGTTTTTAAAGTGTTGCAAATGGCGTGTATAAATCCTGTAAAACACTATAATTTGGATGTTGGTTTATTACAAAAAGGAGATGCAGCTGATTTTATTTTGGTAAATAATTTGGATGATTTAAAGGTTTTAGAAACCTATATTGATGGAAAATTAGTCGCAAAAGAGGGTATTTCTTTTATTGAATCTGTGGATTTTGAGATTTTAAACAATTTTTCTGTAGATTTTAAAAATGTTTCAGATTTTGAATTTCATTCATCTTCTGAGAGAATAAGAGTTATTGAGGCTTTGGATGGTGAATTGGTTACCAACGAAATTGAATCAGATTCTTTGATTGTTGATGGCAATTTGGTTTCAAATACTTCAACAGATATTTTGAAAGTGACCGTCGTAAATCGTTATCAAAATTCGGTTCAAGCAATAGCTTTCATCAAAAATTTTGGATTAAAAAATGGCGCTATTGCAAGTTCTGTGGCACATGATTCGCACAATATTATTGCAGTTGGTGTTTCTGATGAAATGATTTGCAAGGCTGTAAATTTGATTATCAAACATAAAGGTGGCGTTTGCGCGGTTTCAGAAACCGAAGAAAAAATACTGCCTTTGCCAGTTGCAGGCATCATGTCTGAAAAATCTGCGGAAGAAACTGGAAAATCCTATGCCGAAATTGACAAAATGGCTAAAGAAATGGGCTGTACTTTGAAATCGCCATTTATGACGTTGTCATTTATGGCTTTGTTAGTAATTCCGTCTTTAAAATTGTCGGACAAAGGTTTGTTTGATGGAAATTTATTTAAGTTCACGTCGTTAGAGATTAAATAAAATTTTAAAAGAGAGGCTACCAGCCTGTAAATCAAAGCGGATTGTTGGCAAATTTGCTTAGCCCAGATTGAAGCATTGTTTGAGCTCTTTTTCATTTTCGAAAAAAGCGAGTGCGAAAAGCTGGAAATTGCTTTAAAAGAATATTTTTAAAAACACTACATTTGCCAAAATTTTAACAAATGAGTGTAATAGAAGATTTAAAAAAGAGAAGTAGCAATCAATGTGAATTTTGTGCTTCAACAGAAAACTTAAGTATTTATGAAGTAAAACCAGTTTCAAATGGGGGAGTTGATGGAAGCGTTTTGGCGTGTGAAACTTGTAGTCATCAAATTGAAAATCCATTAGAAACTAATGAAAACCATTGGCGTTGTTTAAACGATTCGATGTGGAGTGAATTTTCACCTGTAAAAGTGGTTGCTTATAGAATGTTACATCGTTTAAAAACAGCAGGTTGGCCAAAAGATTTGTTAGATATGTTGTATTTAGACGATGCTGAATTGTCTTTTGCACAAGCCACTGGCGAACATTTGGAAGAAAGCGAAAAAATAATCCATAGAGATTGTAACGGCGTAATTTTAGAAGCTGGAGACACAGTAGTGTTGATTAAAGATTTGAAAGTAAAGGGTTCAAGTATGGTTGCAAAACAAGGTACAGCAGTTCGTAAAATTTCTTTAGACCATGAAAATGCCAAATATATTGAAGGAAAAGTAAATGGCACTCAAATTGTGATCATCACAGAGTATGTGAAAAAAATGAGTGAGAAAGAGTAATTTGAAATGTTAATTTTTAAATGGCAAAAGCTTAGACTAAAATTCATCAAAATTTACTAAATTCACGCATTAAACAAATCTATGTTTTTGCGAGTTTTTTTTGTGGTAATTTTAGTGATATTTTGCAGTTCTTGCGATCGATTTTCGCTATCAAAAAAACAACAACTTCTTGATTTAGATACGATTATCAATTTTAATGAGGTCGATTTTTCTCCTTCTTTTAAAATTTGTGACTCCATTATAGAAAAAGAAGCGAAATCGTATTGTTTTAGAACGACTATTCATCAAAAAATAGGAGCAGAGTTACAAAAACAAGTTTTTACGATTCAGGATTCTATTGATGAAATAGTTAATGTTTCTTTGATTATTGATTCGAAAGGAAAAATTCAATATGAGAAAATGGATACTTCCGAAATCATAAAAAATCAACTTCCTGAATTGGATAGTGTTCTTTCAGCAAGTATTCAGAAAATTCCAGCAATTTATCCAGCAATCAAAAGAGGTATTCCAGTGACCACGAAATATACGTTGCCCATTCGAATTCAGTTGAAGGAGTAGTTTTTTTACTTAGAGAAAATTTTTTTAATGAAGAATTTTCCACAATTTATCTTTCAATTCAGTCAACCCCATTTCAGCAACTGACGAAATAAAAACCGTTTCAATTCCTTTTGGGAGCGTTTGTTTTATTTCATTTTTCAGTTCCTCATCTAACAAATCAGATTTTGAAATTGCCAACAAACGATCTTTATCAAGCAATTCAGGATTGTATTTTTTGAGTTCGTTCAGCAAAATTTCATATTCAGTATTGATGTCTTTACTATCCGCAGGAATTAAAAATAACAACACTGAATTACGTTCAATATGACGTAAAAAACGATGTCCCAAACCTTTTCCTTCAGCAGCACCTTCAATAATTCCAGGAATATCTGCCATCACAAACGTTTGATGATTTCGATATTCTACAATCCCTAAATTTGGTTTTAAAGTGGTAAAAGCATAATCTGCAATTTTTGGTTTTGCAGCAGTCACTACAGAGAGTAATGTTGATTTTCCAGCATTTGGGAAACCTACTAAGCCAACATCTGCCAATATTTTCAACTCAATTCGATACCAACCTTCTTGGCCATCTATTCCTGGTTGCGCAAATCTTGGAGTTTGATGCGTTGCAGTTCTAAAATTCCAGTTTCCAAGTCCGCCTTTTCCACCTTCTAGTAAAATGACTTCTTTTTTATCTTCGGTGATTTCTACAATAATTTCATCAGTATCGGCATCTTTGATAATTGTTCCCAAAGGCACATCAATATAAACATCTTCACCATCAGCGCCAGAACTTCTGCTTTTACTTCCTGCGCCACCTTGAGTTGCTCTAAAATGGCGTTTGAATTTTAGATGAAAAAGGGTCCATAAATTTTTGTCTCCACGCAAAATAATGTGTCCTCCACGTCCGCCATCACCACCATCAGGACCACCTTTTTCAATAAATTTTTCTCTATGAAGATGCGTTGAACCTTGACCGCCTTTACCAGAAGTAGCGTATATTTTTATGTAATCTACAAAATTTCCTTCGGTCATTTGGAGTGTTTAGTTTTTAGTATTTAGTTTTTAGTTCAAAACTTTGAACCTTGAACTTTGAATTTTGAACTTATAAAGTTTCAAATACTTCTGATATTCTTTTGGTGATATCTTCAATTGATCCAACACCATTGATGCCGAAATATTTGTTTTGAGCTTCATAAAAATCTTTCAAAACAGCAGTTTTTGTATTGTATTCATTAAAGCGATTTCTGATTTTTTCTTCATCAGTATCATCTGATCTTCCACTTGTTTTTCCTCTTTCAAGAATTCGTTCCTCTAGTAAGTCTTCAGGAACTTCAAGTGCAATCATAGCGTCAATTTGCAAATCTTTTGAAGTTAAAAATTCATCTAAAGCAGTTGCTTGAGAAGCTGTTCTTGGAAATCCATCAAAGATAATTCCGTTTGCGTCATTATTTTTTTCAACTTCGGCTTTTAACATATCAATGGTTACTTCATCAGGCACCAAATCACCCGCATCGATATATTTTTTTGCCAATTTTCCTAGCTCAGTTTCATTTTTGATATTGAATCTAAAAACATCACCTGTAGAAATGTGCACTAAATGATATTTCTCCTTTAAAAGATCTGCTTGCGTTCCTTTTCCTGCACCAGGAGGCCCAAATAAAACAATGTTTTTCATTTTTGGTTTTGTTGTTAGTTGATAAATTGATGGATAATTTCTACCTAATCCATTGTAATCAAGACCATAACCGACAATAAATTTGTCTTCGATACTTTTTCCTATATAATTGATGGGTAGTTCTTTTTTGAAAACTTCGGGTTTGAAAAAAAGGGTCACTACTTTTAATTCTTTCACATTTTTATCTCTAAAAATGTTATAAATTTCTTGTAAAGTACTCCCAGTGTCAATAATATCTTCAAGAATAATGACAGTTCTGTCTGTTAAATCTTCATTAATACCTAAAAGATATTTTACTTCTTCAGTAGATGATGTTCCTGAATAGGAGGCTAATTTCACAAATGAAACTTCGCAATCTCCTTGATAAGCTCTAATGAAATCAGCTGCAAATAGAAAACATCCATTTAAGATTCCAACAAAAAGGGGAATTTCATATTTTGGTAAATCTGATTTTACTTGCCAAGCAAGGTATTTTACAATTTCGGTAATTTCATCCTTATCAATGAAAGGATCAAAATATAAATCGTTAAGTTTGATAGTTTTCATCGGTTTGTAAATATACTATGATAAAGTTAAATGAAAAAACCGTTTTTAATCTGATTTTCAGTAATTAAAAACGGTTTTCTATTTTTTAAAAAGTATTAACTATTTTTTTCTTCTTTTTTTGTGGTGTCGTACATTATTGGAGTTGCTACGAATATTGAGGAATACGTTCCAACAATGATACCAACAGCTAGTGCAAACATGAATCCTTTGATAGAGTCACCTCCAAAGAAAAATATTGCCAATATTACCAATAAAGTGGTTAATGAAGTATTAATCGTTCTTCCTAAAGTAACATTGATAGCATTATTGATTAATTCATTGAACTTTCCTGTTCTTTCGTTTGAAAATTCTCTAATTCTATCAAAAATAATTACAGTATCATTCAGCGAATACCCAACAACTGTTAGAATTGCCGCAATAAAAGATTGGTCAATTTCCATATCAAATGGCATGAAACTGTATGTTATGGAAAAAACTCCTAACACAATCAGCACATCATGAAATACTGCCACAACAGCTCCCAAAGAGAAAGATACTTTTCTGAATCTTAGTAAGATGTATAAAAAAACCACTAATAAAGATCCTAAGACAGCATACAATGCAGAGGTTTTAATGTCATCAGCAATTGTTGGACTCACTTTTAAGAAACTCATTACACCTGCACCTTGTTTTTCAAAACCCGGTTTAAAGTTTTCGTAAGATGTTTGTCCTAAATGAGTTTTTAAACCATCATACAATGTTTGTTGTACAAGTTCATCAATTTCTTCACCTTCTTCATCTATTTTGTAAACAGTCGTTATTTTCAATTGATTTGATGAACCATAAGTTTTTACTTCAGGTGCACTTCCAAACACTGTTTTCAATTCTTGAGCTATTTTTGTGGCACTCATTTCTTGGTTAAAACGAACAACATAAGATCGACCTCCTTTGAAGTCAACTCCTTGTTTTAATCCAACAGTAAAAATCGAAATCAATCCAATAACAATTACAGTACTTGATATGATGTAAGCAACTTTACGTTTTTTGATAAATGAAACGTTTATATTTGAAAACCATCCTTTTGTGATATTAGTATTGAAAGTCAAATTCATTTTTTTATCAATAGCACTATCAATCAACAATCTAGTTATAAAAACTGCTGTAAATAAAGAAGTTGCAATACCAATCATTAAAGTTAAAGCGAAACCTTTAATTGGCCCTGTTCCAAAAATATATAAAATAACACCTGTTAATAGAGTCGTAATATTTGCATCAATAATTGCAGAAAGTGCTCCTTTTATTGAGAATCCTTCATCAATAGATTGTTTTAAACCTTTTTTAAATGACAATCCTTCTTTGATTCTTTCAAAAATAATAACGTTTGCATCAACAGCCATCCCTATCGTTAAAATAATACCTGCAATACCAGGCAATGTCAATACAGCATTGAAAGAGGCTAAGATTCCGAAAACAAATAAGATATTTACAAGCAATGCAATATTTGAGAAAATACCAGCTTTTCCATAATAAAATATCATCCAAAGTAACACAATCGCAATTGCAATCACAAATGAATTTACAGAAGCGTTTATTGATTCTTGTCCTAATGATGGGCCAACAACTTCAACTTGAATTATTTTTGCAGCAGCTGGTAATTTCCCTGCTTTTAAAACTGTAGCAATATCTTCAGCTTCAGCAATTGTCATGGTTCCTCCAGAAATTGAAGTTCTTCCTCCTGTAATTGCTTGGTTCACAGATGGTGCAGTGTAAACATTATTGTCTAAAACAACAGCCACAAATTTTCCTACATTTTCTGCAGTCATTTTAGCCCATTGTTTGGTGCCTTCGCTATTCATAGTCATGCTAACTTCGGGCTTGTTCAATTGATCAAACACTTGCGAAGCATCTAAAATCACATCACCTTCAATATTTGCTTTGTCAGCTCTATTTCCTTTAATAGCGTATAAACCAATCAATTCGGAGCCGTCTTTTGCTTTTTCTGATTTATAATCCCACAAGAATTTTACATAACGTAATTCACTTGGTAACAGCGCTCTCACTTCTTTTTTAGATAATAAATTATTGACAGTTGCTGTATCTAAAACTCTTGCTTGACCTACTAATGAGCTAGGTTGTTGTTCAGATTGAGCAACATTTGGATATAAATAGGTGAATAGATTTTTTTGAGTTTTTGTTGAGTCAACAGTTTTACCTAACAAATTATCAATGTCGTCTTTTTTAAGAGAATCTTTTTCTGTGGCAGAATTGTCTTTTAGCATTTCAGATACCACTGTATTTGCGTCAGAGAAAAAGTTTAGAACTTCGGCATTTGTATGTACTTCCCAAAACTGCAATTCAGCTTTGCTTGTGATTAGTTTAGTAACACGTTCAATATCTTTTGCGCCTGGCAATTCAATTTGAATTCTTCCTGAGGTACCAATTCTTTGAATGTTGGGTTGAGTAACACCAAATTTATCAATTCTACTTCTTAACACTTCAAAAGCTGTTCCAATAGAACCATCAATTTCTTTTTGAAGAGTGGTTTTTACAGTAGCATTGTTTTCGTTGAAAGCAATTTTTTCGCTCAACGCTTTTGTTCCAAAAATCGAAGGGTCGCTTAATTTAGTTGTACCTGCTATTTTTTCAAATTCTTCAAAAAATAAGTTTAAATAATCAGCACTGCTATTTTTTTGTCTTATATCGGCTGCAGCTAAAGCTTTGTTAAAAACTTCATTTTTTGATTCGTTGGATAAGCTTATCAATACTTCTTTCACGGAAACTTGTAAAATGGCGTTGATACCACCTTTCAAGTCAAGACCAAGATTCATCTCTTTGTCCTTCACATCATTATAAGTAAATTTGGTGATTCCTAAATCAATAATATCTTTATTTGAAACGCTATCTAAATACTTTCTTTCGTAAATAGCTTTCTCTCTTGCATTGTTATTTTTGGATTTAGAGTTGGCGTAAGCAGCAGCATTATCTTCAACTTTGGTTGCAAGAAATGTAAATGATAATTGATATAAACTTACCAATCCAAAAAGGATAGCAAATAATTTAATAAGTCCTTTGTTTTGCATCTTCTTTAATTTATGTCGACTTCTTTTTTTTAAAACGTGCAAATATAGTATTTCGAAGTAGAGTAAGCAATTGTTTTATAACATTTATTGTGTATTGAAAAAAAGGGTGTTTTTGAACAATTAAAATTATTGATAGGGCAAACTATGAAAAATGGTTATATTTAGTCACTAAAATTGATAAATTCATATAATGACTTACTTATCTGATATTGAGATAGCTCAGGCGAAAAAGCTAGTTCACATTAAAGAGATTGCGAAAAAAATTTGTGTTAATGAAGATGATTTGGAAATGTATGGTAAATATAAAGCAAAACTTCCCTTGTCACTAATAGATGATGAAAAAATAAAACTGAACAATTTAGTATTGGTTACTGCGATTACACCAACTCCTGCAGGAGAAGGAAAAACTACAGTTTCTATTGGATTAACAGAGGGATTAAATAAAATAGGAAAACAAGCCACAGTAGTTTTACGAGAACCTTCTTTGGGACCAGTTTTTGGAATAAAAGGAGGAGCTGCAGGTGGTGGCTATTCGCAAGTGGTGCCAATGGAAGATATTAATTTACATTTTACAGGAGATTTTGGCGCTATTGAAAAAGCTAATAATTTATTATCAGCGTTGATTGATAATAACATTCAAAACAAAACAAACAATCTAACCATTGATCCAAGAACAGTTCTTTGGAAACGAGTGATTGACATCAATGATCGCGCTTTGAGAGAAATCGTAATTGGTTTGGGAGGCACTGCAAATGGTGTTCCAAGACAAGACGGATTCAATATTACTGCTGCTTCAGAAGTAATGGCTATTTTGTGTATGGCAACAGATTTAGAAAATTTAAAAGAGCGTTTAGGCAGTATTTTTATAGGATTCACTTTTGATAAAAAACCTGTTTTCGCAAGGGATTTAAAAGCAGAAAATGCCATGACCATTTTGTTGAAAGATGCTATCAAACCAAATTTAGTGCAAACTTTAGAAGAAAATCCTGCAATTATTCATGGAGGGCCTTTTGCCAATATTGCACAAGGCACTAATACGATTATTGCAACAAAAATGGGATTGTCTTTGTCGAATTATGTGATCACAGAAGCTGGCTTTGGAGCAGATTTAGGTGCTGAAAAGTTTTTGAATATCAAAGCTGCTTTTGCGAATTTAAACCCAAAATGTGTAGTTTTGGTTGCAACAATTCGTGCTTTACGTCATCATGGTGGTGCAAAAAGTGATGCGTATTATACGCCAAATTTAGAGTTTGTTTCTGAAGGATTTAAAAATCTTGAAAAACATATTGAAAACATCAGAAAATATCAAATTGAACCTGTTGTGACAATAAATTCTTTTATTTCAGATTCAAAAGAAGAAGTAAATTTTGTGATTAAAAAATGCGAAAGTTTGGGAGTGATAGCAATAGTTTCTGATGGTTGGAAAAAAGGAGGTGAAGGAACAGTAAAATTGGCTGAAGCTGTGGTTGCTGTAGTTGAAAACAAAGCTACTCAATACAAACCATTATACGATTGGAAAAGCCCAATCAAAGAAAAAATTGAAACAATTGCTACAGAAATGTATGGAGCAAAAGCGGTAGAATATAGCAAACAAGCTGAAATCGACTTAAAAAAAATTGATAAGTTAGGATTTAACGAATTTGCGGTTTGTATGGCAAAAACTCAAAAATCTTTTTCTGACAATGAAACTTTGATTGGAAGACCTGAAGGATTTACAGTAACAGTAAGAGAAATTGAAATTGCTGCAGGTGCTCAATTTATAATTCCTATTTTAGGAAAAATGATGCGAATGCCAGGATTGCCTGTCATTCCTGCATCTGAAAATATGATTATTGATAAAAATGGGGTGATTTCAGGGTTGTCTTAGAAATTAGCTTTTAGATAGAAATCAGTAAAAATAAAAAACCTCACAAGTTTTAGTTTGTGAGGTTTGGATTTTAAAATTGATTATTCTTTTAAAAAAAACTACAGATTTAATAAGTCATTTACAACTTTCACACCTTCAGCAGAAGCAACCATATTAGCTTTTTCAGCATCATTCAAGGTAATTTCAACAATACTTTCAATGCCGTTTTTTCCAATGACAACAGGAACTCCTAAGCAAATATCGTTCAATCCATATTCGCCATTTAAAAATGTTGAACATGGAAATATTTTCTTTTGATCGCAAGCAATTGCCTGAACCATAGCACTCACAGCAGCTCCAGGTGCATACCAAGCAGAAGTGCCTAATAATTTTGTCAATGTTGCACCACCAACTTTGGTATCTTCTTTCACTTGTTCTAATCTTTCAGCAGAAATAAATTCAGAAACTGGTACAGAATTTCTAGTTGCCAATCTTGTCAAAGGCACCATTCCTGTATCAGAATGACCACCAATTACCATTCCATCAACATCAGAAATTGGTGCGCCTAAAGCCTCAGCCAATCTGTATTTGAAACGTGCAGAATCTAATGCACCACCCATTCCAATAATTTTATTTTGTGGGATATTTGTTGATTTATGAACCAAATACGTCATGGTATCCATAGGATTTGAAACTACAATTAGAATTGTATTTGGAGAATATGTTAGTAAATTTGATGCAACTGTTTTTACAATTCCTGCATTGATATCAATCAATTCTTCACGAGTCATTCCTGGTTTTCTAGGAATTCCTGAAGTAATAACACATACATCAGAATTTGCAGTTTTTGAATAATCATTTGTGATTCCTGTAATTTTGGTATCAAAACCATTTAAAGAAGCTGTTTGCATCAAATCCATTGCTTTTCCTTCAGCAAATCCTTCTTTAATATCCAACAAAACAACTTCAGAAGCGAAGTTTTTAATAGCAATATATTCTGCACAACTTGCGCCAACTGCACCTGCACCAACAACTGAAACTTTCATATTTATTAATTTTAAATTAGAATTAAATTTTGAATTACAAAAATACGATATTCTCTATATTTTTATGTGATAAATATCATAAAAAAAGACACCTTCAGCGTATTTATATTTTAAAATTTGATTTTTAAATAATCAATATCAAATAAGAAAAACTGTTTTATTGAAATAAAAATTGTTTATTTCTTTAATTATTTTATATTTGTTTATATCAAAATTAACCAAAACTTCAATTACATGAAAAAAACTATTGGATTATTCTTATTAGCATTTTCTCTAAATTCTTTTTCTCAAATTAATTTAGAATCTATTTTAGAAGGAGGAGTAGGAGATGCTCAAGCGTTATTAAGAGGCTATGTAAAACCGTTTCCAACAGGATTTGGAAATGGAATTAATGGTGGATGGTACACTACAGCAAAAGCCCACAAACTTTTTGGATTTGACATTGCTGTCATAGCCAATGCTGCTTTTGTTCCTGCCTCTGATGAAACATTTACTTTTAACAATGCTGATTTTACCAATATAAAATTGGATGATACAAGTTTGTCTTCTGCCCAAATTCCTACTATTTTTGGTTCACAAGAATTAGCAGACAGGCCTCTTTTGGAATTCACAGATGCTAGTGGGGATAAAATTTCTACTTCGGCATTACCTGGTTCTGGTTTAAAAGAAGAAATTAATTACAATATTGTGCCTTCAGCAATGGTTCAAGCAGGATTAGGTTTATGGAAAAATACGGATGTTATTGTACGTTTTGTACCTTCGCAATCTACTGAAGATTTCGAATTTTCTACCTTTGGTTTTGGTATCAAGCACGATATCAAACAATGGATACCCTTTGTAAATAAATTACCCTTTGATGTTTCAGTATTTTTAGGATGGAATGACATTAAGTCTAAATTCTTTTTAGATCCAGCTAATGAGCCATCACAAGCTTTAGAGTTCAATACGAAAACATTTATGGCGCAATTGTTAGCTTCAAAGAAATTTTCTATTTTTACGTTGTATGGAGGTGTAGGTACTACATCGTATAAAACAGATGTGAATATGTTAGGTTCATATACAACAACTTCATCTGGAGTAACATACACTGACCCAATACAATTGTCTTATGATGGTAGTTCTATGAGAGCAAATTTAGGTTTGAGTATTAAACTGTTGTTCTTAAACATTGCAGCAGAATATGCTTTGCAAGAATATAATGTGTTTTCAGTGAGAGCAGGATTTAGTATTCGATAAACAATTAAAAACAATTAAAATTTAAATATTAACAAAAAAATTAAAACAATGAAAAAACAATTTTTTTTAAATAAACCTTCTTTAATCCTAATTATAGCTTTATTTGGATTGATGAGTTGTGGAGAAAATGCCATAGAATTTGAAGTAAAGTCTGATTTTACAATTGATGCGAATGTAACTTCAGCATCTTCAAATGGCTCTGTTGTTAGTGACTTTGAAGTGGAATCAGAAATTGATTTAACCGATAATATTGATAATATTGATGATATTTCTTCTTTGTTAGTAACTGGGGTTGAACTTCAGCTTACTAATTATCTTCCTGCAAATACTTTTGCTGGAGGTCTATCTGGCGGAACAGACTTTTATTCAGATCCATTAGCTGGTAATTTAACTGTAACACTTAAGAGTAATAGTAGCGATAAAGTGATTTTTTCTGATAATATAAATCTAGGGACTAATGTTGGTCCTAATAATTTTAGAGATGAGAGTGATTTAAGACCCGCGCCAATAGTTGTATTACAGATTTCAGAAACGCAAGCAAAAGATTTAATTGAAAATAAAAAGGTTAAATTACTGATAAAAATGACTAATGGTGTTATACGTGACAATTCTTTTGTAATTAAAATGAAGGTACAGTCAAGAGTAATTACAAGTATTTAGTAGTAATAATTTTATAAAAAAAAGCGATGATATTTTAATTTCATCGCTTTTTTTATTTTCATTAAGATTTATTACACATCAATCTTAGCATATTTCGCATTTTTTTCAATAAAATCTCTTCTTGGCGGAACATCATCGCCCATTAACATTGAGAAAACTCTGTCAGCTTCAGTTAAACTATCAATCGTGATTTGACGTAAAGTCCTGAACTCAGGATTCATAGTTGTGTCCCACAATTGTTCAGCATTCATTTCACCCAAACCTTTATATCTTTGAATAGCAACACCACCTCCTAATTTTTGAGAGATTAAATCGCGTTGATTATCATCCCAAGCATATTCTCTTTTTTGACCTTTTTTAACTAGATATAATGGAGGAGTAGCAATGTAAATATAGCCTTGTTCAATCATCTCTCTCATAAAACGAAAGAAAAAAGTCAAAATTAAAGTAGCAATGTGCGAACCATCTACGTCAGCATCACACATAATTACTACTTTGTGATATCGAATTTTTGACAAGTTTAAAGCTCTTGGATCTTCTTCGGTACCAATAGAAACGCCTAAAGCTGTGAACATATTTTTGATTTCTTCATTTTCAAAAACTTTGTGTTGCATGGCTTTTTCAACATTCAAAATTTTTCCACGAAGTGGCAAAATTGCTTGAAAATTACGATCACGTCCTTGTTTTGCTGTTCCACCTGCAGAATCTCCTTCAACTAAAAAAATTTCACATTGTGCAGGATCAGTTTCAGAACAGTCAGAGAGTTTTCCTGGCAAACCACCCATAGTCATCACAGTTTTTCGCTGAACCATTTCACGCGCTTTACGAGCTGCATGTCTTGCTGTTGCTGCTAAAATCACTTTTTGAACTATGGATCTTGCATCATTTGGATTCTCTTCCAAATAAATAGTCAACATATCAGACACTGCCTGAGAAACTGCAGAAGTTACTTCTCTGTTTCCCAATTTGGTTTTTGTTTGTCCTTCAAATTGTGGTTCTTGAACTTTTACTGATATAATTGCTGTCAATCCTTCACGAAAATCATCTCCTGCAATTTCGAATTTTACATTTTTTAACAAACCTGAATCATCAGCATATTTTTTGAGCGTAGTTGTTAAACCACGTCTAAAACCTGCCAAATGTGTTCCTCCTTCATGAGTGTTGATATTGTTTACATAAGAATGTAAATTTTCAGCATATGAAGTGTTGTAAACCATAGCAACTTCCACAGGGATTCCGTTTTTTTCTCCTTCCATTGAAATGACTTTTGAAATCAAACTTTCTCTGGTTGAGTCTAAATATCTCACAAATTCGGGTAAACCTATATCAGAATAAAATATTTCAGAAATAAAATTCCCTTCATCATCCTTATTTCTTTTGTCAGTTAATTTGATGGTGACGCCTTTATTCAAAAATGATAATTCACGCATTCTTGTGGCAAGCGTGTCATAACTAAATTCCGTTGTTTGTTGAAAAATGGTTTTATCGGGTAAAAAAGTAACAATTGTTCCCGTAAAATCGGTTTCACCAATAGTTTTTACAGGATATAACGCTTTTCCACGTTCATATTCTTGTTGCCAAATTTTGCCTTCTTTATGAACACTTGCAGTTAAATGTTCGGAAAGTGCATTCACACACGAAACACCAACTCCATGCAATCCACCTGAAACTTTATAAGAATCTTTATCAAATTTTCCTCCTGCTCCAATTTTAGTCATGACAACTTCCAGTGCAGAAACCCCTTCTTTTTTATGAATGTCTACAGGAATTCCACGGCCATTATCTTTGGTGGTTACTGAGTTATCTTCATTAATGGTTACATCAATGGTGTCACAATAGCCTCCCATTGCCTCATCAATTGAGTTGTCAACAACTTCATATACTAAATGATGCAATCCACGCACGCCAATGTCTCCAATATACATGGAAGGTCGCATTCTTACGTGCTCCATTCCTTCAAGTGCCTGAATACTGTCTGCTGAATATTCGTATTTTTTTTCTTCGCTCATTGTAAAATGAATTATTTGAATTTAAGTTACTAAAAAATCTTCTTTTGAAAATTTTACAAATTCAAATTTACAATTTTAGGGATTGATTTCAAGACTTTTTAGCAATTTTCTTCTGAAATTATCAACATTTGTTAAAAACAAAAAAGTGTCTTAAATCAGTTAAAAACGACCTTAAAATTAAAAATGTAAAATTTATTTATTTTGAAATATTTCTAAAACAAAAAAATCTCGTATAAACGAGATTTTTGAATTTGTTTGAAATATAAATTTCTATTTTTTAATCACTTTTACATTCATTTCTTCTACTTTTTTGTCTGATAATGGTGATGGACTTCCAAATAATAAGTCTTCAGAAGTTCCTGTTTTTGGGAAAGCCATTACTTCTCTGATAGATGCTTTTTTCTCTAAAATCATCATCAAACGATCTATTCCCCATGCAATTCCTCCATGAGGTGGTGCTCCATATTGAAAAGCTTTATACATGGTTCCTACACTTTTCAGCATTTCTTCTTTATGATACCCCATGTTTTTATAGGTTGCTTCTAATATTTCTGATTTATGTGCACGAATGGAACCACCTCCAATTTCATATCCGTTTAAAATCAAATCATATTGTTGCGCAATAATGCTTCCAATTTCAGCATCATTTCCGTTCAAATGTTTTTCCAAATCTTTGACAGCTGGCATCGAAAAAGGATTGTGTGTAAATGTCCATTTGCCATCATCATTTTTTTCAAACATTGGAAAATCAATTACCCAAGCTGGTCTTAATTCTTTTGGATTGATGAGTTTTAATATTCGTCCCATTTCTTGACGAACTGCATCCAAAGCTTTGTTTGCAGTTGCATAATCTGAAGCTGAGAAAAATACAATATCTCCAATTTGAGCATTCGTAGTTTTGATGATATTTTCGGCAATTTCTTCTCCTAAAAATTTGATAATTGGTGATTGCAACTCATTTTCATTGACAATAATATACGCTAAACCACCCAAACCATATTGTTGTGCAATAGCTGTTAAATTTTCAATTTGACCTTTAGACATTCTTTTAAATCCTTGATCTTTAGCAGAAACTTTGATGCATTTTACAATTCCACCAGCTTCAATTGGTTTACTGAAAACTTGAAAAGTGGTTTCTTTAACGATTTTAGTGATATCTTGCATTTGCAATCCAAAACGCAAATCTGGTCTGTCACATCCATAAAAATCCATGGCATCTTTATAAGTGATGATTTCAAAAGGTCTTAAAATCCATTTATTTCCATAAATTTTTGTCACAACTTCATTGAATAATTTGGTATTTAAATCAATGATTTTTTGCATACTTGTGTATGCCATTTCCATGTCTAATTGCGTAAATTCTGGCTGACGATCACCACGTGAATCTTCGTCTCTAAAGCAACGTGCAATCTGAAAATATTTTTCAAATCCGCCAACCATCAACATTTGTTTAAACTGTTGAGGTGCTTGTGGTAAGGTATAAAATGAACCTGCTTGTTTTCTTGTTGGAACAATAAATTCTCTTGCACCTTCATCAGTTCCAGCAGTTAAAATTGGAGTTTCAATTTCCAGAAATTCTTCCTCGTCTAATAAATCGCGCAACAATTTAATCACTTTATGACGATTGATAATTGCTTTTCGAACTTCCTCATTTCTATGATCTAAAAACTTATATTGAAAACGAATGGTTTCATTTGATTTGAATGCTCTTTTTATTTCAAAAGGTAATGTTTTAGACAGATTTAAAATCTCAAGATTGGTTGTTTCAAGTTCAATTTTTCCTGTTGTTAAGCTTGTATTATAATCGTCTTCATTTCGTTTTACCACAATTCCTGTAACCATAATTACAGTTTCTGGTTTTAGTTTTACCAATTCGTCTAAATTTGGAAACGTTTCTCTGCTCAATCGTACTTGAAAAATTTCATAACTAGAGTCTCTCAAGTCAATAAAAATCAATTCTCCATGATCACGCACGCTTGAAACCCAACCTGATAGAGTAACTTCTTGATTGATAGTATTTTCTGTAATTTCTGATGCTTTGTGTGTTCTATAGTTTTCCTTGATTATAATTGGAATTCTTTGCAATTCTTCTTCGTCTTTGTTCTCGGTTTTTTGAATTTTTACTTTTGAAGTTTGATGCTGATTGATTGATTTTTCATCAACTGAAATTTCATCAGTGCTTTCTAATTGATACAAAATTTCTTCACGAACCATTTTTCCTGAAGCACCTTTTCCAATAATAGCAATGACTTTTCCAACTAAAATCCCTGCTTTACCTTGATTCCCAGCTTTGATGTCATTTGAAATTGCTGCATTTTCAAGAATTACTTTTTCAACCGCATTTTTTACGATTTCTTTTGAAATGGTGTTTTCATCAAAATACTTGTTATAATCAAAAGTTTGATCTTTCAAATAATTTAAAATAGCATTTTGAACCAAAACTGCCGTAATTTTCTCTTCTTTAAAGAGTTGAAAAATTTCGCTTAAATGCGCAACATTATGAATGTTTTTATATTCGTCTGCACCAATATTGTTTACCAACGTTTTTGCAACAAAAGAAGGTTCTTGAATCACATTATTAATGGCAACAAAAGTTTCAGAACGCAAAGAATCAGCCGTGAAAAATTTCGCATCTTGAGGCAAAACGCCCCCTTTTATCAAAACAGATTCTACTGCATATGGTAATGAATTGAGATCAATATCAATACTTTCAATCACATTTTTGATGTTTACAAAAGGAATATCTGGTTCAGCAATAAAACGATAGTCCGCTTCAAATTCCTTTTTACGCATCGTTTTAGTTTGCTTCAAATCAGCATCCCACAAAACCGTAGTTTGGTCTGGTCTGAATTCTTTATTTTCAATATAATAATTCAACTGTTTTTCAACTTCTTCTTTCAAAGCTTCCACCATAAATTTGAAAGAATTGAGGTTTTTTATCTCCGTTCTTGGATTCAAATTGTAGCTATGTTTTTTTCTAAGTGATACAGAAACGTCTGACTTAAATTCGCCTTTTTCTAAATTTGCTTCCGAAATTTTCAAATTTTGAACAATTCGTTGAATATATTGTGCATAAATAGAAGCATCTTCAATATGGCGAATGCATGGTTCAGTAACAATTTCTATCAAAGGAACGCCAGCTTTGTTAAAATCTACCAACGAAATCTCTTTTTCGTGCATCAATTTTGCTGCATCTTCTTCAATGTGAACTTGCGTCAAACTAACCGTAAATTGTGAACCATCATTTCTGAAACAAGACACTTCACCATCAGGAATTATGGGATTGTGAAACTGCGTAATTTGAATATTCTTTGGATTGTCAGGATATTCGTAATGTTTTCTATCCCAAGAAATTACCTCATTTGAAAATGATGATTTTACAGCTTTTCCAAAAAAAATTGCTTTTTTAATGGCTTCTTTATTTATAGCTGGCAAAACACCCATTTGACCTGTGCAAACTGAACAAATATGTTGATTTGGTTGCTCAATTTCAAGATTAGGACACGAACAAAACAATTTCGATTTTGTGTTCAATCTGACATGCGTTTCCAAGCCAATAATTAGCTCTAGATCATGTATTTTTAGTAATTCGTTTAATTGTTCTAGTTCCATTATAATACCTCTTTTAAAAAGTTTGCGAATTTTAAAAGTATTTCGTCATTGGTTTTTGCAGCTGAAATTTGTAATCCTGTGGATGTTCCTTGTGGAATTGTTAAGGTTGGTAATTGTCCCAAACTGAATCCAACTGTGTAAGCATCAGATAAATACATTGCTAAAGGATCTTTCAAGCTGTCACCAATTTTAGGTGGACATTTAGGTGTTACAGGTGATAAAATAATAGCTACTTCTTGAAAATCTCTTTCAAAATTTTCTGAAATTTCATTTTTTAGATTGATGGCTTTCAAATAAATTTCATCCGAAAAACCTTGAGATAAAACTTGATTTCCACCAACAATTCTGCGTTTTGTTTCTTCAGAAAAATTTTCAGAACGTGTTATTGAATACGTGTCTTTTAGATTCTTTCCTTCCATTCTGTTGCCATAATTTGTGCCATCTAATCTTGATAAATTAGAGGCAGTTTCTGCCATTACAAGCGTATAATAAGTAGAAACTAATGTTTCAGAATCAAAAAAATCAAGTTCTTTTACTTCAATTCCTTTTGATTTTATTTTTTCAATTGCAGCTAAAAAATCAGCTTTAATTTCTGAATCAATTGCATTGTTCTCGATAAAATTTTTAAAATACCCAATTGCTTTTATTTCAGATGCAGTTGAAATATTTTCGTCAGAAATGATGTCAGATTTATAAGTTGTTTGGTCTTTAACATCAATGCCACTTATGGTATTTAATACAATTCTAATATCTTCAATTGATGTTGCAATAGGACCCACACAATCTGTTGAAGAGGCATAAGCAAGCAATCCAAAACGAGAAACTCTTCCATACGTTGGTTTCAAACCATAGACTTTATTATACCCTGAAGGTTGTCTTACAGAGCCTCCAGTATCTCCTCCAATTGAAAAAACAGTAAATTGTTTGGCAACATTTACTGCAGATCCTCCACTTGAACCACCTGCAACCAAAGCTGGATTTATCGCATTTTTTACAGCACCAAAAATGGTGTTTTCTGAAGACGAACCATGACCAAAACTGTCGCAATTTTCTTTCACGATTGGAATTGCTCCAGCATCAATTAACTTTTGAATGGCTGTTGCTGTGTATGCAGCTTTATAGTTTTTTAAAAAATCAGAACTTGCAGTTGTGAAAGTTCCTTGCAACATATACACGTCTTTCACGCCAAAAGGAATGCCCTCTAGTAAGCCAATTTCTTGTCTATTTTTAATTTTCTCATCCACTTTTTTTGCTTTTTCGAGAGCGAAATCTTCTAAAAGTGAATTGACAGTATTGTGCGAATTTGGTTTTAAAGCTGCTAATTTTTCTTGTATCAAAGTTGTACAAGTAATTTTTTGATCAACCAATTGTTGATGAATTTTTCTAATTTGTGATTCCATGGCTATTCTTCAATCACTTTGGATACCACTAAATATCCATTTTTTTCTTTTGGGAAGTTTTCGATAATGATTTTTTTCTCGTTCTCAGAACTTTCAATAACAATATCGTCTCTCAAATAATCAATCGAAACAACTTTTTGATGATTTTTTAGATGAAAATCATTGTTTAAATTGGTAGCCTTTTTTATAACATCAAATAGTTTTGAAACAGTTTCAGAGGGTTTTGCACCTTTGATACTTGATAAAACGTCAACAGTCATTATTTTATTCATCGTTTTTTTTACTTTTAAATTACCTTTAAATCGAGCAAAACTACAAAAGTTTTAACATCAGTTAAAGTATTATTCAAATAAAATACACCAACAGCTCGACAAAAAGCCATTGGTGTATAAATTAATTCAGTAAATTCAAATCAAACACATGTTTTGAAATGCAAATGACTTAATTTACAATATAAATGTAAACTAAAGTTATAAAAATAGTTATGATTTGTAATTAAAATAAGAAAATATATATAAATATGTAATCAAGTTTATATGTAATTTTTAATATCACAACTTATTCAAAAAAACTACTATAAAATTTGTTCAAATAAAAAAGCCTTTCTACATTTGTTGCTCAATGAAAAATCAAAAAAATATATGGTGGTGGAACTCTCTTAAAAATTAAGTGAGAAAAATCCTATATAAAAAAAATATTTTTAAAGGCTTATCTCACGATAAGCCTTTTTTAATGATATTGAAATCAAGTTGATGATATGATACAAGACATCCATTTTAAAACAATTTTTAAAACAAAAATAGCTGATACTATTACTCCTGTTGGGTTGTATTTGCGTTTTCGTGATAAATTCGCCAATACTTTATTGTTGGAAAGTTCTGATTATCACAGCAAAGAAGAAAGTTTTTCTTTTTTATGTATAGAACCTGTGATTACGATTCAAGCTAAAAATCATTTTTTGAGTTTTTCTCACAAAGAAGTTGAATTAGCGAATAAAGAAATTGGAAAGAACTTTAATCAAATTTTTGAAAAATACAGTAAAAATATTCAATTAGATTGTACAGCTGAGTTAAAATCTTTCAATGGATTGTATGGTTATACAACCTATGACTCAGTTCAATATTTTGAAAATATTGCACTCAATGTTGCTGAAGCACCTTCTGCAATTCCTTTATTACAATACAGTTTTTACAGATTTATAATTGCTATCAATCATTTTAATGATGAAATGACTTTGATTGAAAATATTGAAGAAGGTCAACAATCGAATATTTCTGAAATCGAAAAAATTATTGATGCACAAGCATTTAATACTCAAAAGTTTACTGTTGAAGGTGAAGAAACTTCCAATTGTACCAATGAAGATTTTAAAGAATATGTTGTCAAAGCAAAGTCACATTGCAAAAGAGGCGATGTTTTTCAATTGGTATTATCGCGTCAATTTCAGCAAAAATTCAAAGGCGATGAATTCAATGTTTATAGGGCTTTGCGCTCCATAAATCCTTCACCTTATTTGTTTTATTTTGATTATGGTTCTTTCAAATTGATGGGTTCTTCACCAGAAGCGCAAATCAAAATTTCCAACGGAAAAGCAATTATCAATCCAATTGCAGGAACTTTTCGTAGAACAGGTGAAATGGCAAAAGACATTCAATTAGGAAAATCGTTGTCGACCGACAAAAAAGAAACTGCAGAACATGTCATGTTGGTTGATTTGGCACGAAATGATTTAAGCAAACATGCTGATAATGTGACCGTTGATGTTTTTAAAGAAATACAATATTTTAGTCATGTGATCCATTTGGTTTCCACAGTTTCAGGGCAATTAAAGGGAAATCCAATAGAAATTGTTGGAGATACTTTTCCTGCAGGAACCTTAAGTGGTGCCCCAAAATACAAAGCCATGCAATTAATTGACACGTATGAAAATCAGTCTCGTGGATTTTATGGAGGTGCAGTTGGTATTATTGGTTTGGATGGTTCAGTCAATTTAGCGATTGCAATTCGCTCATTTGTGAGTAAAAATAACGAGTTGTATTATCAAGCAGGAGCAGGAATTGTCATTCATTCTGATGAAGAAAAAGAATTACAGGAAGTAAATAATAAGTTAACAGCGTTGAAAAAAGCGTTGATTTTAGCCGAAAAAATATAAAAGCCCTTTCCAACTTCCCCAAAAGGGGAAGAGTTTGGATTGGGAATAAAATTAAAAATCAAGAATAGAAAAAATATTAACTATATAAAACGCAACAGTTCCCTCCCTTTTGGAAGGTTAGAATGGGCTTATGAACATATTAATTTTAGATAATTACGATTCGTTTACATACAACCTAGTTCACATGGTTGAAAAAATTACAGGAAATTTTCCAACAGTTTTTAGAAACGATGAAATCAGTATAGAAAATGTGGGCAATTATGATATGATTGTGTTGTCTCCAGGACCTGGAATTCCTGATGAAGCAGGCATTTTAAAAGAAGTCATCAAAACCTATGCTAGAAAAAAACCAATTTTTGGAGTTTGTTTGGGATTACAAGCAATAACAGAAGTTTTTGGAGGAAAAATTGTCAATTTAGACGATGTTTTTCATGGAGTTGCCACAGAAATGACAGTGACAGATTCATCAGCAATTATTTTTAAAGACGTTCCTGAAAAATTTATGGCTGGGCGTTATCATTCTTGGGCAGCTTCTGATGAAGGTTTTCCAGCAGAAATTATGATTACAGCAAGAGATGAAGATGGAGGAATTCAGGCTTTAGAACATAAAGTTTTCAATATTAGCGCAGTACAATTTCATCCAGAATCTATTTTGACAGATGTTGGAGAACAATTGGTTCGCAATTTTATAGATAATGCCAAAGCAAAAAGCTAAAAGCAAAAAGCCAAAAGCTACATTATGAAAGAAACATTAAACAAATTATACAATCACGAACGCTTATCAAAAGAGGAATCAAAACAAGTTTTAAAAGATATTGCTGCTGAAAAATTCAATGAAGCACATGTAATTTCTTTTTTGACTGTTTTTATGATGCGTCCAATTTCGGTTAATGAATTGTCAGGTTTTAGAGATGCTTTAAAAGAATTATCTATAAAAGTTGATTTTTCTGAATTCAATACGATTGATATTGTTGGCACTGGTGGTGATGGAAAAAATACGTTTAATATTTCAACATTGACCTCATTTGTGGTTGCTGGAACTGGACAAAAAGTTGCCAAACATGGCAATTATTCTTTGTCATCTCAATCAGGTTCTTCTGATATGTTAGAAAGTTTTGGATATGAATTTTCGAATGATCAATACGTTTTAAAAAATCAATTAGAGAAAGCAAATATTTGTTTTTTACATGCACCCAAATTTCATCCAGCCATGAAAGCTGTTGGACCCACAAGAAAGGCATTAGGATTGAAAACATTTTTCAATATTTTAGGGCCTTTAGTGAATCCAAGTTCTCCAAAAAATCATTTTTTAGGAACGTTTAATTTGGAAGTTGCACGTTTGTATCATTACATTTTGCAAGAAGAAAATAGCAATTACGGAATCATTCATGCGGTGGATGGTTATGACGAAATTTCATTAACAAGTGACTTTAAACTATTCACTAAAACTGGCGAAAAAATGATTTCTCCAGAAAGTTTAGGAATGAAAAGAATTGCAAAAGAAGCTATTTTTGGAGGAAATTCTGTGGCTGATGCAGCTAAAATATTTCAACAAATTATTGAAGGAAAAGGAACAGAAGCACAAAACAATGTTGTCTTGACAAATGCGGCTTTTGCGCTTCAAATTGTCAATGAAACCAAGACTTTTGACAACGCTTTTGAAGAAGCTAAAGAGTCTCTTTTTGGATTGAAAGCAAAAAAGTGTTTAGAAATAATTACGAATTAGGAAATATTTATATGACCATACTTGATAAAATCATCGCATTTAAAAAAAAGGAAGTTGCTAAAATTAGAGCAGAAGTTCCTTTGAAAAAATTAATTGAAAGTCCAAATTTTAATAGAGAAGTTTTTTCATTGGAAAAATCGCTTTTAGATTTCAATTCGACTGGAATTATTGCCGAATTCAAACGTCAATCGCCTTCAAAAGGAATCATCAATGATAAAGTGGGTATTGCTGAAGTGACACAAGGCTATTTGGATGCCAATGTTGCTGCACAATCTATTTTGACAGATTTATCCTTTTTTGGAGGAACCATGGCAGATTTGATGGAAGCAAGAGTTATCAATCAAGAAAAACCTATTTTAAGAAAGGATTTTATCGTTGACGGATTTCAAATAGTGGAAGCAAAAGCCATTGGAGCAGATGTTATTTTATTGATTGCTTCGTGTTTAACGTCTTTGGAATTAAAAAACTATGGAAAATTAGCCAATGAGTTGGGTTTAGAGGTTTTGTATGAAGTTCATTCTCAGGAAGATTTGGATAGAATTGGCGATTTAAGTAACAAAATTATCGGAATTAACAATCGAAACTTAAACACTTTTGAAGTTGATTTAGAACATTCCATCAAATTGGCGGACCAAATTCCAGATTCTTCAATCAAAGTTTCCGAAAGTGGAATTTCTGATCCAAGAATTATTATTGGTTTGAAAGAATATGGTTTTCAAGGATTTTTGATTGGCGAAAATTTTATGAAAGAAGAAAATCCTGGAGAAGCTTGCCAAGAATTTATCAATCAAATTCGATAAAATGAAACTGAAAGTTTGCGGAATGAAATTCACAGAAAATATCCAACAAGTTGCAGCTTTGCAACCTGATTATTTGGGGTTTATTTTCTATGAAAAATCTAAAAGAAATTTTGAAGGAATCATTCCTACATTCCCAAAAATTATCAAAAAAACGGGTGTTTTTGTCAATGAATATCTAGAAATTGTAGTTTCATTAGCAGAAGAATATCAATTGGAAGCCATTCAATTACATGGTGAGGAATCTGTTGAATATATCAAGGAATTAAAAAGCCAAATCGAATTAAGTCAAGAATTATATCAAAGTGAAAAATCTAAATTAGGTAAAAAAAAGATTGTTGAAATTATCAAAGTTTTTGGCATCAAAGATCAGTTTGATTTTGATATTTTAAAACCATTTTTGGAAGTAGTTGATTATTTTTTATTTGATACAAAAGGTAATGAAAAAGGCGGAAATGGCATACATTTTAATTGGCAACTCTTAAAAAATTATCCATTTTCAAAACCTTTTTTTTTAAGTGGTGGAATTGGTTTGGATGATGTTGAAAAGTTGCAAGAAATCCTACAATCTAATTTGCCAATTTATGGATTAGATGTTAATAGTAAATTCGAAATTGAACCAGGGAAAAAAAATATAGAATTATTAAAAAAGTTTAAAAATAACGTCATTACAAACGTAGTGAAGTAATCTGCTTATTAAAAAACGGATTGCCTCGTTTCTCGCAATGACAGCATAAAACAAAAAAAATGAAAAGTAAATTTCAACCAGATAAAAATGGCTATTTTGGACAATTTGGAGGCGCATTTATTCCAGAATTATTATATCCGAATGTAAAAGAATTAGAAGATAATTACATTCAAATTATTGAATCTGAAGAGTTTCAAACAGAATACAAGTCTTTATTGAAGGACTTTGTTGGGCGTCCAAGTCCATTGTATTTTGCCAAACGTTTGTCGGAAAAATATGGCGCTCAAATTTATCTAAAAAGAGAAGATTTGAATCATACTGGAGCTCACAAAATCAACAATACTGTTGGTCAAATTTTAATCGCTCAAAAACTAGGAAAAACGAAGATTATTGCTGAAACTGGTGCGGGTCAACATGGAGTTGCTACTGCCACAGTTTGTGCTTTGATGGGATTAGAATGTACCGTTTTTATGGGCGAAAAAGACATTGTTCGTCAAGCTCCAAACGTGGCAAGAATGAAAATGTTGGGCGCAAAAGTAGTGCCTGCAACTAGTGGTTCAAAAACACTGAAAGACGCTACCAATGAAGCCATTAGATATTGGATTCAACACCCAGAAACGTTTTATTTGATTGGCTCTGTTGTAGGTCCTCATCCTCATCCTGATATGGTTGCTCGTTTGCAAGCTGTGATTTCTGAAGAAATGAAATGGCAATTAAAAGAGAAAACTGGTAATGAAAATCCGGATACCATTATTGCTTGTGTTGGAGGAGGAAGCAATGCTGCTGGTGCTTTTTATCATTATATGGATGATGAAGAGGTTGAGTTAATTGCTGTTGAAGCTGCTGGTTTAGGCGTGAATTCAGGAGAAAGTGCGGCAACTTCACAATTGGGACAGGTGGGCATTATTCACGGAAGTAAAACCATTTTGATGCAAGATGAATATGGGCAAATTGTAGAACCCTATTCAATTTCTGCTGGATTGGATTATCCTGGAGTAGGGCCTTTACATGCCTTTTTGTTTGAAAGTGGCAGAGCAAAATATATGAATGCCACTGACCAAGAAGCTCTGGATGCAGCTTTCGAATTGACTAAAATTGAAGGAATAATTCCTGCGCTAGAAACAGCACATGCATTAGCAGTTTTGCCAAAAATGACGCTCAAAAAAGACCAAGTGATTGTGATTAATTTATCTGGAAGAGGAGACAAAGATTTGGAAATTTTTGTAAAACATTTAGAACAATAAACTATGAATTCAATAAAAAATATTTTTCAGACAAAAAATAGTCAAGTTTTATCTATTTATTTTACTGCGGGTTTTCCAAATTTAGAAGATACAAAAAGTGTTATTCAGGAATTAGAAAAAGCTGGCGTTGACTTTATTGAAGTTGGTTTGCCATACTCTGATCCATTAGCAGATGGTCCAACTATTCAAAATAGCAGTCAAAAAGCATTGCAAAACGGTATCAATTTAGATATCGTTTTTGAGCAATTAATGACCATCAAAAACACCAATAAAACTCCTTTGGTTTTGATGGGTTATTTAAATCAAATGTTGAAATATGGTGAAGATAAATTTTGTCAAAAAGTAGTTGATTGTGGCATTGATACGCTTATTTTACCAGATTTACCAATGGTTGAATATGAGAATCATTACAAACAATTGTTCGAAAAATATGGTATTAAAAATGTGTTTTTAATTACGCCTCAAACTACTGATGATCGCATCAAAAAGATAGATGATTTCTCAGAAAGTTTTATTTATATGGTTGCCTCAAGTTCAATTACAGGAGCAAAAGGTGAAATTTCTCAACAACAAATTGATTATTTTCAACGCATCAAATCCATGAATTTAAAAAGTAAATTGGTAATTGGTTTTGGAATTTCGGATTCTTCTACCTTTTCAAAAGCATGCGAATATGCAAATGGTGCAATTATTGGTTCTGCTTTTATCAATTTTATTGAAGAAAATGGCGTTGATAAAATTGGGCAATTTATAAATAAAATCAGAAAATGAGGACGTTTCAAAATCTTTAGATTTTTTTTATATTTTAAAAGTATTTTTTCAGCTATTAAATCAAAAAAGTAATTAAAGAAATAATTGATATCTTGAAATAGTTCTACTTAGTAACAAGAAATGAGGAAAACTATATTTAAAAAGCAGTGAATTTGTTATTAGAGGAAGTAAAATAATCAAGAAAAAGCGAAATCAAATTTGATTTCGCTTTTTTGTTTTTAGTAAGTTTGAATTAGTATTACTCCGTTTGAACCTCTAACTCCATATTTTGCAGTTTCAGGTCCTTTCAAAACTGTTACGCTTTTAATATCAGAAGGAGCAATATCATCAACACTTGATATAGGTATTCCGTTAAGAATAAATAAGGGCTCAGTAGAGGCGTTAAAACTAGTTGTGCCTCTGATTAATATTTTATTATCCGAAGAAACTACAACTCCGGCAACGCGTCCTCTTAAATATTCATAGATGTTCGTAAATTGAAATTTTGTATTGCTAACCACCTTATTTTCGGTTGTTATAATTTGTTCAGTCACGCCAATGTTTGTTTTTAGCGCTTTCTGATTATATTTTATAATCACATTTTGGGTGTTTTCATAGGAAAAAAAATCTTGAATACCATAAATAGGCGAAAACACAGAAATTTTTTGTGGTGTTTTTTTAATTTTTATAGCTACAAAACCATTTTTATCAGTAATCTGTTTTTGTTTCAGGTTGTCTAAAAAAATTATGGCTCCTGGTATTGGTTTATTGAGAGAGTCTTTTACGAAAATTCTAAGAGGTGCTTTAAAATTAAATTTATTTTTTTCCTGAGAATTTAGGTCTATTGTTAATTGGAGTATCAGAGTAAGAATTATCGGAAATAAATATTTTTTCATGATAGGTTGTATTTTATGTAAAAATAACAATTTAAGTTATCAATAAACTTTCTCTCCGTTTACGAATGTTGATTTTAACTTAGTTTTAGGGATTTCTTTTCCTTCAACCTTCATAATATCTTGATTTAAAATCACGAAATCTGCCAGTTTTCCGACTTCAATACTGCCTTTTTCATTTTCTTCAAAGTTTGAATGAGCTGCCCAAATGGTCATTCCCTTCAAAGTTTCTTCTCTCGTCAAAGCATTTTCCATTTGAAATCCATTTTCAGGAAAATTTGCCAAATCTTTCCTGATGGTTGCTGCATAAAATGTTAAAAACGGATTTACTTGTTCAACAGGAAAGTCTGTCCCTAATGCGATTTTGCCGTGATTTTTCAGCAAATCTTTGAAAGCATAAGCACTTTTCATGCGTTCTTTTCCAATTCTATTTTCAGCCCAATACATGTCAGAAGTTGCATGAGTTGGCTGAACTGAAGGCAAAATATTGTCAAAATTTTTAAAATCTTCAGGCGAAATAATTTGCGCATGCTCAATTCGCCAACGTCTATTTTTTTTGTTTTTTAGCACATCAGTATAAATTCTCACCAACCAAGTATTTGCAGAATCTCCAATTGCATGTGTGTTCATTTGAAATTCAGAGGCAGCAATTTGTCTCGCAATTGCACGATATTTTTCAGGAGTATAAATTAATGCACCAAAATGATTTTCTCTGTCAACATACGATTTACGCATTGCAGCACCTCTTGAACCTAAAGCGCCATCACCATAAACCTTGAAAGAACGAACATTTAATTTATCAGTTTTGATGATTCCTTTTTTGATATAATAATCAATTTGTGCTTGATTATCTCCTGAAATCATGGCATAAATACGCATTTTTAAATCATTTGTTTGATGCAAACTATCTATCAATTCAATCGTTTTTTGGTCAATTCCTGCATCATCAACAGTGGTTAATCCATAGGAGAAACAAATTTTTTGTGCCTCCAACAAACCCTGAATTGCTTGTTTTTTAGAAGGTTCAGGAATTTTGATAAAATCCATTGCAGCATCAATCAAAACACCTGTCATTTTTCCATTTTTTAAAATGATTTCTCCACCAGAAACTTTAGTGTTTTCATTGATTCCTGCCAAATCAATGGCTGCTTGATTTACCAAAAGTGCATGACCATCAACTCTTCCAATTGCTACAGGAATTGTTGGAAATAAGGCATCTAATTTTTCTTTCGTTGGAAATTCTTTGATTTCCCAATCATTTTGATCCCAACCACGTCCTGAAATAAAAGTAACGTTTTTTTCTTTTTGAAATGCCACTAATTTTTCCAAGACTTCTTCATAGCTTTTGGTTTCTTCTAAACTCACTTTTTGTTGGTCTAAACCCATTCTGTAAAAATGACAATGTGCGTCAATCAAACCAGGAACTATGGTTTGGTTTTTAGCATCAAGTAAATTTTCAGTTTGGTATTTTTCTTGAATTTCAGTACTAGAACCAACAGCTATAAATTTTCCATCTTTTATGGCAAATGCTTCTACAATTTCAAATGAATTATTAACAGTATATGTAGTTGAATTAATGACAATTAAATCTACTTTTTCTTTTTGACAAGCAATAAATAGAAAATAAAAAACAATAATTAGACTGAATTTTTTCATGATAAATTTATGAGTTTAAATACACTAAATAAATTCCATAAAACAATAAAAATTGTAATGGAATTCGAATAATAGCAATTTTTTTAGATCCAATTGCTGGTCTTTTTTTAGTTACATCCCAAATATGAATGGGTAAGAAAATTACCAATAAAATGATGATTCCTAGAGATGCAAGTTTTACAGTTTCTGAAAAAAATAATCCAAAACCAACACTGAATTCTAAAATTCCAACCACATAATTCACCAATTTTTTAGGTAAAAAATCAGGAATGAAATGTTTGAAAAAATCAGGTTTTATGATGTGCATAATTCCCGCAAAACAGAAAAATCCACCATAAATTATTTTTAAAATGAACACTATAGTTTCCATAATTTATGGTTTCACAGGTGTGTCATTGTATAAATATTTGTCCATCAAATAAATAATTCCAGCCATTGAAGCACTTCCCAATTCTAATTCGCGTTTATTAACTTTGTCAAATGTGTCTCTGCTTGTGTGATGATAATCAAAATATCTTTGAGAATCAGGCTTGTAACCCACTAAAGTTACGTTTTCACCTTTTAGAGGACTAATATCTGCACCTGAACCACCTTTTTCTAATTCATGCAAACCATAAGGTGATAATAGTTTTTTCCAACTTTGCAAAAGTGTTGTATTTGCTTGATTTGCATCAATTGAAAATCCTCTTGGTGTGTGACCTCCAGAGTCAGATTCTAAACCTCCAATGTGGGTTTCTTTATTCAATTTCGCCAATGCTGCATATTTTTTTGCGCCTTTTGTACCATTTTCTTCATTCATAAAAAAGACAACTCTGATTGTGTTTTTTGGTTTGATATTATTTTTTTTGAATAGATAAGCAACTTCCAGAGAATGCACAATTCCTGTTCCGTCATCATGAGCGCCTTCACCCAAATCCCAAGAATCCAAATGTCCACCAACCACAAAAATATTTTCAGGAGTTTTGCTTCCTTTAATTTCTCCAATAACATTGAATGAAAGTGCATCTGGTAAATTTTCACAACTTTGCTTAAAATAGAATTTTAAGGTTGGATTTTCTTTCAAATCAGCGCTTAAAATTTCGGCAGCTTTGCTACTTATTGCTGCTGCAGGAATGTATTTTTCTTCAGATAAATCATCATAAAGCATGGTTCCTGTGTGTGGAAAATCGTCAATTGAATTGGTCATTGAACGCACAATTACGCCTTTTGCACGAAACACTCCACAAACTGCTGCGCCTTGAACACGTTGATCTACACAACCTCCATAAGCTTTAAAAGTGTGAATCAAAGTGTTGTCAAAAGGTCTGTTGAAAAAAACAATTTTGCCTTCCATTTTTGAACCTAAAGCTTTGGCTTCCTCCAAACTTTTTACTTCTATAACTTCGGCTAAAATTCCTTCTGAAGGTGTTGCTATAGAGAATCCTAAAGCGCAAATTGGTACATTTTTTTGAGTTCCATTGGTCGTATAAGTTGCAATTTCTTTTTCTCCACGAACCCAATGTGGCACCATTACAGGTTGCAGCCAGACTGAATCTAAACCTACTTCTTTCATTAATTTTTCTCCCCATTCAACGGCTTTTTGGGCTTGAGGCGAGCCAGACAATCTACCGCCTATATTTTGAGTCAAATCGCGCAACCATTCATAGGATTTTCCCTCTGTTAAAGCGCTGTTAAATAGTTTTTTAATGTTTGTAGAGTCTTGAATTTCTTCCTCAGTTAATTCATCAGAAATGATTGCTTTTTCTTGTTTTTGTGCACAAGAAAAAACTATAAATATTGTTAAAATTAAAAGTGATAATTTTTTCATTTTATAATTACTAGTTTAATTTTATAAATCTACAAAAATAATACAAAGTGAAATGTCTTTAATTTTAAAAATCGAATTTATAAGTAATACCTCCTAAAATTTGGAAACCTTGTACCTCAAAATTTGCAAATCGTTGGTAATTATTGTTCAACAGATTATTTATTTTTAAAAATGCCGAAAATTTGTCATTAAAAAGATAACCACCATTTAAGTTGAAGTCAAAAAAGGAAGGAATTGCCTGTAAAGTTTTCGAGTTTGAAGGGAAATTTTCGTTATACAAAACATCTTTTCGATCACCAACAAACAAGATTGTTGAAGTTGCATACCATTTTTCATTTTTATATTTTGCGATTAAATTTCCCAGAAATGTTGGTAAATTCCATGCCTCAACTTCAGAAGTGGTGTTGAAACTATCAAACTGAAAATTGGTTTCAAGAGTGATTCTTTTTGAAAATTCGTAACTTATTTCTGTGAAAACTGATGTAGTTTTTACGTCATCATATACAATTCCGAAAGAATTTCCATATTCATAACCTCGAAAATTTATGCCATTTGCTGAGGTGGAGATTCCGTCAGATTTTGAATTGTTTTTGAGAAATAAAGGTTTGTCTTGTTCATTTTTAAAACTTGCAGAAACATTAAAACTAACAATGTTGTTCAAAACCCCATTAAAACCAAAAAAAGTATTCATTTTTTCAGCAGTTTGAGTGATGAATATAGTTGGGGAAACAAATGGATTGACTTCAGAAAAATTCTTGTAAGTATTTGTTTTTAAATCTCCTGAAATTCCCCCATAAACCTGTAAACTTTCTTTAAATATTTCCTTTTGAATTTTAACATCAGGATATACCAAAAAATTATTCAACTTATTTTGTCCATCAAATGAGGCAAACAATTTTGCACCTAATTTTACTGAAAATCCGTTAAAAACGTTGTTGTATTCAGGATTTATTTTTGTGGTAAAAATACTGTAATTCAACTTATTGGTGTTAGAGTAATTGTTTTCAAACTCGCCTTTCAAATATTCAAGGTTGGTATTTATTTTTAAGTTTTTTCTGATAAAACTTAAAGGTATATCCAAATCGGTATCCAAACTTATCAAGAATTCTGAGCTGTTAAAAGCATCAGTAAAATAAGAGAACGAAAAGCAACTTTTGTCAATATAAGAATCTAAAAAATCAATCTTGCCAACAGCATTAAAATAATTGTAAGTTTGGTTTTCGTCAATAGCATTTATGGTATTTGTAGGCAAAGAATTTGGCGTAATTCCATACCAATTATACTCATTTCTTTGGGAATTTAAAGTTACTTTCCAATCAAAATACCTTTCATTTTGTTTGTAAAAAATGCTTGCTCCAAGATTCGAATAATTACTATTTAAGACTGTATTTTCAACATTGTCAAAAGACGCGTTGTATTTTACTGAAAGTCTAAATTCACTCTGAAAACGAGTATGTTTATGTAAAAAAGTTTCAAAATAAGGTGACAAGTAATTTCCAAAACCTGCCGCTATAAAATTATCGTAAATTCGTTCTTTAATACCAACATCAATTCCTTTTACAACCCCACTTTTTGGCACAAAAGTAGAAGCAACAGGTACCGAAAAAATAGTGTATTTTAAAGGTTGCTTTTTAGTTTTTTCCAACAGTTTTACACTTGGATTTTTCTTTAATTTATTTGCATCTGCAATTTTTGGATTGTACGCTGTCACTACTTCAACTACTTCAGTTTTTACAGTATCTTTTACTTTTTCGTTGTTTTTCTTTTGTGAAAAAACGTTGAAACCGCATAAAATTAGTACAATTAGAAAACCTTTTTTCATTAATTTTTTATTTGAGGATTGATTGAATTATTTGTTTTGGCCTCAATTTCTTTGATTTTGGTCAATTCAATTTGTGCTTCTTTGACAACATCTTCATATTGTTTGAAGTTTTTGATCACATTTTCAAGAATAAAAGTTGCCTGATAAGCATCTTTCAAACCATAATAATTTTTACCCATTATTACATAACTTTTCACACCCCAGTATTTATAGGAAGCATATTCTGCAATCAATTTTTTCACGACTTCGTTTGATTTTTGATACGCTGCTTCTTGATTTTTAAAAAAAGCATCAAAGTATAATATTTCCGCTTTTAATTCTCCAACTGCCTTTTTTTCAATAGTTTGATAATATTCTTTGGAGGTTTCAAAATCGTTGAGTTTAAATGAAGATCTTGCAATAATAGTCTTTGCATCCATTTCTAAAGTTGCATCAATTCCCGTTTTTGACAACACTTTTTTGGCAAAAGCCAACGCTTTTTCGTGAGCATTTTTGGTGTCATATGCTTTCATTAAATTGCTTTGTGCAAAAACACTATTTTCAACTTCATAAGCCTCTTGTTCTAAACGTTCTAAAAGCGGAATTGCGGCATCATAATTTTCTTTTGATAACTGAATTTCGGCTAATTTCGCCAATGAATCTTCACTGTAATTGGATTGTCCAGCTTTTAAAATTTTCTCAAAATATGGAATTGCATTGTCAAATTCTTTTTCTTTAAAATAGGTTGTCGCCAAATAATAAGTTGCTTTTAATACATTTACTCCTTCAGGAAAATTTTTCAAGTATTTTGTAAGACTCAAAATGGTATTTTGATTATTATTGTCTTCAAAATATTTTCGTTCAACAATCGTAAAAGACGATTTTTCAAGTTCTGTTTCACTCACATTTACGAATGGCAATGTTTTTGTCCAAGCAACAAATTCATTCAATTTGTCCTCGTCAATATAAATATTTTTTGCATTGTTTAAAGCCTCTAAGGCATCAGGAGAATTTGGAAATTTACTCGCAGTTTGTTTGAATTTTTCAAGTGCTTTTGCATTTTCATTTCCATTATAATACAACAAACCTTGTCTTACCAAAGCTCTTGGAATAAAAACACTTTTTGGATAATTTTTTTGCAATCGATCATAGGCTTCATGTGCTTCTTTCGAATTTTTTAGTGTTGTAAACGTATTTGCCAATTGAAATAAAGCGTCATCTTTCAAAATTGAAATTTCGTAGTTGTTCACTACTTTTTTCAATGCGTCAATTTTTTGAACATTTTCACCTCTATAACCATGACTCATTCCTATTTGATATTGTGCATAATCTGCTCCATTACCCAGTTCATTTACCACAAGTTGATATGATTTTATGGCATCACTAAAATTACTGATTGCAAAATAACTGTCTGCTAATCTTAGAGTTGCGTCTAGTTTTAACTCGTTTTCTAAATCCTTTTTTTGAAGCACAATTTTAAAAGAACGAATGGCTTCTGCATATTTATTTAGCTTAAAATAACAATACCCTAAGTTATAATCAATCAATTGAAGTTCTTCAGTTTTGCTCGATTTTTCAAGGGTTGTTGTGGAAATAAACTTGGTCAAAGCTTCTTCATAATCTCCTAATCTATAAAGCGTTTCTGCTTCCCAATAATATCCTTTTTGATAAATTTCAGCTACCAAAGATTTTTTACTGACGGTAAAATAGGTCAACGCTTCCGTAAATCTTTGGTCATTAAAAAGCTGAATTCCTCTGTATAATGAAACCTCTAAAGTGAGTGCTGTATTGTCTTCGGATTTTTTCTTTTTCAGATAATTTAGAGCGCCTTCATAATCTTGTTGGTGAATAAATGAATACACAACTAATTGATTTATTTCTTTATATGAAGTAGAAGTTGGGTAATTTTTCAAGTAGTTTTGAAGCACATCAGCCACATTTTCAAACGGATTTCCTTCTTCATAACTTAATTTTGCATAATTTAAAGCGGCATCTTCTCTAATTTTTGCCCTAAAATTCATTTCACTTGCAGTTTTAAAAGCGTTTAATGCTTCATTTTTTTTGCTTATGTTTAAATAACATTCAGCCAAATGATAGTAGGCATTTTGTGAAACGGCATTTTTTTGATCAATAATTTTGTTGAAATAAGCAATGGCATTTTCAAAATCATTTTGCTTGAAAAAAGCGTAACCCAACCGATAATAATCTGTGTTATTCCATTTGCCGTTTTTCCCTTTATATGCTTTCAAAAAAGGAATTGCTGCTGCATAATTTTCAAGATTGAAATAACTTTCACCTACAATTTTTGAAATTTCTGAACTATCTTTTCTTCTTTTATCTTTCAATAATTCTTCACCAACTTTGATACACCTTTCAAATTTTCCTGATTTAAAACTGATATCCAACAAATAATAGGATATTTCAGCTTTGTAAGAATTATTGTCTGCAATTTCTTTCAAAGTGGATTCTGCGATGCCATAATCTTCTAATTTATAAGCGATAAAACCATAATAATATCTGGCATCATTTCCATATTTTGCATCATTAATTAGAGGTAAAAAACGATCTTTAGCCAATGATAAATTGTTAGAAACCAGCAAACTATAGCCAGTTTTAAAATTTAGTTCTTTGCGATTTTCTTCGGAAAGCACTTCTTTATTTACTTTTTCATACCACTTTAAAGCATACGCTGGTTTTTGGTTGGCGAAATAATAATTAGCAACGTTAAAAAATGCTTGATTTTTTTTGGAGCTATTTGGATATTTCTCAACAAAATCTAATATTTTTTGGTCTGCATCTGTTTGTTGCAATTTGAGAGCGCACATCGCTTCAAAATATGTAGCTTCAGCTTTTAAATTAGAGCTCTTTCCACTGTTTTTAGTTACCTTTTCGAACGATTTTTGTGCAGCTGCATACGCTTTATTATTATACAATTGAAGTGCATTGTTGAAATCTGTTAAAACACTAGTATCAATAATTGATTGCTGTGAAAATTGCAACACCGTTACTAAAAGAAATAAAAAGGTGAATAAACGTTTTTTTTCAAAGTAGCATTTCATACCATTAATTTTAGTTGTATTGATAACGAATAAAATTCGAGTTTGTTGGGATGCAGTATTTTTTTTTAATTTTTTAATACTTCAAATGTAAGAATTGTTGTGATTTTTTAGTGTAAAATCAATAAAACTTATAAGTTTGTAAAAATAATGATTTTTTATGGAAAACCCAGTTTTACATTTAGAAAATGCTGAAATTTATCAAGGAGAAGCCCTTGTTTTATCAGGCGTAAACTTGTCAATAAACAAAGGTGAATTTTATTATTTAATTGGAAAAACCGGAAGCGGGAAAAGTAGTTTGATGAAGACTTTGTATGGTGATTTAACACTTCAAAAAGGAACTGGAACTGTTGTTGGATTTGATTTGGTAAAATTAAAAGAGAGAGAAATTCCTTTTTTGAGAAGAAAAATTGGTATCGTTTTTCAAGATTTTAAACTACTAACAGATCGTTCGGTTTTTGCAAATTTAGAGTTTGTTTTGAAAGCCACAGGTTGGAAAAATAAGCAAGAAATTAACCAAAAAATTGAAGAAGTTTTAGAAAAAGTTGGAATGAAATCACAAATCAATAAAAAAGCTTTCGAACTTTCGGGTGGAGAACAACAACGAGTTGCCATTGGAAGAGCATTATTAAACGACCCTGAATTGATTTTGGCTGACGAACCAACAGGAAATTTAGACCCAAAAACTTCTCTTGAGGTAATGGAATTGTTGAACAAAATTCATCAATCAGGCAAAACAGTTTTAATGGCAACCCATGATTATCAATTGATTGTGAAATTCAAACACAAGACGTTAAAAGTTGAAGCAACTGAATTGTATGAAGTGGCACAACAAGTAACTACTGTTTAAAAACAATGTCTATAATTTTTTTTGCGGATTGTTCAGGTTGCAAAAACGTCAATTTATCTGAACGATCTTCTATTTCTGACGCTGAGAAATCTTTGTTGAAAAGCATCGCTGTTTTCGCAAGAATTTCCTCTTTTGAGTTTGCTAATTCACAGAGATTTTCTAAGCCTGTATCTTCAATCATTTTTGAATTTCCAATGATATGTTTTCCTTTGAATAAAGCATTTAAAAGTTTTAATTTGATGCCAGTTTTTTGAAAAGAAATGAGTGTGTTGATATGCGCTTTATTCAATAATATTTCTAAATCTTTTTGATTGGGAATGTCTTCGAAAGTAATATTTCGATATTTCTGAATTTCTGAAATTATTTTCTTGTGTTTACAATTGCTAGCAACAATAAATTGATAATTGGTTTTTTTATAAGTTTCGATTAAAAAAAGTGCGGCTCTCACATTGTCCGAAACTCGCAAATCTCCATGATATAGGATGAATTTTTGAGTTTCTGATACATGAAAATTATTTTTATTTTCATCAAAAAATACAGGAATATAGGTTGATTTTTCACCATATTTTTGATTAAAATAGTGTTGTTCGAAAGGTGAAATTGTGAAAATACCAGTTGCTTTTTTTACTATTCTTTCATATTTGTAGAGTTTTTTACCTTCGATGTAAAAGAATATTTTTAAAAAAATATTCTTTTCACTTTTCGCTAATCCATAAAAATAAGTATGTTCAATGTTGTGAGCTCTCACATAGCAATTTTCAAAATTTTCTTTATAAATCGGATATGTAGATTGCAAACCTTCGAATAAAATTGGTGCTTGAATAGCTTTTAGATTATTGATTAAAAGGTGATTAGATCTGCTTTTAACACGAAATGGCAGCAAAGAAAATAAGGAATAGAAAAAGTTATTTCGGTCGTAATAAAACACTTTTTCGCAAATTTTTTCAAGTTCAATTTGTTTTTTGGCGTTTTTCTGTGCAAAACAATGTAGATAAATTTTAACCCCTAATTTAGAAAGCTCTTTGATTTTGTAATAAACATCAATAATTCCACCGTAATTTGGAGGATAAGGAATATCAAAAGAAACAAAGTGTATTTTTTTTTCCATTTCAAACAAAAATAGTATTTAAAAATCAATACTTTTATAATTCAAAAAAAGAATTATGAGTTTTACTAAAAATGAAATTGCTAATATTATTTTAGCAAAACTTGAATTAAAAAAAGATTCTTTAAAAAAACAATTTTTGATTTCCAAAGAAACGATTGGTTACTTTTTTATTGATGATCTGTTGCCCAAAGATTTGGCTTTAGAAATCTATCATAAATTTCCAAATGTTAATGATTCAGTCAAAAGAAAAAGTCTCAGAGAATTCAAGTTTACTGCTTTTCAGATGAATAAATTTAACCCATTATTAGAGGAAGTTATTTATGCTTTTCAAGATGATAGAATTGTGGATTTAGTGGCAAATATTTGTGGAATTGAGCAAGTTTTTCCTGATACAAGTTTATATGCAGGAGGCTTATCACTCATGAAAAAAGACAATTTTTTAAATCCCCATTTAGACAATTCACATGATAAAGATCGAAATCGCTGGCGAGTTTTGAATTTGTTATATTATGTTACTCCGGATTGGAAAGTTGAAAACGGAGGTAATTTAGAGCTTTGGCCAAAAGGTTTAAAACATAAACAAATAACAGTAGAAAGTAAATTTAACAGATTGGTGGTGATGGCAACGCATCAAAAATCATGGCATTCAGTGACTAAAGTTGTGGTGAATGAGGTGAGATGTTGCGTGTCTAATTATTATTTTTCAGAGCAGCCATTATTGGTTTCAGACAGTTTTCATATTACCACTTTTAGAGGAAGACCTGAGGAAAAAGTGAGAGATTTTTTATTAAAATTAGATAGTGCATTAAGAAGTTCAGTTCGAAAATTATTTAAAAAAGGCATCAGAGAAAATCCTCATCGATATAAAAAAAGCTAAATTAATTCTTTGAAAAATTGTAAGATTTTCTCTTCCTGATTTTCCCAAACGAGTATTTTTTTTGCTTTTATTAATTGATTTGAAAAATCTTTTTCTAAAATCGTTTGAATTTGAATTGCTAATTCTTTTGTATTTCTGTTTGTGGCAATTTCGCCAACTTTATAATCTAAAACAACTTGTTTCATTTCAGGTAAATCTGAAACTAAAATCGGAATTTCTGCTTGAATATAATCAAAAATTTTATTAGGTAAAGCAAACCTGTAATTTAGTCCTAAATCTTCTTCTAAACTGATTCCTAAATCAGCTAAAGGTGTCATTTTGTGAAGTGATTCAGGAGACATCTTTCCTAAAAAGTGTACTTTTTCTTCTAATTTTTCTAAACGTACTTTTTTATGTAATTGTTGAAAAATATCACCATTACCAACAATGATAAATAAATGATTATCAATATGTTTCATAGTGTCAATCATTAATTCTAATCCACGACCAACATTTATTGCACCTTGATAAAGAATGATTTTTTTAGATTTTGTATCAAAAGGGAAAACGCCTTTTTCAATTTCTTTTTTACGAGGCAAATTTTTGAAAACTTCAAAATGTGTTTGGTATTTTTCTTGATAATAATTGGCAATACTATCGCAAACAGTATATTTTTTTTCAACTTTCGGCACTAACTTTTTCTCTAAAAAGAGCCAAACATTTTTTACATTTTTACGATGTACCAATTCAGGAATTTCAGGAAAAAGTTCATGACAATCTAGAATAATTTTTTTTCTTTGTAATTTACTAATCAAATAATTTGCCAATAAAGTATCCAAATCGTTCGCAAGAAGTAAGTCTTTTTTTAAAAAAAATAAGTAAAAAAACAATCGAAAAGTATACTCTGCATAAAAAAGAAATCCAGTATTAAAAAAAAGTGAAAATCGTTTCGTTTTGTAATTTCTTTCAATAGGCAAACTGGTTTTTAATTTTCTGCCAATCAATAAAATCTCGAAACCGTTTTTATGTAAAGTGTTACAAACCTTTTCAACTCGTTGATCTGTGGTTAAATCATTGGTAACAGAAACTATAATTCTTTTCAAATCAATAGATTTTTAGCGCAATATAAAAACATAAATGTAAATTTAACTTTCTTTAGTTGAAATTATATTTTATAAAAATTGCTAAAAAGAAATAATATTTCAAAAAAAACACCTCAACTATCTATTTATCAGTTAGTTGAGGTTTTTGTTGTGGAGACGCCGAGAATCGAACTCGGGTCCAAACAAGCAGCTAAAAAACTTTCTACATACTTAGTTTTTGTTTGTTTTTTCGTTGAAAAGCTGGTCAAAAACAACCTACTTTTCACTTAGCTTTTTTAGTTTCGAAAACCCATCAAAGCGTCAGGTTTTCTATGTTTACTTTTACGATGCCCTAAAATGAAACGCCGCAAACCAAGGCTTTTCGTGGACATAAAGCTTGCACACCTTGTGTGCCGAGGCCAATCTTACTTGATTTCGGATTAAGCAGCTAAAGCGTAGTTATCTTCGCCGTTTATAGGTTTGAAATGAGTTTTACAAGAATAATTTCATCCCTTGGTATGCTTATAATTTCACTGACCTTGCTGTCAAAACCAGTCGTCCCCAAAATGTCAAAGAAACTTTTCAATCAACTGAAAAGTGGAATGTAAAAGTATGAAAAAAACTCATTGCGAATCTGTTAAAAAACCAATATCTTCGAGCAATATTAAAATCATTTTTATTGATTTTCTTTCAATAAATAATAAATATGTAATACATGATAATTGGAATTCTTAAAGAACGTAAAAATCCACCAGACAAAAGAGTTGTTTTTTCTCCTGAAAAACTGCAAGAATTAAAAAGAAAATTTCCATCAGTTTCTATCAAAGTTGAGAGTTCTGATATTCGTGTTTTTTCGGATGAGGCTTATAAAAATGCAGGTTTTGAAGTAGTGGATGATCTTTCTGATTGTGCTATTTTATTGGGCGTAAAGGAAGTTCCTGTTGATGCATTAATACCCGATAAAAAATACTTTTTCTTTAGTCATACTATCAAAAAGCAATCGTACAATCGAAAATTATTACAAGCTATTTTATCTAAAAATATTGAATTGTATGACCATGAAACGATTGTGAAAGAAAATGGTGCGCGTTTAATCGGTTTTGGACGTTATGCAGGAATTGTTGGAACATATAATGGTTTTAGCGCTATTGGTTTGAAAAAAAATAGTTTTCATTTGCCAAAATCTTCCACTTTAGCCAATCAAAATGCTTTGATTGAACAGCTTCAAAAAATCAATCTTCCCAATCTCAAAATTTTGTTAACAGGTAGTGGAAAAGTTGCTTTCGGAGCGAAAGAAATGTTGGATGGAATGTGCATCAAACAAGTCTCAGTAAATGAATTTTTGCAAGATAATTTTTTTGAACCTGTATTTTGTATGATTGATGTGTTGGATTATAACAAACGGAAAGATGGGCAAGTTTTGGATATTTATGATTTTTATAATCATCCAGAAGCCTATGAATCTTACTTTTTTAGATTTGCAAAAGTAACTGATTTCTTTATTGCAGGACATTTTTTTGGAGATGGTTCCCCTATTTTATTTACTAAAGAAAATGCGAAACATCCTGATTGTAAAATTCAATTTATAGCTGATATTTCTTGTGATATTAATGGGCCAATTGCAAGTACTATTCGTGCATCAACCATTGAAAATCCTATTTATGGATATGATCCAATTACTGAAAAAGAAGTTGATTTTACCAATAAAAACGCAATTGTAGTAATGGCTGTAGATAATTTGCCTTGTGAATTGCCCAAAGATGCCAGTGAAGGTTTTGGTGAAATGTTTCTAGAACATGTAATTCCTGCTTTTTTTGATGGAGATAAAAACGGCATTTTACACCGTGCAAAAATTACTGAAAATGGAAAATTGACACCTCGTTTTTCTTATTTGCAAGAGTATGTTGATGGATTTTAGTTTAAAATTCAAGATTTAAAATTCTAAGTTTTGAATTTTGATAACTGAAAGATTTTATTTAAATATGGACAAACAGATTTTAATAGATTTAGCAGCTGCTAAAATGCCTTTTGGAAAATTCAAAGATTATTATTTGATTGATTTGCCTGAATATTATGTGGTTTGGTTTCGAAATCAAGGTTTTCCTAAAGGGAAATTAGGACAACAATTGGGTTTGGTGTATGAATTAAAATTGAATGGTTTGGAAGATTTGGTTCGAGAAATTAGGAGGAAAAACTAATTTTTTACCACAATTCCAAACGTAATATGAGCAATTCCCAAAATAGTTATAGAAGCGTACCAATAACTAGGAATTAAAAAGCAAATCATTGCTAACAACAAACAAATTCCTGAAATAATTCGAATATTTTGATTGTTTTCCTTACTCACGAATAATAAGTTAGCCCCATAAAAAAACAAGAAAACAGGGGTGATAAAATAAATAAAACCTTGTTTCATTAAAAAAATAAGTGCAATAAACAGCACTAAAAAACTTGCCATATATTTATAGAAAATTCTTTTTGACAATGAATTCCAAAGTGGTAATTCTTGTTTTTTTGCGCGTCTTTTTGCACTAAAAAAAAGCGCAAAAGATGAAAATAGAAAGAGAAAAACACCAATGCCTCCAATCAAATACTCAATAATTTCGGCTGACATCATTCCCATTGGATTGTCATCAATCAAAAATCCTTCTAAAATTATTTTTATACTATAAGAAGCTAATAAAAAGTAAAAACCTATTTGAATGCTGGTAAAACCTTTTAAAGCAAAGTTTTCAGAAATGTGTTCTTTTGGTGTCATAAAAATTTGATAACTTTCGCTAAGATACAAAATTGATTCATTCAGAAAATAAAATATGAAGCCTGAAGAAAATTACATTTTAAAGCAATCAACTCAGTTTCGCGAAATTTTAATGCATTTACAATCTGTTATTCAATATTATTTTCCAGAAGTTGAGTTAAAGTTCAAGTGGAAAATTCCTTTTTTTACAATTGACAACAAACCTTTTTGCTACTTGAATTGTGTTGAAAAAAAGGGTTATGTAGATGTTGGTTTTTGGATGCAAGATTTTGTATCTGAGTATGACAAATTTCTGATTTCTGAGAACAGAAAAGTAGTAAAATCTCTCAGACACAAAACATTAGAATCCATAAATGATGAAGTCTTAATTGCTGTATTGAATGAAATAAAAAATAGAAAAGATCTTGGTTTTTATCAAAAAAATTGAAAATAAATATTATAATTGAATAATCGTTTTTCTAATCGCCACCAAATTTGATAATAGCTTCTCTAAATTATCCAAATGCAACATATTTGCGCCATCACTTTTGGCGTTTGCTGGATCGAAATGAGTTTCAATAAACAATCCATCAACATTATTTACAATTCCGGCTCTGGCAATGGTTTCAATCATTTCTGGTCTTCCACCAGTAACTCCTGTAGTTTGATTTGGTTGTTGTAAAGAGTGAGTTACATCCAAAATTGTGGGAGCAAATTGACGCATTTCTGGAATTCCACGAAAATCAACAATCATATCTTGATAGCCAAACATGGTGCCTCTATCCGTAATCCAAGCTTTGTGATTTCCAGCATCTTTTACCTTTTGAACAGCATGTTTCATGGAAGCAGGACTCATAAATTGTCCTTTTTTCAAATTCACCACTTTTCCAGTTTGAGCTGCAGCCACAACTAAATCCGTTTGACGAACCAAAAAAGCAGGAATTTGCAACACATCCACATAAGCAGCCGCTTTTTCAGCATCCGAAACTTCATGAATATCTGTAACTGTTGGAATTGCAAATGTTTCAGAAACTTTGCGTAAGATTTTCAGTGCCTTTTCATCGCCAATTCCTGAAAAACTATCAATTCTGCTTCTGTTTGCTTTTTTAAAACTGCCTTTAAAAATATAAGGAATTTCTAATTTATCAGTAATTGAAACTACTTTTTCAGCAATTCTTAGCGCCATTTCTTCGCCTTCAATAGCGCAAGGTCCAGCCAATAAGAAAAAATTACCAGCGTTAACGTGTTTTATGTTTGGGATTTCAGATAAAATCATTTTAAAGAAAATTTTTGTAAAAGTACGAAATTTTATTTCCTACATTTATGCTTTTAAAATTCAAAATAATGAAAAAATTCATTTACGTTTTCTTAGTTTTCGCGAGTTTCATTTCTTGTGATGCAAGTAAAAAAGTTATTCAATTAGAACCATCAACAATTAATTCAGAAACAACCAAATCCAACTTTTTTATTGATTCATTGGTTGTCAAAAAACATTTATATATATTGGCTTCTGACGAAATGCAAGGAAGAGAAACTGGAACTCTTGGTATTGAAAAAGCTGCAAAATATATCGAAAATGAATTCAAAAGAATTGGTTTGACCACTTTTGAAGGATTGAATTCTTACAGACAAACGTTTACTTTTACCAACAGAAGAACAAATAAAGACATAACAACTGCAAATATTATTGGTGTTTTAGAAGGGAAGTCTAAAAAAAATGAATATGTCATTATTTCTGCACATTACGATCATTTAGGTTTCAAAAAAACCGCTGGAAAATTGGATAGTATATATAATGGTGCCAATGATGATGCCTCAGGAGTGACTGCAGTTTTGGTTTTGGCTGAGTATTTTAAGAAAAAAAACAACAACGAAAGAACATTGGTTTTTGTTGCTTTTACTGGAGAAGAAATGGGCTTGATTGGCTCTACTCAATTTGGAAAAGGCATTGATGCTAGTAAATTTGTTGCAGGAATAAATCTTGAAATGATTGGGAAAACACCCAGTTTTGGGCCAAATACAGCTTGGTTAACAGGATTTGAGCGTTCTGATTTTGGAAAAATCATTCAGAAAAATTTAGTAGGAACTGGGTATCAATTGTTTCCAGATCCTTATGATAAATTCAACTTATTTTTTAGGTCAGATAATGCCTCTTTGGCTCGTTTAGGAGTTCCTTCGCATACATTTTCTACAACTCCAATTGATGTTGATAAAGATTATCATCAAGCTTCTGATGAAGCAACTACGTTAAATATGACTGTAATAACGCAAACCATTCAGGCAGTTGCCAAAGGAACAGAAAGTATTATTGAAGGAAAAGACACTCCAACAAGAGTGGTCATTGAACAAAAAAATTAACTTGATGAAACGATTTTTAGGCTTTTTTTTGATGGTATTGATGAGTTGCTCGTCTCTAAAAGTTGTAACTGACTTTGAGGATACTACTGATTTTTCAAATTACAAAACCTATGGTTTTTTTCAAAATGCAGGCAATGATTTGAATGAATTGGATGTCACTAGAATCATTCGTGTTATAGATACCACTTTGCAACAAAAAGGCTTCAAAAGAAGTGATACTGCTGATTTTTATATTGATTTTAGTTCCAAAAAATCTGATGAACTTCCAAGAACTTCACTAGCAATTGGATTTGGAAATGTTGGATTTAATAATGCTTTCGGTGTTTCAGGAGGTATTCCTGTTGGAAATAAAAAAGTGTTAGAAGTTATTTCGATTGAATTTTTAACTGCAAAAAAAGAACAACTTTTTTGGCAAGCTTTTTTGGAAAGTAAAGTAAAACAAAATCGAACTCCAATCGAAAAAGAAGTGTATTTTCAAAAAACCATTTCTAAGATTTTAAGCACTTATCCACCAAAATAAAAAAATCCTCTAAAATGAATTAGAGGATTTTAAAAGTTGAGTTTTTAAATTTTCTAGAATTGATATCTCAAAGCCAAAGCAAAATCAGAACCAAGTCCGTTTAATCCTCCAGAAAGTCCAACTTCAGGTCTATAATCTAAAGAGATTAAGATAGGAGCATCAAAATTATATTCTATACCAACTACACCAGCAGCAAAAACACCAGTTTCATTTGCAGAAACTAATCCTGCACCAAAACCTGCGTACCAATTAAATCTGTTTTCTAAACTCCAAACCCATTGATACAATCCTGTAATTTTGAAATCATTAAATTTATTTGCCAAACCAAGGTCAATTTCCAAACGATTGTTTTCTCCCATTGCAGCTTGGTAAGAAATTTCTCCTCCACTACCATTGTTACTACCCCCAAAACGAACACCTAGTGCATTTTTTGCGATTTCTTGAGCTGTGAATGTTAAAGATGTGGCTAACATTAAACCTAAAGTAAAGATTATTTTTCTCATTATTATTGTTTTAAAATTAATTGTAAATACAAAAAAACCGTTGTGTTTTTTACGTTATTACTTCCACAAAGTTACATCTTAAATTATTGTTAAACTAATTTTTTATCAGTTATATTTATATTGAATTGCATAATTATTGGTTTTATCTATGATAAATAACCCTTTTTTGATACATTAATGTGCTCTTAAAGTGTTCTTACAGTGGGCTTATAGTGGGCTTATAGTGGGCTTATAGTGGGCTTTCATACGCTATAACTAACAATCTTAAATAAATGTATAAATTGTTTCAATTTTTGTAACGTCAATCTTTAAATAACATAGTTTTGAATAGCAAATTGATAATAAAACCCTGAAATTTTCGGAATATTGTCATTCGCTTTTGTATTTTTACCCTTATAAATCTCATTTATGAACATTCATTTTATTGCAATTGGTGGAAGTGCAATGCACAATTTGGCAATTGCTTTGCATCAAAAAGGGTATCAAGTTACTGGAAGTGATGATACTATTCACGAACCATCAAAATCTCGATTGGAAAAATATGGTTTGTTGCCACCTGTTTTTGGTTGGTTTCCTGAGAAAATTTCTTTCAAAATTGACATTGTTATTTTGGGAATGCATGCAAAAGGAGACAATCCTGAATTATTGAAAGCCAAAGAATTGGGTTTGAAAATCTATTCGTATCCTGAATTTTTATACGAACAATCCAAAAATAAAACGCGTGTTGTGATTGGAGGTTCGCATGGTAAAACAACCATTACTTCTATGATTTTGCATGTGATGAATTATCACGAAAAAGAGGTTGATTTTATGGTTGGTGCGCAATTGGAAGGTTTTGAAACAATGGTTCATCTTACAGAAGAAAATGAATTTATTGTCTTAGAAGGAGATGAATATCTGAGTTCGCATTTGGACAAACGTCCAAAATTTCATTTATATAAACCCAATATTGCCTTGTTGAGTGGCATTGCTTGGGATCACATCAATGTGTTTCCAACGTTTGAAAATTATAAAGAACAGTTCAAAATTTTTACGGATTCTATGATCAATGGAGGAAGCATGGTCTATAATATTGAAGATGAACACGTGAAAGATATTGTTGAATCGTCTGAAAATCATATCAAAAAATATCCTTACAGCACTCCAAAACACTTTATTGACAATGGAATTGCCTATTTAGAAACTCCTGAAGGCAATTTACCATTGGAGATTTTTGGAACGCACAATTTACAAAATTTGGCTGGAGCAAAGTGGATTTGTCAACACATGGGAATTGACGAAGATGACTTTTATGAAGCAATTGCCAGTTTTAAAGGCGCTAGTAAACGTTTAGAAAAAATTGCATCTCCCAAAAATACAATTGTTTTTAAGGATTTTGCACACAGTCCAAGTAAAGTTTTTGCAACTACAAATGCTGTAAAAGAGCAGTTTAACGATTGGACTGTATTGGCTTGTCTTGAATTGCATACCTATTCTAGTTTGAATGCCGAATTTTTAGCCGAATATAAAGGTGCGTTGGATGCAGCAGATAAAGCAGTGGTTTTTTATTCACCAAACGCCGTAAAAATAAAACAATTGGAAGAGGTAACCAAAGAACAAATTGCCACTGCATTTGAACGAGATGATTTGGCGATTTTTACAAATCCGCAAGAATTTAGCGATTTTTTATTTCATCAAAATTTAGATAAAACAGTTGTTTTATTGATGAGCTCAGGAAATTATGGAGGATTGGATTTTGAGAGGTTTAAAGATGGTTTTTAGTGTTTAGTTTTTAGTCTCAGTTTTCAGAATTAAAATTTGTTGAATTTTAATATACATCAAACATTAAAAATTGGTTATCAAAAAATGAATTTTGCATAAAAAGGATAACAACCTATTACACAAAACACATTAGAGAATCTTGAAGATTCACAATGGTTTTCTGATAACAATTTCTTTGTGTTTTTTTTGTTTTCGTAAAATTTTCTAAGTAATCGTTTTTACATTCAAACAAAAGACACCTTCAAACAATAGAATCCGATAAACTCTTAAACTTTGAACTTTTACTCAAATAATTCACGAACTTTCCCAATCATTTTTTCGTTGTCAGAATAGGTAATTTGATAGCAATGTAAGTTTTCAAACCAATCTAAAAAATTCGCAACATTTTCCTTGATAGGTGATAACCAAGAATCTGGGACCAATTGCTGAAAAGCATTAATTTTTGAAATGGAATACACTTGCAAATCGGAATCTTTTTCATATTTGATAAAAATCAATTTTTCACAGGGCAAATGCGTTTTAAAATCAGCATTATTTGGTGGTAAATAACGCACTATTTTGTTGAGATTTGTAAAATTATATTCAGTAGCAGTTTGCAATTCAGGATAAAATGGGAGTAAGGTTGTCAAACTATTTCGTTTGATAGAAATCCCCGCAGGAAAGCTATACACTTCATTATTTTCAGAGGCAACAGGTACAAAATCATCTGCCAAACAAATAAAACCATTGGCTTGTAACAGTGCCAAAGAGGTGCTTTTTCCGTTTCCAGAATCGCCTAAAAAGAAGATTGATTTTTTACCATTACTCACTGCGGATGCATGAAAAACGCCCAACCATTCTTCTTCTTCTTTTTGATGGATTTTCTGAATCAATTCCATAGAAAATTTCCCCTGAAAATAATGTACTTCTTGATGGTACCAAGCATCAATGAATTGTTGATTTATGAACAAATACACTTTTTTATTTTCAATAAAAACCTCAAATTCATGATGGAACTTTTCTGATGGTTCAGCCATTAAATGTGCAAATTTTGGATGAATCAATTCCCGTTCTTTTGCTGATAAATAGCTTACTTTACACACAATTTCATTGATCGAATAATAGTCTACAAAACCATAAGAAGTTGGTTTCTTGATGCCTTCAGCATTTTTTACATGAGGAACATTTTCTGAATATTTGCCTTTGAAAAAGTGATTTTCCAATTCCAAAATAATTTCTTTGGCATTTTTATAAGGTACTTTTAATTTTTCAGCAATTTCAGAAGCAATTTCTTTTACTGAAATTCCTGATTGTCTTTTCTCTAAAATAGCAGCTGTTTCATTTTCAACAACTACGTATTCATTGTTGGCAGAAAACCAAACAATGGTTTTGTCTTCAATGGCTTTAAAAAGGATTTTAGTGTTGTGTTTCATTTTTTTTAAAAAACTAAAAGTAAAAAAATTAATTGATGTAAAAAAAAAACGCCTCGTATTTTGAGGCGTTTTAAAAAATAAGACATTAAAAAGGTTTTAAAAACCTCCTCCTGGCGCAGCAGGAGCACTAACAGCTTGTGCAGTTTTTGGATTTAAAATCAAATACGTGCCTATGGCAGTTAGCGCTGCATATTTTCCATATTTTCCTATTTTTTTGATGGCCTCTTTACGAGTAATCTCTTGGTTGTTTGCGGAACTATTTTTTATATTTTTTTTCATAATGTTTGTTTTTATGTGGTTTGAAATTATTCTAAAACTATTTTTTTGTTCAACTTTCCTGCTTCGCTTTCAAGTTGCACAAAATAAACACCAGTTGCTAATTTTGGCAATGAAATTTCTTGAGCACCAGTTGAAGTAAACGTAGTTTGCATCACTTGTTTTCCTAAGATATTGTATAATTTTAAGTTAGATTTTCCTGAAGGCAAACCAACAATTCTCAATGTTCCATTGTTTGTTGAAAATACACTAATGTTTTCTAAAGTAATATCAGCAGTGCTTAAAACGCTACTTGCTTTTGTATGTAAATAAAAACGTCCAGTTTCATTTACAGCTTCGCTTAAAGTTATTTTGTATGAAGTGTTAGCTTCGTCTAAACGAGTTACAGTATTTGTTACTCTGTCTTCTAAAAACACTTTCAAATCATTAGGTAAATTTAGTGCTTCAGCAGTAAAAGTAATTTCTTTTCCTGATGCAGCTTTGATTCCAACAGGAATTACCATAGTTTCCATTTCAGCAAGTGGCAATGATTGTATTTGGTATTTTTTACCTTCGTTATTTTCTAATAAATTGGTAAAAACATCCACAGAGTTTTCAATTCCGCCAAAAGTTTCACCGTCAAAACCATTGTCAAAACCTTTGGTAACGTTGTCTAAATAATACATTTTCGCAAATCTGTCAAAAGTACCATCATTCATCATCAATTTTACTTCAGTATTTGATGATTTTAAGAAAGTTCCACCAGTTGAAGATTGGTATGATTCAGCAATGTTTAGATTTGTTCCGTTTGAAGATCTTATGAAAAATCCTTGGGCGGGAGCTAAAACAAAGTTCTGAGCAGTTACTCTCGTTTCATAAGCACTACCATTCCAAACCCAGATTGTTTGTGACACTAAATTTGCAGTATTATCTGCTAAAAAAAGATTACTTTGTAAGTGTGAAGTAAATGGGTTTCCTATTAAGTTAAAACCTTTATTGATTTCACCTCCATCAGTTGCAACAACTGCTACAGAAACATCCGCAGTATTAATGGTTCCTGTAAAAGAAACATTTCCAGTAGCAGTTCTTTTTACTGAATACCCTTGACCGTTGTTAAAAGTTCCTGAACCACCACCTTGTAAATATAACCAATCATTTGAGGCAGTTGTGTAAGTTGCAATTCCTCTGTTTGTAGGATTATCATTACTAGATGCAATTCCATTATCAGTTACATAGGCATCATTGTATGCCTGACCTGAAACTGGAGAAGAAATCAAATACCAGTTTGAGGTTGGTAAGTTTCTGTTGTAGGTTACATTACCTGTTGAGGTTCCGTTAACGATTAATGAGCTTCCTGAGTTAATGTTCAAATTACCATTTACAGTAAGGTCTCCAGAAATTGTTGTATTACTATTTGTTCCAATATTTACAGTACTTCCTGCTTGCACTTCTAAATAAGGAATTGTAATATTAGCATCTGAGGCAACAGTACTATTGTTTGTGATTGTATATTTACTATCTATGCTTAAATTATTGAAACCAAAATTTTGATCTCCACCTTGATTAGTTGATTGAAATTTAATACCATTTATCCCAGAAATAGCATTATTTGGGGTAAAATCGTTACCACTAGCTGCGCCAAATGTATATGAATATGTACCATTCTCGTTGTAAGTAAAGGTAAAAGCTAAACTAGTATTTGCAGCATAAGGTTGAGATATTGTAAAATCAGCTCCACCATCGTTAATTTGCCAGTTAGAAGCTCCTCCAACAAATTTTAAAGTATATACAGGAACGCCATCATCGAGAAGTTGCAAAAATATTTCACCATTAATTGTAACAGTATGACCCACGTTTACTGAAATTTTCTCACCCTTTTTTAGATTTGATAAAAAATTTCTTTGCGCAGCAGCAAAGTTTCCACTATTCTCGGAATAAAGGCCAAAACTAGGATCTCCTTGACCTGTTCCTCCTATGTAAAAGCCACTATTAGTTGCGCTTTTTGTTAAAACCCAAGAGCCAAATCCAGTTCCTAGATTTGAGCCATCAGTCCAAGTCCCTCCATAATTTACAGATTTATCTGTGGCTGTATTAAAGGTTGTTGTTCCTAATTGAGCATGAGAAGTCACGCTTAAAAAAAGCGATAAAAACAGCACACTCAGCGTTTTTGATAAATAATTTTTTTTCATTTTTTTTTTTAATTTAATATTAGTTAATAATTAATTTTTTGGTTTCTACCTTGTCTTCAACGTCTTGAATTTTTACAAAATAAATTCCGGGTTTTAAATCAGTTACCGAGAACACGTTGGTTTTTAGAATATTCCCAGCGAACTGTTTTACTTGTTTTCCTGTGATGTCGAACACAATTACTTTTGCTACTTCTTTTGAAAGAGAAAAGCTGTTAGAAGTTGGATTTGGATACAGGTTTAAAATTGATTCTTTGATTGATATATCATTAGTTGATAGTGTGGCTTGTTGGTTTCCAAAAATTTTGAAAGCACCTGGAGCTAACGTAATTGTTGAAGCGCTGTAAGTAGTGTTTCCTGAAGGATCCATCAAATCAACCCAATTTCCAACAAAAGGAAAGTTGGTATTTACGGTTTGAGAAACCACATCAAAATTGGCTAAAACAATTACATTTCTAAGTTGCGATTCAGGAATATTGGTATTATAAATATCAATTCTTGGCAATAAAGTACCAGAAGTGATGGTATAATCTCCCTCAAAAACAGGTTCGTTGATTTTTAAAGCATTCATTCTTGCCCAATCATCATAAATTTTCTTTCTTGCAGGAATAGACATCCAATTTTCTGTCCATTGTGGTTGTTGTTTGGTGTCTAGTTTACAATCCCCATCAGTTCCTCCAGGTTCGTTTACAGTGCCATTGTTACAAGCGAAAATGGAAATATCCATCCCTAATGAAGCAAAATGCCAAATCATTTTTGGGCCAGGAATTGTTAAACTCACAGCACCAATTGCTGACATTCTTGACAATGCAGTGTTTAAATCTCTTACATTGTGATTTGAAATAGCATCGTTTCCAAAAGATACAGCTCTATACATCAATCTTTCTTCATCATGACTTTCAGGATAACCAATCAATCTTGGACCGTTAAATTGAGAACGAGATTTGTGTCCAATACCACCAATATTCGAATTTGAGCTAAATCCCATCAATAATTGGCTATAAGGATCTGTCATTTTTCCCCACATCATAACGCCTTTTCCTTCTGATAAGCGATAATTTGCCCATTCTTTTTCTTCATTTTGGTCACCTAAATGCTCAAAAATCACATAATGATTGGCATCAAAAGACCATGAATAATCTGCATATGTTTTTAAAATATCAACTCGGTCTTGTAAATAACCATTCGTACAAGCATCATCTCCACCAGAACAACTTTGGGTAAAACCTTTCGTTAAATCCCATCTAAAACCATCAATCTTGAAATCTTCAATCCAATGTTTGATGACTCTTCTCGTATATTCTTTGGTATAATCACTGGAATGATTAAAGTCACTTCCTACACTGTAACTGTGTTTTGCAGTTTGATTAAAATAGGGATTGTCGCTACTTGGATCTCCCCAACCATCATTGTCAGGATCGTTCATCCACATGCGAACCATTGGATTTCTTCCAAAAGCATGATTTAAAGCAACATCTAAAATTACGGCAATTCCGTTTTGATGGCACAGATCAATAAACTCTTTTAGTTTGTTTTCAGTACCATAAAATTTATCCAAAGCCATGTGAAAAGCGGTATTGTAACCCCAACTTTCATTTCCTTCAAATTCCATGACTGGCATTAATTGAATAGCATTGATGTTTAAGTTTTTGAAATAACTGATTCTATCAATCAAATTTTGGATGTTTCTATTTGCATCAAAATCTCTAATCAACACTTCATATACAATTAAATCTTCTTCTTTAGGTTTGTTAAAGTTGGGTACTAGCCAATTATAAGGAGTTTGCCCTGTTTGCAAAACAGTTACTTCTCTCTGTTGCCCTGAAGGATACGTTGGTATATTTGGGTATGTTACATTTGAAATTCCTGAATCATCAAAAGGAGATAATACCAATGTTGAAAAAGGATCTGCAGTTTTTACGATAGAAGGAGAATTCGTAACAGGCGTTTGGTCATAAACCCAATATTGATAGGTTTCAATTTTTCCAGATGTTAAATTACTGATTTCCAACCAATATTTTCCAGTACCTGGATCACGTTTCATAACATGAGCTGCAGTAGGAGTGTAGTTATTAAAACTCCCTGCAACTTGGATAAAATCCTTTCCTGGCGCTGTTAAAACAAGTGTTGCTTTGGTAGCATCAGTGTGATAATTGATTCCGTCTAATAATCCATTAGGCATCGTTTCTTGAACAACAGTTTGAGCTAAAATAATTTCAAAATTAGCTTGACCAGTTTCGGTAGAATTTGGTGGTGTTCCAACAACTCTCACAATTCCACCTTGAGTTACGTTGGTAATTGTGGCATTACAATTTGGAAATCCACAAGTTGCTGTTGCTACAGAAACGTCATTTAAGAAAACTTCAATACGACCTTGAGCGGTGGTTGAACCTTGTAAATCGATTTGAGCAGTTACTGATAAATTATTTCCTGGACTCACTAAAACTTGGCTTGTAGTTGGATTTGTGATACGCAGTTGTACTTTTCCGACAGGGAAAATAAAATCTTTACAACCTGTTGCTTTTAGCTCTTGAGTACCAGTTTCATTTCTGAAAACCATACCCATTTGAGCCGCAGTTTGAATTTGAATAGGAGATAAGTTGAAATATGTTTGTGGAGTAATGGTAATACTATAAGTACCATTTCCGTTATTGGTCATTAAACCAACACCATCATCTTTTCCCCAGTTTCCAACCACATTAAATCCAAAAGCATTGGTTTTGTTACCAATTCCAGCGTGCATATATACTTTTACAGGATTGCTTATACCATTACAGTTACTTTGTGTACTATTGATATCAACAGTAATTGTAACAGGTTTATCAACCTCAATAGCACTTACATTGAGAGTAACTTGCGCTTTTGTGAATAGAGAAATAAAAAGTAGTGTAATAAATAGTAGTTTTTTTCTCATAAGATGTTTTTTTAAAAAAAGGCTACACGATTAATCGTGTAGCCTTTTTGAAATTAATTTAAAGTAATCGTTTTGTTTACTGTATTTATTGTTAATGTATAAGTTCCTGGCGTACCAACAAACCTCATATTACTATCACCATCTGCAGCATTTTCGAATCTTGGATCAATTGTATAACCATCATTTGAAAAATATGGGAAGTTATAACTTGGAGAACCCCATTCTAAAGTTCTATCTGTAAAGAATCTAAAGGCATCATTTGCAAAAGTTACTGGACCAGAATAAGTTCCTGCCCCAGTACAAGGCAATGCAACAGGTGAACCCCATCCCCAACCAGCGTCTGGAACTCCAGCTCCGACCAACCAAAGTTGATCAAATTCGCATAGTTTAATTGGTGCACTTAATGTTATTGTTTTATTAATATCGTCTATAGTTAAACCATATTCACCGGGAGTTCCATTAAATTTAAAATTACTATCACCATCATTCGCATTTTCCAACCTTGCATCTATTTTATAACCATTATTTGCATAGTATGGATAATTGAAACTTGGAGAGTCCCATTCTAAAGTTCTGTCGGAGAAAAATCTGAAAGCATCATTTGTTAATTTGATGTTTCCTTCATATTTACCAGTTCCAGTACACGTAATTTTCACAGGAGAACCCCATCCCCAACCAGCATCAACAGCACCAGCACCAACAACCCATAATTGGTCGAAGTTACAATTAGGACCAACAACTGCAGGGCCTAAAGTGATGGTTTTGGTTTGTGTATCAATAGTGATGAAATAGGATCCTGCAGCACCAATAAATTGGAAGTTGCTATCACCATCATTTGCATTTACAAAGTTGCTATCTATAGTATACCCTCTGTCAGAGAAATATGGAAAATTATAACTTGGAGAAGCCCACTCTAAAGCTTTGTTTGTGAAAAAACGGAAGTTTCCACCATTATCTGGAGATAAATTAATGTTTCCAGACCATTTTTTTCCTTGTAATAACAATTCTACAGGAGATGTCCAACCCCAACCAGCGTCAACAGCACCAGCACCAACTACATACAAAGCAGGAGGTAAGGCAACATCATAAGGAGTGATTGAAACAGTCAACGTTTCAGAAGTTCTGAACAAATCGCCAGACGCAGTTTTAGCAGTTGCACGAATTCTGAATTCAAAATTAGCAGCATTTCTAGCAACACCATTGTTTTCCAACACAGCAGTGTTTAATTCACCGTGTTTTAATTCAACTGTTTTTTCTGCTTTTTCACCAAAATTTGCGAAAGTTGCAAAATTAGTTCCAGCTTGAGCCATTTGTAATTCATAAGTTACAGGAACAGTGCTTGTTGAATTGATTTCAGGATCATCCCAAGTAAAAGTTGCAGCAACCAAATCAGGATTCACGTCTGAAAGCACAAAAGCAGTGTTTGCAGACGGACTTGTGAAAGTAGGAAGTTGAACCGCGAATTTTGAAACTTGGAATAAAATTACATTTGAAATGCTACTTCCAGTTGTAATTCTCATGTAAATAGCAGTATTTGAGAAAGAAACCACGTCTAAACTGTTCAAGACAGTATTGAATTGATTTACAGACATTGAAAAGTTTGATAAATTTGTAGTTCCTAAAGATACTGGATTTGTAAATTCAGGTACTAAAGACATTTCAACATTGTAAGTAGCACCAGCATTGATATCATCAACCCAATTGATAGTAAAAGCAGGGTTTTCTGGCAAAGCAAAATTTAAGAAAATAGTACTTATTCCGGGAGTGTTTAAAACGAACTCAGGTTCTGGAGTTGTTATTGTTAAGCTATCTTCTACATCACAAGAGCCTAACAATAAGGCAAATGAAAGGATGAGGTAGCTTAATTTTTTTAGATAAATTTTCATTTTTTATATTTTAAATTAAGTTGATATTATAAATTTCTTGGAATTAAAATATAACGTCCAGTCAAGTCATTGAACCACACATCATAGTCGTCTTCAACGATAACAGGAATCGTTCCACCACCACTTGTAGCAATACCTGAGAACGAGGTTGAACTTCCCCATTTAGCACCACCATCAGTTAAGAATTCAACAAATCCTGGGACTAATTTTACATTGTTTGCATACCATTGATGACCATCAAAACCTAATTGAGTCATGGTTACATTTGCAGTACTTGAACCTTGGAGGGTTAAAGATGCAGGACTTGTAATTCCAGATGCATTGAAAGGTGTAAAAGTGAACGTGTTTGTTGCAAAATTTATTTGGAAAGTATAAAAACCTTCGGTTACACCACTTGCTCCAGCAGTTGGAAAACGTTCAGGATCAGAACCTGTTCCTGGGTTTACTTCAATTTTAGTACCATCATTTGTTCCCCATTGTGGCTGCCATAAACCTTTAGTTTCAAGGATTTTGAAATGACCTCCTTCAGAAAATCTTCCTGTGTAGTAAAACAAGTTACTATCATTAGAGTCTCTATAAAGAGGAGGATTGTTATTGTTATTATTCCATCCAGGAGCGGTTGCATCACCTACTAAAAAGTAGTCGTTAAATACATAATTAAAGTATGGATAAACATTTATTTGTATGATATTTGAATCAGCAGGAACACCAGCTTTTGTTCCAATGGTTGAAACGACTTTCATGTATAAAGGTTTCCATTCAAATGGATTTAAACCTGCAGTTCCAGCACTTGCATTTACTTCACTCATTGATAAAGTAATTGAAGTTTGACCAGTTACAGTTGCTGCTGTTACAGGAGTTGTAAATGCATTGTCGCTTGAAAATTGAACTTCATAATTGATAGAAGCTTGTTGACCATAATCTGCTTCTTCCCAATCTAAAGTCAGCGCTGGATTATTTGTGTTCACGGCATCTAATTCTAATTCTGTGAAACCTACACTTGCCAATACAGGCGCTGTTGGTGTCGAAATTGTAAACAATTCAGAGTTGTCGTCACAAGCATTGAAAAGCATTGTAAATACTCCAATAAGTGTGATTGCTGAAAATCTTTTTATATTTTTCATCATTTGTAATTCATTTTAAATATTAATACCCAGGATTTTGAGTTAAATTTGGGTTAGAAGCTAAACTTGCTGCAGGAATTGGATATAAATTCATGTGCGCAGGCAAAGCAATTCCGTTAGTTCCATTTCCTTTCCAAGCCCAATTGTATGAACCTCCAGTAAATCTACCATAACGAATTAAATCTTGTCTTCTGTGAGCTTCCCAATGCAATTCTCTTGCTCTTTCATCTAAAATAAAGTTCAAATTCAAGTCAGAAATTGTCAAGTTGTTTTGAGGATTGTTTGCTCTTGTTCTGATTGCATTGATATACGAAACCGCATCAGCAGGACTTGCACCAGCACCACCTCTTAAATGCGCTTCAATGTACATTAAATACACATCAGCCAATCTGAATAATGGGAAATCAGTATCTACAAATGTTTGGTCAACACCAAAACTTCCAGTAGAAGTTGCATTAGAGTATTTCTCTAAAATAAAACCTTGATCTTTATCAGAAATATCTAAAATATCAATAGGTCTAGTTCCTTTGATGATGGTATTTCTTGTATCGTTATTAAAAATACTTGCGTCAAATAACTGCACAAATTGTTTTCTTAAACGTAGAGCACCACCCCAACCTCCAGCACCAACTCCAAGAGCAGCACCATTAGATTCTAAACTTCCTACTGAACCGTTAATCATTACAGTTGTTGGTCCGTAATTTTGAACATACGTTCCATCAGAAATTAAAGGGAAAATAATTTCATTGTTTGCAGAGTTTGTATTATTGTCTGCCATGAAATTATGTAAATAATTGGTTGCTAAAGTGTAGCCTCCACCAATAATTTTCTTACTATAATCAATACATTCTGTATATTTAGCTTGACCAATATATACTTCAGCATTTAAATAAATTTTTGCTAAAATCATCCAAGCAACACCTTTGTCAGCTCTTCCATGTTCGTTTGCTTTTGGATCAGCTAAATCACCTTCAATTGCTTTTAATTCACTTTCTACAAAATCAAATAATTGTTGACGATTGTAAACAATAGGTTTCGCATTGATTGCGTCATTTTCTGTTGCAAAATTTGCCTGACCAAATAAATCCATCATGTAATAATAAGACATTGCTCTCAATAAACGAGCCTCAGCTCTGTATCGAACAATTTCAGTTTTTGTAGCGGCAGAAACATTTCTTGCAGTCAATTTTTCATCGGAAGTTTCACGTAAAAAGTTATTTGCAAATGCAATAGTTACGTGCGTTCTTCCGAACATTCCTAAAATAATTGGATCGTTTGCATTCCAAATATTACGTTGAATATCACGAGTTCCAGGGTCGTTTTCATAAGACCAAATCATTTCGTCTGCTGATAAAGTTTGTAAGTACAATAATACACGTCCAAATTGACTTGTTCCGGCATCTAAGCCTTGAATATTTGAAGATCCAGGACCATCAACTCCGGTCAAAGATAAGTTTGCATAGACACCTGCTAACAACTGTTTGTAGGAAGTTTCATTAGCAAAAAAATCTTCACCTAATAAATCTTGATCGTCTTGTGGAGTGATGTCAAGGTCTTTTGTACACGAAGACATCGCTACTAGCATCACAAGAAATAAGATTGCTAATTTGTTAAAATTCATAATTTTTTTCATCTTTATTTCTTTAATAATTAAAATTTGATATTTGCACCAACCAAGAAAGTTCTTGGTCTTGGAAAATTCGTATTGTCAATTCCGTTGGACAATTCAGGATCTAAACCAGAATAGTTGGTAATTGTAAATACATTTTGCATACCCGCCCAAATACGAATGCTGTTAGAAGCAAATTTTTTGATTGGTTTGTCAAAAGTGTATCCCAAAGTAATGTTGTCCATTCTTAAGAAAGAAGCATTTTCTAAGTAAATATCTGAAAGGATAACATCTGATGTACTGTTGAAATTGGTATTTAAAACTGAAGTAGGAACGTTTCCTAAAACCGCATTATCTTTCAATAAATCATATTGTGCTGAGCTAGAATTTACGTTGTTATATGCATAATTTCCTAAACTAGCACGTAAATTGAATGCCAAATCAAAATTCTTGTAGTTGAAGTTTGATTGAAAACCAAAAGTAAAATCAGCTTGAGGATTTCCTTTTAAATAGCGGTCATCAGAATTGATGATTCCATCTCCATTTAAATCTGCATAAGCACCCTCAATTGGTTTACCTGCGGTGTCATATAACTGCTTGTAAACATAAAAAGAATTTGGCGCAAAACCTTCTCTGTATAATAGAATGGTATTTCCAGTTCCTCCTGAGATATCTCCCTTAGGAATATCTTGATTTAGAGCCAATTCTTTAATTTCACGACCTAAATAAGTAGCATTTAAGTTTACATTCCAGTTTAGGTTTTCTTTTTTTATAACATCGGCATTCACCGTAAATTCTAAACCATTTACTTGTAAATCTCCAATGTTTTGAAATATTCTGTTCGTAAAGTTTGAAACATCTGCTACAGGAGCGTCAGATAATAAATCTGTAGAGTTTTTTTGGAAAGCATTGATAGAACCAGAAATTCTATTATTAAACAAACCATAATCTACTCCAATTTCAACGGTAGCAGTATTTTCCCATTTCAAAAAACTTCGTCCTTGTGTAATGGTTGATTCAATAGGATCATTGCCAAATAAGTATTGTGAATTTTGATTTCCAGAACGGTAAACATCAAGATATAATGATCCAGGAATTCCATCTTGTTGACCATTGATACCATAAGAAGCACGCAATTTTAATTCAGAAATTACTTTATTATCTTTTAAAAAATCTTCATCACTCATTCTCCAAGCCAAAGCAGCTCCACCAAAATTATCCCATCTATTAGGACCAAAACGTGAAGTTCCATCTCGTCTGTAATTCAATGTTAATAAATATTTTTCATTGAAAGTAATATTGGCTCTTGCTAGAAAACCAATCATTACAACAGGTGTATTGACATATGAAGTAAAACCAGGATCATTTGGATTTCTTAAGTTTCCTGTGCTATCTCCATTTCCATTAAAAGACTGATAATCATACCCAACTAAAACATCTGTTTTGAATTTGTTAAAAGTATTGATATAGTTTAAAGTTGCATAAAAGTTTTCATTTAAACTCTCATTAGTATAAGACCCCTCACTTCCTACAAAAATATCTGTATAATTTGCTGGACTATTTAAAGGACTAAAAAATGTACCATCTTGAACAGATTTATCAAAACCAGCATTCATACTTACAATAACTTCTGGTAAAAAGTGTAATTTATAGTCAATTTTTAAATTACCAAATTGTCTAAATCTGTTAGATCTATTATCATTTTGTAATAAAGCAGCAACTGGATTTCTTGTTCCATTGTCAATTAAAATTCCACCTGGAGTTCTTGTGATATGTTGATAAAAACCACCAAATGGTGATGTTGGGTCATACACAGGTTGTGTTGGGTCGTAACGCAAAGCTGCATTTACTTGACCTGCATCAGCAAATCTTTCGTTTACAAAAGCTCTATTATAGTTTAAATTTATTTTTAAATGATCATTAAAAAATGATGGACTCATTGTTAAAGATACATTCGCTCTATCAAATTGAGAAGTCAATATATTTCCTTCAATTTCTGAGAAATTTACTGAAAGACGTGTAGGTATTCTCTTAAAAATTTGACCACTTGCAGTTAAATTATGCTGAGTAGAAACTGATTGTTGGAATACTTCATTTTGCCAATTTGTATTCGCAGTTCCTAGTAAGCCAACATCATTTGGTCTTCTTGTAGCAATTAAACTTCTGTAAGCATCTCCATCAAAAACAGAAATTCTATCTCTAATTTCTCCAAAAGCAACTTGATAGTCATAGTTTAATGAATAATCAGTTTTCCCTTTTTTAGTGGTAATAATGATTACACCATTTGCGCCTCTAGATCCATAAATTGCGGTAGCAGAAGCATCTTTTAATACAGAGAAAGAGTCAATATCATTTGGGTTGATACTATTCAAATCAACACCAGATAATGGCAAACCATCAATTACAACTAATGGGTCATTAGAAGCATCTAAAGAAGAGCCACCACGAATTCTAATTTGAGAACCAGAACCTGGAGCACCACTTGTGGTGATGTTTACCCCAGCAACTCGTCCACTAATTAAATTTTCAGCGGTTACAATGTTTCCTTTGGTCATTTCTTTAGAAGTAATTGCTTCTACAGAACCAGTTGCGTCTTTTACAGTAGTAGTTCCATAACCTACAACAATAATTTCGTCAAGTTGTTCCAGAGAAGTCTCAAGTTCAACAACCAAATTTTTATTTGTACCAATTACAATTTCTTGATCTGTAAAACCAAGATACCTAAAAACAAGTACTGCACCTGTTTTTACGTTTTCAATTGTGAATTTTCCGTCAAAATCCGTTTCAGTACCTTTTGTAGTACCTTTAATAACGACACTTACACCTGGCAAAGCATCACCAGATGTTTTTTCTTTTACAACTCCTTGAACAGTTTGTTGGGCAAACATGCTAAAAGAGGAGACTAAAAGAAATCCAATCAACAATAATTTAAAATTTTTCATGTATAATTTGTTAAATAATAACTGTAAATTTGATTTTGGTTTAACAATAAATTCACATTTCACATTGTAAATATATTGAGTATCCCATTAAAATCAATACTCTCAAATTTACGAAATCGGTTTCGTGTTGACAACTTTTTTTAAGAAAAATTTATTATATTAGCAATAAATAACATTAATTAGTGCCTAATTATTAAATATGAAGAAAAAAATTACTATAAAGACAATTGCAAAGGAACTTGGGGTTTCAACTTCTACGGTTTCAAAAGCACTGAAAGATAGCCATGAAATTGGTAAAGAAACGAAAGACAAAATTCAAGCTTTTGCCAATTATTATAATTATAAACCCAATAGTTTGGCATTGCAATTGCGCAATAAAAAAACCAAAGTAATTGGTGTTATACTTCCTAAAATAGTACATCATTTTTTTTCAACAGTAATCAAAGGAATTGAGGCTGTTGCAAGTGAAAAAGGGTATCATATCATGGTTTGTTTTTCTAATGAAAACTATAAAAAAGAAGTAGAAACATTGCGGGTTTTATCGAATGGAAGTGTGGATGGATTAATCGTTTCAATTGCTAATGAAACTCTTGAAAATAAAGATTTTAATCATTTTTTTGAATTGCTTGACGACGATATTCCATTGGTGCTTTTTGATAGAGTTGTAGATGATATTTCTTGTGATAAAGTGGTTGTTGATGATGTAGGTGCAGGATATAAAGCCACCAAATATTTAATTAAAAATGGGTGTAAAAAAATTGCGTTAATTACAACCCCAAATCACGTTAATGTTGGTACTTTAAGAAGATTGGGTTATGAAAAAGCATTGATTGAATCTTATATTAAAACAGATAGAAGTTTGATTCTTGAAATCAATGAAAAAGAAAATATCAAAAACCAAATCGAAAAAGTATTTGAGCAAGAAATTGATGCTTTGTTTGCAGTTAACGAAATTTATGCCGCAAATTCTATGAGAATTGCCAAGGAAAAAGGAATGCATATTCCTAATGATATCTCAATTATTGGCTTTACTGATGGCTTAATTTCAGAGTATTCATCACCCTCAATTACTACAATCGCACAACACGGGTTTACGATGGGAAAACAAGCTGTTGAATTGTTAATTGAAAGAATAGAGAACAAAGCTGATTTTTTTACACCTAAGAAAATAGTGATTTCAAGTGACTTAAAATTACGAGAATCTACGAAAACGTCGTCGTAAAATTTGCGTAGGTTTTTTATTGATATAATAAAAAAAACATATATTTGTTACCAAATTAGGATTTATCAATAAATTACATTTCACACTTAGTAATTGATAAGTCTAATAAACTTATCGAAATATTCACATTTAATATTCGATAATGGAAAAGCGTAAATTAAGTTTCTGGCAAATCTGGAACATGAGTTTTGGGTTTCTTGGAATCCAAATGGGGTTCGCCCTTCAAAATGCCAACGCAAGTAGAATTTTACAAATTTTTGGAGCAGATGTCCATGAACTTTCATGGTTTTGGGTTATTGCACCTTTAATGGGATTGATTGTTCAACCTATTATCGGTCACTATAGTGACAAAACTTGGGGAATATTTGGAAGGAGAAAACCTTATTTTTTAGTAGGCGCTGTTTTAGCATCTGTGGGATTGATTTTAATGCCACAGGCTGATATGTTTATCGCAATTCTTCCAGCACTTTGGGTAGGAGCAGGATTTTTAATGATCATGGATGCTTCTTTCAACATTGCTATGGAACCTTTCAGAGCTTTGGTTGGGGATAATTTAAGAACTGACCAACGAACTTTAGGATTTAGCATTCAAACTGCGTTGATTGGTTTTGGCGCAGTTGTAGGTTCTTGGTTGCCTTATGTTCTAACGAATTTTTTTGGTGTATCCAATGAAACTTCTGCTGGCTTTGTTCCTGCAAATTTAATTTGGTCGTTTATTTTAGGAGCCGCTGTTTTAATCATTTCTATTTTAGTAACCGTAATCACTACTAAAGAATACACTCCACAAGAATTAGACAGTTTTGAAGACGAACAAGCGCATTCTAATGCCATGGAAAAAGATGGCGAAAAAGAAAAATCTAGTTTATTAGATATTTTTGACGATTTCAAAAAAATGCCAACTACCATGCGTCAATTAAGTTGGGTGCAATTTTTTTCTTGGTTTGGGCTTTTTGGAATGTGGGTTTTTGCGGTTCCTGCAATAGCACAACACGTATATGATTTACCTTATACAGATAGTAGCAGTGCATCTTATCAAGACGCTGGAGATTGGGTTGGAATTCTTTTTGGAGTTTACAATTTAATTTCTGCTTTTTATGCGTTTGCATTGCCTTATATTGCCAAAAAACTTGGTAGAAAAAAAACACATTCAGTTTCACTAATCATTGGAGGTTTGGGATTGTTATCCATTTATATCATGCCAAATGAAAATTGGTTGGTAGTTTCAATGATTGGTGTTGGAATTGCTTGGGCAAGTATTTTAGCAATGCCTTACGCTATTTTAGCAGGTTCTATTTCTCCAAAGAAAATGGGTGTTTACATGGGAATTTTTAATTTTTTCATTGTAATTCCTCAAATTATAAATTCACTGATTGGAGGGCCGCTCGTAAAATATGCTTATAACAATCACGCTATTTTTGCGTTGATGGTTAGTGGAGTTAGCTTTTTAATTGCAGCTGCACTTGTTTATAAAGTGAAAGATGTAGATGATGTTGTAAAAACTATTTAAATGAAAAAAGGAATTATTTTTGATTTGGATGGCGTTATTGTTGATACCGCCAAATACCATTATTTAGCTTGGAGAAAACTAGCAAATCGGTTAGGATTTGAATTTTCTCAAAAACAAAATGAATTGTTCAAAGGAGTGAGTAGAAAACGTTGCATGGATATTTTATTAGAAATGGGCAATGTTACTGCAACTCAAGAACAAAAAGAGGCTTGGATGATCGAAAAAAATGACGATTATCTTGCCTTTATTGAAGAAATGGATGATTCAGAAATTCTTCCTGATGTTCCAAAAATGCTACATTTTTTAAAAGATAATACTATTCCAATTGCCTTAGGATCAGCAAGCAAAAATGCAAAACCGATTTTAGAAAAAGTGGGATTATTGTCGTATTTTGATGCGATTGTTGACGGAAATAACGTCACAAAAGCAAAACCAGACCCAGAAGTTTTTTTGTTAGCAGCCGAAAAATTAGGAGTCGAAGCAACAAATTGTATCGTTTTTGAGGATGCTGTTGCTGGTATTGAAGCTGCAAATGCTGCCAATATGATGAGTATTGGCATTGGTGAAAAAGAAGTGCTATCAGAAGCAACATTTATTTTTAAAGATTTTACAGAAATCAGTATCAATTTTATGAACGATTTAATTCAATTAGAAAAAAAAGATTAGAAAAAAAGTGAAAAGAAGTAAGAAAAGAGAACCAAGAAGATGTCTTAATTAATAATTCATCTTAATTCTTTCCTCTTTTTTCTTGCCTTTTAACTCTAAAATAACAAGAAATGAATCAAGATTATATACAACCAAATGAATGGTCAATTATCGAAGAAGGGTTTGATCCGAAAAGAGTAAAATCTTCTGAAAGTTTATTTAGTATTGGCAATGGAGCTATGGGTCAACGTGCCAACTTCGAAGAAAATTATTCTGGAGAAACTTTTCAAGGAAGTTATATTGCAGGAGTTTATTATCCTGACAAAACCAGAGTTGGATGGTGGAAAAATGGCTATCCAGAATATTTTGCAAAAGTGTTAAACGCACCAAATTGGATTGGAATTAATATCAAAATTAACGACGAAACATTAGATTTAAACACGTGTAAAGAAGTTTCAAAATTTAAAAGAGAACTCAACATGAAAGAAGGTTGGTTGGCTAGAAGTTTTGAAGCTATTTTGCAAAATAATGTAAAAATCAACGTTGAAATTAAACGTTTTTTGAGTTTAGAGTTGGATGAAATAGGAGCAATAAGCTACAACATCACTCCAATAAATTCGGATGCAACAATCATATATACTCCTTATTTGGATGCTTCTATTACAAATGTAGATTCCAATTGGGCTGACCAATTTTGGGATGTTTTGGAAGTTTCTCAGCAAAATCAGCAATCATTTATTGTTGCAAAAACAATGAAAACGCATTTTCATACGTGTACATTTATGCAATCAACCATTTTTATAGATGGAAAAGAATTGTTGGTTGATGCTATAAATCAAAAGGAAGAAAAGTTAGTTTCAAGTACATTTCAATCAGAAATCAAAAAAAATCAAACGTTTTCAATTCATAAATTTGGTGGTTATGTTGTTGATAGAAATCATCCAAAAAATGCTTTAATTGAAGCTGCAAAAGAGATTTTGAACAAAGCTGTTAGTTTTGGATTCGAAAATTTGCTGGAAATGCAAAAACAATCTTGGGCTAAAATTTGGGAAATGGCAGACATCTCAATTGTGGGTGACGTAAAAGCGCAACAAGGAATTCGTTTCAATATTTTTCAACTTAATCAAACGTATTTGGGGACAGATGCATCCCTAAATATTGGTCCAAAAGGGTTTACTGGAGAAAAATATGGAGGAAGCACATATTGGGATACTGAAGCGTATTGCATTCCTTTTTATATGGCTACCAAAGATCAATCTGTTGCTCGAAAATTACTGGAATATAGATACAATCATCTTGAAAAAGCCATTGAAAATGCTCAGAAATTAGGTTTCAAAAATGGTGCTGCATTATATCCAATGGTAACCATGAATGGTGAAGAATGTCATAACGAATGGGAAATTACCTTCGAAGAAATTCACAGAAATGGTGCGATTGCTTTTGCAATTTACAATTACCACCGTTTTACAAACGACTATTCATACATCCCTGAAAAAGGAATGGAGGTTTTAATAGGAATTGCGCGTTTTTGGCATCAAAGAGCTACTTTCTCTTCGGATAAAAACAAGTTTGTAATATTAGGAGTAACTGGCCCAAACGAATATGAAAATAATGTAAATAATAATTTTTATACAAATTATATTGCAAAATGGTGTATCAATTATGCCTTAGAAAATATTGCGATTTTAAAGTTAGATTACAGTACAGATTATAAAAGAATTAAAGAAAAAACTACTTTTTCTGAGGAAGAATTGGCTGCTTGGAAAAATGTTGCTGACAATATGTATTTTCCATTTTCTGAAAAACACCAAGTATTTTTGCAACAAGATGGTTTTTTAGACAAAGAATTAATTACAGTAGCTGATTTGGATAAAACGCAAAGACCTATCAATCAAAAATGGAGTTGGGATCGAATTTTACGCTCACCATATATCAAACAAGCAGATACTTTACAAGGTTTTTACTTTTTTGAAGACGATTTTTCTACAGAAGAATTGGCGCGTCATTTTGATTTTTATGAACCATTTACAGTACATGAAAGTTCACTTTCGCCCTGTGTTCACAGCATTCAGGCTTCTAAAATTAATAGAATTGAACAAGCGTATACGTTTTATTTACGTACTTCTCGTTTGGATTTGGACGATTATAATCATGAAGTGGAAGAAGGATTGCACATCACTTCAATGGCAGGAACATGGATGAGTATTGTAGAAGGTTTTGGCGGAATGCGAATCAAAAATAACATGCTTTCTTTTGAACCAAAAATTCCAAAACAATGGAATTCGTATTCATTTAAAGTGAATTTTAGAAATACGGTTGTAAAAATCAATGTGCAACAAAATGGCACTCATTTCACTGTTGATGGAAATGAAGAACTGACCATTTTAGTGAATGATAAACCTATTAAAGTTGTATCAAATAATTTAGTTACTGTGTAGTTTTTTTTTTGAAAGTACGGTTGGTTTTTAATAATTAACTGTACTTTCTTTAACACTCATAAATCATGCGAAAATTAATACTATTACTTCTTATTTTTATGGGTTTTGCTTATGAAAATGCTGATATTACGTCGAATAAAAATCAAGTGTCAAATACTTATTTAGAACGTGTTGAACCCCCAAATTGGTGGATTGATTTTAAAGATACTTCTTTACAATTATTGGTAAAAGAAAACAATATTGGTGCTTCAAAACCGAGTATTTCTTACAAAGGTGTTCGTATTGAGAAAGTTCACAGTGCAAAAAGCAATAATTATTTATTTATCGATTTAGTAATTGATAAAAATACCAAATCAGGAAAGTTTGATATCCTCTTTAGTTTCGAAGATGGTAAAACCAAAACGCATACTTATGAACTTAAAGACAGACAAAAATCTCCTGAAAAATATGTTGGTTTTAATAGTTCGGATGCAATTTACTTAATCACGCCTGATCGTTTTTCAAATGGTATTGAAAGCAATGATATCAATCAAAATTTGAATGAAAAAACCATCAACAGAAAAGACAATTATGCTCGTCATGGAGGAGATATCAAAGGAATTACAAATAACATAAATTATATTGCCGACTTAGGTTTTACAACTGTTTGGCCTTGTCCTGTCTTAACAAACGACATGTTTAGTGGTTCTTATCACGGATATGCAATTACTGATTTTTATGAGGTGGATTCTCGTTTTGGAACACTTTCAGAATACAAAGAACTGGCGAACGAATTGGACAAAAAAGGCATGAAACTTATCATGGATCAAGTGGCAAATCACTGTGGAATAGAACATTGGTGGATGAAAGATTTTCCTTTTGAAGATTGGGTAAACAACCAAAAATATTACGAAGAAAATAAAGAGAATTGGAATCATAAAACCGTAAAAGTTTCCAATCATAGAAGAACTACCAATCAAGATTCTTATGCCTCAAAATCTGACAGAAATGGCAATAACGAAGGTTGGTTTGTGGATACAATGCCCGATTTGAATCAACGAAATCCATTTATGGCGAATTACATCATTCAAAATAGTATTTGGTGGATTGAAACGTTGGGTTTGGGTGGCATTAGACAAGATACCTATCCTTATTCTGACAAGCAATTTATGAGCAATTGGGCTGGAGCAATTATGAACGAATATCCAAATTTTTCGATTGTTGGTGAAGAGTGGAGTTACAATCCTTTGTTAATTGGGTATTGGCAAAAAGGGGCAAAAAATAAGGATGGTTATGAATCAAATTTGAGATCAACCATGGATTTTGCCATGCAAAATAATATCATTTCAGCTTTCAACGAAAATGAAACTTGGGATACTGGTTTGGTGAAAATTTATGAGGGTTTGGCAAATGATTTTCATTATGTAACCCCAAAAGACATTCTAATTTTTGGAGACAATCATGATATGAGCCGAATTTTCACGCAATTAAAAGGGGATATTATAAACACCAAAATGGCGTTGAGTTATTTATTAATGTTACCAAGAATTCCTCAAATTTATTATGGAACCGAAATCTTGATGAACGATTTTGAAAAACCAGGTGATCATGGTTTGATTCGTACTGATTTTCCTGGAGGTTGGAATGGAGATATTGTAAATGCTTTTACTGGTGTAGGACTTACAGATGCTCAGAAAGACATGCAACTTTTTATAAAAAAAGTGCTTAATTTTAGGAGGAAAAGTGAAGCAATACATGAAGGAGAAACGTTGCATTTTGCTCCCGAAAACGGAACATATTTTCTTTTTAGAAGCAAAAATGATGAAACAATTGTGCATATTATCAATAAAAATGACAAACCTATTTCAATCGATTTGAATCGTTTTAAAGAAGTAGGATTACAAGGAAAAACTTTAAAAAATATCCTCACCGATGAGAAAATCCTTTGGAACAAAACACTTGAACTTTCTAAAAAAGGAAGTATTATACTAACTACAAAGTTTTAATTATGAAGAAAATTCTTTTTTTTAGTGGACTTTTTTTATTGGTAATTTCATGCAGTCAAAATTATAAAGCGACCTTTTCTAAGATTAAATCTTATCATTTAGAAAGTGCCGTTTTATCAGCAGGAAAACTTATCAGAATTGATACATTTCCATCAGAAAATATCACTCCAAGACCTGTAGATGTTTGGTTACCAAAAAACTATTCTATCAAACAAAAATACGCAGTTTTATACATGCATGATGGACAAATGTTGTTTGATTCAACCACAACTTGGAACAAACAAGAATGGAAAATTGATGAAGTTGCCACTGATTTAATGGAACAAAAAATTACCAAAGATTTTATTGTTGTTGGAATCCATAACATTCCTGAAATTCGTTGGCACGATTTATTTCCAGAAAAAGCCATGGATTTTATGGATAAAGATGCCAAAAAAGAAGTTCTAAAAAAGGCTGATGAAAATAAAATTTCTAAGGAATTTAAAGGGGATGATTATATAAAATTTTTAATAACTGAGTTAAAACCTTATATTGACGCAACGTATTCTGTAAACTCAAATAAAGAAAATACCTATGTGGCTGGCTCTTCAATGGGTGGTTTGATGTCTATGTATGCAATTTCAGAATACCCAACGATTTTTAAAGGAGCTGCTTGTATTTCAACACATTGGGTCGGAGCAATGGCTCAAGAAAATAATCCTTTTCCAAGTGCAATTTTTGGATATGTTGCAGCCAATATTCCTGATGCGAAAAATCATAAAATTTATTTTGATTATGGAGACCAAACTTTAGATCGTCATTATCCACAATACGCTTCAACTGTTGATTCAATTTATACTAACAATGGGTATTCAGCTGAAAATTTTAGAAATTTATTTTTCCCTGAAGCTGATCATTCTGAAAAATCATGGCAAAAAAGAATACATATTCCTTTGATGTTTCTTTTAAAAAAATAAATGTATTTCTCAGTTTTTTGAGAAGTTATAAATTTTAAAAATCATATTTTAATGAAAAAAATACTTTTATATTTTTTAATTTTTATTCCATTTTTTTCATTTGGTCAAAATGAAAATCGGACTTTTCAGAATGCAGTTTTTGATGATAATATCCTTATAATTTCTGTAAATGATGGAATATATCGAATTCGATTTTATACTGAAAATATAGTAGAAACTAGTTTTATTCCCACAAACGAAACCTATTCTTCGAATTCTCATGCAGTTGTTTTAAAACCTATTAATGCTCTTTTTGATTATAAAGAGACTACTCAATATTTGCATTTTTCATCAAAAGAAATTCAAGTTATCATTCAGAAATTACCTTTTAAAATTTCATACAAATCGCATCAAAAAGAGTTGATTTCAGAAAAATTAGGATATTTAAAGGACTCAATTCACGAAAAAATTCAGTTTCAAATCGCTGAAGATGAGGTTTTATATGGTGGTGGCGCAAGAGCTTTAGGAATGAATAGACGTGGCAATCGTTTGCAATTGTATAACAAAGCACATTATGGTTATGAAACGCGTTCGGAATTGATGAATTTTACCATTCCAATTGCAATTTCATCTAAAAAATACTTGATTCATTTTGACAATCCTGCCATTGGTTACTTAGATTTTGATAGCAAAAAGGACAATTCGTTAACTTACGAAACCACTTCTGGAAGAAAAACGTACCAAATTATTGTGGGTGATTCTTGGGAAAATTTGATTGATAATTACACCCAATTAACAGGCAAACAGCCTTTACCTCCAAGATGGGTTTTGGGCAATTTTTCGAGCAGATTTGGGTATCATTCTCAAAAAGAAACAGAGGAAACCATTTCGAAATTCAAGCAAGAAAATATTCCTGTAGATGCCATTATTTTAGACTTGTATTGGTTTGGAAAAACTGTACAAGGAACTATGGGAAATTTGGAAGTGGACACAGATTCTTTTCCTGATATGAAAGGAATGGTTTCTCGTTTAAAAAATAAAGGAGTAAAAACAGTATTGATTACAGAGCCATTTATTTTAACAACTTCCAAAAAATGGAATGAAACTGTAGAAAAAGATGTTTTGGCAAAAGATTCTGTTGGCAATCCTGCAACTTATGACTTTTACTTTGGCAATACTGGTATTGTAGATATTTATAAAAACAACGGAAAATCTTGGTTTTGGAATATCTATAAAGATATTTTAAATATGGGTGTAAAAGGTCTTTGGGGCGATTTAGGTGAACCTGAAGTATTGCCAAAATGGGTAAAATTTCACAATGCAAAAGCTGATGAAATTCATAATATTTATGGTCATGATTGGGCTAAATTGATTTTTGAAGGGTACAAAAATGATTTTCCAACAGAAAGACCTTTTATTTTGATGCGAGCTGGATATTCTGGTTCTCAACGTTTTGGAATGATTCCTTGGTCTGGAGATGTCAATAGAACTTGGGGAGGTTTGCAATCACAACCTGAAATTGCGTTGCAAATGGGAATGCAGGGTTTGGGCTATATGCACTCAGATTTGGGTGGATTTGCAGGTGCTAATTTAGATGATAATTTATACACAAGATGGTTGCAATATGGTGTTTTTCAACCAATTTTTAGACCACATGCTCAAGAAGATGTTCCAAGTGAACCCGTTTTTAGAAGTGAAAAAGCCAAACAATTAGCTAAAAAAGCCATTGAATTGCGCTATCAACTATTGCCATATAATTACCATTTAGCGTTTGAAAATAATCAGAAAGGAATACCTTTGATGCGTCCAATATTTTTTGAGGAGGATTCAGAGAAATTATTCACAAATTCAACTTCTTATTTTTGGGGAAATGATTTTTTAATCACACCAATTCTAAAAAATAATATTACTTCAAAAGATATTTATTTTCCAAAAAACAACCATTGGTTTGATTTTTATACTGATGAAATAATAGAAGGAGGGCAAACTAAAACTGTAGCTGTTAATGAAGAAAACATTCCAACTTTTGTAAAAGCGGGTGCGTTTATTTTAATGACAAAATTAGTGCAGACTACTGATAATTATACTGGAAATCAATTGATTGTCCATTATTATCACGATGCAACAGTTCTTGACAGTGAACGAAAATTATACAATGATGATGGAATTTCAGCCAATGCTTTTGAAAATGGCACCTATGAAATCTTAGAATTTGAAGCTGAAATTTCAAAACGTTGGCTAGAAATTGATTTTGAAGCAGCATTTGGCGCACATTGGGTTTCTTCTGAAAAAGACATTGTTTTAATTATTCACAATATTCATTGGAATCCAAAAAAAGTGACAATCAATGGAAATAGAGAGCATGTATTTCCAAAAAATAACCAATTAGAAATTCCACTAAAATGGAATCCTAACAAAGAATTAAAAATCAAAGTTTCACTAAAATAAAAACAAAAAATGAACACACAAAGTAGATTATTAAGCCTTTTAATTGTATTGATTTTATGGAGTTGTTCATCAGAAAAAGGATCAGATAAGAAGATGAATTCGGTTCAGCAAAATAAAAAAGTCGTTGTTTATCAAGTATTTACAAGATTATTTGGAAACACAAATTCCACCAATAAGCCTTGGGGAACTATAGAAGAAAATGGTGTAGGAAAATTCAATGATTTTACTGACAAAGCGTTATCTAAAATCAAAGATTTGGGAGTTACTCACATTTGGTATACAGGCGTTCCACATCATGATGTGATTACAGATTATGCCAAATTTGGTATTTCAAATGATGATCCTGATGTGGTAAAAGGACGTGCAGGTTCGCCTTATGCAGTGAAAGATTATTATAATGTAAATCCTGATTTGGCAGTAAATGTAGCCAATCGTATGGAAGAATTTGAAGCGTTAATTGAACGAACTCACAATAACGGATTGAAAGTAATTATTGATATTGTACCTAATCATGTAGCTCGTAATTATCAAAGTTTGACAAATCCTAAAGGTGTTAAAGATTTTGGAGCTGATGATAATAAAAATGTAGTGTATGATGTGAATAACAACTTTTATTACAATCCAAATGAAGCTTTTGAAGTACCTGATTTTTTAGATAATTACCAACCTTTAGGTGGTGAAAATCATCCTTTATCGGATAAGGAGTTTGATGAAAATCCTGCAAAATGGACAGGAAATGGCTCTCGAATTTCAAAACCTAGTTTTTATGATTGGTTTGAAACTGTAAAAATCAATTATGGAATTTCTCCTGAAGGGAAAAAGGATTTTGATGAATTGCCAGTAGGTTTTGAAAATGAAAATTATCAAAAACATTTTGAATTTTGGAAAGACAAAACAGTTCCAAATTCGTGGGTAAAATTCAGAGATATTGCCTTGTATTGGACCTCAAAAGGTGTTGACGGATTTCGTTTTGACATGGCAGAAATGGTGCCTGTTGAGTTTTGGAGTTACTTGAATTCAAGTATAAAAATGAAAAATCCAGATGCTTTTTTATTAGCAGAAGTTTACAATCCAAGTTTGTATAGAGATTATATAAAAAAAGGAAAAATGGATTATTTGTACGACAAAGTTCAGTTATATGACACGCTTAAAAACGTGATGCAAGGTCGTGGTTTGACAGATCATATTCCTCCAATTCAAGCAGACTTGAATGATATTGAACATCACCTATTGCATTTTCTTGAAAATCATGACGAACAACGAATTGCGAGTCCTGAATTTGCGGGAAATGCTGAAAAAGGAAAACCAGCAATGGTAGTTTCAGCCACGATTTCTACGTCACCAACCATGATTTATTTTGCGCAAGAATTGGGCGAAGATGGTTCAGAAGATGCTGGTTTTGGAAAGCCTTCACGAACTTCCATTTTTGATTATATTGGTGTTCCAACCTTGCAACGTTGGGTAAATGATAAGAAATTTGACGGTGGAAAATCAAAAAAAGAAGAGCTTGATTTGAGAGATTTTTATAAACGATTGTTGAATTTTACAATTACAAGTGACGCTTTGATGGGTGAATACCAAGATTTGCATCAATTTAATAGGGAAAATACCGAGAATTATAATGCTAAAATCTTATCTTTTTCACGTTTTTCTAACAATGAAAAATTGGTTGTCATTGCAAATTTCGATGATGAAAAAGAGTATGAATTTGAACTTAAAATTCCTGTAGAAATTGTAAAAAAATGGAAAATTAATGAAGGAACTTTTTTGTTAGAAGACAAATTATTTAATAAAAAATCATTTGATTTAAGAGTAAATAGTTCAGGAGCAACCGTGAAAATTTTCATAAATCCTCTTGAATCTTTCATTTTAAAACTTCAATAATACTATGAGAAATTTATTATTTATCATTGCCATTTTAGCTTTTTTTAGTTGTCAAAAACCACCATTTTATCAAGGTACTTCTTCTGAAAAAGAATTTGTTTGGCAGGGAGCTAATATTTATTTTTTGTTAACAGATCGCTTTTATAATGCAGACTCACTAAACGACGTTAATTTTGAGAGAACTAAAATTGCTGGAAAATTAAGAGGTTTTGAAGGAGGAGATTTGAAAGGAATTACCACTAAAATTAGAGAAGGTTACTTCACAAAGTTAGGAATTAATGCTATTTGGATGACACCAATTGTGGAACAAATTCATGATGCAACTGATGAAGGAACAGGAATTACCTATGCTTATCATGGATATTGGGCAAAAGATTGGACAGCTATTGATCCAAATTTTGGAACCAAAGAAGATTTGAAAGAATTGATTGAAACAGCTCACAAAAATGGGATTCGTATTTTGTTGGATGCTGTTATAAACCACACTGGCTCTGTAACTGAAATTGACCCAGTTTGGCCTTCTGATTGGGTGAGAACTTCACCAACTTGTACCCATAAAAATTACGAAAATACTACTTCTTGCACACTTGTAGAAAACTTGCCAGATATTAGAACTGATAGCAATGAAAATGTAAAATTGCCTCTGCAGTTGGTTGAAAAATGGAAATCTGAGGGTAGATATGAACAAGAGATAAAAGAATTGGAATTTTTTTTTAAAAGAACAGGCTACCCAAAAGCACCTCGTTTTTACATCATGAAATGGTTAACAGATTACATTACTGAATTTGGAATTGATGGTTATAGAGTTGATACTGCGAAACATACTGAAGAGTACGTTTGGCAAGAATTCAAAAAAGAATGTGATTTTGCTTTCGCTGAATTTAAGAGAAACCATCCAAAAAAAGTATTGGATGATAATGACTTTTATCTGGTGGGTGAAGTGTATAATTATGCAATTTCAAATGGAAAGACCTTTGATTTTGGGGATAAAAAAGTGAATTATTTTGATAAAGCGTTTAATAGTTTGATCAATTTTGAAATCAAATGGAATGTAAAACAATTGTCTGCAAAAGCAGTTTTTCAAAAGTATGATTCTCTTTTAAATTCAGATTTAAAAGGTTTTGGTGTGTTAAACTATATGACTTCACATGATGACGGACAACCTTTTGACGAAAAAAGAGAAATTCCATACGAAACAGCCACCATGTTGTTGTTAACTCCCGGAACTTCGCAAGTGTATTATGGTGATGAATCTGCAAGAAGTTTAAAAATTGAAGGAACAACAGGTGATGCAACATTGCGTTCAATGATGAATTGGAATGACGTAAACCATTCAGCTGAAACTAAAAAAATATTGGAACATTGGCAAAAATTAGGGAAATTTAGAGCAAACCATCCTGCAGTTGGTGCTGGAAAACATAGCGTAATTTCTGAAGAAAATGGATTGGTTTTTTCAAGAATTTATAAAAATGACAAAATAATTATTGGTATTGATTTGTTTGAACATGCCATAAATATTGATGTTTCATCAATTTTTAAAGATGGGGAAGTCTTAAAAGAGGCCTATTCAAATCAGAAAGTAACTGTAAAAAACGGAAGGATAAATTTCAATTCTGAGTTTAGTACTATTTTATTGGAAAAAAATTAAGTAATGAGAATATGGTTTATTTTTCTCACATTTTTTTTAATTATCCTTTGTGTTGGATGTCCAAACAATCAGGAGGCATTTGTATTTTCTCCTTCAAAAAATATCAAAGTTAATTTTCATCTAACCAAAGAAGGAAAACCTTATTATTTGGTTTCAAATGCTGCTGAAATAGTTATTGATACTTCCTTTTTGGGATTTGATTTTAAAAACTCAAAGCCTTTTAATGGAGATTTTAAATTCGTAAAAACAACATTTAGCGAGTTTAACGAAACATGGCAAATGCCTTGGGGCGAACAATTAAATGTTGTGAATCATTACAATGAATTGAAAGTTGAATTGCAAGAAAAATCGGATTTAATGAGAAAACTCAATCTGGTTTTTAGAGTTTATGATGATGGAGTTGGATTTCGATATGAATTTCCAAAACAACCCAATTTCAAAGAAGCTTTTATTACAAACGAAAACACTGAATTTAATTTAACAGAAGACTATAAAACCTTTTGGGCTCCTGGTGATTGGGATATTTATGAGCATTTGTATAACACAACAAAATTCTCGAAAATTAATGCTTTACAATATGTGAATCAGCCAGTTTCACAAACTTATATTCCTGAAAATGCCGTAAATACTCCAGTAACTTTGGTTGGAAAAACGGGGCTTCATTTGAGTTTTCATGAGGCGGCTTTAGTAGATTACGCAGATATGACCTTAAAAGTAGATACTGTTAATCTTTCTTTTAAAAGTAATTTAGTTGGTACTAGAGATGCAGATTATAAAGTAAAGAGAACTTTACCATTTCACACACCTTGGAGAACCATTCAAATTTCTAAAAATGCGCCAAAATTGATTGAATCAAATTTGATTTTGAATCTTAACGAACCAAATAAATTAAGCGATATTTCGTGGTTTAAACCAATGAAATACACTGGAATTTGGTGGGAAATGCATTTAGGAAAATCTTCATGGGATATGACATCAGGAAATCATGGAGCAACAACTGAAAACACGAAAAGATTTATTGATTTTTCTGCTAAAAATAATATTGGAGGCGTTTTGGTTGAAGGTTGGAACAAAGGTTGGGGATCTAATGAGGGTGGTTTTGATTATGTAACTCCTTATCCAGATTACAATTTAAATGAAATTGTTGCATATGGAAAAGAAAAAGGAGTAGGAATCATCATGCATCATGAAACTTATGGGAATGTGGAAACGTATACAAAACAACAAGATACCGCATTTTCATTGATGAAAAAATTAGGAATTCATACTGTAAAAACAGGTTATGTAGGGAAATTGATTCCTGAAGGCGAATATCATCATGGTCAATTTATGGTAAATCATTATAATGAAACCGTTAAAAAAGCAGCTATTTATAACATTGCTGTTAATGCCCACGAACCTATAAAACCAACAGGATTGAGAAGAACGTATCCAAATACCATTTCAAGGGAAGGTTTGCGAGGTCAAGAATTTAATGTTTGGGATCCAAAAGGTGGAAATCCACCTGAACATTTATCCATCATTGCATTTACAAGAATGTTGGCTGGACCAATTGATTACACACCAGGAATTTTTAATATAAAACTAGATAATTTCAAAAAAGGAAAACAAGTAAACACAACAATTACTCATCAATTGGCTTTGTATGTAGTGATTTATAGTCCAGTTCAAATGGTTGCAGATTTGGTTGAACACTATGAGTCAAATCCAAAGCCTTTAGAATTTATAAAAGAAGTTGGTGTTGATTGGGAAAAAACCAAAGTTTTAAATGGAGAGGTAGGAGATTTTGTGACTATCGCTAGAAAAGAACGTAAAACAGGTTATTGGTTTCTAGGGAGTATTACTGACGAAAATCCTAGAGAAATTGAAATAGATTTTAGTTTTTTAGAGGAAGAATCAATCTATGAAGCAAAAATCTATAAAGATGGGAAAAACGCGAATTGGAATCATAATCCTTTGGAAATTGAGATTGAAACCTTGAAAGTCAATAAATTATCAAAAGTAAAATTTCAGTTAGCAGCTGGTGGTGGTTTGGCAATTAGTATAAAAAAGAAAAATTAATCTTTCCCAACTTTATCATATTCTCTAATCATAAAATAAGCCCAAATGATCACACAAAATCCTACGAAAACAGAAAAGTAAATTACGAATTCATTTGCGTTCATTCTTCACAATTTTTAGATATATCATTACGCCCAATAAAGTTGGCGCCCAAAGACCAATAAAAATTCCATGCATTTCATCTCCCGTCAGGAAAAGATATTCAGATACTAAAATTATTACTACACACAATCCCAACATTAAAACGTTGGAAATTCCTAAATTTTTTATCAACTTCATAGATTCATTAATTCTGTTATAAAAATAATTAAAAATGTTTTAGGTACAAAATAATAGTCTAAATATTTATTTTTTAATTATTTATGTATTGGTTTTACCTTAACATTTTATGAATTAAAAATACAATTTTTTGTTAATTTGTTAATTTTAAGTAAATTGTGTTACTTTAGTACCCAAACATTACCTAAATTATATATGAATCGTTTAAATAAATTTTTATTTTTTTCAATTTACTTTTCAGTTTTTACCGTATTTTCTCAAGAAGTACCACCAATAAATACTTTTTCTCCGGAGGATTATGGTGCAGAAAATCAAAATTGGGCGATTACACAAGCTCCCAATAAGTTTATCTATGTAGCTAATAACAAAGGTCTTTTAGAGTATAATGGGACAGATTGGCGTTTATATCCAACACCAAATGAAACCATAATGCGTTCAGTAAAAAGTTTTGGCAACAAAATTTATTCTGGGTTTTTTAGGGATTTTGGATTTTGGTCTAAAAATAATTTTGGGACTTTAGAATATATTTCAATTGTAAAAAAGAAAAATATTCAAATGCTTGATGATGAGCAAATTTGGGAGATTGTTGAACTTGATAATTGGTTGTTGTTTAAGTCTTTACAAAGAATTTATCTATATGACTTAGGAAATGAATCCGTTAAGATATTAAATTCAAAAAAAAATATTACCAAGATTTCTAAAGTTGAAAACACCATTTATTTTCAAGAATTAAGCAAAGGTGTTTTTATGATTGAAAATGGAGTTTCTAAATTAATTTCTGATCATCCTATTTTAAAAGAAAACAAGTTGGTTGATATTTTTTTGAAAGACGGAAAATTATGTTTTTTAACTCAAAAGGAAGGTTTTTATTTGCTTGAAAACCAAGCGTTAAAAAAGTGGAAAATTCCTTCTAATGCAATCTTACTCAATAAAACCATTTATAGTGCTGTTCAATTGCAAGATGAAACTATTGTTTTAGGAACAATTTCTAGTGGAATTATTCACCTTTCAAAAAATGGCGATTTTAAATACCAAATCACGAAAGTATTAGGATTAAGTAACAATACTGTATTGTCAGTTTTTGAGGATGTTGACCATAATATTTGGTTGGGGTTAGACAACGGAATTAATGCGATTAATTTAAGTTCACCTTTTCGTTTTTTTATTAAAAAAGATAGTTTTTGGGGAACAATTTACGCTTCCGTGATTTACAAAAACAATCTTTATATAGGAACCAATCAAGGACTTTATGTAAGAAAAATGAACAGTGACGTTGATTTTCAGTTTGTAAAAAATACCCAAGGTCAGGTTTGGAATTTAGATATTATTGATGATACACTTTTCTGTAGCCACGATTCAGGAACCTTTATAGTTAATGATAATTTTGCGCAATTAATTACAGGAATTGAAGGTACTTGGGGTGTAAAAAAAATCAATGAGAATTTACTTTTACAAGGTTGTTATGATGGATTATATGTTTTATCAAAACAAAATAATGTATGGAAATTGCGCAACAAATTAGAGGGTTTTTCTAATTCAAGTAAATATTTTGAGACAATTAACAACAATCAAATTTTTGTTAATCACGAGTATAAAGGGGTTTTTAAACTTAAAACAGATAAAAATTACACAAAAATTATTGAATCCAATAAAGATTATTCTGTTGATAAAGGACTTCATTCAAGTTTATTTAAGTTCAATCAAGAGCTATTTTATGCTTCAAAAAAAGGAATTTTTAAATTTTCTCAATCGAAGAATCGTTTTGATTTTGATACAGCCTACAGCACCCTAATTTCAGAAGATAAATTTTTGACCGGAAAAATTTTGATAGACAAAATAGGAAATAAATTGTGGTCATTTACAACAGATGATATTCGATTTTTATCACCCGGAAAGTTAAGTAATGAGCCTGATTTAAAAATAATTCCAATAAAAGGTTCACTACATAAAGGCGCAACAGGTTATGAAAATATCATCAATCTTAGCGAAAAAAAATATTTGGTAGGCACCTCAGAAGGATTTTTGGTAGTTGATTTAAATAAAATTCAAAATCCTAAAGATTTTGATATTACTATTAATAGTATTTCTAATTATATAATTGATAAAGAGAAAGTTACTGTTGAAATGAAGAATAATAATGAATTTTCAAGCAATGAAAATAATTTAGAATTTACGTTCAGTGTACCGAATTTTAATAAAACGTCATCCGTTGAATATCAATATCAATTGGAAGGATTGAGAGAGAATTGGAGCCAATTATCAGAGGAAAATACTATATTATTAGAAAACTTACCTTTTGGTGAATATACTTTAAAAGTAAGAGCCTTTATTGATGATAAACCAAGTAATAATATTGCAACCTATAATTTTGTCATTCAAAAACCATGGTATTTTTCGACCAATCTTTTAATTATCTACTTTATCATTTTCATTATTATTATTTATGGGTTGCATATTTTTTCAAAAAAATATTACAAGCAGCAACGTGAAAAATTACTACTAGATGCTCAGAAAGAACTTGAATTGAAAGAACTTGAAAATTCCCAAAAAATCATCAAACTAAACAATGATAAATTAAGATTAGATATCGAAAATAAGAACAGAGAATTGGCAACATCAACAATGAGTATCATCAAAAAGAACGAGTTTCTAAATACTATAAAAACTGAATTGGTTACAGGTGGTAAAACAAATATTGACAAAGTTGTGAATATTATTGATAAAAACCTTAACAATACAGATGATTGGAAACTGTTCCAAGAAGCATTCAATAACGCAGATAAAAAGTTCTTAAAAAAGATAAAAGCCAATCATCCTGAACTAACACCAAATGATTTAAGACTCTGTGCGTATTTGAGGTTAAATCTATCCTCAAAAGAGATTGCACCGCTATTAAATATTTCACCAAGAAGTGTAGAAGTTAAAAGATATCGATTGCGTAAAAAAATGAATTTAGACCATGATGACAACTTAACAACGTATATCCTTGAACTATAGCTTTGTTACAACACTCAATTATACCTATACATTTCCACATCATTTATATTGATTTTCCTTTCTGTTAATGATTTGTTAATAAGAAAAATCAATAGTAACAAGCTTTTCAGCTTTTTTTTTGAGATGTATTTGTTTTGTTGTGTTTTTTTTATAGGATTCATAATATTTATAGTTTAAATTTGAGGAAACTATACAATAATCTTTTTTTATGAAAAAAAAATTCACTCTTTTACTCTTTGCATTGTCCACAGCTTTTGTATTTGCACAAACTACCAATGTAAAAGGAGTTGTTAAAGATGCTGTGACTGGTGAAACATTGCCAGGAGTAAGCGTTTTAATTAAAGGTACTTCTATTGGTACCGAAACTGATTTTGACGGAGTTTTTACTCTTTCGAATGTAAAACAAGGAGCTATCCTAGTCTTTGATTATCTTGGTAAAAAGAGCAAAGAAGTTCCCGTTACAAGTGCAACAATTAATATTTCTTTGGAAGATGCTGCTGAAGCTCTCGAAGAAATCGTTGTGATTGGTTATGGTACACAAAGAAAGAAAGAGGTTACAGGTGCTGTAACTGTTATTTCTAGTGCTACGATTGATGATATCAAGCCAACAAGAATTGAGCAAGCATTGCAAGGTCAAGTTGCTGGTGTAAATATCACTACATCATCTGGATCTCCAGGTGCTGCTGCTAATATTCGAATTCGTGGAGTTTCTACGAATGGGGATAGCAGACCTTTGATTCTTTTAGATGGACGTGTTATTGAAGATTTGAGCGTTGTAAACCCCTCAGATATTGAATCTATCAATATTTTAAAAGACGCAACTGCTGGGATTTATGGTGTGCGTGCTGCGAATGGAGTTATTTTAGTTACCACCAAAACAGGAAGAAAGGCAACACCTTTTAAATCTTCTTTAAATATGTATGTTGGTTTTCAACAAACTACAAGAGAAATTCCTTTACTGAATGCAACAGAATATGCTTTGTTAGCAAACGAAGCTTTTGCTGCAAATGGAGAAGCTTTACCTTTTGCTTCAATTGCTGGATTGGGACAAGGAACCAACTGGCAAAAAAATGTTTTTGAAACTGCACCAATGTTTAGTATTGATTATTCATTGAATAAAGGAACCGAAAAATCTACTTTTTCTTTAGGCTTATCGGTTTTAGATCAAGATGGTATTGTTGGTGGTTCTAAATCTAATTTTAATAGAAGAAATATCCGCTTTAATTTTGATACAGAATTAACAGATAAGTTGAAACTTTCTACTTCAACAATTTTTACCAATACAAATAAGAAAAATCTGATTGAAAATGTTCTAGGTTCTGTTTTGTTTAATGCTCTGAATATGCCCCCAACAACTCCTGTTTATGCAACTGATGGACAATTTTCATTGCCTCCAGCAACTGGAACAGGTATTGAAGTTGCCAATCCTTTAGCACAAGTTGATATTGCTGACAACAGAAGTTGGGTAAATAAAATTTCAGGAAGTTATGGTTTAAATTATTCTTTCCTTGATAATTTTTCTTTTGAAACAAGAATTCAATTGAATTTTGCCTCTTCAAAATCAAACGCATTTAATCCAATTGCTAATTTTGGAAATGGTAGTGTTTTTAATAATTTCGTTACCTCTTTCAGTCAATCCGAACAAAATTATTTTGATTATACTTTTGATAATTTCATCAAATACGAAAAAACATTCAATGATAAACATGATGTGAAAGTTTTGTTAGGCCATTCAATATTTAAAACTATTGGAAGATTTATGAAAGGAATCACAAGTTTTGCCTCTGGAACTAATATGAATGATGTATCAATAGGTGGTCCTTTAAATGAAACATCAGATGCTTTACTTATCCATTTACAAAGAAATAGAGGTAGTAACCTGTTATATGATAGTCGTTTATTATCTTATTTTGCAAGATTTCAATATGGATATGATGGAAAATATTTGATTTCTGCAGTTATCAGAAGAGATGGTTCTACAGTTTTTGGTTCTAAAAATAAATTCGGATACTTCCCTACAGCCTCTTTAGGTTGGGTCGCTTCTGAAGAAGATTTCCTAAAAGACAACAAAGTCATAAACTTTTTAAAGTTCAGAGCCAGTTATGGTATTGTAGGAAATGATAGAATTAGAGCTTTTGGATTCTTATCTTTATTAGATGGGGAAGGTGAGTATGTTTTTAATAACACACTTCAAAATGGAGTAGCATTTGGCGGAGTTGCAAACCCAGAAATTAGATGGGAAAAACAATTACCTTTAGACTTTGGTTTAGATATCGAATTGTTTAATAAAATAAACATCACAGCAGATTATTTCAAAAAAGTTACTGAAGATTTATTAGTACAACCACAAACATCAGGAATTATTGGGGTAGCTGCTCCTGGAGCAAGTGCACCATTTGTGAATGCAGGAACTGTTGAAAATAAAGGATTTGAATTTTCAATTGGATATAAAGAAATCATTTCTGATGATTTTAAATTCAATGTGAATTATAATTTTACAACTCTTAAGAACAACGTAACCTTTGTAGGAAATTCTACAGGTTTCATTGAAGGTGGAGAATTTGGTGTTGGTCAAGGGTTCCCTTCAAGAATGGAAGCTGGTTTTCCGATTGGTTATTTTTATGGTTTGAAAACAAATGGAATTTTCCAAACTCAAGCGGAAGTTGATGCACATGCAACTCAAACTAATGCTGCTCCTGGAGATCTGCGTTTTGAAGATATTAGCGGTCCAGATGGTATCCCAGATGGTAAAATTACCGATGATGATAGAACGTATATTGGTGACCCAATTGCCGATCTTACCATGGGTTTAAACTTGTCTTTCAATTATAAAAATTTCGATTTTAATGCATACGCTTTTGCTTCTATTGGAAATGAAATCGTAAGAAATTATGAAAGAAATTTACCAAAAACGAATAGAGCCACTTACTTTTTAGACAGATGGACAGGACCAGGAACTTCTAATTCTTTCCCAAGAGTTACCACAGGAGCTACAAGTAATAATTTATTTTCAGATTTTTATGTTGAAGATGGTTCGTTCTTGAGACTACAAAGTGTTCAATTAGGATATACATTGGGAGAAACTTTTACAAAAAAAATAGAGTTTGATTCAGTTCGCTTTTATTTTACAGCAAGTAATTTATTTACTTTGACTAAATATAAAGGATATGACCCAACAGCTTCTAATGGAGCTCCTATTGGTGGTGGTATTGACCAAGGTTTTTACCCAAGTCCAAAAACATTTTTATTTGGTATAAATGTTAATTTTTAATGCTATAATTATGATAAAAAATATAAAAACATATTTAATTTTTGCACTAACTATAAGTCTGGTTTATTCTTGTGACGAATTTGTTGATGTGCAACCAACTGCTGAAAACTCAGAGGATTATTTTAACACTGAGCAAGATTACCAAAAAGCACTTATTGGTGCTTACGATTTGTTACAGTCAACTTACCTAAATGTAATGTTAGGTGAAATTGCATCAGACAACACCTTGTCTGGTGGTGAAAGTGCAACAGATGTTCCTGGAATTCAAGAAGTTGATGACATGATTCACACTCCTGTAAATGCGCAATTGAGAGACATTTGGAGTTGGATGTATGCTGGTGTTAATAGAGCAAATTATATCCTTGAATTTAAAGATAAAACTGATTTTGCTGGTAAAAATGAAATTTTAGCCCAAGCTACTTTTTTAAGAGCTTACTATTATTTTGAACTGGTAAAATGGTTTGGCGATGTGCCTTTGGCAGTTGATAAAAGAATTCAATTTGGAGAACAATTCAATATCGATAGAACTCCAAAAGCGGATGTGTATGCTCAAATTGAATTGGATTTAATTTATGCCGCAGAGAACTTGCCTTATGTTCAATCAGAGCCAGGAAGAGTAACCAAAGGAGCTGCACAAGCCTTACTAGGAAAAGCGTATTTGTATCAAAATAAATTTAATGAAGCAGCTGTAGTTTTAGATGATTTAATTGCAAAGGGTCCTTATGATTTGTTAACTGATTATAATTTAATCTTTGAAGAGGCAGGAGAAAATAACATAGAATCTGTTTTTGAAGTTCAATATTTTGATGGACAAGGAGCTGGATTTGGTTGTTTGCAATGTAGTGAAGGTAATGTAGCAGTTGGTTTTAGTGGTGTAAGAGCATATACTGCTATTCCTGATTCTGCAGGAGATATTTTCACATCAGGCTTTAGTTTTAATGTTCCTGTAAAAGAGGTTGTTGATGCTTTTCAAGTAGGAGATCTAAGAAAAAATGTTGCAATCTTGGACATCGAAGCTTGGGCAACAGCCACCGGAATTACTTACGGAACTGGTTATGAACACACTGGATATTTCAATAGAAAGTACATTCCAAGAAAAAGAAGTTCTAATGCACAAGGAGACAGAAACTTAACCAATCCAAACAATTACAGAGCGATTCGTTTTGCAGATGTTTTACTAATGGCTGCAGAAGCAAACAATAGAAAACCATCTCCCGATGATAATAAAGCAAGAACTTATTTGAATAGAGTTAGGGAAAGAGCTTTCGGAAATGCTTTAAATAACATTTCTTCCTCTGGAACAACTCTTACTGAAAATATTCTTCAAGAGCGAAGAGTTGAATTGGTTGGTGAAGGACACCGATTTTTTGACCTCGTAAGAACTGGAAAAGCTGCCCAAGAAATCAATGGTTTTGTTGCAGGTAAACACGAACTCTTTCCAATACCAGCTATTGAAATCCAATTAGCAGGTGGTCGTTGGTCACAAAATCCAAATTACTAAAAAACAAATACGAATGAAAAACATACAAAAATTATTAAAAATATTTTTCATACTGCTCTTAGTAGCATGTACTGAAAATGATTTAAGAGATACTTCTTTTGCTGATGGTATTGCTGCACCAACAAATGTGTCTGCAATTTATAACATCACTCAAGATAACTCTGGTTCAGTAACCATCACACCAAACGCAGATGGTGCTGTAAGTTATGAAGTTTCCTTTGGAGATGGAACTGCAACTCCTGCAATTGTCTCTCAAGGTGAAAGTGCAAAACATATTTATGGTGAAGGTACTTATGACATAAAAGTAGTGGCTCTTAATCTAAATGGAGTTAAAACCGAAGTTTCGCAACAATTAATAGTTTCATTTAAAGCACCACAAAATCTAGTGGTTGTAATTGAAAATGATGCTGCTATTTCTAAAAAAGTAAATATCACTGCAAACGCAGATTTTGCTACAATGTTCGAATTTAGTTCAGGAGAAACTGGAGTTACACAACCTGTAGTTTCAGGAAATATTGGACAAACTATTTCATACACTTATCAAAACCCAGGGACTTATAATGTTTCTGTTGTTGCAAAAGGTGGTGCGATCCAAACTACAAAATTTGATATAAGTTTCACAGTTACTGAAATATTAGCGCCTGTAGTTGCTGCTACTACGCCTCCTTCAAGAGATGCCATTGATGTAATTTCAATTTTTAGTGGTGCTTATACCAATGTTGCTGGTTCTGAATTTTTTCCAGATTGGGGGCAATCCACATTATATAATGCTTACAATTTAAATGGAGATGAAATTATTCAATATAGTAATTTAAATTATCAAGGAATTAATATTGGAGCAACACAAAATTTATCCTCGATGGAATTTTTACACATGGATGTATGGACTGCAGATGCAGCATTTTTAGATACTTATTTGATAAGTGCAGGCAGTGGGGAAAAATTCATTAAAAAAACATTGACAAAAGACAATTGGACTACAATAGATATTCCTATAAAAGATTTTACAGATCAAGGATTGTCTGTGAACGATATTTATCAATTCAAATTTGTCGGTTCAGGAACTGTATTTATTGATAATATTTATTTTTATAAATCTCCAACTTCTCCTGTATCAAATATGCAAGATTTTGAGAGTGCAGCTCCAACATTCACTGTTTTTGGAAACATAGCTGCTACAGAAGTTATTGCAAATCCTGATGCAACAGGATTAAATAAAACTGCGAATGTTGCGAAAGTTACAAAGACTTCAGGTTCTGAAGTTTGGGCCGGAACGTTTTTTGAAACTAATGAACCTATAAATTTTGCAAACTTCCCATACTTAAACATCAAAACATGGTCTCCAAAAGTTGGTGCTGTTGTAAAAGTGAAAGTTGAAAATCAGGATGCTAGTATTACTTATGAAGTTGATATGAAAACAACGATTGCTAATAAATGGGAATCAATTTCTTATGATTTTAGCAACGCACCAGCAGCAAGTTATGTTAGATTAGTTGTTTTCTTTGATTTTGGAAACGCTGGAGATGGTTCAGAATATTACTTTGATGAAGTTTCAGTATTTAAACCAAAACTAGTTCAAGATTTTGAGGGCGCAGCTCCAACTTTTACTGTTTTTGGAAATATAGCAGCTACTGAGGTGATAGATAACCCTGATAAATCAGGATTAAATACTACTACAAAAGTTGCCAAATTAACCAAATCAGCTGGCTCAGAAGTTTGGGCAGGTACTTTCTTCCAAACAACAGAAGCATTAGATTTTTCTACTTTTAAAAATATAAGTATGAAAACTTGGTCACCAAAATCTGGCGCTGTTATAAAAATGAAATTAGAAAATGCAGATGCTAGTATTACGCATGAGGTTGATGTTACTACTTCTGATGCGAATACATGGCAACAATTGGTTTATGATTTTAGTGGTGCTCCAACGGCAAATTATGTGAGAATAGTTGTATTCTTTGATTTTGGAAATGCAGGAGATGATTCACTTTATTACTATGACGAAATAAAATTAACAAAATAAGATTAAAATAAAAATGATGAATAAAATTAAATTTAATCTAGCAATAGTCTTTGCCACAATCATATCTTTTATGGGTTGTCAACAAAATGACTATTCTTTTGGGGAAATTATTTCTCCATCAAATATCCAAATCACTTCCGAAATTATTGGAGCAGATGCTAATCATCCAAATGGAGATGGAAGTGGAGTTGTAAATTTTAAAGCCTCTGCTGATAATGCAGTTTCTTATAAATTTGTGTATGAAGGGTCACAAACTGTTGCCTTATCAGGTGAAGCCACTTTAATTTTCAGTAAACTAGGTGTCAATACGCACACTGTAACTGTTGTTGTTTCAGGAACTGCAGGTGTTTCTTCAACCAAATCTATTCAAGTTGATGTGTTAGCAACCTATTCTCCTCCAGATGAATTGACTGGAAAGTTATATGGTTTTGATCCTGCAAATCCAACGGCTTTGACTTCAAGAACTTGGAAAATACAGTCAGCAAAACCTAATCATTTTGGCTTAGGTCCAGTTGGAGGGAATATCATAGGTGAATATTATGGCGCCGGTCCAAATGATAAAGACGGTCTTGGAATGTATGATGATAGAATCGTTTTTAGTTCTGATGGTACTTTTTCCCACACTACTAATGGAACTATTTTTGGGAGAGATCCTTATATTGTAAATGATTTAGGACCTAATGCTTCAGGAAATGTGAATGGTGCTGACATCGAAAACTATGTTTACGGTGATTATGCTTCTACTTTTTCATTAATCGCTCCAGGTGGAGTTGAAACAATCAGTATTTCTGGAATAGGTTTCATTGGGTATTATACTGGCGGAAATCATCAATATCAAATATTTGATAGAGGTACACCAAATGAATTAATTCTTAAAACTACTGATGGTGGAGGGCAATTTGATTGGTGGTTTATCATTGTAACGGAATAATTATATAAAAGTTTTTAAAAAAGGTCAGTGTATGCTGACCTTTTTTTTAAATTTAATTGTCTCACTATTTTTTTTTTTACTTTTATATTATATTATTTTTTTTTTTATTTTTATATTATATTATTTTTTTTGTCATTTTTAAAAGGTCATTCATTTTTTTTTAGGTAAACTACCTATACAATAACACAACAAATTTGAAATTAATATTTGTAAATTATTTATTTTTCTTTTAATACTAACGTTATTTTTTATCTTTTGCTTAAATATTAACATGTATTATCATTGTTGAGGTTTTTTTTTAAAATATTTGGATAAAAAAAAATACTTTTAAAAAAAATTAATCATTCAAATTACACAATGTTTTTAATTTTTTATTTTTTAATTAAAAACTAAACTAATCTCTAATCAAAAAAACAAATTATGAAAAACATTTTTCTAAGATTGGCATTTTTCTTTCTTGCACTAAATGTTTTTGGTCAAACAGATAAAGTATCTGTTGTTTCAAATGACCAAGGAACAAAATTAGTGGTCAACGGAAAGGATTTTATAATTAATGGTATGAATTGGGACTACATTCCAATTGGTACAAATACTGTGAACGCAGATTTTTGGAATAAACCCAATGATGTTATCAAATCTGCACTTGATGCAGAAATGATGTTACTAAAAAACATGGGTGTAAACGTAATCCGTCAATATACTGGAGTTCCTGCAAGATGGATTAAGTACATTTATGAAACCCACGGAATTTATACCATGCTGAACCATTCTTTTGGGAGATATGGATTAACTTTGGATGGTGTTTGGACTCCTGTCACAGATTATTCACATGAAAATACACAAAAACATTTGATGTCAGAAATTGACAATCTTGTGAAAGAATATAAAGATACCCCCGGTATTTTAATGTACTTATTAGGAAATGAAAATAATTACGGATTGTTTTGGCAAGGTGCAGAAACTGAGGATTTTCCTGATGATGAAAAAGAAAAGCAATTTATTGGTGATAAACGTGGAAGACCAATGTATCGTTTAATGAACGATGCTGCAAAAAAAATGAAAGCAATAGATACTTCTCACCCTGTTGCAATTTGTAATGGTGATGTATTATTCATTGATATCATTGCTGAAGAGTGTAAAGATGTTGATATTTATGGTGTTAACTCATACAGAGGGCCTTCTTTTACAGATATTTTTGATGTTGTAAAAAAGAAATTAAACAAACCAATGATGTTTACAGAATTTGGTGCTGATGCTTTCAATGCTATTGATAATCAGGAAGACCAACTTTCACAAGCTTACTACATGGTTGAAAACTGGAAAGAAATTTATCAAAATGCTGCTGGTTTAGGAAAAGCAAATAATTCAATAGGTGGTTTTACTTTTCAATTTAGTGATGGATGGTGGAAATATGGTTTTGACAAACGTGAAGGTGCAGATGTCCATGATAATAATGCTTCATGGGCGAATGGAGGGTATCAAAGAGATTATGTTTCTGGTAAAAATAATATGAATGAAGAGTGGTTTGGGATTTGTGCAAAAGGACCAACCAATGAAAGAGGTTTGTACACATTATATCCAAGAGCTGCATATTATGCTTTGAAAGAAGCACACAGTTTAAATCCGTATGCCGCAGGAACCACTTTAGAATCAGTGACAACTTATTTCAAGAATATCCAATTAATGGATGCGGTTTTAAGAGCTAGAGGAGATAAAGCTGCTTTGGGGGGAAATGAAAAAATTAAATTGAGTAATTTAAGAGCAGAATTCACCACATTCAACACTGGAGGTTCTTTGCTAACCACACCACAAACAGCCGATGGAACAGGACAAGCTTATCCTGATAGACTTGGTTTTGACCACATGCAATCATATTTTATTGGGGTTACAGGCCAACCAACTGCAAGTATGAAAGCTGAAGTAAACTTCAATATCTTAGGAAATGTTGCCGGAAACCCAATTGATGATATTTTTTATGAAAACGTTGGAAGACCAGTTACAGTAAATACTGATAGTGGAAATTTAACACTTACTGATAACAATAGATTACGTGTTTATAATGCTTCTTTTGAATGGAAAGCTCAAAAATTTGACATGAGAGGTTTTTACAGAACAGGTCATTATCACTGGGGTTATGAAGGCGATTTCTTTAGTTTATATCCTCAAGCTTATTATGGGCCTAATTTAGATATTTATAATGGTGAGATTTTAGGATTAGAAGTTGATGGAAAAGGTTCGTTAGCTGGTTTAAAAGCTGCTTTTGGGCCACAATTATGGTGGGGAGCAAATCCTGCAGTTTTGTTGAAATATGCAAAAAAAATAGGACATTACGATGTATCAGCAATTTATCACAAAGATATTGTTTCAGGAAATGGAATTGATGAAAATGGTAATCGTATTCTAGATCCTGCACAAGCAAGAACAGGGGTAATTCCTGCTTTACCAACTGAAAAAGCAACTTTCGCTGTTGGAAGAAAAGGAGAACATTTTGGTCTTCAAATAGGAGCTATTTGGGCTGGAAATCCTCTAAACGGAAGAAATTATCAAGTAACAACAGGATCTTCTGGAAATTATACTGTTTTAAATGACAGAATTCAAGGAAAAGACAATTGGGGAGGAAAAGCAAAACTTACTTTTTCAAAAGGAAATTTTAATTGGTATGCCCAGGGTTCTGTGATGGGATTGGTTGCGAATGGTGGTGTTGACCAAACAATGACTTTTACAGGTTGGAAATTAAAAGATAGTGGATCTGGAAACTTAAATAATTTATTAACTGGTATTGCTTATAACATGGGAAAATTTCAAATTGCACCAAACTTTTTATGGCAAAAACCATTGGTTGATCCAATGCCAAATGATGTTGGAGCTCCAGGAAGATTACGAAATTTTGTGGACGATCCATTCTCTGTTAGAGATGGAAATAGAGAAACCACAGCTGGTGAAATTTTACTTACCTACGACCCAACTCCAGGAACATACATGTATGAATTTGACAACGACAGAGCCGAGGATGCAAAATTCGCATTGAATTTAGGCTTTGTATATCGTCATTTACCGACAACTCAAGATGCTGCTATTGGTTTTTTAGCAAACCGTACCTTTTTTGCTTTTGCCAAATCAGTACCTGCAAAGGATTTATGGGAAATACATTCAAGAATTGTCTCTAAAATCAGACCAGATTTTGGATTTATTTCAAATATTTACTTCGGAACTGCTCAAGCAAATGGTGATAGTGATAGAACAATTACACGTTTTGGAGCTGATTTAAGAATGATTTACAATAAAATGAAAATTACAGGAATGGTAAAAGTAAATGATTGGGGTCCTTTCGACTACCATAGAGATTTCAACTTAACATTCCCTGTTCAATTGATGCTTGATTTTTCAACTTCTGTTGGCAAGCCAGATTGGTTTATTTTACCTGATACCAAAGTTGGAATTAGAGGAACTTGGAGAGCTTTAAACGAAAATTCGCCAAGATATTCTCCACTGGCTACAGCAACTCCTTTCGCAACTGCACCAATTGTAAGTCCTGTAGGATTTCCAAACGGGTCAGAATGGGAAATTAGAACATACATTCATATTAACATTGGAAAATAAAAAACATTCATATTATGAAAACAATTAAAAATAAATTTTTAAAATCAACCTACACATTAGCCCTTCTGCTGGTGGTAGTGATAGGTTGTGATCGAGAAATTTCAAATGAAGCAGTTTTAACGACTTTCTCAAATAATCCGGCTGTTTTTTTAGATGGATTTAGCTCAGGATTACAATATTATCCTTTTGGTGGTTCAAAACTAGAGGCATTTTCGGTGGATACACAAACAAAATATCAAGGAACTTCGTCAATGAGATTTGATGTTCCAAACGTTGGTGATCCTACTGGGGCATATGCAGGTGCAATCTTTAGAGATGATAATGGTGGAAGAAATTTAACAAAATATGACGCTTTAACTTTTTGGATTAAAGCCACAAAATCGGCAACCATCAACGAAATTGGTTTTGGTCAAGATTTTGGCGAAAATAAATATCAAGCATCTTTACAAAATTTGAGAGTTTCTACTGGTTGGACAAAATTTACGATTCCAATTCCTGATCCCTCAAAATTGATAAAAGAATCCGGATTGTTTTGGTACGCTGAAGGTCCTGAAAACGGTGATGGTTACACCTTTTGGGTGGATGAATTACAGTTTGAAAAACTTGGAACTTTGGCACAACCAAGACCTAAAATACTTAACGGAGTTGATAAAGTTGAACAAACTTTTATTGGATCAAAAGTGGTTGTCAATGGTTTAACCCAGACTTTTAATCTTGAAAATGGTTTAAATCAAACAGTGGTTACTGCTCCTGGTTATTTTGAATTTACAAGTTCTAATCCTTCTGTTGCCTCTGTTGACGATCTTGGAAATGTTACTATTACAGGAACAGGAACAACTAAAATAACGGCAACTTTAAATGGTATTGAAGCAAAAGGTTCATACACTTTAGAATCTTTGGGCGATTTTACACCTGCACCAACACCCACTCAAAGTGCTTCAAATGTGTTATCTATTTTTAGCGATGCATTCGTTAATCAACCAGTTGAATATTATAATGGTTATTGGGCACCTTTTCAAACAACACAAGGTCAGGATGATATCAATATTAATGGTGATAATATTATTAAATATTCTCAATTAAATTTTGTAGGAATTCAGTTTACACAACCAACTATAAATATCTCTGATATGTCTCATTTCCATATTGACATTCAAGTAAAAGATCAAATGCAATCTTCAGATTATTTGATTGTACGTTTGTTTGATATTGGAAGTGATAATTCTTTTGGAGGAAGTGATGATTCATCTGCTGAACTAAGATTGACACCAACAACCTTATCAACAGGAAATTGGGTTGGCTATGATATTGCTCTAAGAAACTTAACAACTTTGAGAGGTAAAAATAATCTAGCTCAAATAGTTTTCGTTTCTGATGCCACTATCACTGATATTTTGGTTGATAATATCTATTTTTACAAAGTACCAACTGCTCCAACTGTAGCTGCTCCAATACCAACAAAGCCTGCTGCAGACGTAATTTCAGTTTTTAGTGATGCTTATACAAATATCGCAGGGTCAGATTTTAACCCAAATTGGGGACAAGCAACTGTTGCTTCTCAAGTTCCAATTGCAGGAAATAATACATTAAAATATGCTGGATTAAACTACCAAGGTTTACAACTAGGTTCGTCTCAAAATGTTTCAGGAATGACTCATATACATATTGATTATTATTCCGCAAATTCAACTTCTCTTAATTTATCTTTGATAAGTAGTGGCCCTGTTGAAAAATTAAAAGCGTTAACAGTTCCAACTTCTGCTGGATGGTCTAGTATTGATATCCCTTTGTCTAATTTTTTACCAGTAAATTTATCAGATGTTATTCAGTTGAAATTTGATGGGAATGGTGATATTTATCTAGATAATATTTATTTTTTCAAATAATAAAATGCTCACGATTTAAAATTAAAAATTATGAATTTTAGAAATCAATTTAAATTAAAATCATTGTTAGTCTATAGCTTTTTTGGTGGTTTACTTGCAATCAATAGTTGTTCTAATAGCGAATCTCAAACAGTAACTACAATGAAAACAATGGTTTGGGCAGATGAATTTACTGAAGATGGCACTCCAAATGCTGCAAATTGGAATTTTGATATTGGAACAGGTCAAAATGGCTGGGGAAATAACGAATTGCAATATTACACTGATCGTCCTGAAAATATTGAAGTGAAAAACGGAATGTTATACATCACCGCCAAAAAAGAAACTTTTCAAGGTTCAAATTATACTTCTGCAAAAATTACTACGAAAGGTCTTTTTGAACAAAAATATGGACGTTTTGAAGCAAAAATCAAAATGCCTTGGGGACAAGGTTTATGGCCAGCTTTTTGGATGTTAGGTGACGATTCTAATGGCACTGTTTCTTGGCCCGCAATTGGTGAGATTGATATTATGGAATATAGAGGGCAACAACCTACAATCACTCATGGAAGCATTCATGGACCTGGATATTCTGGGGGTGAAGCAATAACCAAAAGCTATACATTGCCAAATGACAGATTTGATACTGGTTTTCATATTTTTGGAATAGAATGGGGACCAAGCTACATCAACTATTACGTTGATGATGTTTTGTACAATCAAATCACGCCAAGCAAATTACCAGCTGGAACTGAATGGGTTTTTAATAACAAACAATTTTATATCATTATCAACCTCGCTGTTGGAGGCTCTTTTGTGGGTTCACCAAATGCTGAAACTGAGTTTCCTCAAGAGATGATTATAGATTATGTAAGAGTATATAAATAAAATTTTTAAATTTAAGGGATGATATTTCAAGAAATATCATCCTTTTTACAAACAATCAAACCAAACCAAAAAACAACTTATAAATAATTATTTTATCCATAAAAAGTGTAAGTATTTTTTTTAAACTTACTTAAAACATTTATGTTTGCTCATAAAATAATTATTTAACCGACAATTAAAAATTAATGGATACAACTGTTTCTATCAAAGACATTAAAACAAAATCAAACGAGATAAAAGGGGATTTAGTTCACCTTGAAAACGAAATTTATTACAAAATATCCAATTCTCATTTGATGCGTCCTTTTTTTATGAGTATTGTTTCAGACTCAAATCATTGGATGTTTATTTCAAGTAATGGAGGTTTAACTGCTGGAAGAAAAGATGCAAATAATTCGCTTTTTCCCTATTATACTGATGATAAAATTACTGAGCTCGCAGAAACTACAGGTAGTAAATCTCTTTTCAGAATACATAAAAATAATCAAATACTTCTTTGGGAACCTTTTTCTGAAAAACAGGAAGGTTTATATAAAATCACAAGAAATTTGTATAAAAATGAGTATGGAAACAAACTTATTTTTGAAGAAATCAACCAAGATTTAGGTGTTACTTTTAAATATCAATGGAATTCAAGTGACGAATTTGGTTTTGTCAGAAAAGCAACTTTCATCAATAATTGTGATCAAAAAATCTCTGTGGAGATTTTAGATGGATTAGAAAACATCATTCCTTTTGGAGTTGGTGCTGATTTGCAAGCCATCAGAAGTAATTTGGTTGATGCCTATAAAAAATCAGAATTAGAGGCTGAATCTGGTATTGGAATTTTTGCTTTAAGTGCTATTATTGTTGACAAAGCTGAACCAAGTGAAGCTCTAAAAGCAAATATTGTTTGGTCTTTAGGTTTGAAAAATCCAACGTATTTATTGTCTTCCCAACAACTTTCAAATTTTAGAAAAGGTATTAAAATTACCCAAGAAGAAGATATCAAAGCAGAAAGGGGTGCCTATTTTATAAATACAACTGTCTCTATTGAGGTCAATTCAGAGAATTCTTGGATGCAAATTGCCAACGTAAATCAAACAGTTTCTGATATTATTGCGATTTCTGAAATGATTAAAAATGATGCGCAACTAGAAAATAAATTAACAGAAAGCATTCAAAAAGGAACTGAAAATTTAATCAGTTTGGCTGCAGCTTCTGATGCTTTGCAATTGTCAAATGACCCATTAATCAATACAAGACATTTTTCAAATACACTTTTCAATATTATGAGAGGTGGTATTTTTGATGATAATTATACCATCGAAAAACAAGATTTTATCGTTTATATGGCAAGTGCAAACAAACCTTTATTTGTCGTAAAAAAAGAAATCTTAAATAATTTGCCTGAAATATTCACTGAGAAATTTATCAGAGAAATTGCAGATAATGATCATGATAAAGATTTCAAACGTCTTTGTTTCGAATATCTACCTCTAAAATTTAGTCGAAGACATGGCGATCCAAGTAGACCTTGGAATAGATTTTCTATCAATACAAAAAGTGAAATTGATGGATCAAAAATTCTAGATTACGAAGGAAATTGGCGTGATATTTTTCAAAATTGGGAAGCACTTGCGCATTCATATCCTGAGTTTATTGAGAATATGATTCATAAATTCCTAAATGCAACTACTTTTGAAGGGTACAATCCATACAGAATTACCAAAGGCGGTTTTGATTGGGAAGTGATTGAAGAACATGATCCTTGGTCATATATTGGTTATTGGGGAGATCACCAAATCATTTATTTACTAAAGTTTTTAGAGTTTATTGAAAATCATTATCCATCGAAATTGGCTTCATTGTTTAATCAAGAGGTTTTTGTGTATGCAAATGTTCCTTATAAGATTAAATCGTATGAAGATATTTTAAAAAATCCAAAAGATACTATTGATTTTGATCATCACTTGAATCATAAAATTGACGAAAAAAGAAAAAAAATTGGAGTTGATGGAGCTTTGTTGACTGATAAAAATGATACAATTCACAGAGTAAATTTGGTTGAAAAATTATTAGTAACAGTGCTTGCCAAAATTTCAAATTTCATACCTGAAGGTGGAATTTGGTTAAATACGCAACGTCCTGAGTGGAATGACGCAAACAACGCTTTGGTTGGAAATGGCGTTTCCATGGTTACCTTATATTATTTGAGAAGATTTGTCAATTTCTTTGAAAAAGTGGTTGAAAATTCAGAAGTCAACAACATCGACATTTCAGAAGAAGTAGCTCAATTGTTCAGTAAAATTGTATCCACATTAGATGCAAATACTACTATTTTATCAGGAAAAGTGAATGATAAAGATAGAAAAAGAGTGTTGGATGGATTAGGAATTCCTGCAAGTAATTACAGAGAATTTATTTATAAAAACGGATTTTCATCTGAAAAATCAGCAGTAAATCGTTCTTCATTATTACATTTTTTTGAAATTACAAAAAATTATTTAGATCATAGTATTCGTGCTAATAAACGCGAAGACAATATGTATCATGCCTATAATTTAATGACTATTGAAAATGCAAACGAAGTATCAATTTCCTATTTATCAGAAATGTTAGAAGGGCAAGTTGCCGCTTTAAGTTCAGGATATTTAACGCCAAAACAAGCATTGTCATTGTTGGATGGATTAAAAAGAAGTTCACTTTTTAGACCTGATCAATACAGTTATATTTTATATCCAAATAAAGAATTACCAAGATTTTTGAAAAAGAATAATATTCCAATCACTAAAGTTCAACAATCTGAGTTATTGCAAAAATTAGTTAAAGACAACAATAAATTGCTTATTGAACAAGATGTTCTAGGAAATTATCATTTCAATGGAGGTTTCAATAATGCCAATAGTGTAAAAAAAGTGTTGGAAATTTTGTCTGAAAATTATACTGATTTGGTTGAAAAAGACACCAAATTTGTTTTGGATGTTTTCGAAGAAATTTTTGATCACAAATCATTTACAGGACGTTCAGGAACATTTTTTGGATATGAAGGTTTGGGTTCAATTTATTGGCACATGGTTTCAAAACTTTTATTGGCAGTGCAAGAAAACTGTTTATTGGCAGTAAATTCTGGTGAAGATAAAGTAGTTATTGGTAAATTATTAGACCATTATTATGAAATAAATGCGGGAATTGGTGTTCACAAATCTCCTGAACTGTATGGTGCTTTTCCAACAGATGCATATTCTCACACACCAGCCACAAAAGGTGCACAACAACCAGGCATGACAGGTCAAGTAAAAGAGGATATTCTCAGTAGAATTGGTGAATTAGGTGTTTTTGTTGAAAATGGAAAAATTGAGTTCAAACCAAGTTTGTTAAAAAAATCAGAGTTTTTAGAATCGCCTCAAGTTTTTGATTATTTGAATGTAAAAAATAAAAAAAATCACTTGAAAATTGAAAAAAATCAATTGTGTTTTACCTATTGTCAAGTGCCAGTTGTGTATCAATTATCTAATAAAGAAATGATTGAAGTTGTTTTAGCAGATTCCACAAAAATTGCTTTTGATGGTTTGTCTTTAGATACTACAACAAGCACAAAAATATTTGACAGAACCAACGAAATTCACTATTTAATAGTAAGTATTATAAAGTAAATTAATGAAAATCAAACCAATAACATACACGCTTTGTTGTTTTTTATTGATGGGTTTTTCTTGTAAAAATGAGATGAAAGTATCTAGCGAACCTCTTATTGAACAAAAAATAGAAGCATTGCTAAAGCAAATGACTTTAGATGAGAAAATCGGACAAATGTCGCAAATTCGTCATTTTGAAGAAAATGCAGATGTGCATGTTTCTGAAAAATTCATTGGTTCTGTTATTCATACGCAAGGTTCAACTCCAGGAAAATCGGCAAGAGACTGGCAAAAACGATTCGTTGAATTGCAGAAAAAAGCACTTTCCACAAGATTGGGAATTCCTTTATTATTTGGAGTAGATGCTGTGCATGGTCAAAATACGTTTGAAGGAGCCACCATTTTTCCTCACAATATTGGACTGGGAGCTGCAAATAATGAAATTTTGGTCGAAGAAATTGCAAAAATAACAGCTTTAGAAAGTCAAGCAACTGGATTTAATTGGGTTTTTTCTCCTTGTGTTGCGATTCCTTACAACGAAAAATGGGGAAGAGTGTATGAAGCTTTTTCTGAAAGTACTGAAATTACTGAGAAATTGACAAGAGCTTCAATCAAAGGTTATCAAGGAAATTTAGCAGATGCCACAACTGTTATGGCAACTGCCAAACATTTCATTGGTGATGGCGCCACTGATTTTGGAGTTGAAGGAGGAGAAACTTCACTTTCAGTAAGTGAAATTTATCAATATTTGTTGCCTCCGTATAAAGTAGCTGTTCAAGAAAATGTAGGAGCTGTGATGGCATCTTTCAATAGTATCAACGGAATTTCTATGCACAATCACAAAGCATTAATTATAGATACTTTGAAAATTGGAATGAAATTCAATGGAATTGTAGTTTCTGATTGGAAAGCGTATTCTCGTTTTAACGGAATTGAAGTTGTCAATGCTGGTATTGATATTATCATGGCTGTTGATGGCGATTTGGAAGATTTTCAAGAAGGATTAAAAAAAGCTGTTGAAGAGAAAAAAGTTTCAATAGGCAGAATTGATGATGCTGTTAGAAGAATTCTTCGTCAAAAATTTAAATTAGGTTTGTTCGAAAATCCATTTCCGGATGCAACATTAGTTTCAAAAATTGGTATTAAAAAACACCGAGAAATTGCCAGACAAGCTGTAAGAGAATCTTTAGTTTTATTGAAAAATGACAACCATGTATTACCAATTTCAAAAAAAACTAAAAAAATTGTTGTGGTTGGCGAACACGCCAACAGTGCTGGATTTCAATCTGGAGGTTGGACAATTAATTGGCAAGGAACTTCTGAAAATTATAAAGGTGCAACAACAATTTTAGAAGGCATCAAAAAACAATCAAAAGGTGAAGTTGTGTATGATAAAAATGCCACTGAAAATCATTTTGATGCAGACTTGGCAATCATTGTGGTAGGTGAAATTCCGTATGCTGAATTTTTTGGTGACATTGGTCATGAATCCAACCAATTACAATTAACATTGACAGATGAACATCAAAAATATATAAAAACCTATGCAGAAAAAGGAATCAAAACAGTGGTTGTTTTAATTTCTGGAAGACCATTAATTGTTACTGAGCAAATCAATAGTTCTGACGCATTTGTAGCAGCTTGGTTACCAGGTTCTGAAGGCGATGGCATTGCAGAGGTGCTTTTTGGTGATTATAATTTTAAAGGAAAGTTACCTCATTCTTGGCCAAAAGATATGAAAGATTATGAGAAAAATTACGGTCCAAATTTTTGGGACAAAACAATAAAACCATTATTTGAATTTGGTTTTGGATTAGAATATTAACAGAAAAATCAGCTAAAAGAAAGTGAAATTTAGCAGATTATCATAAAAACAATAAAAATGAAAATTATTTTACAACATTTTTTATTCCTATCAATAGTGATTTCTATGATATCTTGCGCTAACAAAAAAACAAAAGAACATACAGTTTTGAAAACAAACAAAGAATTAACAGCAGCAGATATTCTAGGAAATCCCAAATATATTGCTATTTCTTATGGCGGCTACAGAGAAAAATCAAGAGAGATACAGCCAACTATTACCCAACTTAAAGAAGATTTAAAACTACTGCATGCTATGGGAATTCGTGTTGTACGCACTTATAATGTGCAACCAAAATTACCCCATGCTTCAAATATTTTAGAGGCAATTCATCAATTAAAACAGCAAGATCCAAATTTCGAAATGTATGTCATGTTGGGTGCTTGGATTGATTGTTTAAATGCTTGGACAGATCAACAACCCAATCACGATATCGAAAGCCCAGAAAATGAAGGAGAAATAGCAAGAGCTGCAGCCTTGGCAAATAAATATCCTGATATTGTAAAAATAATTGCTGTTGGCAACGAAGCCATGATTCGCTGGGCAACAAGTTATTATGTGCAACCCAATGTGATTTTGAAATGGGTAAATCATTTGCAAAGAATGAAAAAAGATGGTAAATTATCGAAAGATTTGTGGATTACAAGTTCAGATGATTTCGCTTCTTGGGGTGGAGGTGAAGAAAGTTATCGCACAAAAGATTTAGAAGTTTTGATAAAAGCTGTGGATTATGTTTCAATGCACACTTATGCCTATCACAACTCGCACTACAATCCTGCATTTTGGAAAACCCCAGAAAGTGAACAACATTTGTCTGATTTTGAAAAAGTAGATGCAGCTATGCAAAGAGCACTGGAATTTGCTAAAATGCAATATAAAAATGTATCTGATTATGTGAAAAGTATTGATTCTACGAAAACAATTCACATAGGTGAAACAGGTTGGGCTTCAATTTCTGATGGTCATTACGGAATTAATGGTTCAAGAGCAACAGACGAATACAAGCAAGGTTTGTATTACAAACACCTCAGAAAATGGACAACCAAAGAAAAAATTTCTTGTTTTTATTTTGAGGCTTTTGATGAACAATGGAAAGATGCTGGAAATAAAAATGGTTCTGAAAATCACTTTGGATTGATCAATTTAAACGCAGAGGCGAAATACGCTATTTGGGATTTGGTTGATAATGGAACTTTTGATGGATTAAAACGCGATGGAAAAACAATTACTAAAACATTCAAAGGAAACAAAAAAACATTGATGGAAACTGTTTTTTCTCCCAATACTGATTATTAAAGATAATAAAAATGAATTTAAAAAATTATTTTTTCTACTTATTGATATCATTTATGATGATAAACTGTGATACAAAACAAGATATATTGACAATAGATGTTTATGAAACTTCTGCTAATGGAAACAAATTAACAAAATTAGAGAATTTCTTAATAGATGAAAAAGCCGACAGTTTGGCAACCATTACACTTTTTCCTGCAAAAAAACGTCAAAAAATTACTGGTTTTGGAGGTTCTTTTACGGAATCATCCGCTTATTTATTGAATAAATTAAGCAGAAAAAATAGAGAACAAATTATAGAAGCCTATTTTGGGGAAAGTGGTGCAAAATATTCGTTGACGAGAACTCACATGAATTCATGTGATTTTTCTTTAGGACAGTATTCTTATGCTCCAGTTGCTGATGACAAGGAATTGAAATATTTTACAATTGACGAGGATAAAGAGGATTTGATTCCGATGATTCTAAATGCTATGAAAGTTTCCAAAGATGGATTTAAAATTTTGGCTTCACCTTGGACAGCTCCACCTTGGATGAAAGATAACAATGCTTGGACAGCAGGAAAACTATTACCAGAATATTATGATACTTGGGCATTATTTTTTTCAAAATATGTAACAGCTTACAAAGATGAAGGTATAGATATTTGGGGTTTTACTGTTGAAAATGAACCATTTGGAAATGATGGAAATTGGGAAAGTATGCATTATACACCTGATGAAATGACCAATTTTGTACAACATTATTTAGGACCAAGATTAGCAACTGATTATCCCGAAGTCAAAATTTTAGGCTATGATCAAAACCGAGAACATTTAAAAGAATGGATAGATTCACAATTCAAAAACGAAGAAACTTCAAAATATTTTGAAGGAACAGCTATTCATTGGTATGCAAGTACGTTTCATTATTTTCCTGAAGAATTGCAATATGCACATCAAAAAGCACCCAATAAATATTTAATTCAATCTGAAGCTTGCATAGATGCACAAGTTCCAAGGTGGAATGACGATGCCTGGTATTGGAAAAAAGAAGCCACAGATTGGGGATGGACTTGGGCACCTGAAAAAGACAAATACATGCACCCAAAATATGCCCCAGTTCATAGATATGCCAGAGATATTATTGGCTGTTTAAATAATTGGGTTGATGGTTGGATTGATTGGAACATGGTTTTGAACACACAAGGAGGTCCAAATTGGTTTAAAAATTGGTGTGTTGCTCCAGTAATTGTGGACACTGAAAAAGATGAGGTTTATTTTACGCCTTTGTATTATACACTGTCTCATTTCAGCAAATTTATAAGACCAGAAGCTACTGTGTTTGAAGTTGAAAATACTGATAAAGCAATCATGGTTACAGCTGCAGAAAATCCTGATGGGAGTATAGCAGTGGTTGTTTTTAACGAAACAAATCAATCAAAAAATATTCAATTAATACTTGCTAGTCAAAAGGTTAGCATTAAAATGAATGGACAATCAATTCAAACAATTGTAATCCCTAATCAAGAAAATTAAATCTAACTAACTAAAATCGAAATATGAAAAATTATGTAACTCCAGTCAGAGATAGAGTTCCGTTAGGACAAAAAGCAGCATTTGGTGCAGGGCATTTAGTATTAAATTTATTACCAGGTGCTTTAGGTGTTTTTATGTTCTTTTTATTAACAGCATTTGGAATGGATCCATTTTTAGCTGGTTTATTAGGAGGTTTACCAAGAATATTTGATGCTTTGACAGATCCAATTATGGGTTTTATTTCCGATAATACCAATTCTAAATGGGGTAGAAGAAGACCTTATATTTTTGTAGGAGCTATATTAAGTGGAATTTTGTTTGCTCTTTTGTGGCAAATGAATCCTGAAAATTCACAAAGTTATAATTTTTGGTATTTTTTAATTATGTCCATGGTTTTTTTGATAGGAAATACCATGTTTGCAACACCTTTAGTTGGTTTGGGATATGAAATGACTTCTGATTACAATGAACGAACTCGATTAATGGCTTTTTCTCAAACAATAGGACAAATTGCTTGGATGATTGTACCATGGTTTTGGATTATTATAAGTGATCCAAATATGCTTCCAATTTCTGCTGAGGATGTTAGTAGAATTGCTTCTTTAGGATTGTCTGAAGCTGAATCAGCAAAAGTATCTTTAGAGGCTGTTCAAGCTAATGGAGTTCGAAAATTATCAATTATAGTTGGAGTTGCTTGTTTGATTCTAGGTGTCTTACCAGCGTTTTTCTGTAAAGGTATTGATTCCGCAAACATGGACAATAGAAAGAAAATTACTTTCAGCACTCTAGGATCTAATATGAAAGATCTTTTTAAAGGAATTGCACAAGTTTCTAAAAACAAACCTTTTTTGAAATTATGTGGTGCTACTTTTTTGGTTTTTAATGGTTTTCAAATGGTAGCTTCTTTTAGTTTTTTTATCATTGTTTTTTACATGTATAAGGGTAGTTATGCAGATGCTGGCAATTGGCCTGCTTGGTTTTCAACTGTAACAGCATTAGTTACAGCTTTTGGAGTAATTCCAATCGTTAGCTTTTTAGCAAATAAATTTGGTAAGCGTCAGGCATTTATCATTTCAACAGCACTTTCTATTATCGGTTATATTTTAAAATGGTGGGCTTTTGATAAAGACAATCCATTTTTAATTTTCATGCCAATTCCATTCATGGCTTTTGGGTTGGGAGGCTTGTTTACATTGATGATGAGTATGACAGCAGATGTGTGTGATTTGGATGAATTGGAAAATGGAATGCCACGTAAAGAAGGAACTTTTGGAGCTATTTATTGGTGGATGGTAAAATTAGGACAAGCTTTGGCTTTAGTTTTAGGTGGAGCAGTGTTGAAGTTTGTTGGATTTGATGGTGCAGCTGCTCAACAATCTGCAGAAACTATGACAAGTTTACGATTGGCAGATGTTATAATTCCTTCTGTAACTGCTGGAATTGCGATTTTAATTATGTGGAGTTATAGTTTAAGTGAAAGTAGAGCCAAAAAAATCAAAGAACAATTAATCGAACGTAGAGGAGAATTATAAAAATAAAAATCAATTAAGCAATGTCATATAGAGAAGAACATTATTTTAAACCTAATCATGCTAATCATATTAGTGAATCAGGACAACAGGGAGTAGATTTTTTGAACTATTCCAGTGAAGATTTAGTGAAACTTTGGAGAGAAACCTTGAAAAAAGGAATGCATGGAATTTGTTTCAGTATGTATGAAGATGGTCAAAAACCTGGAGATACTATCACCGAAGAGCAAGTAGAACGTAGAATCAAAATTTTAAAACATTATGCAAAATGGATTCGTTCTTTTTCATGTATTGAAGGAAATGAAAATATTCCAAGAATTGCCAAAAAACACGGAATGAAAAATTTAGTAGGTGCTTGGTTGGGTGATGATATGGAAAAAAATGAACAAGAAATTGAAGGATTAATACAGTTAGCTAAAGAAGGATGTGTTGATATTGCTGCTGTTGGAAACGAAGTTTTGTACAGAAAAGATTTAACGGAGCAACAATTATTAGATTACATTCTTCGTGTAAAAGAAGCATTAAGAGGAATGAATATTCCAGTTGGTTATGTTGATGCCTATTATGAATTTTCTCACAGACCTGCAATTACAGAGGTTTGTGATGTGATTTTATCAAACTGTTATCCTTATTGGGAAGGTTGCAGCATAGATTACTCACTGGCTCATATGCAACAAATGTTTAGTATTGCTTCTCATGCAGGACAAGGAAAAAAGGTAATCATTACAGAAACTGGATGGCCAAGTCAAGGAGGTAGTTTGGGTGGTGCACATTCAAACGCAGAAAATGCGATGAAGTATTTTATCAACGCTCAAGCATGGTCAGCAAAAGATAATATTGAGATGTTTTATTTCTCGTCTTTTGATGAATCTTGGAAAGTTGGCGCAGAAGGTGATGTAGGAGCTTATTGGGGATTGTGGGACAAAAACGAAAATTTAAAATTTTAACAAAATAACGTAATCAATTTGTGTGGATTTTTCATTCAATTGAAACACGACAGCATAATTTTCCGTAAGCTATGATTTTAATAAAGTATCAAAATCACTAGCTTTTAGAGGGAAAATATTTAAAAATAAAAATACTTGAAACATATTTTTTAATGTTGTAGTGTTCATGTAGTGGTGAATAATTCGTATTTAAAAGATTATAGTTGTAACATTGGACAAATTATTAATACTTAACACTTTTATTATTATGAAAAAAATTACATTATTATTTGCCTTATTGATATCATCAATAGGGTTTTCTCAAGACCTTATACTTGGTTTTGAAGGAAGTGAAAGCGGAGGGGTTGCTGGCGCACCATTTGGAAACATGGCTGCTCCAACTCTAGTCACTGGAACCGGCACAAATACTTCACAAGTTTTACAAATTGTTGGAAATATCAATGGTGAAGTTTGGCAAGGAATCAACTTAACGTTAACAGAAAAAGTTGATTTGACAAACACACAAACAATGACCATTGATGTAATGTCTGCAACACCAATTACTTTTTTAGTAAAAGTTAATGGAGGTTTAAACGGTGCACCAGAGGCAGCTGCTGAAGTTACTCATACTGGAGATGGTACTTGGCAAACACTTTCTTTTACTTTTAATACTTCATTAGACGAAAAAGCTGCTGCAGCAACTGGTCTGTATGCAAGTTTTGTAATTCACGCTTATTGGAAAGCTGGTGAAACAGGATTTGGAGGTGTAACAAAAGATGCAAGAACTTTTATGGTTGACAACATTAAAGGCCCAAAAGCAGCTGCATCACCAGCAACACCTGAGCCAACTGATGCTCCACAAACTCCGCCTACTTTTGCTGCACAAAACGTTATTTCTTTATATAGTGAAGCTTATACCCCAGCTGCTACTCTAGCAAATGTTCCTTGGGATGATTCAGCTTTTGAAGAAGTAACTATCGCAGGAAACAAAGTATTGAAAATTGATGGAGGTAATTTTATCGGAATGGATTTAGATACTTATCTGAATGCAACTAATATGACTCACTTACACATGGATTATTGGATATCAACTGATCAAACACCAGGTACAGTTTTAAATCCAAAATTATCAAACCACGCTGGACAGAATGGAGAAACATCTGCTATTGATATTACAAATATCATCGAAAGCCAAGATGAAGTTAAAAAATGGCAATCAAAAGATTTTCCATTAAACGGAGCAAGAGAAGCTATCAAGCAATTTTTAATTACAGACGCAGCTAAAATAGGTGTGTATTATTTAGATAACGTTTATATGTATGTTGCTGGAACTGCTTCTGTTGAAGATAACTTATTCAACGTAAGTTTATATCCAAACCCAGCTAATAATAGATTGAATATTTCTGCAGCAAATACTATTCAAAATGCTGAAATCTACAATGTGTTAGGTAAAAAAGTAATGAATGTTACTATTAACAAAACTAGCGAGTCAATTGATATTTCAAACTTGGCTTCTGGTGTGTATATGATTAAATACAACATCGAAAATACTGTTGGAACTGCGAAGTTTATCAAACAATAATTTTCAAATGCTTTCATAAAAAAAACCGAGCAATTTGCTCGGTTTTTTGTTTTATAAAAAGTATTAAAATTACTCTTGTTCAGTTTTTTTAATTTGATTTAAATAGTTTTGTAAACTTTTTCCGTAAAATGATTTTTTTACTTTTGGTGTCAATGATTTATTTACCGTATCTAACATTTGTAATGTTGCATCATACATTTCTGTAATTGCAATATAAGGAGCAGCTTCAAAATCGGCATTGTTGATGGCAAAATTTGTGGTGTATAAAACGCGTCTTCTTACCAATCGTTTGTAATCATCTTCCACTTTTTGAATCAATTCCTCATTATTTGATTTTTTAGCTTCAAAATCTTTTTTGATGAATTCCAATCTTTGTGTTTGAAATTTTTTATTGATTTCATTGAATTTATCCATCACTTCTTGATTTTTTGAACCAGCTATTTTTGGAGAAATTCCAAATTTATCAACATGATCATTGATTGTAATGACACCTTCTTCACCAAAAAACAAAATTCGTTTGTCAGTTGTATTTCCATCAAAAGTTAAATAATACATCACTGGCGAATCTACTTGATCTGATAATCTAAAAGTTTCTTTTCCTAATAATTTGATTGAATCTACAGAAACCAAAACAGTGTCTTGCATTTTTTGTAAATACAAAGTTCCTTTTTTCAACCCTTTGATTTGCCCTTCAACAATCATATTTCCTTCTTTTTTAGAAGAACATGAAAATAGTGAGATTGAAATCATAAAAACTGTGAATATTCTTTTCATTTGAAATAAAATTTGAGTTTGCAAATATGCTGATTTTTATTTAAAGAGAAGAAGCTAATTCCATTAAAATCGTACTTACAATTGCTCCAATAGTTCCAATGGCATAGCCAAAAACGGCCAATAAAACACCAACAGTTGCTAATGATGGGTGAAATGCTTGAGCAACAATAGGAGCAGAGGCTGCACCACCTACATTTGCTTGACTTCCAACTGCCAAAAAGAAATAAGGCGCTTTGATGATTTTTGCAACCATAATCATAAGAATTGCATGAATTATCATCCAAACCAAACCAATAACAATCAATCCCGGATTTTCTAATGCCTGATTCAAATCCATTTTCATGCCAATTGTGGCAACTAAAATGTAAATAAAAACGCTACCCAATTTACTTGCTCCTGCACCTTCATAATTTCTTGCTTTTGTAAAAGACAATGCAATGGCAACTATAGTTGCTATGCTAATCAACCAAAAAAAGCTAGAATCTAAAAATGAAAACGTATTTTTGATGATGGGTGATGAAATTGATGAGACTAAATCGCCAAAAAATGAACTTAAATATACAGAGGTAAAATGTCCAAATCCTACAGTTCCAAAAGCAATTGCCAGCATAATCATTAAATCGGATAAGGTTGGATTTCTTTTTACTTTATTCGTAAAAAGGGTAACTTTTTCTTTCAAAGCCGAGATTGCAGAAGTATCCGCTTTTAACCATTTATCAATGGCTTCTTTTTTGCCAATTCCAATCAATAAAATGGCCATCCAAATGTTGGCAACAACAATATCTACAATGACCATTCCACCATATTTTGCAGGATTGTATTTGTAAATTTCCAACATGGCAGTTTGATTTGCTCCACCACCAATCCAACTTCCTGCAAGCGTTGAAAGTCCTCTCCAAACTGCATCAAAATCGCTTCCTCCAACAGTTTCTGGAGAAAAAACGGAAATGAGTAAAATAGCAATTGGACCTCCAATAATAATTCCAACAGTTCCTGTAAAAAACATGATCAATGCTTTTGAACCTAGATTGAAAATCGCTTTTAAATCAATACTCAACGTCATTAAAACCAAGGCTGCAGGCAATAAATATTGACTTGACACAAAATACAATTGCGATTTATTTTTGATGATTTCACCCGCTAAATTTTTAGTTTCCCATTCTGGAGAAATCAACCCAAAAGTGGTGAATATTGCAGGGACAAAATATGCCATGAACAATCCCGGAACTATTTTGTAGAATTTTGACCAAAAGCCAATTTTGATATTTTCGGTATAAAAAACGAATCCTAATGAAATCATTAAAATTCCAAAAACGATGGCGTCATTTGTAATTATTGGTTCAGTCATTATAAATTATTTATTTTTTAATCAAATATTTTAGTTTCTTTAAACATCGAAATGATGATGCCATCAGTTTCGTTTTTATATGCAATCCAATCTGAATTATAAAAAGCATTTGTTTTTGTAATAGCCTCTTTAAAAGCTTCCAAAAATTGATTTACCAATTGTTTTTCAGTGTCTGTTTGATTTCCAAAACGAGAACGAATGTAACTAAATGCCGTTCCAAAACGCTGACTAACAGTAACTTCAGGATTTCTTGTAATTCCTTGTCTTTCATCAACTTTGCCTAAATAAATGGCAATTAAATCATCTATTTTTTTGATAATTTCAGTAGATGATTTGATTTCAGCATCATATTTCTTTTTATCCTCTTTTGATAATTGCTCTTTGATTGCACTTGCTGTATTTTTACTTTCTAACAATTGTTTTACAATGGCTGCCATTTTTTCTTGATGACGTTCCATGGCTTTGCTAGCATCGTATTTTTGGTTGATGGCTTCTTCAGAAATTTGCAATCTTGGATCAAATTCCACCTTAATATTTTGCTCAGAAACCAACTCACCAAAAGTCAATTTTAGTTTATAAATTCCGGGTTTAACGTCAACTCCTGATGGTTCTCTTGTTGAATTTCTGATACTTCTAGAAGCTCTATCAACCCCTTTTTCATCTAAATTCCAAGTTGTTTTATGAATACCATTTTCTTCAGGAGTTTTGAATTTTAAGGTTCTTATCAAACGTTCTCCGTCAAAAATTTCCAATTTGATAGAATCTGTTTTTTCCTCTTTTGATTTGTTTAGATAATAAGAAATTAAGGCTCCTTCTTTTCTATTTTCTCCTTGATACATAGCATCTGCACCAAATCTACTTCCTGTAGGTTGTTGATAAGCAGCATGATATGCTGTTGGGGGTGCAAATAATACTAATTTTTCTTTCAAAACAGTTCCTTTTGCTAGTGCTCTTAAAGGTTTGATATCATCTAAAACCCAAGCTGCTCTTCCAAAAGTTCCAATAATCAAATCATGTTCTCTTGGATGAATTACCAAATCATTTACAGGAACTGTTGGAAAACCTTGTGTCCATTTTGTCCATTTTTTTCCAGTATCAATAGAAATGTATAATCCATCATCAGTTCCTAAAAAAAGTAAATTTTCATTTTCTGGGTCTTCAATAATGCTCAATGTAAAACTAGCTACATCATTTTCATCAACAATTCTTTCCCAAGTTTTTCCATAATTTTTGGTTCTGTAAGCATAGGGTTTATAGTTATCTCTTCTATAATCATTGGCAATTAATAATGCTTCTCCTTTATTTTTGTTGGATGCTTTTATTTGAGTAATCCAGCTATTTTCTGGTAAATCTTTCAGGTTTTTAGAAACATTTATCCAAGTTTTTCCTCCATCTTTCGTGATTTGAACTTGACCATCATCAGTTGCAGCCCACAAAACATCTTTTTCTAAAGGAGTAGGTTCAATGACTAAAATTGTACAATGATTTTCAGCACCAGTTGCATCCATAGTCAATCCACCACTTTCTGCTTGCTTCAATTTTTCTGGATTATTGGTTGTCAAATCAGGAGAAATTACTGACCAAGTCAAGCCTTTGTCTGTAGATTTATGGACAAATTGACTTCCAAAATACAGCGTATTGTTATCAAAAGGATCCATATTGATGGCTGCATTCCAGTTGAAACGTAAATAAACGTTTGGATCTGAATGGGTTGGTTTCACAGAATAATTATTTCCAGTCAAATAATCAAAACGAACCACACTTCCTTGCTGACTCATAGACCATCCATAACGTGAATCATCTCTGTCTGAAATCACATCAAAACCATCACCAAAACTAATTTCTTGCCAATAAGAATTGCGAATTCCTTGTGCTTTCCAAACATAGGCAGGTCCTCTCCAAGAACCATTATCTTGCATTCCTCCATAGATATTGTAAGGAAATTCGTTGTCAACATTAATATGATAAAATTGCGCAACAGGAATATTTCCTATAAAACGCCAAGATTTTCCTCCATCTCTCGTGATATTTAAACCGCCATCATTGCCATCAATCATGAATTTTCCGTTTTTTGGATGAATCCACCAAGCATGATGATCAGGATGAACGCCATTATCAACACCATAAGCAGGCATTAATTCTTTGAAATTTTTTCCACCATCTTCTGAAACATTTACATAGGTGAAAATGGAATACACTCTGTTTTCATTTTGTGGATCTACATAAATTTCTGAATAATAAAAAGGACGATTTCCAATATCAGCCTTGTCATTTATTTTTTTCCAAGAAAAACCTCCATCTTCACTTCTGTACAACGCATTTTTTTTCGCTTCGACCAAAGCATATACAATATCAGGATTTGAACGTGCAATTGCTACACCAATTCTCCCTAATTCTCCATCAGGAAAACCCTCTTTTTTGGTGATTTTTTTCCAATTTTGTCCTCCATCATGTGTGATATACAAACCACTTCCTTCTCCACCAGATTTAAAAAACCAAGGATCGCGTTTGTGTTCCCACATGGCTGCAATCAATTTATTTGGATTTGTAGGATCCATAATCAAATCAGCAATGCCTGATTTTGTATTTGTAAACAAAATTTGTTTCCACGTTTTTCCGCCATCGGTGGATTTATACACGCCGCGTTCTTGATGTTCTCCCCAAGGTGAACCAATGGCACCCGCATAAACAACATCAGGATTTGTTGGGTCAATAACCACTCTGTGAATGTGTCTTGTTTTTTCTAACCCCATCAATTTCCAAGTTTTTCCAGCGTCCAAAGATTTATAAATTCCATAGCCACCATTCAAACTATTTCTTGGATTTCCTTCGCCTGTTCCAGCCCAAACCACACTCGGATTTGATTGTTGAATAGCAATGGCACCAATAGAAGCAGTCAATTCTTTATCAAAAATGGGTTCCCATTTGATGCCACCAGAAGTTGATTTCCAAATTCCACCAGAAGCAGTTCCAGCATAAATAATATCAGGATTTGATTCAACAGCATCAATAGCTGTGACTCTTCCTGACATTCCTCCAGGACCAATATTTCTTGGTTTCATGTTTTTCACTAAATCCATTGAAAATTCCTGAGAAAAACCTACAGAAGATATTAAAAAAAGAAAAAAGAATAATTTTTTCATTGTTGTCTGATTTGTTTATTTGAATTAAGCCAACAAGATACAAAAATGAAAATAGTTGTATATTTTTTTTTGATGATGGTTTGTGTCTAAAAAAGAAGAAATACCTGAATGATTTTTAATAATTTATTTTCATTCCTCTAAACTTTCATTATTTTTATCAAAATTTACAAATATGAGTCAACAAGAAAAATTCTTTGAATACATCAATTCAGGTTATGCAACCAAAGGCGATTTTATTAATTTGGGTGCTGCCATGTTGGGTGAAGAAACCATCACAAATGCTTTTGTAAAAGTTCCTTTAAAAACGCTCAACAGACATGGATTAATCGCTGGAGCAACAGGAACTGGAAAAACAAAAACCCTACAAGTGTTGGCTGAAAATTTATCAGACAAAGGAATTCCTGTTTTGTTGATGGATGTAAAAGGAGATTTATCTGGTTTGGCGCAACCAAGTCTTGGTCATCCAAAAATTGATGCTCGTCATCAAATGATTGGTTTTCCATTTGAAGCAAAGAAATTTCCAGTTGAAATTTTAACGATTTCTCAACAAAATGGTACTAGAATTCGGGCAACAATTTCGGAATTTGGCCCTGTTTTGCTATCGCGAATTTTAGATTTATCAGAAGCACAAGAAGGCATAATGGCGATTATTTTTAAATATTGTGACGATCATAAATTGCCTTTATTAGATTTGAAAGATTTCAAAAAAGTGCTACAATACATCACCAATGAAGGAAAAGAGGAATTAGAAGCGGAATATGGACGCATTTCTACGTCAAGCACAGGAGCTATTTTAAGAAAAATCATCGAAATTGAACATCAAGGAGGTGATTTGTTTTTTGGAGAAAAATCTTTTGAAGTTGAAGATTTAACTAGAATAGATGAAAATGGCAAAGGAATTATTTCGGTTTTAAGATTGACAGATATTCAAGACAAGCCCAAGTTATTTTCCACATTTATGTTGCAATTATTGGCAGAAGTGTATCAAACATTTCCAGAACAAGGAGATAGTGACAGACCAGAGCTCATCATTTTTATAGATGAAGCGCATTTGGTTTTTGAAGAAGCTACAAAAGCGTTGTTAAATCAAATAGAAAGTGTGGTGAAATTGATTCGTTCTAAAGGTATTGGATTGTATTTTGTAACTCAAAATCCGAATGATGTTCCTGAGGATATTTTAGCACAATTGGGTTTAAAAATCCAACATTCATTGAGAGCTTTCACAGCAAAAGATAGAAAAGCCATCAAATTAGCAGCCGAAAATTACCCAAACTCTGAATATTATGACACCAGTGAAGTGCTCACACAATTAGGAATTGGAGAAGCGTTTGTCTCAGTTTTAAACGAAAAAGGAATTCCAACGCCATTAGCAAGAACGATGTTGCGTGCGCCAATGAGTAGAATGGATGTATTGACTGACAGTGAGTTAGAGGAAGTAATCAACAACTCGAAAATTGTTCATAAATACAATCAAGAAATTGACAGAGAAAGTGCTTACGAATTATTAAACAATAAAATAGAAAGTAGTATTTTAGCAGCCGAAAAGGCAAAAAGAGAAGCCGAGTTTCAAAAAGAGCGTGAAAAATTCGAAAAAGAAAAAGCAAAACAGACTGCTAAAACAACAACAAGAAGAAGCACGGCAAAAGACCCCTTAGTAAAAGTATTGACAAGTGCCACTTTTATGAGAGCAGTTTTTGGAGTTTTGGGTAAAATAATGAAATAACAATTTCAAAAAAAGAACGTTTAAAGAGTATTTAATTAACATAAAATGATAAAAAAGAATTTCATAGCAATTTTTGTATTGGCAAGTTTGGTGAGTTTGACAAGCTGTAAAAACAACGATAAATTTAAAATTGAAAAAGGGAAGGTAGGTAAAATCACCACCAAAACAAAAGTAAATGAATTAAAACAAATTTTCGAGAAAGATTCAATTGTTACCATTTTAAGTGGAAAAGAATCAACTGATAATTTTTTTAAAGAAGAAGACGAGTACCTTATTTATGAAAAAGGAGGAATTCATTTGCTAACAATTATCCCAAAAGAGCAACAAGATTCATTGTCAACTATCAAAAGTATTGAAATTCACGACAAACGTTTTGTAACAAAATCAGGATTAAATTTAGAATCAAATTTTTCTCAAATAAATGTTGATAATGCGCTGAGAGTAGAGTCAACCTTATTTTCAGTGACGCTTTTTTTAGATGAATTAAATGCCACAATTACTATTGACAAAGAAGAATTAGGCTTAAAAGAGTTTGGTATTCAAAATGTTTCTTTAGAACAAATACCTGATTTGGCTAAAATAAAATCCTTTGTGATTTGGTTTGATTAGGGCGAATTTTGTAACAACAAAACCGCGCTTTCCATTGTATCTTTTTATGGTGCATTTGATTTTAGCCAGAAATTTAATTTCGTTTTCAGCATAAAAAGGATGCCATTCCAATCGCTTTCGCAAATTCTGATATGAACAAAAAATACTACATTCAAACATCCCCTTTTATCGTTCCAACCAATGATGGTAAATTGATTGAAGAACATTTTGGGTTGGCTTCTGATAAAAATTCAGCAATTAGTATTGCTCACATGATTGCGCCTCCAAAATGGAGTGAACCTTTTCAAACTCCTGCTTTTGATGAATATACGTATATCATTAAAGGAAAAAAACAATTTATTATAGAACAAGAAACTATTGTTTTAGAAGCAGGACAATCTATCAAAATTGAAAAAAACACCCGAGTTCAATATTCAAATCCTTTTGAAGAATCGTGCGAATATATTGCCATTTGCACACCCGCTTTTTCTATGGATTTAGTGAATAGGGAAGAGGAGTAAATTATAAATAATACACCTGACAGGTTTTTAAAACCTGTCAGGTGTGCTAAACCAACCTTTTTTATAAACATGTTACTTTCATTGGTGTATTCTTGATGTTTTCTTTTACGGACGCAAGAAATACAACTGCGGATGCAAGAATTTAAAATGGACTTGCAAGAACTTAAACTGCGGACGCAAGAATTTAAAATGGACTTGCTAAAAATTAAAATGGACTAGCTAGAAATTAAAATGAAGATGCAAGAAATTAAAACAGACTTGCAAGAAATTAAAATGGACTTGCTAAAAATTAAACTGTGGACGCAAGAAATTAAAATGGACTAGCAAGAATTTTTTTTATACCTGACAGGTTTTTAAAACCTGTCAGGTATGGTATCCTTAAAACACTACAATTTTTAACGTAGATTTTGTTTTAGTATTGATTTGGGGTGGATTGCAAAACCACCAATTGCTTTCTTCCAATGCTCTACGAAGTCTCCTGACTTCGTAGAAATAAACTCCACACAATTTAGAATGGGCTGCGAGGTCGGGAGACCATCGCAGAGCAAAGTGGAGTAAACTAATACTTTGCGGAGCTGGTAGGATGTTAGTACTGATTGCAAAACCGCACTATCGGGTTTATTTTATCATTAATAAATATTATTAAAATACTTTAGTATAGACACCTTCATTTGCATAACTAGATTTTATACTAATTTCATTAGATGATATTTTTGAAAACTCAAAAAAATATATTTCATCAGGTAAAACTATTTCAATAAAATATTTTTCATTGGTAATTTCTTCGGTAGTATAAGCTTTTATATTATTAATATTTGCCAAAATTAATTTTTCTTCTTGACAATTTTTTTGTCCGTTTATTTCATTTATTTTGGAAAATAATGCAATACACCAATCATCTTTCATAAAAATAAAGCCTCTTTTTGATGATGTATTAGATGTTGTATTATCCTTTTCATCTACCCAAGTACCTTGAATCCAAGATGGAGGATTTATAAAATTCTCATTTTGGAGATTAGAATCTTCATTAGAAGAACAGCCATATAAAGTAATAGCAAAAATTAATAACAAGGTCTTTTTCATAGTTAATAAATTTTAATTGGTAAAGTTACATTTTAAAAATTAATAATACTTACAGATTTCTTTATGAAATAAAAAAATAAAAATTTATCGAATATAAAAATTAAATGTATTTGTTACTATTTAAGTAAGTTTTTGTTTTACTATTGATGTGAAAACGGATTACAAATCCGCCTATAGGATTAAAAAAATCCGCTACAGTTTGTTATTCTCTTTTATTCAGTTTTAATCAGTTCGATTTCATTTCTTAAATTATTCAATTCATTTTGTAAATCAGTTTTTAGATTGTCAAAATATTCGGTCCAATTGTTAATTGATGAAATTGTTTTATAGGTTTCATTCTCTTTAATTTCAACAATATTTTCCAATACGTCATTTATTTGCTTTTTGATTTTTTGAATTGCTAATTTAAGTTTTTCATTTTCTGTAACAGTTTCTGATTTTGATTTGAAAAAGTTTTGATTTTCTAAAGAGTTTAGTATTTCATTCACTTTACCAATGTCATTACTGTCATAAGCATTTTTTAGTTCAATAAACATTTTTTCAGCTTCATCTTTCATTTCGTCATTTACTTTATCAGGATGACATAAAATAGAGGCTTTTCTAAATTTTACTTTTAGTTCTTTTTTTTGAACATCATTAAGGTCGAAATGCTTTTTTTCTTTATCTTCTTTAATTTGTTGGTTATATTGCTCTTCGTCTTTTTCTGCTTCCTTAAATTTCTCCTTGTTATTTTTGAATTTTATTTTTCGGAAATATAAAATTTTAGACATTATATCACCAAGCTCTTTACTGTGTCTATGCTGAAAATCTAATAATTGTTTTTCAATATCAATTTTTTCGTTATTGTAGGCATTTAATTGAATTTCTAGGTTTTTTAGCTCTAATTTCAGCGCAACAACTTCTTCATCAATCCAAATAATTAGGTTTTCATTCTTGTGATTATTTATAAATTCTTGAATTTGATTAATAGTTAGAGAATAATTTTTGTTATTTATAGATTTAGAAATTGACTTTAATTCTTTATTACTATGATATTGATTTAACTTTTTACTTACATTATCAATGGAATCAATATCTTCTAAAAAAATGAAATTTTTTATTATTTCTAAACGTCTAATAATTTTATCTAAATCAATTCTATAATCTATTATTTTAACATCTTTATTAAATTGATTATGAAGTTTATTGAATTCATTTATAAACTGTTTTGCTAATTCATCATCTCCCTTAGTAATTACTATATTTTCGGAATTAGTTTTAGCTTTTCTTGTCCAATTATAAGAACCAGAAATAACAGTTTTTTCATCTATTACACAAAATTTATGGTGTATTAAATCTTTATTTGAATTTCCATATAATAATATTTGAAAATTTTCTGACCTATAATAATCATAATCAATACTTGATTGTTTGTTTATAAAGTCATCTGAAGTTATTATAGAAACGGTACAACCTTCTTTTACTTTTTTTTCTAATTCGTGAAATAAAACATCATCAGTAAACCAAGCAACAGCTACATAAATTGATTGTTTTGCTTCTTGAATTTCTTGTTTTATTCTTTTATTTATATTTTGAAATATAGCTTCTGTTATCATCTTATTATTAGGATATGCGGATATTTAAGAATGCAAATTGTAACCTAACTTTTTGAACCTCATTAATTGGATTTAAACCTAACCTTAAAGACTTTAAACTTCTTATATGTATGAGTGGCATTATATTGCTAATATTATTTGCAGAAATATTTAGACTCTCTAAATTTTTAAAATTTATAAAATCTTCCACATTTTTAATATTATTTTGAGCTAACGATAAATGTTTCAAGTTTTTTAAATTATATAAAGGTGAAAAATCTTCAATTTTATTATTATACAAGTTTATAAGGTTTAATTCGTTTAAGTTAGCCAAAGAAGATATATCTGTAATTTCATTGTGATGTAAATGTAATGTTTTTAGTTTTGTTAAATTTTCTAATCCTTTTAAATCTTTAATGTTGTTCAAACCAAGATAAAGAGTTTTAAGATTTTTTAATTTATTAATTGGTTTTATTCCATTTTTTAGGTTATTTCTGGATAAATAAAAATATTCTAATTCTTGCATTTCCCCAACCGAATCTATATTATCTAATTGGGTAGAGCCTATTTTTAGTTTGTTTAAGGTTTTTAGTTTTAAAAGAGGTTTTAAATCTTTAATTTTTTTATTTTCATCTATTGATATAAATTTTAAATTGATAATTGTTTTAAGTTCAGTTTTATTAGGTCTTTCAGTTATGCCATTTTCCTCAATAATCTTTATTGGTTCTTTGTAATGATTACCACCTATAAAGCGGTCATCAAAAGCTTTGAGTGGGTCATCAAAAGCTTTGATTAAAGGTATTTCGTGTTTTGGTTTATTTATATAAAAATTGAAAATTTTTTTCCAATTATCATCTAGTTCATCCCACCATTCAAAATCCTTTTCTGTAGGCTGTTGTATTTCGCTAATAATTTTATTAGTAATTGTAATAATATTATCAGTTTTTTTTAGAACATTGTTGTTTATTTTAACGAGATTATTTTGTTTAGATTTCATAATAAGTTTTTTTAATTATATCATGTTTGTCATAATCTATATCACATTCATCTTCCAAAATCTGAAACAATTGATTTACTGTTTTTATTAAACTAAAATTTTCTGCTAAACTATTTAAATCTTTAATTTTATTTATTTCTGTTATATAATTTTTCAAATTATGAAATTCACCACAGTTTGCAATTGTAGATACAAAATAACCTAAAAATTTCATTGAATTATTCTCAATAATATCAAATCGTTTAATATAAATATGCTCTTTTGAAAAAGAATTATCATTCTTTAGATATTTTAATCCTAAATTATTTAAATATCGTGAATCAATATTTATCTCTCTTTTTATTAAGCTTTCTTCTGTTAAGACGATTTTTTTCTTTTCATTATTTATCAAAAAAATTTCTTCGTTTTCAGTATCTAGTTCAGCGAGTTTCCACCTTCCTTTTATTTTTATTTCATAATATTTTTTCATTCTGTTGATTTAATTCTGACGACGTTATTGTATATGATTATTGGTGTATTTAATTTAGCAAATAAAAACGGAATAGAAAATCCGCAAGGATTTTTGTATGCAAGCTAAAACTAACCATTAATTATATACGTTTTTATTGTTCGTAGTTCTTTCACGATGATAATTTGTTAATATTATTAATCAATAACTTTTTATTTTTAATTGATTGCCCAAAAAGAAAGTTTGAATATTCATCTATTTTATCAAAATCTTCGTAATAAATATTTTTAAACCTTTTGTAAGAATCGTAAGGAAAAAATTTAAAGACTATATCAAAAGAATAATTCAATAATTTTTGTAAGTCCAACTCAATGTTATTCGCTGAACAAATATTATAAAAATGATTTAAAATGTAATGAATTCTAATCAACGAGTGAGGATGAGAATTTTCCTTTAAGTAGAATTCTTCAATATTTTTGTCATATGAAAACTCTCTATTAAAAAACAATAAAAAGGTTAATAATAAACTTCCTGTTCCTATTGAAAAGATAATTTCAGGTTCAATGTTAACTTTTTTAGGAATTCTAACATATAGTTCTATTAAATAAAATGAGACAAATTGGGCGCCGTTTAAATCTGCATCAAACTCAAATAAATGTTTTTCTAAATCAAACTCACATTTACGAGGTGTTTCATGGAAATTTAAAACACCATTTGATTTATGTAAAAAATGAGTTAATTCATGATATGTTGTAAAAGTCAACGAGCATTGCAAAAACAATTTTTCAATAGGATATGAAATGTTGTTTTGCAAAACTTTATAATTGGATTTCTTTAATAGCAAATCTTTTAAGTTATCATTTTCTACAAATTGATTGTGAAGATTGTTTATTAATGCATTAGTAACTCGAATTACGTGGATATTATTTTTACAATCTGCTCCAGCGTTACTTGAAAATGTGTTTCCAAAATAAAAAAAATATTCCTTAATTGAAAAATCAGCACAAAACTTTTGTATCGCTTTATAGGAAAAATCAAAATAAGACTGGAAAATATCGCTTATTGGACTTGAATCAAATTCGTAAATATCGGAATTTGGAATAGGTAAGTTCTGTTTTTTTAAAATTTCAATGTGTTTCTCGTATGTCAATTTTTATATTTTTTTTCTACATTAAGCACAACAAGTTTATATCTGTAAGTAATATACTTTTTAAATCTTTTTACTTCTTAAAACTAATCCCTTTCACCTGCCCAAATTGAGGGCTACTAGCACCAAAAATGGCTTTTATATAGTTTTTTACATCTTTGGCAGTTTCTACCAAACCTGTTGTGGGGTTGTATAAAATTTCGTTGCGTGCTATTCGTGCGTTGCTTACATTGGTATAAGCCGTAGAAACGGCAGTGTTTTTTTCGGTTAGTTCGGCTATTTTGGCTTGTACAGTGGCTATTTGCAATTCGGTTTCATTGGGTGTGTAACTTGGCTCTGCTGCTAACACTGCTGCCAATCCTGCTAAATGTTGTATTAGTTGGTCAAAAGATTGTTGGCTGGTAGAAATGGTGTTGGGTGCAGGTGCGTTTGGGTCAGTTTGTTTGGGTGCTGCTGCTCTTCTGCCTTGCAATTTGTTGTTGAAGGTTTTAGCGTTTGCAATGGTTTCATCGCTTGCATCCGTCGTTTTCAAGACGTTAAACAAACGAGTAGCATAGCTTTTTAATCCGCTAAATGTGTTGGAACGTTCGTTTACTTTGTTGTTGTAATTGGTGTTTTGGGTAATGACAGCTGCCAAACTAGTTTCGGCAGTTGCTTTGAGTGCAGTGAGTTGCGGAAGTTTTAAACTGTTTTTTGAAGGGTTGTAGGTTGCTCCATACCCTGTTACAAATTCAATTAAATCTTGGAAGTTTGCCACGTTCTTTGCGTGACCTGTTTCAGATGTTGATTTCATAGCTATTTTTGGTTTATAAATTTTCTTTTTCCAAAAATAGCAAAATTATTGTATTGAAATAGAAATAATTAGAAAATTTTTTGAAGTAGGTTTTATTTTAGAATTGGTTGGTTAAGGATTTTAAAGCTGATATGAGATTTTCTATAAAATTTTGAAAATTTAGTTTTTGAAGAGGTTATACAATAGTTAGGGCTGTTAGCGGTTCGTTGTTTTAATCCTATTTTGTCAAATTGGTTTTTAAGTCTTCTGCTCTTTGTCTGACCGCCTTATAATCAAGATCTAATGCAATGGTTTTGTCAAGATAATGTTGCAAAATTCGGTATTAATAGGTTATTTTATTTTCTTTCGCTGTCCATTTTAGAAAAGGTTCTAGCGCAATTTTTCTACCAATTTGCTCAAAAAGAATGCTTCTTTTTTCATAAGGTAATAGAATTTCTTTGTAAATAAAAGCATCATCAAAACCAATATTGGCAGCATCTTGTTGATTGCTTCCATAAAAAACTTTGTCAGGTCTTGCCCAATAAATCGCACCCAAACACATAGGGCAAGGCTCGCAAGAAGTATATATAACACAACCATCCAACTGAAAAGAATTTAAATTTTTGCAAGCATCTCTAATGGCAATGACTTCTGCATGTGCAGTTGGATCGTTAGTGGAAGTTACTCTATTATTTCCACGACCAATAATTTCGCCATCTTTCACCACAATACAGCCAAAAGGGCCTCCTTCGTTGTTTTCCATTCCTTGCAGCGCTGCCTTTACAGCTTCATTCATATAGTTTTCGTGGGTCATTTTTTTTGCTATTAGTTATAAGCGGATAGTTTTTTTGTTAAGCATAGTAAAAAGTTGAAAGTGAAATATACAATTATAGGTAAACAAAAAACTAACAACAAAAAAACCAACGATTAAAGACTATTTCAAACTCCCAATCATTTCTTCAGGTTTTACCCAAGCATCATATTCTTCGGGAGTTACATAGCCCAAACGTACAGCTTCTTCTTTTAAAGTGGTGCCATTTTCATGAGCAGTATTGGCAATTTCTGCCGCTTTGTAATAGCCAATTTTGGTATTTAAGGCAGTCACCAACATCAAAGAATTGTTTAATAATTCTTTAATTCTTGTGTGATTTGGTTCAATGCCAATAGCACAATTTTCATCAAAAGAAACACACACATCACCAATCAACTGCGCTGATTGCAACACATTTGAAGCCATTAGGGGTTTGAAAACGTTCAATTCATAATGACCTTGAGTGCCACCAATTGTTACTGCTACATCATTTCCCATAACTTGCGCACAAACCATAGTCATGGCTTCGCATTGAGTAGGATTAACTTTTCCAGGCATAATGGATGAACCTGGCTCATTAGCCGGGATGATAATTTCGCCAATTCCAGAACGAGGACCTGAAGCCATCATTCGGATATCATTGGCAATTTTATTCAAAGAAACAGCAATTTGTTTTAAGGCTCCATGAGTTTCTACTAAAGCATCATGAGCAGCCAACGCTTCAAATTTATTTTCGGCAGTTATAAAAGGCATTCCTGAAAATTCGGCAATGTATTTGGCCACCAACACATCATAACCAGCAGGTGTGTTTAACCCTGTGCCAACTGCAGTGCCACCCAAAGCCAATTCTGATAAATGGGCTAACGTATTTTTTAACGCTTTTAACCCAAAGTTTAATTGCGCTACATATCCCGAAAATTCTTGGCCTAAGGTTAGGGGAGTAGCATCCATTAAATGCGTACGTCCTATTTTTACTACAGATTTAAAAGCCTCTGATTTTGCTTGCAAAGTATTTCTGAGTTGCTCTACACCAGGAATCGTGGTTTCTACAATTTTTTTATACACAGCAATGTGCATTCCTGTGGGAAAAGTGTCGTTTGAAGATTGAGATTTGTTAACATCATCATTTGGTTGGATCGCTTTTTCACCTTCGCCAATTTTCCTTCCAGCCAATTCTTGAGCTCTGTTGGCAATCACTTCATTTACATTCATGTTTGATTGTGTTCCAGAACCTGTTTGCCAAATTACAAGTGGAAATTGATCATCTAATTTTCCAGCTAAAATTTCTTCACAAACTTTGTCAATTAAATCTCTTTTTTCAGATGACAATACTTCTAAATCACAATTAGCATAAGCTGCTGCTTTTTTCAAGATTGCAAAACCATAAATGATTTCAAGCGGCATAGAAGCTGCTGGACCTATTTTAAAATTATTTTTTGAGCGTTCAGTTTGTGCGCCCCAATATTTATCTGCAGGAACATTTACGTTGCCCATTGTGTCTTTTTCGATTCTGTATTGTGTCATTTTAATGAAATTTATATTACAAATTTACAAAAACAAAGACAAAAAAGAGCTAGGAAAGTTTTAAAAGTGTAGCTCTTTTTTAGGTTTCATGTTTGAGATAAAACCAGAGAAAAATACTTTTTAAGAGAAAATTAATTGTTTTCTTCGCAAAAGTTGAAAATATATTTTTTATTTTTGCGTTGTTAATATTTAAAAAAGTATACAATGTTAGATTTTTCACAATTCTCAGGATTGGTTTTGTTTATGTTTATTTTTACAGCTGGTTTTTGGTTGTTACTATTTTTATTAACATTCGTAGTTCCTTACTGGATTGGGGGCACTATTTGGGAAAATATGAAATTAAAAAAAGAAGCTAAAAAAGCGGCCGAAGCTGCTGAAGAGAAATAGTATTCTTATACAGACATAAAAAAAGCTCGCAATTTGTGAGCTTTTTTTATGGGTACTATATTGATCGTCTTATTTTGAAAGTTTTAGGTATCAGCTTTTTAACTCATAACTAACAACTAACAACTAAAGACTTATAAATTATCCTTCAAATTCTTCTCTACCATTAAATTCTAAACCTCCATTTTTCTTTTTATCAATTTTAGTTTGATTGAAACGATAGATGAAACTTAAGCTTATTTGACGCTCTCTCCATTGAAATTCACTGTATTGATTGGTATCATTTTCTAAAAATAATGTACTTTGTCTTTTTCGACTATTAAAAACATCACTAATATTAAAATTGATTGTAGCTCTCTCTTTCAAGATTTCTTTACTTGCTGCAAAATCCATACTTAATATTCCTTTATTTTTAGATTGCCTACTTTCAGAGGGACCACTATAATTAGAGTTGATTTGGATATCTGTTTTGCCTTTTAATGATATTTTTTGATTCAATCGTACAAAATAAGAAGTATTTTTGAAATCAAAATTAGTGGTAAGATTGGTGTCAGGATTGGTATAATCACCATCTGTAGTTACATGGAATACATTGAAATCACTGTTAATGTTCCAAAATTTGAAAGGTTTGTATGTCAATGTAAATTCAAATCCAACTCTTTCTGAAGTTGATAAATTTACTGGAAATCTCTCATAAATAGCTTCATTTCCGTTTTTAGTTTCTTCACCTGTATTTTGTAAAATGAACTCCCAATTATCTCTACTAATATTGTAGTATGCAGAAGTACTCAAGGTAAATTTTTCCCAACGTTTTAGATAGCCAATATCAAAAGCATCTGTAAACACAGGATTCAATTCAACGTTACCTCTAAAAATATTGGTTGCGCTTGAAAGACTTGGAAAAGGATTTAAAAAACGACCTCTAGGTCGTCTAATTCTTCGGTTATAACCAATCGTAATGTTTTCTCCTTCTTTGGTTTCAATTCCAATATTTACTGTTGGAAATAGATTTCCATAACTTTTTATATCTTCTATTGCTGAAGTAAATTGATCTATTTCAACGGAAGTATATTCATATCGCAATCCACCTAAAATAGATATTTTATTGAATTTTTGACCATATTGAAAATAAGCAGCATTTACCAATTCTTTATATCCAAAAGCATTGTTTAAATCTTCATCAGGCACTAATGGTCCATCAGGAAAAGTGAGTCTTCGTTCAAAATAAAAATCATTGTATATGTTTCTATAATTTCCACGATAACCAGCTTCGTATTGAATATTTTCTCCAACTGGCACTACATAATCAATTTGTACTAATACATTTTCCTCATTTTGATTTTGCATCACTCTTTCTAGAGCTTTCAATTCATTTTGAATGATTTCTCTTTCGTTGATATTACTCAAAGCATCTTCATTTTCAGAAGAATATTGTAAACTTGCTGTAAGTTTTTTTCCTTTTCCATCAAAGTTATTGACATAATCTAAGGTGTATTGCACTCTTTTTTCATCTTCACTTTCGTTTTGAATTCGTGAAGTTTGTTGATTGATAGCACCAGCTGAATTCAATCTTTGAATACTATTCGTGTTTACATCGTCATCATTTCCAATATTATAAACAATATTAGCAACAATACTCGAATTATTATTGATACTATATTCAGTTCCAAAACTTGTAAATAGAGATCTTCCTAATCTATCAAATTTTCTGGTATCTATTACTTTTGCATTTTCTCGAGTTTGAGAGAGATCCGTATTTATGTTTAATGCATTCCCAGGAACGGCATTGTATCTAAAACCAGTATTGGTAAAGAAATTCCATTTTTTTGAACGCAAATTGAAGTTTAAAGCGCTTCCATATCGCTCTGGAATTCCTAAATCCAATTGCATAGACCCGTTAAATCCTTTCAATTGATTTTTTCGTAAAATGATGTTCAAAATCCCTGCAGTGCCTTCAGCATCATATCTTGCAGATGGCGAAGTGATTACTTCAACGCGCTCAATAGCTTCAGCAGGAATTTGACGTAAAGCTTCAGCACCATTGATACCAACCAAAGCACTTGGTCTTCCATCAATCAAAATAGTAACATTGTCATTGCCACGCAAACTCACGTTTCCTTCAACATCTACTTGCACAGAAGGCACGTTTCCTAAAACATCACTGGCATTTCCTCCACGAATGGATAAATCTTTTCCGATGTTGAATACTTTTTTATCCAAACGAATGTCAACCGTAGTTTTTTCGGCAATGATGACAACTTCATTTAAATTATTGGTGTCATCTTTCAACTGAAAAGTACCTAAATTTTTGTCAGCGTTAAGATTTTGACTTGTTAATTTTATTGGTTTGAAAGATATATACTCAATGCTGATTGAATAATTTCCATAAGGAGTTTTGATATTGAACAATCCATTTTCATCTGTTATTCCCCCAGAAATTTTTTGGGTTTTAGTGTTTTTTAAAATGATGGTTGCATACTCTAAAGGTTGTTTGGTAGCTTCATCTATTATTTTACCAGTGATGGTAATTTCTTTTTCAATAGATGAATTTTGAGAAAATAAAAGTGTTGTCAAGAAAAGACAAATGATGAAAAATGGATATTTTTTAGCCAAAACTAATTTTTATTTGAATTAATTATTATGACTGCAAATTTCTATCTTAGTTTAAGTTGTGCTAGTTAAAATAGTGTTAAGAATATCAGGGTAGTTTTTCAAAAGAAAAGTTTTTTGAAATCATTATAAGAAATGATAAGTAATCTTTTTATTGTCGAAAATTGCTAATTATAGAGTTTAAATTTGTAAAAAAAGGTAGTTCTTACTCTTTTATTTCAGGAGCTTTTATGCCCAATTTATTCAATACTAATTCAGTGATATCATATTTTTTATCCATGTAGGCAAATTGGTTTCCTTGCAATATGAGTATTTGTGTGAACCCTTTTTCTTTTGCAACTTGATCAATTGCCTCGTTTAGTTTTTTGTATAATGGACGCATCAATTCGTTTTGTTTCAACTCCATCAGTTTATTCCCGTTTTCTTGATATTTTTTTATGTCTTGTTCTAAAGTCATAATTTCATTTACCAATGTTTTTTTCATTAACTCTCCATATTCAGCTTCATTTTTTTTATAGTCATCTACTTTGGCTTGATATTCCGTCACTTTAATGGAGAATGAAGAATCTAATTTTTGACCATATTCTTTTGACATTTTTACAACAACTTTTGCTTCAGGCATTAAATTGATGATATAATCATTGTCAATTGTGCCTAATTTTGTTTGTGAAAGAACAATGCTACTAAATAATAAAGCACTTAAAAAAAATATATATGATTTCATAATTTGTATTTTGATGCGCAAAGATATAAAAGTGAGTGAACTACAAAAGGATTCTTGGTTAAAAAGTAGCCAATCTTTTAGAAATCGCTTCAATAATTTGCTCACTATCGGTTTTAAAATCAAACCATAAAATAGTTTCGTCTTTTCTGAACCAAGTCAATTGTCTTTTTGCGAATCTTCGCGTATTTTTTTTGATTTCTGAAATCGCAAAATCCAATGAATTTTCTCCATTAAAATAATCAAACAATTCTCTATAACCAACAGTTTGCAAAGCGTTTAGATGCTTATGTGGATATAATTGTTTAGCTTCTTCCAACAAGCCTTTTTGCATCATGATGTCAACTCGTTGATTGATTCTTCCATAAATTTCAGGTCTTTCTGCGGTCAAACCAATCAGAATTATATGGAAGTTTCTGACTTTTTTTTCTTTGTTTTTGAAAGATGAATAGGGTTTTTGTGTTCCAATACAAATTTCTAATGCTCGCATAATTCTGTGAGGATTGTCAATAGCAATGGTTTCAAAGCTTTCTTTATCAAGCATTTTGAGTTGTGATTGTAAATAGTCAATGCCTTTTTCTTGCAAATATTTTTGAAGTTGTTCTCTGATAATGGAATCAATTTCTGGAAAATCATCCAAGCCATTTAACACAGCATTTATATACAATCCACTGCCACCTACCAAAATTTGAATAGAATTTTTTTGAAATAATTCGTCTAATTTTTGAAGTGCTTCACGTTCAAATTGCCCAACATTATACTCTTCAAAAATCGATTTATTTTGAATAAAATGATGAGGAACTGCTGCCAATTCATCAGGTTCAGGAACAGCAGTGCCAATCGTCATTTCTTTAAAAAACTGTCTTGAGTCGCAAGAAATAATTTCTGCATTGAAATGTTTTGCTAACAAAATACTCAATGCTGTTTTTCCAATGGCAGTAGGACCTACAATAGTAATAAGCGTGTTTTTTTTTTTCATCGTGAGTTTAATAAACTACCACAGTCGTAACAAAACTTTGCATTTTCTTTGTGATTATCTTTCCCACAATTAGGACAAACTTGGGTATTTTCTTCCAACATTTGATTCGATTTTGTCATTTCTGAACTCACAATTCCTGTTGGAATGGCAATTATAGCATATCCTAAAATCATGATTACACTTGCAATCAATTGACCCAAAGGAGTTTGAGGAGTAATATCTCCAAAACCAACAGTAGTTAATGTAACAATCGCCCAATAAATACTCTTTGGAATATTCGTAAATCCATTTTCTTCACCTTCAACAATATACATGATAGTTCCTAAAATGGTACAGAGAATTATTATGAAAAATAAAAAAACAGCAATTTTAGTTCTGCTCGATTTTAAAGCAATAATTAACCTGTTTGATGCACCAATATATCTTGTAAGTTTCAAAATTCTAAAAACTCTAAATAAACGCAAAGCTCTTAATGCAATTAAATTTTGAGAGCCAATAATAATAAAAGAGAGGTATTTGGGAATTGTAGAAAGCAAATCAATAATGCCATAAAAACTGAATATATAAGAAAGTGGTTTTTTTATGGAGATAATGCGTAAAACGTATTCAATCGTAAATAAAATGGTGATAATCCATTCTGATACATTTAAAAGTGTATGGTATTTTACGTCAATGCTTTGAACACTTTCTAATATTACCAAAATCACACTAGCCAAAATAGCTAACAATAAAATAACATCAAAAAGTTTTCCTTCTTTAGTATCTGCTTCATAAATAATTTCATGAATACGAGCTTTCCAAGAATTTTTTTTGTCAGAATCTTTCAAAATGAAATTAAAATTAGAGTTACAATACTACAAATATTTTATGAAACAGCATTTTTTTTCTACTGATTTTCTCTGTATATATAGGGGTTTGTAAAAAAAAAATAAAAAAATTCAACTTTTTAAAAACCGTAAGTTGAATTCTCTCGTAAGTATGTGTGAGATTCAAAATAAATTAAAACAATAAAAAACTCACACAATGAAAAAAACAAAAATTTTAGCAGTAACCATTTTCTCAGCGATTATTGGTTTAGTAGCAATTGCAGCAGATCATATTGATGCTCCTGCAACTCAAGGAACAAGTGCAGACATCACAGATTTCTACGCTTTTCAAGGCGAAGATACTAACAATTTAGTTTTCGTTGCCAACATTCAAGGATTGTTAAGTCCAACAGCAACAGCAAGTGCCACTTTTGATGAGAATGTATTAGTGGAATTCAACATTGATACGAATAATGACAACATCGAAGATTTGGTTATTCAGGCAATTCCAAGAGATGGCAAAATGTATTTCTTTGGACCTTCAGCACCAGCTTCGCCAGGTTTGAACAGTTTTGTAAATGTATCAGCAACAAAATCGGAAGTGGCAATTACTCCTTATGGTTCAAATGCGATTGTCGCAACTCAAAACAACATGAAGTTTTTTGCAGGGCCAAGAGACGATCCTTTTTTTATGGATTTTGCTCAATATGGTGCCATTTTAGCAGGAAATGCCCCTGGCTTTAACAATCCAGGTGCTGATACTTTTGCAGGTTCAAACGTATTATCCATAGTAGTTGAAGTACCAAAAAGTAGCATTGGAGGTTCAGGAACCATCAATACTTGGGTTGAAGCAAAAGCAAAACAATAATTAATTCAAAACTTTAAAAAACAAGATTATGAAATTACCAATTTTAAAATATTTAGCAATCGCAACTTTCTCACTTTTCGTATTTAGTTGTAATAATGACGATAATATGAATCAAATGACGACTGATTTTTCAGGGACATTTGTTCAAAAAGATCAAATGGGAAGACCAGCAGTCAATACGGTTTTTGTGTCATCAGCAAGTAAAAATACTTTCAACACAACTGTGCCTTCTCAACAAGGAGCTGCATTCCAATCGATGTTTCAAACAAATTTGATGGGATTGAGTCCAGCATTCGCAAATGCAGTTGACAAAAATGCCTTAGGATTGGATGCAGCATCTTTCACAAGATTGTTAGCAACAGACGTATTAAATGTTTCATTGGATGGAAAAACCACTTTTTTTGATGGAACAAATGTCTTAACAGGAAGAGCTTTGGCTGATGATGTGATTACAGTTGAATTATTGTTGATTTTTGGTGGAGAAGATTTTTCTGAAAATCCTACTTTGTCAAATGATAATGTAGATGCTAATGACAAACCATTTTTGACATCATTTCCTTACTTGGCAAGTCCTTGGTAGGATAATATAAACCCCCTAAAAAGTAAAAAAACTCTTATAAACTGGCGTATGAACCCCTAAAACATACGCCAGTTATTTTTAAAAAAAACCAACCCAAAACCAACCCAACTCATGAAAACAACCTCATACATCATCGTATTATTTTTGATTGTAGTAAGCTGTTCAAAAAACGCACAACAGCAAATTACCAACCCAAAAGACTATACTAACTATTTGAAAGTTACTAAAAATGGTTCACTAGCAAATGCTCAAAAAGAAGTAGCGTTTTGGTCAGCAAAACTTTTAGCAACTCCCAATCAATATCCGTATTTACAAAAAATTGCAGCTGCTAACACTCAGTTGTTTTCCATCACAGGAAATATTGAGTATTTAAAAGAAGCTGAAACTAATTTGTTACAAGCAAACAAAAAAACAAATTATGACAATGCAAGTTATCTGCGAAGTTTGGCAAGAAATTACGTTTCACAACATCGATTTAAAGAAGCTTTAGAAATATTGTTAAAAGCTGAAAAGAATGGCGAAAATTTACAATCAACGGAATTTCAATTGATTGATGTGTATTTAGAATTAGGAAATATCAAAAAAGCAGAAGAGTATTTATCCAATGTAAAAAACTTTGAGAGTTTTGAATATCTGATTCGAATTTCAAAATTTAGTGACGCCCTTGGAAATTTAGACAGTGCCATCAGTTATTTGGAAAAAGCGTTGAAAAAAATCGAAAATTCGAACAAACCTGAATTGTTAGAATGGACACACACCAATTTGGGCGATTATTATGGTCATGCTGGGAGATTGCAAGATTCCTATCAATCATATCTAAAAGCGTTGGAAATAAACTCAAATAATAGTTATGCTAAAAAAGGAATTGCTTGGATTGTTTTTTCACACGAAAAAAATCCAGCAAAATCTTTGGAGATTTTAGCAGCTATTGAACAAGAAACCATGGCACCTGATTTGCATTTGCTGAAAGCAGAAATAGCAGAATATTCAGGGAATTTTGCAGAAAAAGAACAACATATCAAACAGTATTTTATAGCAGTAAATAATGAAAAATACGGTGCCATGTATGCAAAATACAACGTTCTTTTATTGGCTGAAAATAAATCTACTATAAAAGAAGCTATAGAAATTGCAAAAAGAGAAGTAAAAGAACGCCCCACAGCACAATCCTATGACTTATTAGCTTGGTCATATTTTAAAAATGGCGATGTTAAAAAAGCGTTAAGTATCATAGAAAAACAGGTGATTCCCAATACTTTTGAGCCCGAATTATTATTTCATGCAGTTCAGATTTTAAAAGCAAGCAAACGAAATAAAGAAGCTAATTTATTATTAGCTGATTTGAAAGAAAGTAGCTTTGAATTAGGACCCAATATTGCCCAAATGATAACCAAACTTTAAGCAAACAAAATGAAAAAAGGACTTTTAATTTTTGCCTTATTTGTAAGCACATTTTCGGCAATAGCGCAACAACTCAAAGGACGTGTTTTGGATGTAATGAATCAACCTATTGAAAACGCTTATGTTTTCAACACAAACACCAATTCACATACACATACTGACAGCAATGGAAATTTTATCTTAGAAAAAACAGTTGCTGGAAATCAATTGGAAATTGGAATTTTAGGCTTTAAAAAAGCCACTATAATTATCACTGAAAATCAATTACAAGAAGGCTTTCAAATTACTTTAGAAACCAATATTTTTCAGTTAGACGAACTCATTATTGGAAAAGAAAAAAATGCTTTAAAAACCATTGCTCGGATTGATTTGGCATTGAATCCTGTAAATAATTCTCAAGAAATTCTAAGAAAAGTACCAGGATTATTTATAGGTCAACATGCAGGAGGAGGAAAAGCTGAACAGATTTTTTTACGTGGTTTTGACATTGATCATGGAACAGACATTGCACTTTCTGTAGATGGAATGCCCATCAATATGGTTTCGCATGCACATGGTCAAGGGTATAGCGATTTGCATTTTATCATCCCAGAAACCATTCAAAAAATCGATTTTGGCAAAGGACCTTATTATGCAAATCAAGGAGATTTTAACACTGCTGGATATGTGAGTTTTGATACTAAAAATAGCCTTCCAACCAATACAGTTTCAGTAGGCTATGGAGATTTCAATTCATTCAGAACCTTAGGAATGTTCAATTTACTAGATCATAATAGCAAAGATGATGCTTATGTGGCATTAGAATATATTGAAACGGATGGCCCTTTTGAATCTCCTCAAAATTTCAATAGATTGAATCTGTTTGCCAAACTCAACACCTATTTAAACGGTTCAGACAAGTTGACGTTTACAACATCTCATTTTACAAGTAGATGGGATGCCTCAGGACAAATTCCGCAAAGAGCGGTTGATAATGGCATGATTTCACGATTTGGAGCGATTGATGATACTGAAGGAGGAACTACATCACGTTCAAATATCAATGTGCAATTGCAAAAAACATTGGCAGACAATTCGTTCATGAAAGCAAACGCTTTTTATAGCAATTACAATTTTGAACTGTTCTCCAACTTTACCTTTTTCTTAGAAAATCCTGTGGATGGTGATCAAATTAAACAATTTGAAGAACGTGATATTTTCGGAATGAACGTGCAGTTTACCGATATTTTAGACAATGGGAAAACGGAGACAACCATCAATAAAGGAATTGGTTTTCGATTTGACAATAGCAGCGCAAATCAATTGGCAAGTACCAAAAACAGAACAGAAATCTTACAAAACATTCAATTGGGAGATATTCAGCAAACCAATGCGTATGCCTTTTACAATGCCACTTTCGAGTTGGGAAAATGGAAAATAGCGCCAGCAGTTCGCTTTGATTATTTTAAGTTTTTATACAATGATGCGTTGAGCACCAATTACGAAACCTTGTCAAACAGCAAGGCTATCGTAAATCCAAAATTGAACTTTTTTTATACACCAAATGACAATATGCAATGGTTTTTAAAATCAGGAATTGGTTTTCACTCCAATGATGCAAGAGTTGTTTTACAGCAAGATGCAGACAAAATTTTACCAAGAGCGTATGGTTTAGACTTTGGAAATATTTGGAAACCAACAAAAAATTTGGTTATCAATACAGCAGCTTGGTATTTGTTTTCTGAGGAAGAATTTGTGTATGTAGGTGATGCAGGAATTGTAGAACCATCAGGAAAATCAGAAAGATTTGGATTGGATGTAGGTTTGCGTTATCAGTTAACCAATAATTTATTTTTCACTTCAGATGCCACTGTAACCAAAGCTAGAAGTTTGGAAGAAGTTTTAGGAGAAGATTTTATTCCGTTAGCACCCAATCTCACTTTAGCAGGAGGATTGTCATTAACACAATTAGGAAATTTTTCAGGGAGCTTCAATTATCGTTATTTGGGTGACAGGCCTGCCAATGAAGATAATAGCATTGTAGCAAAAGGGTATTTTGTGAGTGATATTAACATTAATTATTATTTAAAAAAAATCACTTTTGGAGTTGCTGTAGAAAACATTTTCAATGTAGCATGGAATGAAACACAATTTGCCACAGAATCAAGATTGCAAAATGAAGTAAACGCTGTAGAAGAAATTCATTTTACGCCAGGAACGCCTATTTTCGCAAAAGCGACTGTAACTTATCGTTTTTAAAGAGAATAAATTTATAGTAAAAGAAGGTATAAAAAATAATCGTTGTTTGGTTAGTTTTGGTTTGTTAAGCGCTTGTTACTCTTTTGTAACGGGCGTTTTCTTATTTTGAAAAAAATCAATATCAATAAAAAATGATGGAAAAATTTCAAAAACATCACAATCAAACCAAGAAGAAATACCATTGAAATAGTGCAACTATTTTAAAAAGAAACCCTAATTTTGACGAATAACAAAAAGTAAAAACTTAAAAGGTTTTTAGTTTTATTTTTTCAATTCAAATAAAAGTAATGATTTGCACTCTTTGTGAAACTTCCCTAAAAAATAAAATTGATGATTCTTTTTTTGAGTGTAAAATTTGCAATGCGCTCGTAAAAGACTGTCAATTTTATCTTACTCGTCAACAAGAAAAAGAGCGTTATGAAAGCCATAATAATGATGTAAATGATGTTCGTTATCAGCAATTTACATCACCAATCACGAAATTTATTCTAAAAAATTATACCCAAAATCATTTTGGATTGGATTTTGGCTGTGGCACAGGTCCTGTAATTTCTAAACAGTTGCAAAACAATGGTTTTCGTGTTCAATTATTTGACGTATTTTTTTACCCTGACGAAAATTATTTGAACTTTCAGTATGATTATATTATTTGTTGCGAAGTGTTTGAACATTTTTTTTATCCAAAGCAAGAAATTGAAAAATTATTACGATTGTTGAAAACTGACGGACGCTTATTGATTATGACACATCAATTTGACAGATTAATTGATTTCCCAAATTGGTATTATCGCAAAGACCCAACACACGTATTTATTTTCACTTCAAAAACATTTCAATTTATTGCCGAAAAATATCATTTAACAATTGAAAATCATACTAATAGATTTGTAATTTTAAAAAAATGACGAACGAGCAAACAGCCATCAAAACCACCTATTTTAGTATTCTTAGCAATACTATTTTGGCTGTTATAAAAGGTCTTGCTGGTTTTTTTGGAAATTCGTATGCTTTGATTGCAGATGCAATCGAATCAACCACCGATATTTTCGCTTCATTATTAATATTATTTGGATTCAAATATGCGAAGCGTCCTGCAGATGAAAATCATCCTTACGGACATGGAAAAATTGAACCTTTGATTACATTTTTAGTGGTACTTTTTTTAGTCATTTCAGCACTTTTGATTGCGCATGAAAGTATTCAAAATATCCAAACTCCTCAAAAAACTCCAAAATCTTGGACGTTAATTGTATTAGGAATAATCATCCTTTGGAAAGAAATTTCATATAGAATTGTCATCAAAAAAAGCAAAGAAACCAATAGTTCCTCACTAAAAGCAGATGCCTGGCACCATAGGAGTGACGCAATTACATCAATCATGGCTTTTATCGGAATTTCAATTGCTCTAATTTTTGGAGAGGGCTATGAAACTGCTGATGATTGGGCAGCATTGTTGGCTGCAGTTTTTATTTTGTATAATAGTTATTTGATTTTTAGACCTGCATTGGGCGAAATTATGGATGAACATTTATATGATGATTTGATTGAAGAAATCAGAAAAGAATCACTTGAAGTTTTTGGAGTTATTGCCACTGAAAAGTGTTTTATTCGCAAAGTTGGTATGAAATATCATGTTGATTTACACGCAATTGTAAATGCAACAATTTCTGTAAAAGAAGGTCATGACATTGCACATTCTTTGAAGGACCATTTGATAAAAAAAATCTCTAATATTGGACAAGTTTTTATTCATATTGAACCAAATTGACTTTTAGATCAAAGAAAATCTTATAAATAATATTATTCTTAATTTGAAGTTTTTACATTTACAAATTAAAATATTTCAATAATCTACCATATTCAAAATCTGACAGTGATGATGCAAAAAACAACCTATAATTTTGAAAACTTTGATTGGATTGATATTCAAAATCCTATTGAAAACGATATTCTTTCAATGGAATTGCCATTTTCTATCGATCAGAATTTTTTAGAAGACGCACTTGAAACAGGTCACTTACCAAAAATAGAAAGAACGCAAGATTATGTGTTCATGATTTTAAGAGCTTACACAGCCTCTGAAAATGAAATAGCAATTGAAGTGGGTGAGATAAGTAATAAAATTGCTTTTTTTATTCATAAAAAAGGTTTGATAACAACTCATAGAGTCTCATTTGATTTCCTTAACAATGTACCAAAAAATATCGAAACTCCAGATGCTTTAGCACTTTATCTAGTGAATGATTTGTTGATGACTTTTGAAAAACCTTTGAAATTACAGTCAGATAAAATGGACTTGTTAGAACAGAATATTTTCTTAAAAGGAGGCAATAATCTGTCAATCGAAAAATTGTATTTCGAAAAATCGAAAGCGCGATTAACCAAAAAAGTACTGGTAATTATGCAAACTGTTATCAATCAATTTAAAGTACAAGAAGATTTGGCATCAACTTTACAAGATTTGAAAGATACTATTCTTAATCTCATTTTAAGAACAGATGAGGTTTTTGAAGATGCAAATGCCTTGCTAACTTCCTACATGACTTTCACGGCACAAAAAAGCAATGAAGTTATGAAATTATTAACTGTTTTTTCAGCATTTTTTCTACCGTTAACTTTTATAGCGGGTGTTTATGGAATGAATTTTAAAAATATGCCAGAGTTAGAATGGAAATATGGCTATTTTTTTATAATGATTTTTATGTTTTTAATTTCTTTAGGCATTTATCTTTGGTTCAAAAGAAAGAAAATTATGTAGTATTATTATGAAAATAAAAAATAACAAAAAAATTGGTTTGGCGCTTGGTGGAGGAGCGGTTTTAGGTGCTGCACATGTGGGTGTGTTACGAGCCTTAAACGAACACAATATCCAAATAAATTTTATAACAGGTACCAGTATTGGAGCTTTTGTTGCTGCTTTATTTGCTTTTGGAAAAACATGGAAAGAAATCGAATCTATCGCTTTAGAACTAAAATGGATGGATATTACAAGTATTACCTTGTCAAAATATGCCTTATTGTCCAATGAAAAATTAGGGGAATTACTCATCAAACATATTGGAAATAGAAATATTGAAGATGCTGAAATACCACTTGCATTTATTGCAACTGATATTTCAAGTGGCGAAAAAGTAGTTTTAGATACCGGAAATATAGCGATAGCTGTGATGGCAAGTGCTTGTATTCCAGGGATTTTTAAACCTATTGAAATTAATGGGAAAATGCTTGTTGATGGGGGAATTGCCGAGAACATTCCTGTAAAAACGATTAGAGAAATGGGGGCTAAGTTTATCATTGGTGTTGATTTAAATGCCAAACATACCTACCAAAAACCCAATAATATTTTGGATGTTATTATGAATAGCTTTCATTTTTTAATTCAAAAAACAGATAAATTTCAAACAAAAAAAGCGGATTTATTATTTCAACCAGATTTATCAAAATTCAATGGTTCTGACACCAAGTATGTTCAAGAATTAATGGAAAAAGGATATGAAGAGGCAAATGAAGGTCTAAGAAAATCTTTTCGCAAAACCACTGGCAGTTTAAATTAGATAAAATAACTTAAAAACAATGAATTTCAACGATTTATAGTAGTTTTTTTATTATTCTTTCATAATTTTGTATAATCTATGAAAATTAAAAAAAATGAAATTAAAAAATTCTCTAAGTCATAAGTTTACTCCTAACAAACCAACTTTTATGAAACTCAAACATCAAACCACAAATACCAAAACCATTTTTTCATTGTTGAAATTTGGGTTTGTTTTTTCTTTATTTCTCATGAATTCATTTTCATTGAAAGCCCAATGTATCACAGCAAACGATTGTGATGGAGATGGAATTGTAAATAGCATTGATTTAGATGATGACAATGACGGAATTTTAGATGTGAATGAATGCAACACAGTTGATTCATCAACTTTTTCTGCAAAAAATGGAGTTCCAAAAACTGTAGTATTTCCAAATTCAACTGATGGTATTACATTAGATATTACTTCGCTTGATAATAGTTTCAACATAGAAGTGAATGGTGTAAAAATTGTACCAACTGAACTTCAATTTCACCCAAATTCAGTTTTATCAGGAGAGTCTTTGGTTCGTTTTGCTTCTGATAATTCTGCGTTTGGGCAAAATGGAAATTCAAGTATTTGGAACTTAAATTATAATAACGCAAATCCATCTTTAATTTCATTGCGATTAACAATACATAGCGATGGAAAAATATCTTTAAAAGGTATTAGAAGTCCTGCGTCATCTTTAGAAGATTTAATTATTGATGCTGCTCACCCTCAATTCAATACGGCTATTTGGAATACTAATGCATTGAATACGATTGTTGTTTCACAAAAAGTAAATGGTCCCACATTTTTATATGCCACCTCTTACGGTATAAATTGTACAAATGATATTGATAATGATGGAATTCCAGATAGTAAAGATTTAGATGCTGATGGTGATGGTTGTTTTGACGTTGCTGAATCAGGAGGAGTTGATGTTAATTTCGATGGCAGGATTGATGGAATTGGAGTTGATGCTAACGGAATAGTAATTGGAGCTACAGGTGGTTTTGATGGAGTTACTGGTAATGAATTTGTTGCTAATCAAATGAATATTAATATTTCTCCTTTAAACCAAAGTATTCAAAATGGACAAGCTGCTGTTTTTTCGGTCGAAGTAACTTCCGAATTTGCCACAAGTTATACCAATGGCATACCCAATTATTCAACTCCTCAAAATGGCAATGCCAATATTACATATCAGTGGTTTTTAGGAGATCCTACAACAATAGGAGTTGCCCTAACAGATTCAGGTGTTTATAGTGGTACAACTTCAGCAAACTTAAATATAAGTGATGTTACAAGCTTAAATGGCTCAAATTATTTCGTAATTGTTACAAATACTAAAAATGTTTGTTTGACTGAAACTAGAAATGCAATTTTAAGTGTAAACCTCCCAACATCTGTCAATGACACTTTTACTGCCAATGAAAACAGTCCTGCAAATACTATTGATGTTTTATTGAACGATAGTTTCGGTCTTGATGGTCCTTATACCGGTGCTATTTCATTGCCTTTACCAACATCTGCAAACGGAGGTACACTTACTGTTGATAATGCAGGAACTCCAAATAATCCTTTGGATGATACAATTCTTTACACTCCAGCAACAAACTTTACTGGCACAGATACTTTTGATTATACAATTACAGATGTTAATGGTGATACTTCAACTGCAACTGTTACTGTCACTGTGAATACTGTTTATAACTGTAATCAAAGTCCTACTTCACCAGCTCTAGGGTTTAATGTTTTTGTAGAAGAAAATTTGAATGTAAAAGAGAGCCAAACCAAAGGCGCAATTGCTGTTGGAAACGATTTAACCATAAGAGGTGATTATAATGTAGCTACTGATGATTGTGGAGATTTTGATACAAATGGTTTAAAAACAGGACTTTTAGTAGGTAATAAAGTGAATTATCCTTTAAATACTGTAATCAATACCACAGATAATGATTGCAATTGTGGTGATCCAACCATTGTAAATAATGGAAGTTTTGAGGAAAATGTAAATCCATCAACTTGGAAACAATTAAAGCAAGAAGATATCCCTGGATGGAATACAACTTCTACAGACGGAAGAATAGAAATCTGGAAATCTGGATTTTTAAGTTCACCTTCTCAAGAAGGAGGTTTTCATGCAGAAATCAATGCAACTCAAAGAGCTGCTTTATACCAAGTGATTTGTGCAGAGCCTGGCTCCGTATTAAATTGGTCTATATGGCATAGAGGTAGAGCAGGAGTTGATGTTGCTGAAGTTAAAATTGGAGGTTCATTAAATGCGGCAACTGCAGTTCAAACTATGAGCACAGGAAATACTGGATGGCAAAATTATACAGGTTCATATACGGTTCCTGCTGGAGAAAATAAGGTTTATTTTGTTTTTCAAGCAATTTCTAGTAGCCCAAATAACAATTTAACTTATGGAAATCTTATTGATAATTTTCAAGTTACCAAAACTACCACAGGTGTTTGTCCTCCAAGTGGATCGTTGAATCCAAATGGTTTATTAACGGTTGTAAATCCAAATTACTACGTAAAAATTGGCAATAATGCAGGTTCAGTAGCTTGGTATTTTGATGAATTGAATGCGCCTGCACCTATGAGAATTACTCCAAATGCAACTTTTAATTCTTCTTCAAGAATTCAAATGACAAACAATTCACCTTCTTTTGGAGTTAGTTCAGGAAATAATCCTGTTTATGAAGGCAGTTTGATTGATTTTGGTGGTGCTTTCCAAAGTTTGAGAACCAATGCAACAAATATGTCTTTAAATGCGCACAATGCTGATTTAGAAAATGCAAGTGGACAAAATATCTCAAACGTAAACTTACCAAATCAAACAGAAATTTTCTTGAATAATGGTATCAATTACATGAATATTTCAGGAACTGATTTAAATGCAGCAAGAATCTTTAAAGCACAACGTGCAGCAAATTCAGACCGAATTTTAATAATTAATATTGATGCGCCAGGAACATTTAATTGGGATGTTTGGGAACAGCAAGGTTTTGCATCTGCAGACAGTCCTTATGTACTATACAATTTTTCCAATACGACTACTTTAAACATTATTGGAAATCAAACAATTTACGGAACTGTTTTTGCACCATTTGCTGAAATTGAAAAATCTGTTAACAAAGCAGATATTTATGGTCAAGTAATTGCAAAATCATTCATTCATGAAGGAGGAATCATTCATTGTGAAAAGTTTGCTGCAACTACAACTTGTCCACCAATTGCTGGTGTTGCTCCAACTTCGGATTTCAATATCAATGTAAATCCACAATGTTTCGATGCAAATATTTTTACTTTTGATAATTTAACAAATACTGGTGGGTCAGTTCAACCTGAAGCTCCTATCACATATTTATGGGATTTTGGTGATGGAACAACAAGTACCGCAATGAATCCTACCAAAAATTATGCAGCTCCTGGAAATTACTCGGTTTCGCTTACTGCAACAAATAGCTATGGAGTAGCTATTAAGACTGAAATGATTGAAGTATTACCAGTATTACAGCCAATTGTAACTGTTGAAACTTTGCCTTCAATTGCTGGGAAAATCATCAAACGTTTTACCGTTGATAATGCTGCTTCTTTTTCAGAATTTTCTTGGACATTGCCAAATATTGGCCCAGGAATGCACGTAAATCAAAATCCAATAACTTACGAATTTACTGAGGCAGGTTCATTTGAAGTTGCTGTTACTGCAACAAGCGCTGATTGTACAACGACTTTTATTGTTCCAATAACGATTACTTCTAACGAAGTTACTACTGGAAATGCAGGTGGTGTAGAGTCTGAAAGTTTGGGTGATGCCATTTCTAAAATTTATGTAAATCGCAAGAAAAATAGCATTCCTACTGAGTTTGTGAAATCTGATGCAAATCTTTACAACAAAGCTTTATTGAAACAATCGCAACCGTATCAAGGGAAAGGTCAAACCATGTTGGATATGTTCCCAAAAGAATTAGTTGCAGGAAATGTGGCAAACGTTACCTCTCCAACAGACATTTTAGATTATACTATTGCTGACGAAGTGCTTTCAGTAGATTTCTCTTTTGATGGAAAAACAAAAGGTGTTGTGTTGGGTATCAAAACTTCTGACAAAGTGTATAATCACACAAAAGCTTCTTGTGACAGATTGCGTGGTGCTGAAATTTTGACTGTAAAATCGGTAAAATTAGAAGGATATAATTTTTTAATGCAAGCTATTAAACAACGAAGTGGTATTGTTGAACATGCAATTTCTTTTGCAGTTGCTAAAAATAATAACGATGGAAATTACAGTATCCAAACAAACTGGTATGTGAATAACTATACCAAGTTCAACGACATGTACAACTTCCAAGTTTGGTCAACAAATCCTGAAGACACTCAAAAATTGGTAAAAGATATTTTAAACAATTTGAAATCATTCATTCCTGTTGTTCAAAATGAAAAACATAAAACACCAAAAACTTTTGCTGCTAAAATTTTCAGAGACAAATCTGACTTAGTAGTGAAATTGAAAAGTACTGAAAATAGTCAAAATGTGGAAGTTATTATGGATGAATTGTATTCAGAAACAGCCAATAACTTGAAACACAGATACAATCCAACAAGTACTGAGTCAGAGCAATATCTACGAATTGACATTGCTGATGGTTATGAATATGATGCATTAATCAAAGTAAATGGCGAAGTAGAAGATGCCTTTTATCATGCAGATGGAAATTGGGGATTGGATTTTGATTCAAATTACACTAAAATTGAAAATTACTTTGTTTCAAACAATTTTGATAGAAAATATAATGATGATGAATATGCAATCAATAGAAATGTTGAAATCAAAGCAACCAGTGAATATGATTATTTAACAGTGTACAAATCATTATTACCAGGAATTTTATCAGCTGATTACACAGATTACAATTATTTGTCATTCACAGCAAAAGGAAGTGGATTGATTGAATTAGGATTGATAAAATCATCTATTGAAGATTGGAAACAACAATACAGAGTAATGGTTGATTTATCTGAAGAGGAACAAACCTATTATGTTCCTTTCGAAATATTTACAACAACAGGCACTCAAGACAAGATGATTGCTGATGATTTAACCACATTGACATTCACTTTCTTGCCTGTTGAAGCGCAAACAAAAGAATTAAATTTAACGATTTCTGATGTGAAATTTGTAAAAGTAGCAGGTTCAAATGGAATAATTGTTGAAAAAGAAGAGACTTTTGAAAATGAGTTTATTACCTATCCAAATCCTTCAAAAGGAACTGTAAATTTGTTATTATTTAGCAAAACGATTTCTGAAGCAATAGTTACTTTGTATGATATTACTGGAAAAACAATCTACAGTGCACCAACCAAATTAACTACTGGTAAGAATGAGTTGGACTTCAATTTCAAAGTAAAAACAGGAATTTATTTTATAAAAGTGGTAAGTTCAGAAACCAATTACGGTACATCTAAAATCCTTTTTAGATAATCTATATAAGATATCAAAAACAAAAAAAGACTGTCATTTTAGACAGTCTTTTTTGTTTTAAAACTAAATTACTTTAATTTATTTCGGGCTATACACCACACATGGAATAATCATTTCTTCCAACGAAATTCCACCATGTTGATACGTATTTTTATAATAATTCACAAAGTGATTAAAGTTATTTGGATAGGCAAAAAACAAGTCTTCTTTTGCAAAAATAAACGGACTATTCATAGCAATTGTTGGTAAAAATATGTCTTTCGGATTGCGAACAGCATACACATCTTTTTCTTCAAACGACAAACTTTTGCCTGTTTTGTAACGCAAATTCGAACTGATATTTTTATCGCCAATTACTTTGGTAGGCGTTTTACAATTAATCGTTCCGTGATCTGTGGTAATAATTAATTTTTGTCCTAATTGTTGTGCCTTTTGAATAATTTCAAACAAAGGGGAATTTTTAAACCAACTCAATGTCAAACTTCTATAAGCTTTGTCATCTCCAGATAATTCTTTGATAACGTCCATTTCTGTTTTAGAATGGGATAAAATATCTACAAAATTATAAACAATTGTTGTCAAATCATTTTGCTTGGTGCCATTGAAATGATCTGCCAATTCTTTACCGTTTTTTAAAGAAGAAATCTTGTAATATTGATGTTGAATATCCAATCCCAAACGTTTTATTTGTGCTGTTAAAAACTCATTTTCAAACAAATTCATGCCACCTTCATCCACATCATTTTTCCAATAATTTGGGTAGCGTTTTTCCATTTCTGATGGCATTAAACCAGAAAAAATAGCGTTTCTTGCATATTGAGTAGCTGTTGGCAATATAGAAAAGTATGAATATTCAACCTCTTTTTTATAGAAATTATTTATCAAAGGTTCTAAAACTCGGTATTGATCATAGCGCAAATTATCAATTACAATCCAAACAATTCCTTGCTTTTTCTTTATCTCAGGAACAATAAAATCTTTGAAAAGGGTGTGTGAAAAAGTGGGTTTGTCATGTGAGGTTAAAATATCTTCATAATTTTTTTTAATAAACTTAAAAAACTGCGAATTTGCCTCTTGTTTTTGACTTTCTAAAATACCCAACATTCCTGTATCACTGATATTTTCAAGTTCTAATTCCCAATGAATCAATTTTTTATACAATTCAATCCAATCTTCATAATTAGTAACGATTGATAAATCCAGAGATATTTTTCTAAATTCCTGCTGATAGTTGGAAGTGGTTTTTTCTGAAATCAATCTTGAATTGTCTAAATTCTTTTTTAGTGTCAATAAAATCTGATTTGGATTCACAGGTTTTATCAAATAATCGGCAATTTTTGAACCAATAGCCTCTTCCATGATATACTCTTCCTCACTTTTGGTAATCATCACCACAGGTAAATTGGCTTGTTTTTGTTTGATTTCGGTCAAAGTATCCAATCCTGAAATTCCTGGCATATTTTCGTCTAAAAAAACAATATCAAAATTAAATTTATCAACCAAATCTAAAGCATCTGCGCCATTTGTACAGGTTTGTACAGTATAATTTTTTCGTTCTAAAAAAAGAATATGAGGTTTTAGCAACTCAATTTCATCATCAACCCATAATATTTTTATTTCGCTCATCTCACTAAAAATTTAACATTTAACGTTAAAAGTAATTCATTGTTGCTTTTACAATCGTTTTAAAATGATAAAATATTGCCAAAAATAAAATTGTTCGTAATTTGCATCCAAATTGATAAAAATTCATTTTTTCCAAAAAAAATGTCGAATAAACTTAAAATTTTGAATGATCCAATTTACGGATTTATTCAAATCCCAAACTCGTTGGTTTTTGATGTTATTGAAGACCCTTATTTTCAGCGTTTAAGAAGAATTGCACAAATGGGATTGTCAAGTTTGGTTTATCCAGGAGCTATTCACACACGTTTTCACCACGCTTTGGGTTGCGTGTATTTGATGCAAAAAGCAGTGAGAGTGCTGCGTTTTAAGCAAGTTGAAATTTCGGAAGAGGAGGAAAATGCTCTATATATCGCAATTTTATTACACGATGTTGGACATGGTCCTTTTTCTCATGCACTCGAACATAGCATCGTAAATGGTGTTTCTCATGAAGAAATTTCACTCAGATTTATGAATAAGTTGAATGAGAAATTTGAAGGAAAATTAACACTTGCAATTCAGATTTTTGAAGGAAAATATTACCGTAAATTTTTGTGTCAATTGATTAGCAGTCAGTTAGATATTGATAGATTAGACTATTTGAGACGAGATAGTTTTTATACAGGAGTTACTGAAGGAAATATTTCATCTGACAGATTGATTGTAATGATGGATGTTGCTAATGATGAATTGGTCATAGAACAAAAAGGAATTTATTCTGTCGAGAAATTTTTGATTGCTCGAAGATTGATGTATTGGCAAGTATATTTGCATAAAACTGGTTTGGTTGCCGAAAATATGTTAGTTAATGTACTAAAAAGAGCCAAAGAATTGACAGAAAAAGGCGAAAATTTGTTTGCGAGTTCAGCTTTATATTATTTTTTATACAATCAAATTGATCAAAATAATTTTACTGATGAAACTTTAGTAATGTTTTCAAAATTAGATGATTATGATATTTTATTATCAGTTAAAGAATGGACAAATCATAAAGATAAGGTATTATCAACACTTTCAAAAATGATTATTGATCGAAAGTTGTTGCATGTTGAAATTCAAAATGAAAATTTTAGCGAGATAAAAATAGCAACGAAAAAGAAAAAGTTTCATAAAAAAATGCAGTTGAATGAAACTGAGATAGATTATTTTGTTTTCACACAAGAAATTAAAAATCAGGCATATCAATCAGAAAATCCTATTTTTATTGTAAGTAAAAAGGGAAAATTAAAGGATATAGCAAAAGCATCAGACCAACTCAATTTACAGGCGCTCACAAAACCAGTAATAAAAAACATTTTTTGCTACCCAAAATAAAAGGAATGCTATCTTGTAACGATAATTTTTATACTTTTGCAAGTAATGAAATTTACAGCAGAACAAATAGCAACTATTTTAGACGGTGAAGTCGAAGGAAATCCCAATGAAGAGGTTTTTAAATTGTCAAAAATAGAAGAAGGTGAAAAAGGGTCATTAACTTTTTTATCTAATCCTAAATATCAACCTTACCTTTACACTACAAATGCATCGATTGCTATTGTAAATAAAACCTTTGTTCCTGAAAAACAGCTACATATTACATTGATAAAAGTTGAAAATGCTTACAAATCATTTTCTAAATTACTAGATTTTTATAACGAAGTAAAGAATAATAAAATTGGTAGAGAAGTGCCTCATTTTATCTCTGAAACCGTGTTAATTGGCAAAAATGAATATATTGGAGCTTTCACTTACATTGGGGAAAATGTTACCATTGGCGAGAATGTAAAAATTTATCCAAATTGTTTTATCGGAGATAATTCAAAAATTGGAGACAATTGTGTGCTTTTTTCTGGTGTAAAAATTTATTCTGAAACTCTAATAGGTAAAAATTGTAAAATTCATTCAAATTGTACTATTGGCTCAGATGGTTTTGGCTTTGCGCCAAATGCCGAAGGATTTTATGTAGCAGTTCCTCAAACAGGAAATGTAATTATTGAAGATTATGTTGATATTGGTGCAGGAGCAACTATTGATAGAGCAACTTTGGGTTCAACTATCATAAGACAAGGTGTAAAATTGGACAACCAAATTCAAATTGCCCACAATGTAGAGATTGGCAAAAACACCGTAATTGCAGCACAAACAGGCATTGCTGGTTCTACAAAAATTGGTGAAAACTGTATGATTGGCGGTCAAGTTGGGGTAGTTGGTCATATTACCATCGGAAATGGCGTTAAAATTCAAGCACAATCTGGAATTTCCAAAAGTTTAAAAGACAATGAGATCGTTCAAGGAACGCCCGCTTTTGGATATGGTGATTTTAACAAAAGTTATGTTCATTTTAGAAATTTACCAAAACTTGTAAGTAAAATCAATAACATAGAAAAAGGATTAAATACTCAAAATAATTAATAATGAGTAAAAAACAAAAAACAATACAATCAGAAATATCATTGTCAGGTGTGGGTTTGCATACTGGAAACAATGTAACAATGACTTTTAAACCAGCTCCAATCAATCACGGATTTTCATTTGTAAGGGTTGATTTGGAGGGTAAACCAGAAATTGAGGCCTCAGCAGAATATGTTGTAAACACTCAAAGAGGCACAAATCTTGAAAAAAATGGTGTTCATATTCAAACTTCTGAGCATGTTTTGGCAGCTGCTGTTGGGTTGGATATTGATAATTTAGTCATAGAAATCAATGCCTCTGAACCTCCAATAATGGATGGTTCCTCAAAATATTTCATTGAAGCACTAGAAAAAGCTGGAATTCAAGAACAAAACGCCATTATTGAAGAATATATTGTCAAAGAAATTATTTCTTATAAAGATGAAGTCTCTGGGAGTGAAATTATTTTAATGCCTTCGGAGGAATATCAAGTAACTGCAATGGTTGATTTTGGGACAAAAATCCTTGGAACTCAAAATGCAACTTTAGATAAAATGATTGATTTCAAAAATGAAATCGCAGGTGCAAGAACTTTCAGTTTTTTACATGAAATTGAAATGCTGTTAGAAAATGATTTGATTAAAGGGGGTGATTTGAACAATGCAATTGTTTATGTTGACAAGGAATTGTCTGAAAATACGATGTTAAAACTTAAAAAAGCTTTCAACAAAGATTTTATTTCTGTAAAACCAAATGGTATTTTAGACAACCTAACATTGCATTGGGCAAATGAAGCTGCTCGTCACAAATTATTGGATGTTATTGGTGATTTGGCTCTGGTTGGAACCCGAATTAGAGGAAAAGTAATTGCCAACAAACCAGGACATTTCGTAAACACACAATTCGCTAAAAAGTTATCAAAATTGATAAAATTGGATAAAAGAAACAATGTCCCTCAATACGATTTAAACGAACCTCCATTATATGACATTTATAAAATTATGGAGATTCTTCCTCACAGACCTCCATTTTTATTGATTGATAGAATTATTGAATTATCTGATAGTCACGTAGTTGGAATGAAAAACGTGACCATGAACGAAGGCTATTTTATTGGTCATTTCCCAGGGTCACCTGTGATGCCAGGCGTTTTACAAGTTGAAGCAATGGCTCAATGTGGAGGCGTTTTGGTATTAAGCACAGTTCCTGATCCAGAAAATTATTTGACATATTTCATGAAAATGAACAATGTGAAATTCAAACAAAAAGTATTGCCTGGAGATACTTTGATATTTAAGTGCGAGTTAATTACGCCAATTAGAAGAGGCATTTGTCACATGCAAGCCTACGCTTATGCCAATGGAAAATTGGTTGCTGAGGCTGAATTGATGGCTCAAATTTCAAAAATTAGGTAATTATGAATCAACCATTAGCATACGTTCACCCCCAAGCAAAAATAGCAAGAAATGTTGTTATTGAACCTTTTACAACAATTCATGGTAATGTTGTGATTGGTTCAGGAACATGGATAGGTTCAAACGTAACGATTATGGAAGGCGCAAGAATTGGTAAAAATTGTCGAATTTTTCCAGGTGCAATTATCTCAGCAATTCCTCAGGATTTAAAGTTTGATGACGAAGAAACCACTGTTGAAATTGGTGATAATGTTACCATCAGAGAATGTGTTACCATCAACAGAGGTACCAAAGATAGAATGAAAACTGTTGTTGGAAACAACTGTTTGATTATGGCTTATTGTCACATTGCCCATGATTGTTTTGTTGGTGATAACTGTATTTTTTCAAACAATACGACTTTGGCAGGTCATGTCACAATTGGCGATAATGTTGTTTTGGCAGGCATGGTTGCCGTGCATCAATTTGCTTCCATCGGAAAACACGCTTTTGTGACTGGTGGTTCATTAGTGAGAAAAGACGTTCCTCCATTTGTAAAGGCAGCAAGAGAACCGCTTTCTTATGTAGGAATCAACTCTGTTGGATTAAGAAGAAGAGGCTACACCACCGAAAAAATTAGAGAAATTCAAAATATTTATAGAATTTTATTTCAAAGAAATTACAATAATACTCAGGCGATTGATATTATTGAAGCTGAAATGGAGGCAACTCCTGAGCGTGATGAAATCATACAATTCATCAAAGAATCGCATCGTGGAATTATGAAAGGATATTCAAAAATAAATTAATTAACTACAAATTTAATGGCAACTACATCAGATATCAGAAACGGATTGTGCATCCGATATAACAATGATATTTTTAAAATTATTGAATTTTTACACGTAAAACCCGGAAAAGGGCCTGCTTTTGTGAGAACAAAACTTAAAAGTGTGACTAGTGGAAAAATTATTGATAACACATTTCCTGCGGGAAGAAAAATTGAAGATGTTCGTGTTGAAACGCACAAGTTTCAGTATTTATACAATGAAGGGGATACCTATAATTTTATGAATGAAGAGGATTATACCCAAATTCAATTACCAAAAAGTGCTTTGGATGTACCTGAATTGATGAAAGAAGGAGAAATAGTTACAATTATTATCAATACAGAAGATAACATGCCTCTTTCTGTTGAGATGCCTCAGAGTGTAATCCTTTTGGTAACGCATACTGAACCAGGAATAAAGGGAAACACTGCTACGAATGCAACGAAACCTGCCACTGTTGAAACTGGTGCAATTGTGAACGTTCCATTGTTTATCAATGAAGGTGACAAAATTAAAATTGAAACCGCAAAGGGAACGTATCAAGAACGAATTAAAGAATAAATTTCTAAGATTTTATCAATAATCTAAATTCTAAAATCCCAAATTCATTTTGAATTTTAATAGAACTTGTACTTTAAAAGAAATATCTCAAATCATTAGATGTCAATATATTGGGGATGAAAATTTTCCAGTAAAAGGCATCAATGAAATTCATGTTGTTGGTGAAGGTGATATTGTTTTCGTAGACCATCCAAAGTATTATGAAAAAGCATTACTTTCTGCAGCGACTGTTGTTTTAATCAATAAAATAGTTGATTGCCCTGAAGGAAAAGCATTGCTAATTTCTGATGATCCTTTTCGTGATTTTAATAAATTAACCATTCATTTCAATCCATTTATTGCTTCAAAAAATAGCATTTCAGAAACAGCTATAATTGGAGAAAATACGATTATTCAACCAAATGTTTTTATTGGAAACAATGTGAAAATTGGTTCAAATTGTGTGATTCATCCCAATGTTACCGTTTATGATAATACTATAATTGGAAACAGTGTTACAATTCATGCAAATACAGTTTTAGGAGCTGACGCTTTTTATTACAAGAAACGAGAAACTGGTTTTGACAAACTCATTTCTGGTGGTCGTGTGATAATTGAAGATTATGTCGATATTGGTGCGTCGTGCACGATTGACAAAGGTGTAACAGGAGATACAACCATCAAAGAAGGAACAAAAATTGACAATCAAGTACATGTTGGTCATGACACTGTGATAGGAAAAAAATGTTTGATTGCCTCTCAAACTGGTATTGCTGGCTGTGTTATTATCGAAGATGAAGTAACTATTTGGGGTCAGGTAGGAACGAATAGCGGCATAACTATTGGAAAAGGAGCGATTATTTTAGGTCAAACAGGGGTTACAAAATCTGTTGCTGGAGGAAAAACTTATTTTGGAACTCCCATTGCAGAATCAAGAGAAAAATTGAAAGAAATGGCAGCTATCAAACTGTTCTTAAAAGAAAGAAAGAAATCTTAAAAAGGTTTTTTTAAAAACTATCAAAGAACTATTTTTGCACAATATAATAAAAAAACAAACCATGAGTGTTTTAGTAAACAAAAATTCAAGAATTATTGTTCAAGGTTTTACAGGAAGTGAAGGTACTTTTCATGCGAGCCAAATGATTGATTACGGAACCAATGTTGTTGGAGGAGTTACTCCCGGAAAAGGTGGTCAAGAACATCTGGGGAAACCTGTTTTTAATACAGTAAAAGAAGCTGTTGACAAAGCAGCTGCTGATACTTCAATCATTTTTGTGCCACCAGCATTTGCTGCAGACGCCATTATGGAAGCTGCCGAAGCTGGCATCAAAGTAATTATTTGTATTACTGAAGGAATTCCGACTGCTGATATGGCAAAAGTCAAAGCTTATATTTCAAATAAAGATTGTAGATTAATTGGACCAAATTGTCCGGGGGTGATTACTCCTGATGAAGCTAAAGTAGGAATTATGCCAGGTTTTATCTTTAAAAAAGGAAATGTAGGCATTGTTTCAAAATCGGGAACTTTGACTTATGAAGCTGCTGACCAAGTTGTAAAACAAGGTTTTGGAATTTCTACTGCTATTGGAATAGGAGGAGACCCAATTATTGGAACAACTACTAAAGAAGCTGTTGAAATGTTGATGAATGACGATGAAACTCATGCTATTGTAATGATTGGTGAAATTGGTGGAAATCTTGAAGCTGAAGCTGCACAATGGATCAAAGCTGATGGAAATAGAAAACCTGTGGTTGGTTTTATTGCAGGTCAAACAGCTCCTGCTGGGAGAACTATGGGTCATGCAGGCGCAATTGTTGGTGGTGCTGATGACACAGCACAAGCAAAAATGAAAATATTAGCTGAAAACGGAATTCATGTAGTGAGTTCTCCAGCTAAAATTGGAGTAATGGTTGCAAGTGTTTTAAAATAAGATAATAGTTTTTATTATTTACATAAAAAACCGTTGAAAAAAAATTCAACGGTTTTTTTATTTTAATGTTTTTTTATCTGAGTTTGACTGTTTTGAATTTGTCAATTTTTAAAGTTAATAAAATTGTTTTTTCTTGTTGTTTAATACTCAATTTCAAAATATCTTTTTTAGTTTCATTCACTTTTTCTTTGGTAAGTTCAAATTGCAAACGATAAATTCCTTTGGGATATGATTTCTTTGAATCACTCTGCAAATTAGTAAGAACGTCAGTAACTGAAAACGTTTTAATTTCCTCTGAATAAAGAGAAATTGACTTAAAATTAGTTTCTTTCCTTGTTTTAACTTCTATTACAAATCTGTAATACAATTCTGAATTGGAAACTCCAGGAGTTACTTCAATTTTTTCTGTAGAGATTACTTTTGAACTACTACAAGAGAGCAATACAAAAGTAATTCCTACTAGTGTTCCTGTTGATTTTAATAATCTCATTTACTGAACAAAGAATTTATGAGTAAACACTTTGTTTCCCTGATTCATTTTAAGGATATACATTCCTTTTGAGATATTTTCTAGAGAAATTTTGGTATCTTTTTGTTTCAATTTTCCTTTAGAAATAAACCCACCAACAACATTATAAATCATGTAATCTACTGGAGAAGTTATTGAAGACATACGAATATTTAAATGATTGTCATTCACAGGATTTGGAAAAACAACTGGTTTATTGTCAAAACTCACTTCTTCAGTTCCTAAAGTTGAATTGGCAATGCTAATTTCCCACATTCCTCTCCCAAAAGTTCCGATGTATAATTTATCATTTAGATAATTTATTTTCAAATCGTTTACAATTACATTTGGCAGATTTGCACCTAATTTACTCCAATTAGTTCCACCATTACCACTGAAATAAACTCCCAATTCTGTAGCCACAAATATATATTCACTCGTTTGATTTTGTTTAAAAAGGATTTTTTTCATCAAAATATTTGGCAAATCTCCTGAGATATTTGTCCAAGTTGCACCACCATTAGTAGATCTGAAAACTTTGTTATTTACATTATAAGCTTTTACAGTTGCATAAATGGTATTCCCAGAACTACTTGCAGCATCAATTGAAAATGAATTTATTTCCTGATCAGCAGGCTGTGCCATGGCAGTCCAAGAATTTCCTCCATTGATAGAACGAGTAATTCCATTTGTGCCAACTACTGCAATATAATCCCCTTGATTGTCAAATGAAATTGGACTTCCAACACCAGCATTCAGTTTTGTCCAAATTTCATTTGGGTTTTCATTAATGGTTGTTGAGATATTCGTAGATTTATACATATCATCAAAACCTCCAAAAGCTATTGTAGAAATTGTGGTATGCAAACTAAATGGCCAAACAAATTCACCATCAGCTGGTTTTGGAATTGGATTTCCTTGATAATTTCCAAAATAACCAGTGTTGTCAGACCGTGTCAAAGAACCTTTAGTACCACCTAAATAACGAATTCCAGGATTTGAGTAATCAATAGCTGAGCAAACTCCATCACCAGCAGAAACACTGATCCAAGTGCCGTTTTCTTTACTAAAACCGTCATTATCTTGATTTGCCATCATGAAATCATCATTATTTCCAGAAGATGGGTTGATCGAAATTGAATAGATTTGAGTAACAATAACACCATTTGATTTGTAAATTGTTGTTGGGGATTGATCTGTTGAATTTGCGTAATTCATAAAATACAACCCTCCATCGTTTGCACTCCAAAAAGACAAGCCCGCATCTAAATATCCTGCTTGGTGATGATCAGAATGTACATAAACTCCTGGGTCATTAGGACTTGATTTGTATCCATTTAAAGATTTGTACCAACTTGCTCCGTTGTTATTACTTGAATTTACATCCACTGAACCTCCTAAAAATAAACTATTTCTTTTTATCAAAACTTGATTAAATCCACCTTGAGGGTCATAATCAGCAGGTTTTATACCAACATTTGTAGCTGAACCAGCACCCACGAAACTCAAAGCTTTTATTTGACCTGTTTTGTCTTGAATAAAAAAGTTTCCATTTTCATCCGATGTTACTGCATATTTACCTGATTCGTTTGGAGCAATCAATTCAGTCCAATTGAGTCCGTTATCAGTTGAAAAATAAACTCCTTCATAAGCATCTGTCGCTACAATAGTGGTACCATAAGAAGCCATTCTTCCAAAGTTTACATCTTCACCTCCTGGAGTAAAAACGGAGGTCCAAGTAGTTCCTCCATCAATAGTTCTCATAATATCATTGGCAGTTGCTGCAACCACTGTATTGTCATCAATCACTACCAAATGCCCCAATAATTTTCCGTCAGTTAAATGTAAATTTAATCCTGTTGCAATCCAAGTTTCTCCCATATCAGTTGATTTATAAACTCCAATAGAATTCAAAACTTCTTGCGCATCATAATCACCAGTTGTTGCATATAAAACGCCTTGATTGGAAGTTGAAGTTGATGAGCCTTTGATATCTGTAATTCCAATTCCAGCAAAAGTGTCAAATTTTGGAAACCAATTTGCGCCATTGTCTGTTGATTTCCAGATTCCTCCAGTTGGAGCACCTACAATTAACACATTATTATTGGCATTTCCAGCATCCACATATCTCCAAAAAGCATTCAATCTTCCTAATTTTGGTGGATTTGGATAGCCATTCGCATCAGGATTGGATTGAGGACCGATATTTGTCCAATTTTCTTGAGATAATTTTGATTGATTTTGATTCAATACTGATTTTCCTCCAAGCAATCCTGCATTTTTCCAGCCCTCTAATGCTGATGGAAAAGACCCATTAGCATTTACACGATCTTTCCAGTAATAAGACCATCTTTCAAAATGTTTCATTGCTTTGATGTCCGATTTTGAAACGACTTTTTTAGCATATAATTTTTTGATTTCAGCACGTTTTTTAGCGACGATTTCATAATAATTGCTTCCTTTTTCAGAGGAAGCAATTTTGTAATTAATCGATTGTGAAAACGTCACAATTGTTGTAAATAACAGTAATAGTGTAAAGTTTTTTTTCATAATAAAAAATTTTGATTAGTTGGGTTTGAAAACTATTTTATTGATTCATAGCGTAATAGTTTAGATTTTATAAATGTAATTAAATTATGTTTATAAAATTTTTTTTCCTAAAAAAAACTATCTTTGAATTTTTAAATAAGGATAAAATGAAACTTTTAGAAAATAAAACAGCAATTATCACAGGGGCTACAAGAGGAATTGGAAGAGGAATTGCGATTGAATTTGCAAAACAAGGTGCCAATGTTGCTTTTACGTTTAGTGCTTCAACAGAGGCAGCAACCGCCTTGGAAAATGAATTGAAATCATTTGGAATTTTAGCGAAAGGATATCAATCAAATGCTGCAAATTTTGATGCTGCTCAAGAATTGGTGAAAAATGTGTTAGAAGAATTTGGTACTATTGATATTTTGGTAAACAATGCAGGAATTACCAAAGACAATTTGTTAATGCGAATTTCTGAGGAGGATTTTGATACAGTGATTCAAGTGAATTTGAAATCAGTTTTCAATTTGACCAAAGCTGTGATTCGTCCTATGATGAAACAGAGAAATGGCTCAATTATCAATATGAGCTCTGTGGTTGGATTAAAAGGAAATGCGGGTCAAGCAAATTATGCAGCTTCAAAAGCTGGAATTATTGGTTTTTCAAAATCTGTAGCTTTAGAATTGGGTTCAAGAAATGTGCGAAGCAATGTGATTGCTCCTGGTTTTATAGAAACTGAAATGACTGATAAATTAGATGAAAAAGTAGTGCAAGGTTGGCGAGATGCTATTCCTTTAAAAAGAGGAGGAAAGCCAGAAGACATTGCAAATGCTTGTGTTTTCTTGGCATCAAACATGAGTGCATACATCACAGGGCAAACGCTTTCTGTTGACGGAGGAATGTCTTAATGAAAATTATTTTAGTTCATATCATAAAAGCCTGCAACAATTCCTGTTGTAGGCTTCTCTTTTAACGATGATATTTATATCTTTCCAGTAAAATATATCCATTGCAAAACATTGTAATTTTTTACATGATATTGGCGTTGCTATTGAGTTTTTCAATAGCTTATTTTCAGTATTATTTTAGAGAGAAAAAATCGCATAAAATCACTATTTTTTTATTGATTTTGAGGGCTTTAAGTGTGTTTTTAATATTGATTTTATTCATAAATCCAACCATTGAAAACAAAGTTTACACGAATGAAAAACCAATTCTTTCAATATTAATAGACAACTCCATGTCAATTGATTTTTTTAAAGAAAGTAAGAATGTTTCAGATTTGGTAGCTGAATTCAATTCAAATGTAAATATTAATAAGAAATTTTCACAAAATCAATTTCAGTTCGGTAAAGGTTTGGATGTTTTGGACAGTCTTACTTTTCAGGACAACGAAAGCAATATTTATAATGCTATTTCTGAGGCAAATAAACTGAATATTGATAAGATTGCACCAGTAATTATCATAACAGATGGAAATCAAACAATTGGTACTGATTATGAATTTATAAATTCAAAACAACCGATTTATCCAATTATTGTGGGTGATACAACTCAATATTCTGATGTTAAAATTGATCAATTGAATGTCAATAAATATAGTTTTCTCAACAATCAATTCCCTGTAGAAGTATTGTTGAATTATGAAGGTAAAGAAAACGTCACCACCGAATTTAAAATTACCTCAGAGGGCGAAACAATTTTCAGGGAAAATGTAAGTTTTTCACCACAAAAAAATACGAAAACTATTTTAACAAATATCAATTCAAACTCGTTGGGAGGGAATTTTTATGAGGCAAACATTCAAAAAATCAAAAATGAAAAAAATACTAAAAATAACACAAAAACGTTTTCTGTTGATGTTATTGACGAGCAAACAAAAGTGCTTATTTTATCCTCAATTTTACATCCTGATTTGGGGGTTTTAAAGAAATCAATAGAAAGCAACAAGCAACGTACAGCAACGATTTCTTTAATAAATGATTTTAAAAATAAAATTAATGACTTTCAATTGGTTATTTTGTATCAAGTAACCACTGAATTTAAACAAATACTGATAGAAATAAACAATAGCAACATTCCATTTTTATTTATTTCTGGTGTGAAAACTGACTGGAATTTTGTGAATACTCTGCAATTAGGTTTTAGAAAAAGAGCCATCAATCAGACTGAAAATTATGGTGCTAAAAGCAATGAAGCGTTCATGATGTTTCAGCAAAATAATATTGGTTTTGATGATTTTTCAGCTTTAAAAGATTTCTTTGGAGAAATTACTATTGAAAAAGAACATCAGATTTTACTATTTCAAAACATCAACGGAATTCGAACATCAAGTCCTTTGTTGGCGACTTTCAATACTGACAATTATAAATTTGCAACGCTCTTTGGCGAAGGAATTTGGAAATGGCGCTCAGCAAGTTTTTTAAACAACAATTCTTTTGAAGATTTTGATGCTTTTATTGGTAATTTAGTTGCTTATTTGGCATCTAATAAAAGAAGAAATCGATTGGAAGTGAATGCTGAAAGTTTGTTTCCTGCAAACTCAACAATTAATATTTCAGCGTTTTATGCTGATAGTAATTATAAGTTTGATCCAAGAGCTTCCTTAGAAATTTCCATTAAAAATACCATTACGAATAAAATTATAAAGTTTCCATTTTCATTAGAAAACAATGCTTATCAGGCTACAATTGAAAATTTGAGTCCAGGAAAATATGAGTATCAAGTAGCGGTTTTAGGTCAGAATATTTATAAAAATGGACGATTTGTAGTGACTGATTTTAAAATTGAAGAACAATTTAATAGGGCAAATGTTAAAAAATTGATGAAATTGGCTTCAAATTCTGGAGGAAAAGTTTTTTTTGCGAATCAATTTGAAAATTTAATTGATGAATTGCTTGAAAACCAATCTTTTTATACTGTTCAAAAATCAACCAAAAGACAACAAAGTTTGGTCGATTGGAAATGGATTTTATTTTTAATCATCGCATTTTTAAGTGTTGAATGGTTCACTAGAAAATATATTGGAAAGATTTAATATTTAAAAAAAATTAAATCTTTCAACATTTAGGGAATCATTAACTTTTTAATACTAAGATTTTAAATATTGATTTTGTGTTTAAAAATTATAAGTTGTAAATTTGAAGATATAAAAAAATACAAAAAATGGCGAATAATCAATTTGATTTTAATTTCCCCAAAGGAGGGATTCTTATTATAGTAGCTGCTATAGTTGCAATCATAGCATTTTCAAAATCAACCGTAACCATCGGACCAGGTGAAGGTGGTGTGATTTTTGAGCAATTTTCAGGTGGTATCAATACCGAAAGAACTTATGGAGAAGGTTTTCATATTGTGGCTCCTTGGAATAGAATGATTGTAAGAAAAGTGCGTCAACAATCAGTTTCAAACGAAATGAGCGTATTGTCAATTAATGGATTGGAAGTAAAAGTAAGTGGCACAATTTGGTATGAACCTGAATTCAAAAACTTGGGATTGTTAATCAAAACCAAAGGCGAGGAATACGAAAGAGAATTATTGGATCCGGCAATCAATGCTGCAGCAAGAAGTGTTGTAGGGCGTTACACACCTGAACAATTGTACTCAAGCAAAAGAGATGTTATTGAACAAGAAATCTTGGACGAAGTTCAAAGTATTTTGAAAAGTCAATATTTATTAGTAAAAAGAGTTTTGGTTGAAGATGTAAAATTGCCCACTACCATCAAAACTGCTATTGAAACCAAATTGAAACAAGAGCAAGAATCTTTAGAATATGAGTTTAGATTGGCAAAAGCGAAAAAAGAAGCAGAAAGACAACAAATTGATGCCGAAGGAAAAGCAAAAGCAAATCAAATTTTAAGTGCTTCATTAACTGATAAAATTCTGCAAGAAAAAGGAATTGAAGCTACTTTAAAATTGGCGGGTTCTGAGAATAGTAAAGTAATTGTTATTGGCTCTGGAAAAGATGGATTGCCTATCATTTTAGGAAATCAATAGTAAATTTCAAATAAACAATACATACAAGTCTAGCAATTTGCTGGACTTTTTTGTGTTTAAAAGTGAGGTTTTAAGTTAAATATAGCATTTGTATTATTCTTAAAACGATGTTAAACAATTTTTGATGATGTAACGTATTTGAAATTAAAACGTCCTATTATGGAATTAAAATTTTAAAAAAATCAAAATGAATACATCAGCAATCAAAATCAAAGAATACAAGAAAAGTAGCTCACCAGAACTGTTTCAATATAAAAGAAGTAGCTGGAATGCACGAAGAAAATATAACTATAAGTACATTACAACCGTATTTTAGGTATTTGTTAGTTAGTTTTTAATAGTTGGTTTAGAGTCAAAAGTATTGCTTTTGACTCTTTTCTTTTTAAGAATATTGAAGTGTTTTAAAAAAAAGACTGTCACAATTGACAGTCTTTTTAATTTGGTAGTATTTCAATAACTGTGTAAGTTTAAAAAGTTATTTTGAAAATTTTTGTCCCTTCAAAGACAAAAAAATTTTCGGAATAACTTTTTTAGTAACTTTAAATATTTATACGGATATGATAAACAA
>Ga0210034_1000031_pt1 | contig 189948 bp, 167 predicted proteins | sample CryGeymeta201505_FD_185466 | JGI IMG/M metagenome (GOLD analysis project Ga0210034, IMG submission 185466) | Groundwater microbial communities from Crystal Geyser aquifers in Utah, USA - Crystal Geyser metaG 2015-05 (SPAdes) (version 2) | ecosystem: Environmental > Aquatic > Deep subsurface >... | reverse complement strand
AATCGATACCACAGTAGTATGGATGTGAGTTATTATAAAATCTCATTGAGCTTTCTCCTGTTGGTTTAGTCACCTTAAGCATACCGCTGATGCGGCTTGCTAGGGAGGAGGCTCAATGAGTATCAAGTCATTCCAAAGGACAAAAAACAAGTCATTCCAAAGGACAAAAAACAGTTGGTTTTTGCTCCTGCGTCGCTTATTTTAACCAACTATTTTTTGCCTCTTATTGAGGCGTTAGGGAGAGTAAAGTTGCGTCAGGAGTATCTAGATTCTGTTAATAGTTTTGAACCGTTTACACGAATGGTTCAAGACGGTCATAGTTCAGAAGATATTAAGAGCTCGGTGATTCATTTATTAACCCCTTTCGTTCAAGACATAGACTTTCTTGAAAAGAATGCGGTTTCCCTTTTGGCGAATGAGGCTACATGCATAGGTCAGCTGATGTCAAAGCCTCGATGGAAAACGCTTTTAGTTGACGCGTTTGAAGTTAGGAACTCCTCTTTAGATAAAGACAAACAAAAAGCAATTGATGTTATGGCTAATTTCGAGCCATCAATCAGGGAGGCCCAAGCAAAGTATTCACTGCAAATTATTTTTGAAAATATTCGAGAAGATTACGAACTTGATGAATATGCGTTTGAATTATTTAGAATAATAGGCGCATTAATAGAATCAGTTATACAGCCATTCCTAAGAGAGTATTATTGTTTACTTTTAATTTGCCATGATAGAGATTTTGATATTGCATCGGTGATAAAGTCGGATTTCGGACGTATCATAAATAATATTGAAGAGTTAAATTCATCTGATAGCTTTACGAAGCCATATCCGTGGGGAATTAGAATCAATCAATGGAGAAATATTGCACAGCATCACTCTTATAGCGTTTCAAATGATCTAGTATTAGCTGAATTTGGAAAGGGTAATAATTTAAAAAATATTGAATTGGAAAAGCATGAATTATTCAATTTATCGAAAGAGTTAATACGTCGATTAGGCGCGCTAAAATCTAGCCGAGAATTAACAATTTTAAATTATAACGAATCTATTATTCCCGCCCTTCCAAAAGTTGAGTCATTAAAGAATTATGGGGCTATTACTGAATTGGCTTCTTCATTTGCGACACAAGGCTTTAAGATGGTTAAATTTACTGATGAAGACAGACAGATTGAAGCTACTTTTATAGATTTGTCTGAACAAGTAACTTCTAATAGACAGATTCATTGCTCTCAATTTATAGTCCCTATAACTACCCGCTTTCCAGGTAGAAATGTAAAAGTCATTTGGACAAGTCAAATTACTAAAGGCAAAGTTACTTTTTCAGCCAAAAGGTATGATTTGAAAAAGATTATAACTCTCTCAAATCCATTGGCAGAATTAGCAAATGTGATGGTTTGGAAACACTCTCCCTAACAAGGGTTTTCAAGTCGGACAAATTACAGTTGGCTTTTTGTTCGTGCCTCACTTATTTTAGCCAACTGCAATTTGCCGCTTAAAACGGCGTTATCGAATATTCGATTGCCATACTTTTCCTAACACTAGTCGTCATTTTTAGAGTTTGGTTCTAGCTCATTTTTGTCCATAAATGATTTAGATTCCTTGATTGAAAAAGCCTAAATTCAGCTTTGAACTTGAGGCCGTTGAAGCCTTTTTTATAAAAGAGTGCGTGAGCTAGCCCGCTAGCTTTCGTGGTACAGGTCGTTCCTTGGCATCCTGCCATCACGACATTCGTGAATCCATTCACATCAGATGTACCATCGGAAGCGTTAGTATTTTCACTCTTTATTGCATGATGGGCCGAAGCAGTCTGCAAATGTAGGTCAAAGTTAAATCTGACCCCATGGCGACTTTTCGCAGCTGTTTTTTTGTAAAAAGCGAAAATGTTGCGGGCAGCTGGGCTAATTCTTTTATAAAGAGTAAAGAGGGAACAGCCGTTGGTTTCCTCTTGGTCTGGTGTGGTCGAAGCGCCACGACGTTAGCGGCCGTAGGCCGAAGGCCATAAGTACAAGATATAAAAAACAAAGCTGGATTCCGGCTCAAAAACATTGCCGGAATGACAAAGTATTTGGCCCGTGCAGTGTGGAACCTTGCGATCTTAAGCGTTAGTGATCGTAGGTCTATCTTAAATCCACTTTTGTCCAGAAATAAGTTAACTCATGTTCTTGTATAGCACTTTTCCATAGCGATCAATTAAGTTGAATCGAAGAGATAAAATTCAGGTGTAGATAAGCTAGGGAGTATCCAAAGCACGGATGTTTTGGTTAAGCCCACAAGGATGTGCTTGCGGCGTCTCACTGGATTATCTGCACTAAAGCCTGCGGCAGGTAATTAATAACATTGAATTAACGATTTAAAACAAACTAGTAGATATTAAATAGGTTGGGCATTATTCGGACGAAAGTTTAACTACCAGCCAATAATGGGCCACAAATAAGTTAGTTTTCTTGGCGTAGAAATGGATAAGTAAACTCTGAACTTGAGGACTTTGTGCTGCTCAACTAAATCCATAGACATCTTTTTACTTAAGGTAAAAAGGCCCTAAACCGGTTCCGTTCAGGCCTAAACCTGCCTAATTTACATCGTCTTTGTCTGAGTTAATAATCGATTAAGTCGAATTTAAGTTCACCAAAGCAAGGCTTATACAACAATCCCCAAGCCATAAGATGACTTGGGGATTGTTTTTGCTGTAAATATTTCTGCTGTAAATATTTGTAGTCTATATCTACTTGGCGTTAACGTTTCCGCTATTGCTTAGGCAACTTGCGACCATATATCAGTAAGTAAATTGCGGGGATAACAAATAGCGATAATAGCGGCGCAGTCACCATACCGCCGACCATAGGTGCGGCAATTTTTTGCATAACTTCATTGCCAGTACCGCTACCCCACATAATTGGCAGTAAACCAAAAAATATGGTGGCGACTGTCATGGCTTTAGGGCGAATTCGCATTACGGCACCCTCAACTAAGGCGGCAGTTAAATCCGCTCTACTGTGGTAGTTGCCGGCTTGTTTATAGGCCTTAATACTATTATTAAGGTATACCTGCATTACTACGCCAAACTCGGCTGCAACCCCAGCGAGGGCAATCATACCGACCGATACTGCAACGGAAAAGTTAAAATCCAGCCCATAAAGTAGCCATGCGCTACCTACCAATGAAAAAGGCAAACTTAGCATGATCACCGATGCTTGTATGACCGAATTAAATGTCATCATTAGCAGCATAAAAATCACCGCAATCATTAATGGGATCACCATTTTCATCTTAGCATCAACCCGCTGCATGTACTCGTATTGTCCCGCAAAGCTATAGTTGTAGCGCGGAGGCAGAGTAATTTGTTGCTTAAGTGCCTTTTCAGCCGCAACGATATATTCACCAATCGAAATGTCTTTGAGATCGACAAACACCCATGAGATCAGGCGGCCATTTTCACTGGCTAACATGGGGGCACCATCACTGATTTTGAGATCAGCTAAATAGCTTAAGGGTAAGTATTTCCCCGTTTTAGTCAGCACAGGTAAGTTTTTGAGTTTCTCGATATTATCTCGTAACTCTCGCGGATAACGTATGTTGATGGGATAGCGTTCTTGGCCTTGAATTGACTCACCAATGGTCATGCCACCAATAGCCATTTGCACTACATCTTGGATATCTTTTAAGGTCATGCCATAGCGTGCAGCATTTTTAAGATCTGGGGTAATATCAATATATCGCCCACCGCTACTGCGCTGTGAAAATGCTGACACTGTCCCAGGTAATTGGTTTACTACCGCTTCTATTTCAGCGCCAATACGTTGCAGTTCTTCGACATTCGACCCCGATATCTTTATGCCAACAGGTGTTCTCACCCCAGTAGATAACATATCGATACGAGTTTTAATCGGTTGCACCCAAGCATTGGTCATCCCTGGAATACGTACAGTTTTTTGCAGTTCTGCAATAATGCTTTCTAAGGTTACGCCATCACGCCATTCTGCTGTGGGTTTGAGCATAATAGTGGTTTCGAGCATGGTGAGCGGTGCAGGATCCGTTGCGGTAATAGCGCGGCCCACTTTGCCAAATACCCGTTTAACTTCGGGAACGGTTTTTATTAGTCGGTCGGTTTGCTGCAATATTTCTGCCGCTTTACCCGCGCTGACACTGGGCAATGTGGTTGGCATATAGAGCAGATCACCTTCTTCCAAGGTGGGCATAAATTCTGATCCCATCTGGCTTAATGGGTAGTAAGCACTGAATAGTACAATAATCGCCAATCCAATGGTGATTTTAGGGAAGTTCAGTACCCATTTAAGTAATGGCTGATAGATAGCAATCAATACCCGACTAATAGGGTTTTTACGCTCATCAGGGATTTTTCCTCGGACAAAATAGCCCATTAATACCGGAATTAAGGTGATTGCTAAGATTGCAGATGCGGCCATAGCAAAGGTTTTAGTAAAGGCCAGTGGATGGAATAAACGTCCTTCTTGCGCTTCAAGGGCAAAGACTGGAGTAAAGCTTAATGTAATGATCAATAAGCTGAAGAACAGTGCTGGGCCGACCTCAATTGAGGCTTCTTTTACCAGTTGCCAGTGATCTTCTCCCTCAGGAGCCTTACCGTGTTTTTGACGATAATGTTCTAAATGTTTATGAGTATTTTCGACCATCACAATAGAGGCATCAACCACAGCACCAATGGCAATGGCAATGCCGCCTAAGCTCATAATGTTGGCATTGACTCCAATAATATTCATGGCGATAAAGCTGACTAAAATTGAAATAGGTAAGGTGATAATCGCCACTAAGGTTGAGCGGGCATGCAGTAAAAACAGTAGGCAAATAAGCCCAACTACGAGCATTTCTTCAAGCACTTTATGGGTAAGGTTATCGACTGAGCGCAGGATTAAGTCTGAGCGGTCATAAGTGGTGACTAACTCGACACCATCAGGTAGTCCATTACTGATTTGCTCGAGTTTTTTCTTCACATTATTAATGGTTTCAAGGGCATTTTCACCGTAGCGCATTACGACAATGCCGCCGACGACTTCGCCTTTACCATCAAGCTCGGCAATGCCACGGCGCGCTGCCGGGCCGGTTCTTAATTGCGCGACATCTTTCATTAATACCGGCGTGCCGGTTTCGGACAAAATACCTAAGGGAATTTCAGCAAAGTCAGCAATGGTCTGGCGATAACCACTTGAGGTGATCATATATTCTGCTTCGGCCATTTCAATCACCGAGCCGCCAGTCGAACTATTGGAATTATCTAAGGCATTTTTAATGGTCATTAAGTCGATTTGATACAAAGCTAGCTTATGCGGGTCGACGACCACTTGATAAGTTTGTTCCATACCACCGACGGTAGCAACTTCAGATACTCCTGCAACACTTTGTAATTCAAGCTTTAAAAACCAATCTTGTAATGAACGTAATTGAGCTAAATCATATTGTCCGTTGCGATCGACTAAGGCGTATTGAAAAATCCAACCTACACCAGAAGCATCTGGCCCAATGCTTGGCGTAACGCCGGCAGGCAGTTGATCTTGGGTTTGAGACAAGTATTCTAATACCCGTGAACGTGCCCAATAAATGTCGGTGCCGTCTTCAAAAATGACGTACACAAATGAATCGCCAAACATTGAAAACCCACGCACCGTTTTAGCACCGGGCACGGCAAGCATGGCCGATGACAATGGATAGGTAATTTGATCTTCAACCAATTGCGGTGCTTGGCCTGGGTATGACGTTTTAACAATCACTTGCACATCGGATAAGTCGGGAAGCGCATCGAGTGGTGTCATGCGCATCGCTTGATAACCCACTAAGGCGATAACGGCCGTGAGTACCAACACCATAACGCGTTGTTTTATTGAAGCACTGATAATTTTTGCTAACATTGTTGTGCTCCTTTAGTGCTGGTGAGCATCTGTCGCAGTGGCGTTTATTGGCGCATTACTTAAACGCTGTAAACTGCCTTGAATACTGGCTTCTGAGTCCAATAAGAACTGCCCTGAAATAACCACTTTGTCATGTTCATTCAGTCCCTCTAAAATTTCGGCTCTACCGTCTGCCATCATACCAATTTTGACTGGCACCGAAGCAAAGCTGGTATCACTGCGCTGCACCACAATACGGTTCTCACGTCCGGTAAGAATCAGCGCTTCAGTTGGTACAGTGAGCACGTTATTTTTAGGCAAACCATATAAGGTCACATCCACTAAGCTACCGGGTCTAAGCTTGTCGTGATGATTATTCAGTTTGATCCGCACTCGCATTGCGCGGGTGACTGGGTCTAATTCGGGGTAGATGTAGTCAATGGTTGAGTCGATATCAAACAGTCCTTGCGCCGCGGCACTCACAGTGACTTTACGACCTTGTTGTAACCAATTTTGTTCGTTTTCAAACACATCTGCAATCACCCATACGCTGTCTAAATTAACGATTTCAAACAAGGTATCACCTGGCTGAATGTACATACCATCGCGAACGGTTAACTTACTGATAAAGCCATCTTGCGGAGCATAAAAAGGTACTTTAAAAATGGTTTCACCGGTTTTTTCTAAGTGCTTAATTACAGAGCTATCAACACCGAGTAGTTCTAAGCGTTTGCGTGCTTTGCGTAATAAACTACTGCCCCGTTTTGTATCTTGTTTAAGGTAGTCTTGTGCTTGGGAATAGTCGTCTTGGGCATTGACCAGTTCTGGCGAGTACAGCTCATATAAAAGTTGGCCCTTTTTTATTTGTTGTCCCACGTTATTTACCGTTAGCGTTTCTATCCACCCGGTTGCGCGTGTATGCACATGGCCAATTGCATTCTGGTTATATTCTACTGTGCCTATGGTGTTCACTTGGCGAGATAAGCTCGTTCTTTCGACGACATGACTTCGCATGCCTAATGCCTGCTGCATGCCGCCAGATACACCGACCACAATTTCTTGGCTTGGGTCTGTCACGGTCACTTTTTCAAGGTTCATACCACAGATAGGGCAAGTTCCAGGTGCATCGGATATCACATGTGGATGCATAGGACAGACATATTTTACATTGGTGCTATCGCTTTGATTGGCTGTCGGCATTAATTTAGCGACTAATGCGGGTTCAGGTTGACTAAACACCTTATCTGCTTGGCTTTTTTCTACAGAAGCAGCACTTTGCATGTTTGCCATTGGCGCCTGAGTGTCGTCAACTGTGGATTCTTCTTCCTCCTCTTTGACGACGAGAAACATATTACAAATTGGACAGGTTCCCTCTTTATCACTGATCACTTCAGGGTGCATCGGGCAAGTATAGGTTTTACCAGCTTGTACCTGATGCTGGGCATGATCGTGCTCTGCGCCATAAACGACAGGTGATGTCATAGTAATAGGGATTATTACCCCAACAAACGCGCCTAGTAGCACACTAGAAAGTGGTAATTTCTTCATAACAACCTCGATATTCATCATGACGATACTGACGATCGTCATGATGAGAAACACTAAAAACAATTATATTGAACGTACGCAATGCACAAGGATAATCAATTAAACTTGTTTGCTATGCTTTGTTCTACTGGGATAGCGTTTTGCATGTTTGTCATTGGATGCTGCATGTTTGCCATTGGATGATGAGTGTCGCCAGCGCTGGACTCAGCTTGCTCCTCTTTGACGACGAGGAACATATTGCAGATGGGACAGCGTCCCTCTTTATCGCTGATCACTTCAGGGTGCATCGGGCAAGTATAGGTTTGACTGGCTTGCGACTGATGCTGGGTATGATCGTGCTCTGCGCCATAAGCAACAGGTGATGTGAGAACTGCTGGGATGATGACACCAACGAATGCGCTTAATAGCACGCTAAAAAATGGTAAATTTTTCATAATAACCTCGATATTCATCATGATAATACTGACGATCGTCATGATGATAAACGCTAAAAAACAATAGTATTGACTGTGCTCAACGCACAAGAATGATCAATTGAATTAAGCGATAGGAGGGCGGAACGCAGGAGGGAAAGCGATTGATACACGGTTAACAACCATCGCAAGCGGTGCAGGATAGACCGGAATATTAAGCATCGCCAATGGCATATCAATTAGGTTAGCGGTAAACGAAATAGTCAAACAGTGGTTACAATCCGGACTACAAACACCTGAACCATTACAACAGCTGGTTTGCGGTAACGATGCAGCAATGGATTCATCCACATTATTGACAGCACTTGGCATATCATGGCAATTCTTCATTGCTCCGTGAATCATCGTTGTTGTGGTGTTGGTGTCAGTGTTAGCGGACATTTTTTGAGCCATTTCTGCATGGGCCATTGGCACCATCAAACTGTCATTAGTCAGCAACCCCTGTCCGACAAGTGCGAACAAAGTGATTATGATGATCCAATAGTTTGACTGCTTTGCTCTCATTTAGCCTTAACCAAGTCGTTTTATGGGGTTAGCTTAACAGACCTTTACTTCAGTAAACATCTTTCAAGTAATAACACATTATATTCATTAATCTGAAAATGATGATAACGCTTTTATGACCATTATCGTGTGATACACATTCCATTTCATTAATTTAGGGTCCACTTAGGTTTAAAACGGCATTATTTACCTTTTAGTTTGAGCCGATACCTGTTGCGCTTGAGCATATCAATCACCCAAATTAATCCACTGAAGGTTAACCATAAAGTGATAAATGCAAACATCATAATAGGGATGTTATTAAAACTGCCTTGATTGGTGTAATCCATAAAGTGCAGCATAAAAAATACATCGGCTAAACGTGTATGTTCATCACTGTGGCCGACGAGTCGACCCGACTGCGCTTCAATATACACGCTGGTGGTAATGTTATCGGCAAAGTTTATCTGCCAAGTGTCATTGTGCTGTTTTGGAAAGTCGTCTAATGGTGGGGTGAGTAAGCGAGTTGAACTGATTTCGGCCTCTCCGGAGTAGGACGCTTTGGCCAGCTGTTGTGCCATTGTGGTATCAATTACGACTGGGTTACCGTTATACGCATCAACTAAGGTGTAGTCATGGTTGAGATTATTGTATAAGCCTTTTTCATGGGTTAATAAGTAGTAAGGCTTACCTAATAAAGTCATGAGGTTCAGTGACACGCTAGGCTTAAACGTGGCCAAAATAGTGCTAGGTTCAAGCAAACGATGAGTTTCTATGACCACGTCAGCGTGAGTATCGTTAAGATGAGTCCGTCCTTGGGCTTTATTGTGATCCATGAGATTAAAATACAGGCCGCTGATTAACCATAGCAGTAACTGGATCCCTACAATGACAGATGCCCATTTATGCAGTTTTCTGACCCAAAGCATTAGGTAACCCCACTGTGTTTACGCTTACTCAACATAGGCTTGCGTTTGTTTGTAGTACGACGTAATACCCTGAAATACGTCAAGGTTAACCCGCTAACGGCAGCTAAAGTTGAGAACAGAGCTATCCAGAATAATAATTGATTATCGATTTCTTCAGCATCGCCATAATCCATCACATGAAAGCGAAACATCCAGTCGAATAAACGCCAAAATGCATGGCGCTTTGCTACTACTAATCCGCTGTCAGCAGAGATATAAATTGATGGTGCGGAAAAGTGGTCGAAATTAATTCGCCACGCAGGTAAGTGGCGAGCACTAAGTTCAAAAGGCGGATTATCGGTCAGTAAACTCACGTCGGTAATAGGCTCATTACCAAGGTAATAATATTGGGCTAATGCAATGGCTGTTGTTTGATTAAGTGGCGATAAACGTTCCCCTGTTTGGGCATTTAGCATTAGCTGCTGAGTTGCTGTTTTGGTTGGAATGGAAAAGCGATATACGTCTTGTTGCATCAGTTTACCGACGCTTATTTGCTCAGCTTTAGGGTAAGTTTGTAACAGTTTTGCCAATGAATACTCTAGTTTATCGGGGTTGATTTTTGTCTGGGGGTTACTGATCAGCGAATCACCATGAATATAGTCAATATGCATAAACACCATATATGTTCCTGTCACTGACCAAATAACGAACTGTAGCCCGAGAAAAAGCATTAGCCATTTATGGAGTGTTCTTGCAGTTTTATGCATTCAAATTAACCTTATTATTTTTGTTGTTGGTTTGGTTAAAAAGCGTTTTATGCGAGTCAATCAGGCTTTAAATGACCATCGAGTTAGCATTAGCGGTTAAGTGACTCACAGTTTGCAGCAATTTATGTTAATCGTGAAGCTAAACAAGTGCTGTCAACGGACGACAATAGCCGTACCTTTATCAAAGAAAATGCATTGACTTAAATTTGCTGTGGTTAATATTTTGCCTTAAGTGTTATCAGCCGCTAGCCAAGGGCGAAGGCTTATAGCCGTAGTCAAATTAGGTGGCATTTAACTCATTTTGTCGCTGAGCATTATCTTTATTGACCGCTTGGTTAACTAAATTTAGTCATCGATATTTATTTCGGTCATGTATGTGCAAAAGTCGAGACCTAGCTCGCACTTTAGACATTTTTTAGATAAATAATTCTCAAAATAGCGACTAAAATCAATTTTATAATTTCGAATAATCCTAAACTAGACTTATAAATATTAGAAATTCCTTTTTTGCTATTACGGAGATTGAACAATGAACTGGCGTGCACTATTTAAACCAAGCGCGAAGTACTCGATTATTGCCCTTATAGTGGTTGGTGTAATAGTGGGTGTCGTAGGTTATTTCACAACACAACAAACTTTGCATGCAACAAGTACCGATGCTTTTTGTATGACATGTCACCGTGACCATTCGTTAAGAGATGAGGTTATGGCGTCAGCTCATGGTGGTGGTAGAGCCGGTGTCACAGTGCAATGTCAAGATTGTCATTTACCACATGGCCCATTTGATTATTTAGTTAAAAAAATTATTGTTTCTAAAGATTTAATTGGTTTAATGACCATTGATGGCTTTATGACGCAAGAATGGTTAGATGAAAACCGTAAAGAACAAGCTGATTTAGCATTAGAATACTTTCGCGGTAATGATTCAGCTAACTGTCGCCATTGCCACACTCGAATTTATGAAGATCAGCCAGATACGATGAAGAAAATGGCCGTAAGAATGCACAGTATGAACTTTAAAAAAGCACCAGAAGACAGAAAGACCTGTGTCGATTGTCACAAAGGTGTCGCGCATCCTTATCCTAAAAAGTAATGTGCCGATATTGTTAACTAAAAAACCTCGTTAAATAACGAGGTTTTTTTATACCAATGGTTCAGCTTCTCGGCGTTTGATTATTTGTTGATGCTGTTAATAAGCGGGCTAGAGTGCTGTGAATGATACTGCTCAAATAGCGCAAATACTCCCCAAAGCAAAATCGCCCGATAATGTGACGCAGGCTTGTTGTTACGGGGATTTTTTAAGAATGTGATGAGTACTAGTAGCAGGTGCATCACCGCGGTAATGCAGGCTAATACATTAATAAAGAGCAAAACGTCTGCGCTGAAAATAAACCAGCCGTAAGCCACCAAACACCACATCGACAAAGTAGCCGCTTTACCAATAAGTACAATATCGTTTATTGATATCGGCATTGACTTAATCGGCCGATAATTCGGTATTGTTCGGCTGGTATTGGTACAGTCGATAACATACTTGACCTGCCTTTTTTTCTTTTAAGGCAACCCAGGTAGCTGGCACATTGAATGAGGTCAATTCTGATTCGGTTTCGAGATAAATTTGTGCATTGGGGTTTAACCATTGATGTTGCATCAATAACTCAATGGTGTTGTTTACTAAATCTTTACGAAACGGCGGATCGATAAACACCATATCAAATCCTGTTGTAGTGCCTTTTGCAAGTATTTGTAAACTATCGCCATTAATAACCTGTGCATTTTGGCATTGCAGGGTGGCAAGATTTTGTTTTAGCTGATTAGCCGCATTTTTTTGCAGTTCAATCATGGTTGCAAAGCTGGCATAACGGGATAAAGCTTCGAGGGATAATGCGCCACTGCCAGCGAAGCAATCAAGTACTCTGGCGCCACGAATATCGTTAGCAAGCCAATTAAATAAGGTCTCGCGCACACGATCGGTTGTTGGGCGTAAACCTTCAAGATCATGTATGGGTAGCTTTCGAGATCGCCATTGACCTGAAATAATCCGCACCTGACCGCTGCTGGTATTTTTTTTAGCCATCTCATCCTCGTGATTTTGCCTGAACAAAGAAAAAAGAAAGTGGTAGACTATGCCACAATCTGAACCGTCGTTATTTTATATCAAACTTGTGATTAAATGTGAGTATTCATCATTTTACTGGTTAGAGATGCAACAAACGGCTTCAACTGAATTTTTAAGCATATAAATACTGGTAGCAAACATGGCAAAGAAAGGTTTTTTTTCCTGGTTTCGTAAAGATAAGCCCGTCCCTGAAGGTGAAGATCAACAACAGCTTGATGTTGATAAACAGCATGACATTGCTACAGAGGCTACTGAACAACCCCAACATGCTGAGCTGCACAAGCAAGCCGATGACACCGCCCGTATAGAAGAAACTGAGCGACTGGAACTTGAGCGCCTCGAGCATCAGCGTCTAGACAATGAACGCGCTGAGCAAGCTCGTATTGCTGCAGAACGTCAGGCCGCAGAAGTGCTAGCAGCCCAAAAGCTGGCAACCGAGCAGGCGGAGCAACAACGGCTTGAGCATGAGCAAGCAGAGCAGGCTCGTGTTGAAGCTGATCGTCTTGAGGCAGCTCGTATTGCAGCAGAACGTCAGGCTGCAGAAGTGCTAGCAGCCCAAAAGCTGGCAGTAGAACAGGCGGAGCAACAACGGCTTGAGCATGAGCAAGCAGAGCAGGCTCGTGTTGAGGCTGATCGTGTTGAGGCTTATCGTCTTGAGGCCGCTCGAATTGCAGCAGAACGTCAGGCCGCAGAAGTGTTGGCAGCCCAAAAGCTGGCAGCCGAACAGGCGGAGCAACAACGCCTTGAGCATGAGCAAGCAGAGCAAGCCCGTATTGAGGCCGAGCATATTGCTGCGCAAATCTTAGCTAGTGAAGCGCTAGCCGCCGAGCAGTTAGTTGAACAACAGGCTCCAATAGAGTCGATTGCGTTAGAGGAACAAGATGAGCCTCAAGCTAAACCGCAGAAAGAAGGTATGTTTGCCCGTTTAAAGCGTGGCTTGATGCGCACCAGTGAAAATATCGGTTCAGGTTTCATTGGCTTTTTCCGCGGTAAAAAAATTGATGATGAGTTATTTGAAGAACTTGAAGAACAATTATTGATTGCCGATGTTGGCGTAGAAACGACGACTAAATTGATCAAAAGCCTCACCGAACATGCATCACGTAAACAACTTAAAAATGCCGAAGCACTTTATGATTTAATGCGTGAAGAAATGCAAAAAATGCTCGATCCGGTAGCCGTTCCTTTGGTTGCCGAAAATGCTAATGGCCCGTTTGTAATTTTAATGATTGGTGTCAACGGCGTGGGCAAAACCACCACCATAGGTAAGCTCGCTAAACAGTATCAAAGCCAAGGTAAATCTGTCATGTTAGCAGCGGGTGACACTTTCCGCGCAGCAGCGGTAGAGCAGTTACAAGTATGGGGGCAGCGCAATAATATTCCGGTAGTGGCACAACATACTGGTGCTGACAGTGCTTCAGTCATATTTGATGCCTTACAAGCTGCTAAAGCACGTAAAGTTGACGTATTGATTGCCGATACCGCTGGGCGTTTACAGAATAAAAGCCACTTAATGGAAGAGTTAAAAAAGGTGTTGCGAGTAATGAAAAAACTCGACCCTGATGCTCCCCATGAAGTGATGCTAACCTTGGATGCGAGTACCGGGCAGAATGCCATTAGCCAAGCGCAACTCTTTAAAGAAGCGGTTGGTGTGACTGGCATTACCATCAGTAAGTTAGATGGTACCGCCAAAGGTGGGGTTATTTTTGCGATTGCCGATAAATTTTCTATTCCGATCCGCCATATTGGTGTGGGTGAGCAAATTGATGATTTGCGTACCTTTAACGCCAATGATTTTATTGAAGCATTATTTAGTCAGGATAAAACGGACCAATAATATATGATCCAATTTGAGCAGGTCAGTAAAGTCTATTCAGGGGGCCAAAAAGCCCTTATGGATGTCAATTTTCATCTTCGACAAGGTGAAATGGCCTTTTTAACTGGCCATTCTGGTGCCGGTAAAAGCACTTTGCTCAAATTGATTACCGTGATTGAACGTGCCACGGCAGGTAAGGTGTCTATTAATGGGCATAATATTGCGAATGTAGGGCCGAAACATGTGCCCTATTTACGACGTAATATCGGCATGATTTTCCAAAATCATCACTTGCTGATGGATAAAACTGTCTTTGACAATATCGCCTTACCGTTAGTGATTGAAGGCTTTACCCATGGTGAAATTCGTAAGCGTGTCGCAGGTGCTCTCGACATGGTCGGTTTATATGGCAAAGAACGACATTTACCGATAATGCTGTCTGGTGGTGAGCAACAACGCGTCGGTATCGCGCGCGCTATTGTTAATAAGCCTCCTTTACTGCTAGCCGATGAACCTACGGGTAACTTGGACCCTAAATTATCGATGGATATTTTACGCTTATTTGAGGCCTTTAATGACTCAGGTACCAGCGTGCTTATTGCCACCCATGATTTAGGTCTCATCGCGCGCATGAAATACCGTACTTTTACGCTGCGTGAAGGACGAATGCTTGGTGGGGAACGTTCAGCTGCTGAGGAGAATATGCGATGAGTAAAAAACCGAGTATTACTCAAAGTAAATTACCCTTGAGTGGCCGAATCGTGATGTTTTTTATTCGTCATGTGCAGCAAGGCATGTCGAGTATGGGCGAACTTTGGCGCAACCCAGTATCATCTATTATGACTATGGCTGTATTGGGCGTGAGTTTAAGCTTACCGGCTGCACTGCAGGTATTGGTTAAAAATGCCGAAAATATCACTCAGTCTTGGAACAGTGCCGCAGAAATTTCATTGTTTATTAACAAAGGGCGCAGTGAACAATCTATTCAAAGTTTATTGTCGCGCATTAAAGCTTTTCGTGAAGTTGAATCAGTCACTTACATTAGTCGCGAGCAAGCACTAGAAGAGTTTCAGCGTTTATCTGGTTTTGGTGAGGCGCTGTCATATTTAGATGAAAACCCATTACCTGCTGTAGTTACGGTAACGCCTTCGCTTAAATACTCTAGTCCAACAGGTGCGCGTGAGTTATTAGTAAAATTAGAACGCGAATCCGAAGTTGATTTTGGTCGTTTAGACATTGAATGGCTAGAACGTTTGCAAGCATTGCTTAAGTTACTTGAAAAAACCGTACTAGCGATTGCTGCTTTATTGGTACTCGCAGTGGTATTAGTGATTGGTAACACCATTCGTTTGGCGATCATGAATCGTCGAACCGAAATTGAAGTCATGAAACTCGTCGGCGCGACAGAAGCCTTTATTCAACGGCCATTTTTATATACTGGAATTTGGTATGGCGTGATAGGCGGGATTTTGGCGTGGCTGATTATTAATGTGTTAGTGTGGTATCTTGATGGTGCTTTAGCCGAGTTATTGGGTTTATACGGTAGTGAGTTAACGATTCAAGCATTAACATTTTCTGAGTTGATTAAGCTGGTATTATTGGCCTCATTTTTAGGCTGGTTGGGTTCGTATTTGTCTGTACGTCAGCACTTACGTAGCATTGAACCGTCATAATAGCAGGCGTATAATTATCAGCAGCTGATAATAAATGAACCTTTGTTCACTTGCTTTGTGGCTATCTTGCGGTAAAAATGTTCACCTAGTTGAACCTTATTTGACATATGATGTCATATAGTTGATAGTTTATCGGCTAAATCGAGTGAGCCTCGTTTCTTTCTCAACTTCAGTGTTGTTAGCTGATAGTGTTGTGAACTAACAGACTCGACTCATCGTATTGAGTTAGCTGAAATATATTTTTGAATGTAGTAGGAGAGCGAATGACTTATCAAACGCAATCAATGGCGCTGGCTGTACCACACAGCACTAGCAGTCTAGAAGCGTACATCCAGTCTGTGACCAGCATTAACATGTTGGATGCGGATACCGAGTACGACATCGCCAAGCGTTTACAAGAAAATGGCGATCTACATGCTGCAAAGCAACTAATTATGTCCCATCTTCGTTTTGTTGTGCATGTTGCCAAAGGTTACTCAGGATACGGTTTGCCGCAGGCGGACCTTATTCAAGAAGGTAATATCGGCTTGATGAAAGCGGTTAAACGCTTCGACCCTGATGTCGGGGTGCGTCTGGTGTCTTTTGCCGTGCATTGGATTAAAGCTGAAATTCATGAATACGTGTTGAAAAACTGGCGTATTGTGAAAGTTGCGACCACAAAAGCACAACGTAAGTTATTCTTTAATATTCGTAAATCTAAAAAACGTTTAGGTTGGTTTAGTGACGCTGAAGTGACTATGGTCGCGGAGAATTTGGGAGTATCGAAAGCTGACGTGACCGAAATGGAGTCGCGGATGGCAGCCCAAGATCCGGCTTTTGACTTAACCAATGACAGTGATGATGATAATCATGATTTTGCCCCAGCATTGTATCTAGAAGATCATTCTTCAGATTTGGCCGATCAGGTTGAACATGCTAATTGGGAAGCTGATTCTCAAGCACGTTTATTATCAGCTATCAAAACCTTAGATGAACGCAGTCAGCACATATTACGTGCGCGTTGGTTAGATGATAATAAAGTCACCTTGCAAGAGCTTGCATCGACTTATCAAGTGTCTGCTGAACGTATTAGACAGCTAGAAAAAAATGCCATGAACAAGCTTAAATCTTGCATGGAGTAATACTCCAGCCTGTTTGTTGCTCAATTAAAACCTGCTACGGCAGGTTTTTTTATGGCTAAAATTTGCAGTGTCGTTTACGCGGCATTATCTGTTGCAGGTAACGTGAGTCTAATAAACTGCTATGGCTGATAGCCACTTTGTTTAGGGTATCGCTATGAATTACTGCGCTGTTTTTGATGCGTTTATCTGCTGTTGAATTGCCGCAATAATGCTTTTTCTTGGCACTTTTAACCCACTTGAAACCACATTTTGTGGCCAGGTAAAAAACTGCCTAGGACGCTTGAAGCGTGCCAGTGTTGATTCTACTAACTGACTCAGTTGCAAGTTGACAACGTCTATATCGATCGCCATTTTATTATGGTCACAATGGTGGCTATGGTTGCTCCCAACGTTATGGCTATTGTCTACTGCGCAATAATCAATAATAGCGCCAGGTAAGTGACCAAACGTCGCATCGGTTACTGCAAATACAATTGCCTGGGCGACATTTGGATGGCTCAATAACACAGCTTCAATTTGTTCTGGATGAATATTTTCACCGCCACAGATAAACATGTTATCCACTCGCCCTAAAATACTGAGCTGCCCTTCAGGATCTAATTGGCCCTTATCATTGGTACAAAACCAGCCTTGATCATCTAATGGTAAGGTTAACCCTTGCTCGGTTAAATAGCCTAAAAATAAACACTCGCCTTTGACGTAAACAACGCCATCTTTCAAGCTAAGCTGTCTCGAAGGTAAAGGATACCCATGATGGCCTAATAAATTCGCTTTCGCTGTGGTAATTTGCGAACTCATTTCTGTCATACCATAGCTAGTGTAAGCATTAATGTTTTGCTGCTTTAGCGTCTCAATAAGAGCGGGTTCTATGACGCCACCACCTAAAAGTAAGGCGCTGATATGGGCAAATGCATCAGGTTGCTGTTGCAGTATCTGAATCGCTTGGGTGGGCACTAATGACACATGAGTAATATGGTTGTCAGTCAGTTGCTCAGCCAGTGGCTGTGCGGAATTTCGTAGCACAATGCAGGCGCCGGCTAAGGTGCAGCGATGAATAATGGCTAAACCACCAATGTGAAATAGTGGCAATGATAATAACCAAGTGTCAGATACCTTAAGAGCAATGAAGCTCGCAGACCCTCTGGCGCTTCTCAGATGGTTGTTTAAACAATGGACCGCTGCTTTTGGTGGGCCACTTGAGCCAGAGGTGAGAATAATGTTTGAAGCTATATGGGGTGATATTTCAGCGCTGTGGCTGGCGCCTTGAGGTAAGGTTTTAGGCAGATCAATATCGAGCCAATGGCGGATTTTTATTAGCGTTTTTCTGGTGGGAGTATCGGTCCAGAGCCATTGCAGATCAAAGCGTTCAATAAGCTGATTGATCTGCATATCGGCAAATCTAGGCGACAGAGGTAAAAATACCCACCCAGCATCAACGCAGGCCCAATACAGACAGATCATCTCAATATTATTGTGGGATAAACATGCGACTATGTCGCCTTGCTTGACGCCTTGAGCTTGTAATTGTTGCCCTACATGATGGACTAAACCACTTAAGCGAGCGTAGTTGATCCGAGAGTTCACATCTTGGTCTAAAGTGGCCTCTTCAATGGCAATGGCGTTCGGGTAATTTAACCCTGCTTGATGCAAAGGTGACATCATGATTAATTCACCTTGTTTGAGTCACGAGCATGGCCTATATGCATCAGCGGCTCTAGTACTTGATCATTGAGTTGCGGTGATAGTTCTGATGTAGCCAACAGCAAGGGCTGCGTAAAGGCGCTTAATGTATCAAGGCCCGGTGACTCATCAGGGGTTAAAGCTTGGCTTACCAAGCGTAAGTCGTTAATGCCCATATTCGCTTCTAAGCTTGAGCTTAATATACAACGTACCCCCTCAAGATGAGCTTGGCTTATCATATTTTGCAATTTCTCCAGCGAACCCAATAACATGGGTTTGATGATTAATGCGCCTAAACCGGGTTGTTGTAAGGCGACATCTAGATCAAACTGAGGCGAGTTGAGTGATTCATCAAGCGCATATTTAATCCCTAATTGGCGATATATTTGTCGATTATCGTTAGGGTTAATGCAAGGCTCTTCAATATATTCAATTTTGTGTTTGGGTAAGCAGGCTAAAAAGTCGATAGCTTGTTCAAGACTAAAGCCTGCATTGGCATCTAAACGTAAAGTGACGTGCGGTGCGATAGCCAGTATTTGATACACAAATTGGATCTCGCTTGCCATGTCGGTTTGAGCCACTTTAACTTTAACGCTGTTTATGTCGCCTTGTGTTAGGAGCTTTTGGGTCATAACCTCGATTGACATACCATCATAAAGTAATGGAACTACAGCTGATTGTGTATGAGGATTATCGATGCGAATAGGCAATTTATGAGTTAGTTTTGCATCCAATAAGCTCAATGAAAATGCTAGCGATGGTAGCGACATCTGCTGGGCCATGTCATTTAATATCGCCAAGGGTTGATCAATTAAATTTCCTAACACATGCTGCAGTTGCCATTGCACCTCAGCAAGGGATTCTTGACTAAACCCGCTGATCACTTGGCTATTAATGTCCAAGCCTGACAGTGGCGCGATTTCAACCCAAGCTGTTTGCTGGTTATTGAGTTGGATCTCGAGCACCAAGCCTTTACGACAATCAATTCGTTGCTTACCTACAGGTAAATAAGGGGTAAGCTCAATTTGATACTGATACAGGCTACAACGGCTGATGGTTAAGTGGTCAAGTAATGACATTATTGCTCCTTTAAACCGGTTAACGGTTCTGGGCATAATAACGCCAGTAAGGTATCGGTAAATAAGTCAGGGTGCAGGCTGTGAATATTATGCCCTGCGGCATGCAATGGCTTTAGCTGTAAGTGTTGAGCAGAATCGGCGAGTGAAGCCTGCCAATCGATAGCAACTTGTGCAAACTTTTTATCATCTACACCATAAATAAAATGACACGGGCAGTTAAGGCGCTCAAGCACCGTTCGACAGTCTTGTTGCAAGCTCAGTGAGGTTGTTATAAAGCAATTAGCCAAGCGTTGGGGATCGTTAATCCGCCGTATAGCGATAAGTTGTTGTTTTTGATGTTTACTCAAGTCGCTAAAAACAGCTTGCTGATACCACAGGCTGAGAAAGTCCGTTATGGGTAAATACTTGAGTTTGTTCGCCCACAGGTTATCGCTTTGTGATCGAGCCGCTTGCTGCTGAGGGTCTTGCAAACCTGGATGAGCAGATTCGAGGGTTAAGCTTAAGAGTGAACCTGCAAAGTCATCGGCAATATGCAGTGCAATTCGACCCCCAAGAGAATAGCCGAGTAAATGAAACTGCCTATAGCCCATGGCATGTATTTTATTGACGATCAGCTTTGCAGCTTGGTGCAACCCCGGCGAGTCTAAAGTGTCGATATTCTCGCCATGACCAGGTAAATCAATACAAATACAATGAAAATATTGGCTTAAACGTGGCATTAAAATAGACCAGTCGTCTTTGCTGCCCAAAAAACCATGCAGCATCAGTAATGCGGGTAATTGTGGTTGGCCAAAACGACGGATCATCACCATTAGTGTTGTTTCACCCATTGGTTGATTTGCGTTATTTGATCGCTCGCTTGTGTTGGGCTGACATTAACTTCAATGACTGACGCACAATTGAACTCAAAGGCTTCATGATAAGCTTGATTAAACGATTCAATGTCATCTGCTTGTCGATATGCCAAACCAAACATGGCGGCACCATAGCCAAACTCTAAACCATGGCTTAAGCGGTAAAAATCATTACGCAGGCTTTCATTAGGCACAGGCAATAAATTAAAGATATTGCCGCCATCGTTATTGATAATAACCAGCACAAATGGTTGAGTCATTTGCTTCAAGAGTGCCAATGAATTGAAATCATGCAAGCAAGACAAGTCGCCCATAACTAGGGTGGTTGGTGCATTTTTATCTGCAGCAATACCACAAGCTGTGGCAATTAAACCATCAATACCCGACGCGCCACGATTGGTATAAATTGCCGGTGTGTTAGTGGCAATTGGCGCATACATATCGTAGAGGCGAATCGGTAAACTATTACCAATAAACAGTACATCTTGGTCTGTTTGCGCTAAAGCGATTGCACGTATCACTTGCGCTTCACCAAAGGTTGTATTGTCTATTTGTTGTTTCAGTAGCGACTCTATCGACTCATTTAGCGGTAATAATGCTAATGCCCAGTTGGCCTGTGATGAGCGTGGCCAAGGTAGCTGGCATACGGCTTGAACACTGGCTTGGAAAAAATCTTTAGCTTGATGGGCCGGATCTAAACGATCGCTGTACTTACCTATTTGCCAATAGCTATGCCAATTTTGCTGGGCAATATATTGAATTAATCGTTTGGAAATAAAGCGCCCACCAAACACTAATATCCGCTCAGCTTGTTCAAGTTGTTTGTTGGCTTTAGCGTTTAATAATAACTGATCAACGTGACCAATTACCCCAGGATGCTGGCGTAATTGTGATTGCGCATCGACCAATACTGGCCAGCCCAACTTTTGCCCTAATGCGACGATTTGCTGAGCATTATCCTCTGGAGCTAAAGTTCCTACTACTATCACGCCTTTACCATGAACAAAGCGCATTAAGGTGTCGGTAGACGGTAACTCAGCACTGGCTGGACGAGCATAACGAGTCAGTGGCTTTGTGGTTTCAAACCATTGGTTTAAGGGCGCAAGATACGTTGATGTTGTTACACTAGCCGTTTTCTTCACATGAGCTAATGTGACCAATTCTGCGGGGTATAGAGGCTCGCGGTACATACAATTTATGTGTACTGGTTGATGCTGGTTGGCCACAGCGTGATCAATAGTACTCAGTAATGCACTCGCCGGATAACCCAGATCAGGCGTCGGTAAATTAACTTGCTTGGCGTATTGCGCAAATATGGCGGGCTGAATAATCGCTTGATTAGCACCGCAATCAATCAATTCAGGCGGTCTGTCACCCGATAAAATAATCAACGGCACATGGGTTAACCATGCTTCTACAATGGCCGGGTAAAGGTTTGCCACCGCAGTACCTGAAGTGGTAATGATGGCGACAGGCGCATTGCTGGCCTTTGCCAGTCCGAGGGCCATAAATCCTAATCCACGCTCATCAAAATGAATGTGGCGTGTCAGTAAGGTTTGACTCGCAGCGGCCAATGTTAACGGAGTAGAGCGAGAACCTGGTGCCATACAGACATGCTTAACTCCTAAGCGTGCCAGTTCCTCCAAGATCAATTGACCCCATAACAAATTCATATCGGCGCTGGTTTGTTGTTGCATATCGGCTCATATTACAAATAAATAATCGAATATTAGTGTAACGCTAAGTTAGCGTTACATCTAAGATTTAGTGCAGGTTTTTATCCAAAAATGACGAAAAAAATGCTTAACGTTTCAATCAAACAGCAGCCATATTCGGTCTTGTTTTATTTTTGTTGTACTACAGTTACTAATATGATTTAAATAAGACATTAAAAACAATAACAACAAGGACACTATAAATATGGAATCAGCGGCATTATTAAAACGAGTCGATGAATTACCCCGTTTACCTAAAGCGGTTAGTGAGCTGTTAGATGCGGTAAACAATGACAATAGCACGGTAAAAAGTATTTCTGCGAAAGTTGCTCAAGATCCTTTAATTAGTGCAAGGGTATTAAGACTCGCTAATTCTGCCCATTTTGGGCGAAGCCGCGAAGTAGGCAGTATAGATGAAGCCGTGATCCGCTTAGGCATGCAAACCTTACGAACCTTAGTTATTGCTTCTGCGGTAATTGGTGCCATTCCCAATGTTGATGGTGTTGACTTAGCTGATTTTTGGGGCGAGACATTTGAAGAGGCGCTATATGCGCAAGAAATGGCTAAGCGCTGTGGTGTTCCTCCAGATGAAGCCTTTACCTGCGCAATTTTACATAATATTGGCGATTTATTAATTGCTGTCGTTGAGCCTAAGATGTCAGCTAACATTCGACTCGCAGTGCAAGCGGGTGGGGATAAGCAGCAACTTGAAACCGAATTACTCGGTTTTGACTCTCCTGCTGTCGGGGCATTATTAGCTAAGACCTGGAAATTTACGCCATCATTGGTACAAGGCATTCAATATCAACGAGATCCGTTAGCGGCAAAACCTGCATCTAAACTTGCTTCGGTGATTTATTTATCGCACCAAGTCTTTCGTCACTGGGATGATGATCGAGATGAAGAATCGTTTACCGCTTGGTTAGCCGAAAAGGCCAACCATGAAGCGGGTATCATCAAGATGGATATGGATGGATTAGCCGACCGATTCGATGAATTACGCGGTAAGGGTTTAGAGATAGGTAAACAATTAGCCTAGTCACGAGACTTAACTATTAAGCTCTGTTTATACAGAGCTTTTTTATGCTTGATTGTTAATCCACTCGCTTAATACCACATGAGTTTTTATTTTGACTATGTCAGCCTGAGCATCGATAAATTCACGGATTTCATGTAATCGCTGCATTGAGTTAGCATGTACATAGACCAGTAAATCCATGTCTCCTGTAATGCCTTGGCAGGTAATCACTTCCGGTATTGTGGTAAAAATATGAATCACTTCAGCGCAACGGGCGCAACGATGCTGAATTTCAAAGTAGGCTGATACCCCTTGCTTTTGCGACTCACTCAGTAAAACCTGATAACCACGGATAACACCCGTTTGCTCCAACTTCTTGATTCGTTCTGTCACAGCGCTGCGCGATAAACTCACTTTTTCGGCAATAAACGAAATGCTCTGCCGAGCATTGAGGCGTAATTCGCTTACAATCGCTTTATCAAATTTATCCAATGATTTATATCTCAGTAATTGAGTACTATCGTTCTATTCTGTCATTATGATGGAAAGTTGTCACTTTTCCGTCATTATGTCGGTTTAGTAAAGCAACTTGAGCCAATTAACCCGCAGAATGTTTTGCTGTTTGGCCTTATAATGTCGCCACCTATTTCAGTAAGAATAAAATAATGAATCAAATGAATGCAACAATAGGCCGCTGGCAAGGTGCAGGCTTAATGGCCACCACTTTGTTAGGTACCGGGGTATTTATTTTACCGCAAATGACTATAGAGGTAGCGGGTTCAGCCTCATTATTAGCATGGTTACTCTTAACGGTAGCAATTATCCCTGTCGCATTAGTATTTGGTTTGTTAGCCAGTCGTTTTCCTCATGCTTCTGGTCCTGCTTACTTTATTGAAAAGGCATTTGGTGCAACCGCAGGGAGAACCATTGGACTGATCTTTTTATTAGTTATCCCCATTGGGGCACCTGCTGCAATTTTGATGACCTTTCAATTTTTAGAAGCACTGATATCAATATCAGGGCTAGGTCAATTAGTCGCAGAGTTATTGATTGTTGCTGTGTTATTGCTGCTCAATATTAAAGGTATTCAAGTGTCGGCAAAGTTACAGTTTATGCTGACACTATTGATTGTTGCGGTTGTGGCAATATTATTTGGAGCCAGTGGCTTAAATGTTGGGCAGCTAGAAAACTTTGCCCACAGTAGCCATCCGCAATTTAGTGGGGTGATGTTAGCCATGGGCATTGGTTTTTGGAGCTTTTTAGGCATCGAAGCCATGACGCATTTGGCCAGTGATTTTCGTCAGCCGGATAAAGATTTGCTGCCTGCCATGATGATGGGCACGGTATTGGTTGGGGTTATTTACTTAGCCTGCACGTTTTTACTTCTCATGGTGCCAACAGAGGGTGCCGGCTTAGCCATGATATCGGCATTTGATTATTTATTATCAAACACTTTTCTCAGTGGATATGGCGCCTATATTATTGGTATTTTAGGCATAGCCAGCGGTTTAGCCACGGTCAATGTCTATGCTGCCAGTGCCGCCCGTTTATTGTGGAGTTTTAGTAAAGAAGGTATTTTGCCGCGCTATTTCGACAAGTTAAACCCACATGGAGTCCCTTTTAGAGCCTTGTTTGCGATTTTGGGCTCAATGGCGGTGGTGATTGTTGTTACCTATTTTAGCTCGCAAGAATTAGAAGACTTAATTGCATGGAGCAATGGCGTTTTTGTGATTATTTACTTACTGGCGATGTTGTCAGCGGCTAAATTACTCAGTAAACGATATTTGCCATTAGTTATTGCAGGTTGTGTGTTTTGTATTGGTTTGGGCATTGCCCTTGGCAGTAATATGATTTACGCCACGGTATTGGTGTTAGTGATTGCGCCGTTTATGTTTTGGCAAAAAGCCCATCTTACGCGTAAGTATTTAATGAGTAATACCCAAGGCTAATTGGCCATGACTTAACGTATTTCCATGGCGATATTGCGCATTTGAATCAGTTCACTGTGTTTTAAATACAGTAAATCAGCTGTGCGGCGAATAATTTGGTCTTCATATTGCGACAATTCACCATCGGCATAGGCTAATTTCCACATCGCAAGCAGTAGTTTCTGCTTATCTTCAACGCTAAACTGACTATTGATCTCAGTGGTAAACTCAAATAATGAGGTGGCATTATGGCGGCTGAGTTTAGCTTCATTGATCAGTTCAGAGGCTTCATCTGCACTAATATGTAGTGTATTAACCAGCATTGCGGGTAGCAAAGCGGCTTCCGACGATGCCAAGTGTTCATCTGCATAGACAACTTCAAGCAACAGCGTTGCTGCAGCAAGATTGAGGTGTTTTACCTTGTCTTCTGGGCTACTTTCTTGAGTATGGGATTGGATAAAGTGCTTTAGTTTTGCGATCATAATTAGGCTGTCCAATATTACTGTTCATTTTGATGCTAGCAAAAATGATAATCCCAAGCGAATAGCTTGGGATTAAATTATGTTAACCCAAGTGTTGCTTGGGTTAACAAGTTAGGCTCTTGAAAGCAGGTTATAAGATTGAACCTAGACCTTTCATTAATAAATCCACTGTGCCTTCACCACCACTTTGCTGAAGATAGTTTTTAGCGATATCAACCATAGGTACAATGTAGTCTTTTGATATACCGAGTTTTTCAAAAGCATCATATACCATAGCGCTCCCTTGTAACGAAGAGCCTAAATTACCTGCTTTTGATAATAATCCCGACATACCATTATCTGATGATAGTGCAGGTACCGCAGCCATTAGCCCATCAGCATTGGGGATACTGTTGCTTAGCTGACTGAAATCATTGTTACCTAAATTGGTTTGGGCCAAATTAAGCAATGATCCTAATCCGCCTTCAGCTTGAGTTTGAGATAATCCAAGTTGCGACATAACGCTGCTCACTAATGCACTTGATTGCTCTGATGCTGCTGGCTGTGCAATGGCTTTAGCTTGTTCTGTTGCTGGTTTTTTAGTTATTTCAGTCACGTTATCTAACCAGCCTGCAGATGTCGGTGCCGAGAATATCAATAAGGTAACCAGTACCGGTAATGCGGATGCTAATTTCATAGTGAGTGTCCTATCATGCCATTCAATGTCTAAACTTCGGGTCATTTTAGCCTGATTTACATAAATGCGACAGGTGATCACGATTTTTGCTCATTAGACTTGTGCAAAATGCTTTTTTTTTGGGTATCCTAAGCGCAATATTTGTCGTTAATAGATTACTGGAACCCACATGTCATTGTTTGCAATTTTGACTGAAGCATTTAACTTTTTTCGAAACCACATCCGTCAGCTTGCCATACTGACATTGCCATTACTATTAATCCAAGTCGCTATCCAACTTTGGCTAGGTAATGAAATGATGCAGGCTGATGCTGAAAACCCACAATTTGGCGCAGTTCATGCTGCGGCAATGATGGTACTGTTGTTAGTATTTTCATTTTTAATTGCGGCTTTAACACTCTATTTAGAGCTACGCTCTCAAGGGCATGATCTTGCGCCGGGACAAATATTGAAGGCTAGCTTGCCATTTGTACCACCATTATTATTAGCTGGTGTATTTTCTGGCTTAGCCATTTTAGCGCCGGTAATGATTTTTGCTGCATTTGGCCCGTTGTGGTTAATTGGTTTATTAGTCAGCTTATATTTGTTTTCTCGGCTTGCATACGTGAACTTTATGGTAGTGGTTGAACGTTTAACGCCCCTTGAAGCGATTAAGAGCAGCTTTAAATTCAGTGGCCCTATCACGATTAAAACCATTGCAGTATTAATGCTATACGTGCCATTGTCTTTATTGGCTGGCATGTTTTCACAAGTCGCGATGCAAGTTGGCTTTCCACTGCAACTTATCGTAGAAGCGACTTTTTCATTCTTAGGTTTGTTTGTTAACATCGCTTTGTTTAGATTGTATATGGTCAATCGTAAAACTGCGGATGCTGACATCACCGAGGGATAATAGCTTGTAGACACTCAAAAAGGAGAGACCATTGTTAAATGATATTGAGTTTATTGATGGTTTCTCTACTGAGCTTAGCGACGATTATCGTTTAGCCAAAAGTTATGTTCGTGATATTCCTACTCAAGCGCTAGTGTATATACGCAGTTTTACCCATAAGCTCACTAGCCAACTCGCCATTCCCCATGGGCTTATTTTCACTAGCCCTAATTTGTACGACCGAATTGAACAATTACATCAAGCACGATTAATCGATCCGCCAGCTGTGCGCGCATTACATCGGCTTCGCAGTGACGGTAACCGTGGTGCCCATCCAGAAAAATACCATTTAACCCAAGCACAACTCGTGACGATTGCAGAAAAGTCGATTGAGCATATTTTGCAATTGATTAAAAAACTGTACCCATTAGTACAGCAATCAGCACCTAGGTATCAATTTGACGCTTTTGACTCATTTGCTGGGCGTGATTTATGTTACCGCGCAGTGATGGATAACGACGCGCAAGCGCAGTATTTAGTTGGCATGTCTCTAAAAGCCAAAGGCTTAATGCTACAAGAGCAGGAACAGGCTTTAGCCCAAGTATTACTGGCTCGTTCTACGTTTAATGATGTTGATTCAATGACAGAAAAAACATCAACGCGAAACTCTGCCGCGGACGCGTTTGCACAAGCGGGTTATTGGTTTGCTTTAGCATCCACTCAGGATCAAGCAGCATTATTTGAACATGGTGTGAGCTTATTACATGGATATTGTGGTCATCCAAATCCAATTGAAGGTGAGCAACTTATTGCTAAGGCTGCCGAAAAAGGCATTGTCGAAGCACAAGCATTACTGGGGTTTTTCTACCTTGTTGGCAGCTCTCAATTTAGTGTTGATCTGCTCCAAGCCGAGCGTTTATTAACCCTTGCCGCCAATGCTGAAAATGCTGAGGCCATGTCAAATCTTGGAGTGTTGTTTTATCAAACCCAACAATTTGAAGATGCATTTTTATGGGTGAATAAAGCCGCGAAAGCCGGATATTCTAATGCCCAATATCATTTAGCTTTGATGCTAGTCGAAGGGCTAGGATGTGATATAGACGTACCTGCAAGCCTGCAATGGATGAACGAAGCCGCTGAGCAAGGGCAGGTTGATGCCATGCTACATTGTGGCAGTGATATTTTGCACGATGACAATGCCAGCCAACAACAACGAACTAAGGCCGAACATTACTTACACCAGGCGATTAAGTACGGCCACAATGTGAGTGCAATGATAGAGTTAAGCGTGGCGTTAGCTGACGGTATTTTAGGCCGTATCGATGTAGTACAAGCCGCATATCTACTCACACTCGCTAGAACGCATGCTAATGAGGAACACCGACAAGTCATCGAGCCATTGTGGCAATCATTAGCCATGCAGATTGACAGTGTCATCGCACTCAACCCCACTGAAGAAGAGTTAATTACCTTGCAACAGGCCAAGAGCTTACTTCTGTAAGGTAAGTTGCTGGCGGGCATGATGCTTGAATATCATGGATATTAATCCGTTAATCCTTTCAACGTTAACACTCTAGCTGCTGATATTACTCACACTACGCAGCTTAATACGCTGGCTAGATAGAGAAAGCCTTCAATGCTGTTATTTGTCTAGAGAGTGCTGAATCATTGTTAACTGAGCAGATTTTTAATGGAATGAGTATTAAATAAGTTTTGTTACTAAAAGCCACTAGACGACAGACTAAAAAATCAAGTAGGGTGAGAGCATAAATTAGGATCTATTAAATCAATCATTCGGATAATAATCCGATTAAGATGAATTTGACCCGTAGAATAATCATGACTCACTCAATGTTTCAGACTCACAAAAAGTGGCTATGGCTACTGCTCGGCGTATGGCTGATTGTAATACAATCATTCGCGCTGCTGCATTCTGCTGAGCACGGTCTGGAACATCAGCATACTCATTGTATTGTGTGCGATTTTGGTCATAACCTAAATGCCGGTCCATCATCTTTGCGCATGCCGCCGATGGGATTGCAACAGCCGGAATATATTGCGCATACACCTTATCAACAACCTAGCTTGTCGGTATTACGTCACTTCAATGTTCGTGCTCCTCCCTGCCTTTTTTAAGCAATATCACAATATAAAAATTTATAATTTTTTGCTTATCTAAAGGAAAGGCACAATGAAACTTGCATTATCTTCTATAGCGCTAGCAGTTGCTGGCGTATGTTCACCGGTTATGGCTGCGCAGCTACAAGGCCAAGTCACCGACCCACAAGGTACACCTATTGTTGGTGCTCAAGTCAGCATTGATGGTGGCCCTCGGACAATGACTAACTCACAAGGTCAGTATCAGTTAACCGTTGCCGATAATAGCCATGTGCATTTGCACGTAAGTGATGATAATTTTAAGCATGTTGATCAGGATTTGCAGATAACTACAGGTGTGATTAAACAGGATGTTTCACTCAAGCAGGCCATAATGGAAAATATCGTGGTCACTGCCTCACCTCTTGCGCGTTCGGCACTCGAAAGTACCACACCAATAAGTGTACTTACCGAAGATCAGCTTAAACTTAATATCGAACCCACGCTCGGCGATACCCTAGAAAAACTCCCCGGTGTACAAGCTTCCCACTTTGGTGCTGGGGCCAGTCGTCCTATTATCCGTGGTATGGGCGGCCCTCGTGTGCAAGTACTTGAAAATGGTCTCTCTGTAGGTGACGCATCTACTGTATCTGCGGATCACGCAGTAACCACTGAGGCTGCATCGGCACAACAGATTGAAATTCTTCGCGGTCCTGGCACTTTGCTTTATGGCAACGGCGCAATTGGTGGCGTGGTCAATGTGGTCGATAAGCGATACCACGAGGCGCCTGTCGATGGCGTTTCAGGACAACTTGGTACTCGCTACGATACTGCCAGTAATGGTCGTACATTCAACGGCGATATTGATGGTGGCAATGGTCAGTTCAATTGGCATTTAGATGGTACTCATCGCGTTACCGATGATGTTGATATCCCTGGTAATGCAATTGTCGATATGCCCGAAACCCATGGCAAACTCGATAACAGTAGCTTAAAACTCGATGACTATGCTGCTGGTGTTGGTTATACCGCAGATACTGGATTTGTCAGCGTATCAGGTGCTCGAACCGAATCTAACTACGGTATTCCTGGACGCGGCGAGGCTGATGCTGCGGATATCACCATCGATTTAAAGAAAACTGCGTGGCAGTTACACAGCGGCTTATTAGACCCATTTGCTGGTTTTAGTAAGTTGCGTTTTGATGCTGGTTATACTGACTATCAACACTCAGAAGAAGAAGATGGCGTTGCAGGCACCACTTTCTTTAATAAACAAAGTGAGGCGCGCTTAAGCCTGAACAATAACCCTTGGGGTGAATGGCAAGGCACCATGGGATTGCATATGGTTCACCGTGACTTTTCTGTTGAGGGCGAGGAAGCGCTCACGCCAAACAGTAAAACAGATACTTTGGCGGCTTTTATTGTCCAGGAGCGTAAAGTCGGAGATTTTCGTTTTGAACTCGGTGGACGCATAGAACATTATCGTTTAGCGCCAGAGGGGATGATTTTAGAGACCATTAATGGTGAGCAAAACTATCAAGCTGAAGATTTAGTCGACAATGATTTGACCTTGTCGGCAGGAATGGTTTGGGATTTCGCACCGTCGTACAATTTAGGTTTGTCCTTGACTCGAGCTCAGCGTTCTCCAACCGCCGAAGAGCTTTACAGCTTCGGACCTCATGATGCTACGCAAAGCTTTGAGATCGGTTCACAGTTTACCATTGTAAACGGTCAAATTATGACTGACAGTGGTAATAACGACAAAGAGATCGCGAATAATATCGACCTAACCTTACGTAAATTAGAGGGGGCATGGACTGGTTCATTAAGCATGGCTTATAACAGAGTGAACAATTTCTACTACGAGAAAAATACCGGTTTAATTGCCTCTGATATTGTTGGCGCTGATCCAGAAGGTGATTTACCTGTATATCAATTTACCCAAGGTGATGCTGAGTTATATTCACTTGAGGCTCAGGCCACTATCCCATTCAATGATAATTGGTCGTTAGATATGTTCAGTGATTACACTCGCGGCAAATTGGTTGATGGTGGTAATTTACCGCTCATGCCGCCTATGCGTATAGGCTCAACGTTAAACTATGATCAACAGCAATGGCACGCGGAAATTGCCGCGATTGGTTATGGTAAACAAACTGATACAGCAGAAAATGAAACTGAAACAGCAGGTTATGCTTTAGCAAATGCAGCGGTTACCTATCGTTTATACACGAATTCGGGTGATATGTTGCTTTATGTCAAAGCAAATAACCTATTGAATCAAGAAGCAAGACCACATACTTCATTACTTAAGGACTACGCTCCGCTAATGGGCCGTAACGTGATGTTTGGTGTCACTTATAACTTTTAGTCTTTACTGCTTGTATACAAAATTAACTTAATCCTAAAGCGAAGTCTCTGACTTCGCTTTATTTTTAAGTTTGCATTTTGATCTCTTCATCACCCGCGCAAAGGCCGCTTGCTCACATTTGGGCTATCACTACATTCGCTTTGTGCTAAAGGACTGCTGCGTTTGGCAATTAGCGATAATCAAGATAACAGTTACATCAACTTAGGCAGCGGTCATGTTGATTAATGATCGCAGCCGCTAATGGATCTTCACTACGCGCAACCTGCGGTTCGTTAATCTGCTTGATGCTCAAACGTACGTCCATTGCGTTGTGATTGATTGGGCTTAGCACGACTGAACATATCAGCGTATGGCGCTGTTTGTTCGCGCTGCACATCCGCACGGCCTTGGTAGATATCGCCTTGTTGGGATTGTGCTTGTTTTCTCTGCAATATTTTTTTACCTAGCAACTGTAAAGTAATAAAGCTTAATAAGCCTAACAACAATAAAAACGGTAATAACACTATGGTGGTCAATGCGATGGCAAACAGCATCAGTAATGTCCAAATAGGGTTCATGTTAGTGAACCTGTTTTTCAAATTGGCAGTGTGGAATGATTGATTAAATCTCATAGTAGCTCCTGGGTACACTTAGCCTGAAAATGGGGTCTAAAAAGGTTACCTATAAATCAGTAACGATGATTTAAAGTACAGTCTGCATTGCTGAGACATAATATGTCACGTTAAATTCGGTTAATGTTTACGCTTTGGCGCTCAACTATTTAAGGTAAATACTTGCTAATAGCCCGCTTGAGCGGGATTGAGTAAAAGTATCAGTAATCATTTTTACTCATGTGTTGATTCGCGATAGCTCGTTCGACACTGTTGAAAATAATATTACGAAACCATTGATGCCCTGGTTCTTGGTTATTTCTTTCATGCCATAGAAACACATAAGCCATTGGCATAAATTCAAACGGTAAGGGAATAGAAACCAGTGAATAGAGCTTTTGAGCATGATGAGCAAAACTTGATGGCAAGGTAAAAATTAAATCAGTATTCGCGCAGACGCTGGCCGCACCATAAAAGTCTGGTACTGTAGTCGATAGATGACGATGTAAGCCTAAATTGGCCAGATGATAATCGAGAGCCCACCAATCGTTGCCTTCACATCTTACCTGAACATGAGACATGCTAAGGTAGTGAGCTTGATCCCATTGACCCGCTTTTACTTGCTGTAAAATAGGATGATCTTTACGCACTAGGCAAACTTGATGGTCGTTAAATAGTGTTTGTGATTCTATACCTTCGGGTACTTTTTCAATATTGACATCAGTTTGTGGATAAATATCTCTGCCAGCCAGGCCAAAATCGATTTGCCCTTGCTGTAGATCTTGCATAGATTTTTCGGTCCAGACATAGGAATCTAATTTTATTGACGGTGCTTGTTGCAATAGTGGCCCGATAAAATAGGGGATTAAGGTTTCATAAGCACTTTCAACCATAGATAATGAGAATTGGCGGTTACTGGTCGCGGGATAAAAAGTGGGAGGCTGGGTAAGTTGATATAAGTTTTGCAGCACTAACGGCAGTTGCTGTCTTAATGCATCTGCATGAGCCGTGGGCTTTAAACCGTGCGCTGTGCGTTGAAATAGTGGGTCATCTAATGTTTCTCGCAAACGATTTAAGCTTTTACTCACCGCCGATTGACTAACATGCAATCGATGAGCTGCTCGAGTCACACTTTGCTCCTCAAGTAATACTTGGAGAATGACTAATAGATTAAGGTCGACCCGAGCCAGATTGTCTAAATTCATGTGATATTCTCAAATGGAAATTCACTTTGGATTTTATATCATTTTCGTTCATACCTCCATTTGGCTTATTATAACGCCCTATTAAGGGTGACCTTTGTGCATTAAAAATTTAAGAGAAAGAAGTTTATGCGTCGTAACCTATTGCCACTGTTAATGTTTATGGTGCTATTAAGCCCATTAGCTATTGATATTTATCTGCCGTCTATGCCTGCAATGGCATTGGAATATGGTGTCTCTAACAGTGAAGTACAGTCCACCTTAGTGTTATTTTTATTTGCGATGGGCGTAGGGCAAATTTTAATTGGTCCACTCGCCGACCGTTTTGGTCGTAAACCTGTCGCGTTATTTGGGATTGTGCTTTATGGCATTAGCAGTTTATTGGGTGCTTACTCGGTTGAATTTGAATGGTTGCAGATTGCTCGAGTTTTTCAAGGGTTAGCCGCATGTTCAACCTCTATTGTGGTCTTTAGCGCGGTACGTGACTGCTATTCCCGCAAAGAAAGCGTGTCGATGTACAGTTATCTCAATGGTGCCATTTGTGTGGTGCCCGCGCTGGCTCCAACATTTGGTGGCTTATTAGCCTTACAGTTTGGCTGGCGTTCTACCTTCATTTTTATGGCTTTGTATGCCATTTTTGTGTTGTTTTTAGTGGGGTTCCGTTTCCCTGAAACGCGTCCATTAAATACCGACAGCACAGGACCTTTATACCGTTGGAGTCGTTATAAGCCGGTTATTGGTGACCCACATTTTATGTTTTATGCCAGTTGCTGCATGATCGCGATGGCATCGATATTATGTTACGTGTCGTACTCACCTGTGTGGATAATTGGTCACTTAGGCATCTCAGAATTAACCTTCAGTGGTCTGTTTGGCCTTAATGCTGCCATCAATATTGTCGCGTGTTTTGCCGCTCCAGTGTTGGTTAAGCGTATTGGGAATAGACCTGGCGTAGTGGTAGCTTTGTCGTTAATGCTGCTTGCTGCGGTTATTGAAGCAGCGGTTTACTTTGCCGGTCCACAAGCAGGCTTAGCCGCCGCAATAGCATTTATGGCTCCGATGATGATTTTGTGTGTTGGCTTTGCTATTTTACTTGGCCCTGCAACCAGTATGGCATTGTCAGCTTTCGGTGAGCGAGCAGGTACTGCGACGGCTATGCTGGGATGTATTCAAATGAGTGGGGCATCAATACTGACGGCGTTGATCCAACTAACCGATATACCTGCGCCTTATGCCATCGCACTAGTGATGGGCGGTTTTAGTTCGGTATTGCTGATTATTATGGCAATGAATCGCTTAAGTCATTTGCATCAAGAACAATTACAACACGATTAATTAAGCTTTAGTAACATCACCTTTAACCCGCAGAATGCTAACCACATTCCGCGGGTATTTTTTTGCCTCAATATGGTGAGACTTAAAAGCGGGCGTTAATTGCTACGCCAAAATTAGTTTCTGAATCACTATTATATTCACTATTCTCGAAATAATGTTCTAGCGAAAACTTAGCCGAGAACACATCTGAAAAATGCCAGAAGTAACGTGTATTTAAACCCGTTTCAGTGATGTTGTTGCTGTGGCTACTTTGATTTGAGTCATCAATATTACTGCTGCTGAAATCAGTATTTACATCTGCCCGGTAGTAAGTCGCACCCACAGACCATGCGTTATTGATATACCAATCTGCAAACACTGCAACAGTATAAATGTCATTTTCAAAGTTTAATTTAGAATTTTCCACTATAGTCGGAGTAGGTCCATCAACTTGGGTGAGAATTTCGTTGTTGGTATATTGTGGGTTTTGATAACCTACAGCCCCAGTTATAAACACTCCAGCGGTTGATTGTAATGGAATAAAATGTTCGTAAGTTAACGTGATAGCATCAATATCTTGGCTAAAATATGATTCAAATTCATATTCTAGATATGCGCCATTGTTAGATTTTGATTCTGAGTTGGTAGCGTAGTTCAAGGATAACTTTGAGTGTTCGCTAAAAAAATATCCTGCAATAATCTCGTATGTTGTGGTGTCAGATACAGCATTATCTGTACTTAACTGGGTGACTCCAGCCCCCAAAAACCATTTTGAGTCAAAAACGTATTCTCCAGAGATATTATATAAATCTTCGATGTCAGTCTTGGCATAACGCGCTGAAATAGTTGAGCCTTGATTAAAGAACGCGGCTAATTCGTAGGGTTTTTCAGCTTGTTCAACCGCTTTAAAATAATAGTGATAATTGGCGTTAACTAGGCCATCCGCTTCACCTGATGAGTCTAAAAAACCGATTTCTGCTTCGTGATGGTAGGCATTATTTTGAGCGGCATAAACGGAACTTGTGGCAAATGCGAGCATTAATGCCACAGACATCTTTGTCATAGTTCTTGTCATAATTCCTGTCATAATAGTGGTTCTTCCTTGAGATGTTATGGTGTAAAGCCAAGCATATTGAACTTAACTTTACATGTTTGCAACAAGATAAGGCAAAAAATGAGCAGAAGTTATTGTATATATTGCCAATATCCACAGTCGGCTTGCGTGTGTCATGCGATCAAACAGGTATCTTCAAATACCGAGGTAGTGGTGATGCAGCACCCATCTGAAGTGGGTCATGCTAAAAATACCGTGAGGTTATTGAAGCTGGTGATGCCGCAGATGAAAATTTACGTGGGTGAGGCTGCCACGGACTTTATTGAGCTGCAACATTATTTAGCTGCGCAAACGAAGCCGATTTATGTGGTTTACCCTAATGAGCACAGTCAAACTGTCGCCGAGGCTGGAGCGAGTGAGGCGGCGATTATTATTTTAGTTGACGGTACTTGGCGTAAAGCATACCGAATGTTGCAGCTCAATCCGTGGTTACTTAATTACCCTTCATTGCATCTAGAATGTGAAGATGAGTCGCAATATGTTATTCGTAAAGCGAAACGCAGCGACAGCCTGTCAACCCTCGAAGCGGCTGCCTACACTCTGGTTGCATTAAATCCTGCAGCAGACATTGCGCCAATATTTGCAGTGTTTAACGCAATGGTGCAACATAAGTTAACGGCTATGCCAGCTCTGGTTCGTGAGCGTTATAACGGCGATAAACTCAAAGGATAGACCATATGAAACATCAGCTGATAGGCTCATTGATTTTGCTCGTTACTGCGAGTTCATTAGCATTCGTTACCGTCGCGGCAGATAAGCCACATAAAAAAATGACTTTGGCTGAAAAGGGCGAGCAAGCACGTCAAGAGTCGGCTGAACTTGAACAAACACAATTGCAAAAAGCGCGTGAGGCTGCCAAAGCCACCGCGGAACGTGAACAAAAAGCATTGGCAAAAGTGCAGTCTAATGACTGGGAAGCACAACAGCTCGAAAAAGCCCGAGTCCAATCTGATGAGCGTTTAACCCGTCAGCAGAAGTATTTACAACAGGCGCAAGAAGCTGCAACTCAAACTCGTAAAATCCCTAAAGAAACCAGTATTGAGCCTGTTCAATCTGAATAGTGTGAGTGCGTTAATTATCTGTATTTGGCTTATTTTGGAGCGTCCCTTTGTCGTCTTGTCCTTTATGTCACCATGACACAGTAGCTTTTCATCAAGATAAAAAAAGAGCTTATGTTCGTTGTCCGCAGTGTTTTATGGTATCAGTTCCAACGGCGTTTTATTGGGATGAAGCCGCTGAGAAAGCTCACTACGATTGCCACCATAACGACTTTGCCGATGCGGGTTATCAACATTTTTTATCCCGCACCTTAACTCCGTTATTGACCCGCGTAGAACCAAATGCAAATGGATTAGATTTTGGTTGCGGCGAAGGCGCAGTATTAAGTCAAATGGCTGCAAAGCACGGTATTAACGTTGCTAATTATGATTTGTTTTATCACCCAGATACTCGAGTACTAAGTCAGCAGTATGATTTTGTCTGTTTAACCGAAGTGATTGAACACATTGCCGATGCACAGACGTTAGTTGAGCAATTAAGCCAATTAGTGCTCCCAGGTGGCATATTAGCCGTGATGACCAAGCGGGTGTCGGACCTTGATGGGTTTATCAACTGGCACTATAAAATCGACCCGACTCATATTAATTTTTACGCCCTAGAAACCTTTGAATGGATAGCGCGGCAACAAGGCTGGCAGCTTGAGGTGATCGACAGCGACGTGGTATTTTTTCACCTGCCCGCTTGTTAGTATTGGCTCAATCATGGTTGATTGAGTTGCATGATGAGTTATAAATATCAGCTCGGGATATCAATCTTTATTGGACAGGCCTCAGTATCACTAATAATGCTGCCCTGACTTGCAATAGGCTCACTATGGGTAAAGTTTGATGTGAAATAGGCCAAATATTGTTATTTGCCCTCACTTATCCCACTTCTTAAGCCCAATGAAAGTTCATAAGCTTAATCGCGACCATTGCGCGTTAATAAATAGATACAATTGACTTGTTAGCAATTGAGTAAAAAATTTAACAAAATTGTCATTTCAAGGTAGTTTTGTTGTACTCATATAATAACCAATGGAATGGACATGCGCCTGACCTCTCTCGCTTTAGTATTTGCAAGCTTATTTGCCTCCAGTGTTTACAGTGCATCAACCGTAGCAAGTGTGCCCAATGCCGCAGAGTTAAGCGCTGAAGTCGAAAGTAAAGTGATTGCATGGCGCCGCGATTTTCACCAACATCCTGAATTATCTAACCGAGAGTTTCGTACCAGTGAGGTGATTGCAAAACACCTTAAGTCCTTGGGACTTGAAGTGCAAACCGGTATTGCCCATACCGGCGTGGTAGCGATACTCAAAGGCGGTAAGCCTGGGCCTTTAATTGCTTTACGTGCCGATATGGATGCCTTACCCGTAACTGAAGTCGTTGATTTGCCTTTTGCATCTAAAGTCACCGATACTTATCGCGGTCAAAAAGTTGGCGTCATGCACGCATGTGGTCATGATACTCATGTTGCCATGTTGATGGGCGTTGCCGACAATTTAGTGAAGGTAAAAGACAGTTTGGCTGGTGACGTAATGTTTATCTTTCAGCCTGCCGAAGAGGGTGCTCCAGAAGGTGAAGAAGGCGGCGCAGAGTTAATGCTCAAGCAAGGTTTATTCGCCAAGCGTAAACCCGATCAAGTCTTTGGAATGCACGTTACGTCGAGTATGCCCTCTGGCGTAATAGGCTTGCGTTCTGGCCCCGCGATGGCAAGTGAAGATTCATTTACGATTAAGGTTACTGGCAAGCAAACCCATGGATCGCGTCCTTGGAGTGGTGTTGATCCTATTGTGGCATCAGCGCAAATTATTAACAGTGTGCAAACCATTATTAGTCGCCAAGTTGATATTACCAAAGCACCTGCAGTGGTGAGTTTTGGGGCCATTAATGGTGGAATTCGATCGAATATTATTCCCGATGAAGTAGAGCTCATCGGAACCATTCGTACCTTTGATCAACAGATGCGTGCCGACATTAAAGTTAAATTGGCCGAAGTGGCTGCTAATGCGGCTAAAACCCTAGGTGCTACGGCGGTAACTATTATCCAATCTGGTTACCCAGTAACCGTTAATAACCCAGAATTAGTCAGTAAAATGCGCCCTGTTATTGCTTCTGTGGTGGGTGACAATATGTTAATAGAGCCCGGGCTAATGACTGGCGCGGAAGACTTTTCGTATTATGCGCTGCAAACGCCGGGGATGTTCTTTTTCTTAGGTGTGACACCAGCGGACCAAGATATCAGTCAAGTTGCCAGCAACCACTCACCCGCATTTTATGTTGATGAAAGTGCCTTGAGAGTAGGTGTGCAAACCATGACGCAAGTTGCCTTAACCGCATTAAGCGTCGCACAATAAAACCCATTTTAGATAAACCTTTGGATGATAGCTCAAAAGGAGCGAGATATGACCCGTAAGATAATGGCGTTGCTGATGACGATAGGCGTACTGAGTGCGCCTGCCGTGTTAGCAACACAAGCTGAAGACATCAATAGCTTTACCTTAGACAATGGCATGAAGATTATGGTGCTGGAGGATAGCTCTATCCCTAATGCCAACATGTATATTTTTTGGAAAGTCGGTTCGCGCAATGAAGTGCCTGGCATTACTGGCATTTCACACTTTTTTGAACACATGATGTTTAACGGTTCTAAAAAGTTTGGCCCGAAAATGTTTGATCGCACAATGGAAGCTGCTGGTGGCGCGAATAATGCCTACACCACAGAAGACATGACAGTGTATACAGATTGGTTTCCTGCCAATGGTTTAGAAACCATTTTTGATTTAGAAGCTGATCGCATTGCCAACCTCGATATTAACTCTGAGATGGTAGAAAGCGAGCGTGGTGTGGTGCAGTCAGAGCGCACTACCGGGCTGGAAAACTCTAACTGGCGCACGATTCAAGAAGCGCTAAAAAGTGTTGCCTTTGCTGCACATCCATATAGCTGGTCAGTGATTGGTTATGAGTCGGATATTGCTGCTTGGACCTTAGAAGATTTACAGCAATACCATAAAACCTACTATGCCCCGAACAATGCGCTAGTGGTCATTACCGGTGATGTGAAGTTAGCCGAAGTGAAAGCATTAGCTAATCAGTATTTTGCGCCTATTCCTGCCCAAGCACCGCCAAAAGCAGTGCGTACTATTGAACCGCAACAGAATGGTGAACGCCGAGTCTTTGTTAAAAAAGAGTCTGTGAGCACACCAAACATTATGTTGGCTTACCATGTACCCGCAACTAGCCATGCTGACTACTATGCATTGGATTTGTTAGCGTCAATGCTCAGTGAAGGTAATAGCTCACGTTTTTATCAAGCTTTAGTCGACAAGCAATTAGCGGTTGCTGCCGAAACTTACATGCCGATGTCGTTCGACCCTAATTTATTTTATATTTTAGGTGTGGCGAATGCTGGCGTGAGCGCCGAGACGTTAGAGCAAGCCTTAATTGAGCAAATTAACCTTATTGCCACCCTAGGTGTGACTCAACAAGAGCTTGAAAAAGTCAAAAATATTAAGCTAATGGATTTTTACCGCACCATGGAAACCATTAACGGTAAAGCCAATACCTTAGGCACATACGAGCTGTATTTTGGGGATTACACCAAACTGTTTAATGCCCCAGAAGCGTATAACAAAGTGACTCCAGCTGACATCCAGCGTGTTGCACAAACCTATTTAATTAAAGCGAATCGAACTGTTGGTGTGCTCGCTGCGACTGAGGAGTCTGACAAATGAAAACTATAGCTCACACCCATATTAACCTATCGTTATCGGCCATCGCGTTAACTTGTAGTTTAGCCATAAGTGGTTGTGCGACTTCGCAGCAATCAACGGCCGATAATGCCTCTGCTAGTCCAAGCGCTGTCTCGGCGAGTTTTGTGATGCCAAGCTACCAATCTATTACCCTAGATAATGGTTTAAAAGTGACCTTAATGGTACAAAAAGAAGTGCCATTAGTGACCATTGATGCCGTGGTTAAGGCCGGGGCGGTGAATGATCTTACCTCTGGTATGGCGTACATTACCTCACAAAGTTTAATGCTAGGTGCTGCGGGCCAATCTAAGGCAGACATCGAGCAACAACTAGACTTTATGGGTGCCAGTATTGATACCAGTGCCGATCTAGAAGGCAGTTATATTCGTGCCAATATGATGAGCAAAGATGTCGATACCGTGCTCGCTATTTTTAGTCATGTATTACGTCAACCAGACTTTGATAGCGCCGAATTTGATAAGCTAAAACAACGTGAAATCGTCGGTTTGTCTCAACAAAAAGAAAGCCCTCGGGCCGTGATCGGACGCTACTTTAATAAGTTAGTTTTTGGTGAACATCCTTATGCTAATCCGGTATCGGGTAATAGTGACACTATCGCTAAACTGTCTGTTGCAGAGTTACGCGCTTTTCATAAAGGCTACTATCAACCAAGTAACATGACCATTAATGTGGTGGGTGATTTTGATGTTGCTGAGATGACCGCCAAGCTTAATAAAGCCTTTGGTGATTGGCAGACCACAGAAACAGTGGTTCAACCTGACTTAAGCCAAAACTTACCGACATTAACTCAGCCGCATGTATTGTTGGTCGACAAGCCTGATGCAATTGAAACCACTTTTTTAATTGGTGGCGTGGGTATTCGTTATGACAATCCAGATTATGTTGGGTTAACTGTCGTTAACACTATTTTAGGTGGTCGTTTTACCTCATGGTTAAATGATGAATTACGCGTCAATGCTGGTTTAACTTATGGTGCTCGTTCTGGTTTTAGCCCTTATGCGCAATCTGGCGTTTTTCAAATCAGTACGTTTACTAAATCATCAACAACAAAAGAAGCCATTGATTTAGCCTTAAAAACCTATGCTCGACTATGGGAAAAGGGCATTGATCAAACCACTTTAGATTCTGCTAAAGCCTATGTGAAAGGCCAGTTTCCACCTAAATATGAGACCAGTGGTCAATTAGCTGGTTTATTGTCTGACATGTACTTGTATGGTTTTAATGATGATTTTATTAATCAATTCCAAGCCAAGGTTGATGGGCTTACTGTTGCAGATACACAACGTTTGATTAAGCAATATTTCCCGCAACAAAACTTACAGTTTGTGTTGATTGGTAACGCTGACAACATTGCTGATGTTGCAGCGCAGTATGGTGAAGTCACTAAAGTCGACATCACAGCTACAGGCTTTGGCCAGTAGTTGCGAGTCAGTTAGTTAATTCGTAATATCCTATGATGGCTCACATAAGTGGGCCATTTTTTATGGATCTAACTGATAATGTGATTAAATTTAGAGGCTAAACGTTAGCAGCTAAGTTCATCGAGTAAGTTCATTGAGTAAGTTCATTAACTCAATTCTTTGAGTCAATGAGATCGCTGCGCCTAAATAGAGGCCGATAGGGTTAGCTATATTGAGTTTGGTCTGTTTGCAATGTGAAAGGATATGTTAATAAGTGGAGGTTTGATGAGCGCAAAATATCGATCAATAATACCGTTGACAGCGATCTTGTTACTAGTGCATTCAACGGCCTCTTATGCAGGCAAAGTGACTTTAGATATATTTTGTAGTCAATTAGCTGGCGAGTGGCAGGGCAATGCAGCTAATCCTAATACAGTTGCTAAAAAGGTAACTACTTCGGTAATGTGTTCGGCTGATCAACGGAATTTATACATTAGTGTTAGCCGTGGTAGCCGCTTTTCAAACAGCGAGACTTGGTGGTTTAGACAACAAGAAGATCATATTTTATTGTTGTATGCCAATGGCGTCACCGACGATATATCACAACAGCTGACCCTGTATGAGCAAGCGGGCAGTTATTCATTTCTAGGTAAAGGTGAAATAAATCAGCGTCCTGCATTAGTGCAGTTACAGTTTGATCCCGTGATTGGTGATGCAAAACCGACAATAAAAGGCTGGCAGTGGCAACAAAACGCCCATTATTTAGATGACGACAGTGATCAGTATCAGGTTATTAGAGCCATTAGCTTACTTAAACCGTCGGCAGAGGTTGCGCCGCCGACAGATTAGAAACTAATTTAAATCATTCAATTAGCGATAAAATAGATAAGCTGCAAATCCAGCCCAACTCAAGAGTAATAAGGCGGCTAACGACCATGTTAGAGGGTTGAATAGACTCTGTGGCTCATTGTAAGACATATCCGCATCATCATTGCTTGGAATCGCATGTTTGTTTTTCTGTTGCTGTTTACGCGCTTTATCACGTTCCCGAGCTTTCGCTTTTTCACGTTTTTTGTATTCCGCTATACCTTTTTCAATCCCCGCGGCAATCAGCTTAGTTTGTTCTTTAACTTGTCCAGGCTTTTGAGTGGCCTTGGCAATTGCTAAAGCATCATTTTGGGTTTCTGGGGATAGCGTTTTCTTCATTATTCAGCGCCTGCAAAATCCAGTTGACGCCATGCTTCGTAGCTAATGATGGCAACTGAATTTGATAAATTTAAACTACGACTATTGGCGGTCATTGGAATACGTAATCGCTGCCCCAGTGGGGTTGCATCAATAATATCCATTGGTAAGCCACGGGTTTCAGGGCCAAATAACAAGACATCATTTTCTTGGAAAGCAATTTGAGTATGAGGACGACTACCTTTAGTGGTACAGGCAATAATCCGTTTTCCTGCCATCGCCTCTAAAAACGCGGCATAGTCTTTATGGCGAGTGACGCTGGTCATATCGGAATAATCAAGTCCAGCGCGACGGAGTTTCTTTTCTTCGAGATCAAAACCCAATGGCTCAATCAAATGTAACTGTGAACCGTTGTTGGCACATAGACGAATGATATTTCCGGTATTTGGAGCAATTTCGGGTTCATAAAGGGCAATATGAAACATAGCAACCTTAGGTACGAAGCATAAAAAGAGGGACGAATTATACCTTAAGCAAGGTTTTTCTGCGAGACGTTATCAATGCCGACTTGGTGAAATGGGCGGTATAGCACGAATGATCATCCTTGATGGAGACTTAGCGCCAACTGTATTTGAGGCAGTCACAGTTAATTAAAGACCAGTTATTTATTGATACTTTAGCAGCCGATTCTACTGCTGTTATCGCCAATATTAGGCTGAATATAGGTTGTGAACATCGTTATTAGATAATATTGGCACCATTCTCTGGATCGCGAGATTGCGCTGCCTGTCGGCGTATATCATCAGTATCGCTGCTGATATCAACGCTAGCATCATCATGGACTTCATCGGATAAATCCGAAATTTTTTGCTCATTTGGTAAATTAGCTTGCTCCGTTATTGGTTGGCCACTTAACTGAGTTTGGTCTTGCTGATGTCTGCTGGAGACCAATTGTATCCCTTGAGGGAAAATGCGTTCGCGAGCATCATCTGGCATGCTGATTTTATTCGCTTCATAAGCGCGTACCAGTAAGCGCATTAAAATTGAAGCCACTTTTGGAACACTATGAGTTTCTGCATTAACCCAAAAATACACTTGCAGGTTAATAGTGGAAGAACCTAGGTTGGTTATCAGTACCTGCGGTTCAGGATCTGCTAGTACGCCGTGGTGAGCCATCATGATCTCCATGGCGATGTCCTGAGCCTTACGAATACTGGTATCGTAGCCAATACCAATCATAAAATTGCCCCGTATTCTTGGGTTTGCGGTCAGGTTTTTAATCACGTTTTTATAAATTGTGGCATTGGGAATTTGGATGTGGTTGCCATCGTAGTCGACTAACGTAGTGGCCCTTGCGGTGACTTTTTTTACAATGCCTAATTGACCTTCCACAGCAATGACGTCGCCTAATTTGAACGGGCGCTGGACACTGAGCAGTAAGCTGGAAATAAAGTTTTCGGCGATGTCTTTAAAGGCAAAACCTAAAATGAGACCTATTACCCCAGTGCTACTAATAATGGCAACGGCAAACTGAGTTAAGCCGGCGAGACGCAAAAAGATATACAGCCCTAATAATATGATCAGCATACTAAAGCTGCGCTGCATCACTAAACGAATAAGTTCACTCTGTGTGACCCAAGTTAAGGGCTGAATAAGCAGGCGAGCAATAGGGCGAGAAAGCCAAAAGAGTAGCAAAAATATTGCCAGTCCTAGGGCTAAGCTGGGCAAATACTGTAAGGTTTTGGCCCAAAACTGCCGTGCATCTTGCTGCAGAGGAGCTAAAGATAACGGCTCCATAGCGCGTAATTGAATATTATCTACAACCTGAGTCACACCAGGTAAGGCGGCGATGGTTTGCAGTATGCGTTCTTTACTGGCTTGCTCGGTGATGGAGCCATGGAGATTGACGACAGAGCCTTGTATTTCAATGTCGATTGCACTGCTTGGATCGTTAATTTGTATGAGTTGTTTCACCGTGTTGGGCGAGGGGGCTGCCTGGGCATAAGTAGGCGCAAAGCTGGTCAAGCAAACAAAAGTAGTGACTAAACTCCATAGGAGAATCCATCGACTTAATGTTGAGCATGAGCGGTGGTTGCAATGAGGAATGCTATTTAAAAAAAATCGACAAATCATAAGATTACCCGCAAGGTACAAGCCCGTCTTTATTCAATATTAGCAAATAATCGTCACCGACACCAAAGCTTGTAAGCGTTATCCGCTAATGTTTTTGCAGTATGCAAAAAGGGCTTTTTTCTACTAAAGGCATACTAATAAGTCAATATATGCGGTGTTGTCGTTGTTTAAAAAATGATGCTCATTAAGGGTAATAATAGCAACACTTGCAATAGTGGTCTGGTAATTGCGTTGTACTTTATGACCATCAATGCAAGTTAGTTAATACACGCTGGGGGGAACCGCTAACCTCAGTCATTCAAAATGGAGAATATCATGGATTTATTACGTATTATAATCGCAATTTTACTGCCGCCACTTGGGGTTTTTCTACAAGTAGGGCTAAGTAAAACCTTATTATTAAACATAATTTTAACCTTGCTAGGCTACATTCCAGGGATAGTTCACGCAGTATGGGTGATTGCTAAACGTTAGTAGCGGTCAAGATAAGTATGCCTAAAGGTTAAGCGGCTCAGGCTGCTTACATTAATCGGAAAATGTTGCCAGTTAAGGGTAATTTTTACCTAAATACATGCTTATCGTTGAATTGCTTTTCTATTAAATGTTTACAACGTTAATTTAGCGGTGTCGTTTTATGAAACTGAGCTGTTATTGATGTTTGCTTGTTCCCTGCGTGTGCAGGGGTTTTAGATAATGCCATTATTCAGGGCGATAAGCATGCACCGGTGAAGTTGTTATCTTTTTTAGCTAGCCTCATTTACCGGTAAACTGATACTCAGTTTAAGGCCTTGGCGCTTGCCCGTCGGGCCAATCAGATTTTCTGCCACTATGCTGCCCTGATGTAGCGTAATGGCAGCTTGGGTGATTGCCAAGCCTAATCCCCAACCGCCACTTTTTCTGTCTCTAGCGGTATCTGGGCGATAGAAAGGTTTAAAAATAGCTTCAAGTTCTTTGGGGTCGATACCAGGACCGTCATCTTCTACTGTAATGAGTATATGTTTACCCGCCTGGACCGCACTGATGGTTATTTGACTGTTGGCATAGCAAATTGCATTACGCAGCAGATTTTCTATGGCGCGCGAGAGTGTCTTTGGGTGAAGAGGCAATTGCAGTGCCTCTGGTATATCAATTTGTAATAGCTTCCCTTGCTGCTCGGCTTCAAATTCAGCGTCATCTAACACTTGGCTTAGTGACTCGGCTAATTCGAGCTCGATTTTATTTTCATGGCTGGCCAAGCTAACCCGAGATAGGGTAAGTAACTCACTGATTAATGCTTCAAGCTGTAAAGCTTCATAGCCAATACGTTCTAGTTCTTCACTTTGCTGACCTTTTTTACGGCCGAGGGCCAAGGCTAATTGCAGTCTAGTGAGCGGCGTGCGCAGTTCGTGAGAAATATCACCCATTAATCGTTGCTGATTGTTAATCATGGTTTGTACTGCGTCAGCCATGCCATTGAACGCTTGGGCTAACTGGCCCATTTCATCACGTCTACTCGCTGTGGCTGCATCAACTCGGCTCGATAAATCACCTCTTGCGAGGGCATTAGCGCTGTGTTTAAGCGAGCGTAATGGTTTACCTAAGTACCACGCCAGCAAACCACATAATAACCCAGATAATAAAATGGCTAAGCCTGCTGTGAGTAATTTATTATCGGCAAAGAATAAAAACCATGGCCGAGGATGACTATCGGGTAAACGGCCAAATAACTGATAGGCTTTATCATTGACCTCAAAAGAATAGGGGCCAAAAATAAATTCATCTCTAAATTGGTGGCTAATGGGCTGATCTGCCTCTTCGGCCATCAACTGAAAACGTCTAAATTCGCGTGATACTCGTTGAGTATTTAGCACTTGTCCTTCGCCGTCGGTTAAATATACCCGCATAGGACCATGGTTGCGGCTTCCATCCTTATTGCGACTACGATGCAGACGTTGGAGGCTTTTGCCTTCGAGTAACTGTGGTTGCTGTTGTATTCGTTCAGCGATGTTTTTTAGCACCTGCTCTAAGCTAGGTGGTAAAGGTGAGCGATCATGGCTTTGCTGTAATAGCGGTAATAACGACACTAGAGCAATAATTAACGAACTGCATAGCCAAAAGCCGAGCAATAATTTAAAAAACAGCCGATTAAATGGATTGTTTTTCAGCATTACGGTATCCAAATATAGCCTTTACCGCGGAGGGTTTTAACTCGTGGGCGGCCGTCTTTGCGTTCAGGTAATTTTTTACGTAAGTTAGATAAATGCATATCTAAGCTACGGTCAAATGGCATTAATTTTTTGCCTAATACATTTTCGCTTAACGAGTCTTTGGTCACCAGTTCGCCAGATTTTTCAACTAAATTGAACAGCAAGGAAAATTCGGTACCAGTAAGGATAATCAGTTGCTCATTGCAATAGGTTTCTTGGCGGGTCGGATCGAGTCGTAAATCACCAAACTGCATCATTTCATGGGCTTGGCTATCTTGTTGGGTGGTTTGTGCACGCCGTAATATGGCACGAATTCGAGCGACTAATTCGCGATCATTAAACGGTTTTGGTAAGTAGTCATCGGCGCCGATTTCAAGACCGACAACCCGATCGATTTCATCACCGCGGGCGGTGAGCATCAATACTGGAGTTTGTTTGCGCTGCCGTAAAGCCCGCAATACTTCAAAGCCATTAAGCTTGGGTAGCATAACGTCAAGAAGGATTAAATCGAAGTCTTGCTGTTGTGCCATCATCAGCCCTTGCTCACCATCGTAAGCTTGGCTTAGTGCAAATCCTTCTAACTCAAGTAATTGGCTGAGTAGATCGGATAAACCAATATCATCGTCGATAAGTAAAATGCGATTCATAACTGTCCTCTGGCACAAAGAAAATCTGTATGTTGACGTTAACATACAGATTTTTCGATCAATTGAGCTTATCTCATGCCAAGATTAAATCATATCAACATTGCACAGTTTTACATTTACCCCGCTTTATTTTGCACTATGTAGCGTTTAATTCTGGCAATGATAAAGGTCAGTATAATTGAGCCGAGGATCAGGCCGACCGAGAAGACCGCATTTTGTAGAGCATTAGGATTAAACACTAACATGCTGCCTAAACCTAACATCATTATGCCTGACATCAGTTTAAGCACTTCACCTTCTTTTTCGGTGAGTTTGCGTTTACCTAATGTCATTGAGAAGACAATCACAATAGCGGCCAGTGGTATAACGTAAACCACATTATAAGCGATGAGGTATAAGTAACGTTGCATGGTATCGAGATCTGATAATGACAACACTGAGGTGTAAATCATTGGAAAGCCAGCGGTGCAGAGCAGCTCGTAGGTATTAGCTAAAATTGCCAGAATAGTTGAACCTAAAATCATTGTTGGTAATGAACTGGCTTTAGATAATTTCCCCATACGCTTAATAAGCGAACCACGGTTTTCGACCGACATGGATAAGCTAACGTCGCCTCGGCCATAAAAGTAATCTTTTATATTGACGATTGCTGCTATCAACGCCAATACCCCCGCACAAGTGATAATGATACCGCCATCACCGCCGCCGAGAACTTGGAATAAGTTAAGCCAGGCGCTCATAAATACGAAGTAGATAAGGCCGGAGAAAAATACAAAAATACCGCCCACTAACAGCATACGTTTGCGGCTGCCAGCATTCACCATAATGCTCAGTAAAAATAGCAGCACGAAAAAGGCGCACGGGTTAAAGGCATCAACACCAGCTAACACTAAGGTTAGAACCGGCAATGACATTTCTTCTGGATGTACAGCGCCAATGAGTGGAATGTCGACAGGTTGAACCGTTGGCGCAGGGGCTATGTCGCTGGCTTGGTCAAATGACATACCACATGAGCCTTCGGCTTGTGGATCGTCGCTATTGTCACTACAGGTTTCAAACAGTGGTGCGCTTGCAACTGGCGCAGCTCCGAGGAAATCATCAAGCTTATCACCAATATCTGCTTTACCACCTTGGCGTTGGTAGCAGTTAACCAAGCGCTCTAGAATGAAACGTCCAGTCACTTCATGGCTGTTATAACCCACTACGGCCTCACCACAAATAGCAAAGTAGGGCACCGATTTGGGTTCAACACCTGTTTTTTGACCCATTTCCATGAGTTTATCAACATTGCCGGGTTCACTAATGACGTAGTCGTGTAATTCGATCCAGTCAAAACGTTCGCCTAGAGCATCAATAAAAGGATGGGCTTCACGACAATGAGGGCAGGTTTTCGACCAAAAGAAATGCAGCTTTACCACTGGCTGCTGGTTTTGCTGAGTATACCAAATTGAGTCGTCTGTTGAGGCCACGGTACTGGCTATTGAGCTTGGAGCTAATATCAATACACAAAGAAGTAACAGTAATTGGCCAATCAATCGGTTCATAATTTATTCCATTAAAGCGCTAATAGTTAGATTTTATGCCCTAATATGATTACTGTAAGGATCAAGTCTGAATTACGTTAACTGGCTCGCATTACTGGGGTTTTTATCATTCAATATGCCAACTTGATCATGAATTACTGGCGCTAAAGTGCTATGAAAAACCTTCTTTACATAGGTTTACTCTGTCTTAACCCTCATTGACATTGCATTCGGTAAACTGAGTATCAAATCTGCTGAGGCAGACAATAAATCCCATACATACCGAGGAACTTAACAATGAAAACATCATCAATCATCAAAACGAGTTTAGTGGCCTTAGTGGCAAGTTCAGCGTTATTAGCCAGCCAGTTATATGCGGCAGAGACTACTGACAACACGGTAAAGACAGAGAATGTCGCCGCTAAAGGTGACCGATATCATGGTCATAAGGGTGGCATGCATAAAATGCTACGCATGTTAGATTTAACGGATTCACAGCGAGCTGATGTCAAAGCCGTGTTAAATAAATATCAAGGTAATCGTCCTGAGCGCCCAACGAAAGAACAGCGAGCTGCGCACCGAGCTGATATGCTAGCGTTAATCACTACCGCTGGTTTTGATGAAGCGAAAGCCACTGAAATGGCCCAAGCAAAGCAACAGCAACACATGCAAAAAATGTTGAACCACTTGAAAATGCAGAATGAAATTTATCAACTATTGACCCCTGAACAGCAACAAATGTTTCAAGATAACTTTCAACAAGGTAAAGGCCACAAGCCACGTCGTTAATCAGTTGCTAGTTCAGCATGGTTAAAGCAACATAATCGCCATTACCTTTGGGTAATGGCTTTTTAGTTAATGCCTATATGGAGTGGCATTGTCTCTGTTGCGACTTTATATAAGGTCTTGGTGCAATTTAAGATTATTTAATAAAACATTACCCAAAACAGCCAGCTAACTTGCTATAGTAAGGTCTGTTAAATTATCTGTAAAAAGAGTCGACAACGTCTTTATGAGTACATCATCTGAATATGACTTTTGGGTCAAATTAGCGAGCCGCGCTTCAGTCGCTACAGCACTGTGCCTTATCGTGATCAAATTATTGGCTTGGTTGTATTCAGGCTCTGCCAGTATGTTGGGGTCATTAACGGATTCATTTGCTGATGCACTCGCGTCGATAGTTAATTTTATTGCCATTCGATATGCCATTGTTCCTGCGGACAAAGATCACCGATATGGTCACGGAAAAGCTGAGCCATTAGCGAGTTTGGCGCAAGCTGCGTTTATTTTAGGCTCGGCGTCGCTGTTATTATTGTATGGCGGCGAAAAGTTAATTCATCCAGTACCAGTTACCAATGCCATGAGTGGTATCGTGGTCACTATTATTGCGATAGTCATGACATTTGCCCTTGTTTTGTTGCAACGACATGCTTTGAAAAAAACTAAGAGCTCGTTAGTTGAAGCTGATTCATTGCATTATAAGTCGGACTTATTATTGAATGCGGCTGTGTTGTTCGCCCTAATATTGGCGCAATATGGCTGGTGGTGGGCCGATGGTTTGTTTGCGGTGTTCATTGCATTTTTTATCGGTAATCAAGCGCTTGGGTTAGGTTATCGTTCAGTTCAAAGCTTGCTTGATCGCGAATTAGACACTGAGACTCGTGATAAAATTAAAGCCTTAGCTAAGCAAGATCCTCGCGTCCAAGGCATTCATGATTTACGTACTCGCCAGGCTGGGAAAACGACCTTTATTCAGTTGCACATGGAATTAGCGGGTAACTTATCATTGCATGATGCTCATGAAATAGCAGATAAAGCAGGCTTGACGATTAAAGCGGCGTTTGATGATGCAGAGGTGATTATTCACCAAGATCCGGTGTAGAGAGATTAGAGAATCGCAATCAATGCCAGCTCAACAATATTTGTGTTTAAGCTGGCACAGGTTAGCGTTCAGACGTGTTAGCTTAAAATCCCTGAGCACGAAATTGTGCTAAAGCTTGCTGCACTATTTCTGTAATACTGGCATCAATATCGACGGTTACCACTAATGGTTCATTAGTGGGTTCTTCTAATGTGGCAAACTGACTATCGACCATGTTCTGTTTCATAAAGTGGCCTTTTCTTGCCATTATCCGCGCTAAAATCAGTTCATAGCTACCCTTTAAATATAAAAATCCGACCTGTTGATTACCTTTACGGATTTGGTCCCGATAGGATTGTTTGAGTGCTGAACAGCCAATGATCACCGTTTTATGTTGGGTTTCAAATTCGAAAGCCAAATCTCGAATACGTGATAACCAAGGTGCCCTATCGGCATCATCTAGGGGTTCTCCTTGAGCCATTTTTTCTATGTTGGCTTGCGGATGCAGATCATCACCGTCTACAAAAGTGGCATTCATCACTTTTGCTAACAGTTCGCCTACGCTGCTTTTACCACATGCGCACACACCCATTACAATAATGCATTTCCCTGTCATTTTCTTACCATTCCTTAATATAAGCTTATATAATTAAAGGCTTATTTTTTCAGCTCAGTTTATGCCTTGAGTTTACTGATCTCATTGAGGTTTGTGAATTCGAATTAGCACTCTCATTAATCTCTTTGGAATATAGTATGGACACAATAGTACCAACCGCAGACCCGACTTACTTGCTGATGATCGCTGCGCTAGCCATTATCGCGTTATTAATACTGATTATTAAAATGAAACTGCACGCTTTTGTGTCATTAACATTGGTGTGTGTGGCAACAGCACTGGCCAGTGGTATTAACAGTGATCAAGTGGTGCCAACAATGATGGCGGGTTTTGGTGGCACTTTAGCTTCTGTTGCCTTGCTTGTTGGTCTTGGCGCTATGATAGGGAAGATTTTGGAGGTAACTGGCGGTGCGAAAGTGCTTGCTGATAGTTTAATTTGCCGTTTTGGTGAAGAAAAAGCCCCATTAGCCTTAGGTATTGCTTCGTTATTATTTGGTTTCCCAATATTTTTTGATGCCGGCCTAATTGTGATGATGCCGATTATTTTTAGTGTAGCTAAACGCTTTGGCGATTCACCTCTTAAGTATGCGTTACCGTCTGCCGGTGCATTTGCCGTGATGCATGCGTTTGTTCCTCCACATCCTGGACCGGTAGCGGCTGCGGATTTACTCGGCGCTAACATTGGTTTATTACTCTTTGTTGGCATGATGGTGGCGATCCCCACTTGGTATATTGGTGCTTATTTATTTGGGTTATATGCGGGTAAAAAATTTGATATTCCCGTGTCAAAAGTGTTCCTCAGTACAGCTCCGATTATCGATGTCGATAAGATCCCGAACTTTGCCACGGTAATGTCGATTTTGCTGTTACCTGTGATACTCATTTTTATGGACACTGGGCTAAACACCTTAGCCGTTGCTGGCGTTATCGATGGTAAGTCACCATTAGTTGAATTACTGCGAATGCTGGGTAAGACGCCAATTGCATTACTGATTACCTTATTAGTATGTTTAGTGGTATTTGCCAAAGACTATGGTATGCAACAGCTTGAGAAATTGTGTGGCGACTCATTAGGGCCTATTTGCGCGGTTATATTAGTGACGGGTGCCGGTGGCATGTTTGGTGGCGTATTACGTGCAAGTGGAATTGGTCAGGCATTAGCGGATGCATTGTCACATACAGGTATGCCACTAATCGTTGCGGCATTTGTCATTGCCACCTGTCTTCGGGTGGCACAAGGGTCGGCAACCGTCGCATTAACCACAACAGCGGCGTTAATTGCGCCTATGGTAGCGGCAACCGCTGGATTAAGTGCTTTGGATTTATGTTTTATTGTTATTGCCATTGCTGGTGGTTCAACGGTGTTATCACACTTTAATGATTCCGGTTTTTGGTTGGTTGGACGTTTAATGGGAATGGATGAAAAAACCACCTTAAAAACGTGGACCGTTATGGAAACCCTACTGGGTACTATTGCCTTTATCATTGTGGGTTCACTAAGCATACTGTTGTAAATATCAGCCAGTGATGGGGTTGATATTTTCGATACTAAAAAGCCGCAGTAGCGGCTTTTTGTTCATGTAATATAGTGTGTTGATCGCCTTTATATTATGTAAAAACAAGTTGATTAGTTATTTGGGATCGAGCTTGCTCTAATGCTGAATCTGCCCGCAAAATAAAACTGTCGATAGTATCATCGGCTTGCCAGTTCGACACGCCAACACTGGCGCTAAAACGAATAGGCTTATTGGTTTCTGGTTCTATTAGCGATGTATCGTCGTTGCTATGGCGAATATTCTCGGCAATATTTAAGACTATCTTTTTGCTATTAGCTTGGATGATGGCAATAAACTCATCACCACTCCAACGAGCGATTAAGTCGATTTCACCTAGATTGTTTTGGCAATGTTGAGCAAAATTAACTAGGGCTTTATCACCCATTTTATGGCCAAATAAATGATTAATTTGCTTTAAATCGTCTACGCCGATCAATAAGCAATAAAGGTGCTCACGTTTAAGATTGGTATCGGTTATTAATCGCTGACTAAAATGCAATAGTCCTCGTCGATTCAGCACCTTGGTAAGGTAATCAATATAGATTTCCTTATTGAGTAAGTCCTCTAGCAAATAAGATTCAGTAATATCGGTCATGGTCATTTGAGTGGCGGGTTGTCCCTCCCAACTGATAATAGTCTCCAGTATTTTTACCCATATGAGACGACCACTTGAATGCAAGCACTGGATATCGACAGTATGAGGTGTAATGGTATTGGCTAGCAATGCATTGTTAGCCTCTATTCGCTGTGCTTGATAACTAGGTTCAATGATACCCATAATAGATTTTAGTGACATAATACTTTGGCGATTAGGGTAACCAAGTAGGGTCGCGAGTGTTTCATTACAATATAGCGGGCTAAAGTTGCGATGCACCAAAACACCTTGCACCGATCCATTAGCTAACTGTTGATAGCGATGCTCACTTTGTACAACAGCTTGTTTGAGTGCGGTGACTTCGGTTAAATCAACAATCGTTATTTGCAGTGCTGTTCGACCTTGCCATTCGACAAGGTGTTCAATGGCTAATACATTAATCGTCATACCAAGACGGTTACGATTAATATAATTTCGCACCTGAGGCTTTTCGATTCCACTCATTAATGCATAGTAAGTGTGTGCCGCGAGATCCTGTAGTTCAGGATCGATTAACTCTAAAATACTTTTCAGCGCTAAGATTTCTTTAGCGGTTTGATAACCGAAGATTTTTGCATAACTATCATCTGCATACAGTGGTATAAAGTCTTGATGAATAACCACACCAAAAGGAGCATCAGAATTCACAATCTGTCCTTAGTTGAATATTACATTTTAGGCCGCAATTTTCATGGTACGTATACTATTGCTTCTGCAGCCAAGTCAATGCCATGTGTAAATGCGGTAACGTCGACTATTTGAGATCATGTTTTATATTAGAATTAGACAAAAATAGTGCTGCCACAGCAATAAGCTTAACAATGTTATAACATCATTATGGCTATATTGTGTAGTTCTGCTTTTAGTCCATTGATAGCTCTTTTAATTTACGAGTCAGAGTATTTCTTCCCCAGCCGAGGCGTTTAGCTGCTTCTTGTTTATGGCCTTGAGTATGTCTTAACGCTGTTTCAAGTAAGATACGCTCAAACTCAGGCTGAACTTCAGTTAATAAATCACTTTCACCCGCAGCAAGCTTTTCATCAATCCAATCTGTTAACGCGGTTTGCCAATCACTTGCTCCAGCTGTTTTCTGTTGGCTGCTAACCGGATCTTTAAGTAATTCTGGTGGTAAATCCTGTGGTAATATTTCTTGTCCAGAAGCCATTACAGTTAACCATCGACACGTATTTTCCAGTTGTCGCACATTGCCTGGCCAAGGTAAATTAGCCAGTTTTACTGCGGTGGCTTTGGTTAATATTTTGGGCTCTACGCCAATTTCTTTTGCTGCTGTGGTTAAAAAATGATTAGCGAGCTGGGCAATGTCTTCACGACGCTGTGATAATGGCGGTAGGTGAACTCGAATCACATTGAGACGATGAAATAAATCTTCACGGAAGGTGCCTTTTTGTACCAATACTTCAAGATTTTGGTGGGTTGCAGCAATAATGCGAACGTCCACTTGCACAGCTTGATGGCCGCCAACACGATAGAATTGTCCATCAGCAAGTACTCGTAATAACCGAGTTTGCACATCGATTGGCATATCACCAATTTCATCTAAAAATAAGGTACCGCCATTGGCTTGCTCAAAACGACCTTGGCGCACATTCGCGGCACCTGTAAATGCTCCTTTTTCGTGACCGAAGAGTTCTGATTCAATCAAATCTTTTGGGATGGCAGCCATATTAAGCGCAATAAAGGGTTTTTCCTTACGCGGGCTGTGTTTGTGCAATGCCCCGGCAACGAGTTCTTTACCTGTACCTGATTGACCATTGATCAATACACTAATTGACGAACGAGATAAGCGACCTATGGCCCGAAAAACTTCCTGCATCGCTGGTGCTTCACCAATAATTTCAGGGGTTTTAATCGAAGTATCTATCACCGGCTGAGGTGTTTGCTCTGTGGCATGAGTCAGTGCGCGTTCTACTAAATTAATCGCCTCGTCGATATCAAACGGTTTGGGCAAGTATTCAAATGCACCTGCTTGATATGCGCTCACCGCACTGTCTAAGTCAGAGTGAGCTGTCATGATGATCACTGGAATATGCGGATAATGCAGCTGTAAGCGATCCAGTAAGGTTAACCCATCAGTCCCTGGCATGCGGATGTCTGACACTATGACTTGTGGTTGAGATGCCTCTAAGGCTTGCCATAAAGATTCTGCAGCAGCAAAGCTGGCTGTTGACAGTGATGCGCCTTTAAGAGCTTTTTCGAGTACCCAACGGATCGAACTATCATCATCGAGGATCCAAACTTGTTCACTAATGTTCATGTTACTACCTCATTCTGCCTACATAGGGCATGCTAGTTATTGTAATGGCAGATTAATAATAAATTCGGTATGACCTGGAACCGAAATACAATCGATGCGACCGCGGTGTAATCGGGCAATGTTGTGTGCAATGGATAAACCTAATCCAGACCCTTCATCCCGACCGGTAACCATAGGATAAAAAAGGGTATCCAATAGTTCAGATGGAATACCTGGGCCGTTATCAATAATCGACAATGCAAGTACCACTTTATAGCGGTGGGTTCCAATCGTGACCTGATGCTGGGTGCGAGTGCGGATAACAATATCTCCGCCACAATGCTCTAAAGCCTGAATGGCATTTTGGACAATATTCAATACAGCCTGTTGCATTTGATCTGAGTCCATTTCAATGTCAGGAATGGACGGGTCGTAATCTCGTTTTAAATGGATATTGTCTGGCAGCGCCATTTCAATTAGTTTAAGCACTTTTTCAATGACTTGATGAATACTTTGTTGTGTATGCTGTGTCGGACGTTGCGGGCCAAGTAAGCGGTCTACTAGATTACGCAACCTATCTGCTTGTTCGATGATTAAGGTGGTAAATTCTTTTAAATCAGGTGAAGTTAGTTCTCGAGACAATAACTGTGCCGCACCACGAAGGCCGCCCAGTGGGTTTTTAATTTCATGAGCTAAGTTACGGACCAAAAACTGTGCAGCTTGCTGTTGCGCGTCCATATTCAGCTGTTGATGAATACGCCGCTGTTGATCCACTTGACGCAGTTCTAAGATGCTGAGGTTATTATCATTTTCAATTGGCATCAAGGTAATATCAACAGTGTGATGCTGACCATCAAGGGTAATCAATACGGCAGTATTAATGGTGAGCCCTTGGCCGGCATTAACGGCATCGCGCAATAACTGTGGCTCAACTCCCATAAGCTGATAAAGTTCAGGAAGCGTTTGTTCTAATAGCTTGTGGTTACCGACCCCCAATAATTGTTCAGCAGCAGCATTGGCATAACATGGCTTGAGCTGATTATTAATAACCAGCACAGCGGTAACTAAGTGATTGAGCAGGTTATTTGTGTCCATTAGCCGTCCTAGTATAGGGTTGCACTATCATATTGCACCGAATTGGTGCAATTCGCAACCCGAAACACACAAGCTCTCACTAAGATAAGTAGTCACACATATTTTTTTAAGTTAATGAATAAACTGATTTTTATCTTATTTACTTGGACTTTCTTGCGGGTCCAAATACAGATGCTTGGTGAAGAAATATCTTTCTAGGAGAGCTTGATGCAAGGACTTTGCCGCTTTGTGTTACAGCATTAACAACCAGTGAGTGTTCACCTCGGTTAATGCCGGTTAATGTAAATATATTTGATGCTTGAGGTGGTGCAGTGACAATACCATCAACCAATAATGTCATCATCACACCGCGAGGCAGTTCCGGAAAGACACTTACTGATACAGTGAACGCGCCGTTATTATCTCGAATCGTTGCCTCTTCTTGAGGAGAAGTGATTGAGATTGAGTAGCTAATTGGGGCTTCTTTTGGCTCAGTGGTGTTGATTTTGGTGGGAGTGTTAATGGTTATATTATTCTGCGTATTTTCTTTTAGATCAACAGCTTCAGCATTCTTTTTCGCTTCATCTGAGTAATGCACTTTACCATTTTCATCGACCCAGCGGTAAACGGTTGCGAGGCTTTGCGCGCTTAATAATAATAAACCAATAAGGATGAGAATACGCATAATGCACTCCATAAAACGATAGTTTCAATTAGAGTAGACGTTTTTATAAAAAAAATCAGCTTAAACTGTGTTGTTTAAGCTGAATGTAAGCGGGCACTATTAAATCAATATTGTTTATTAAGGTGCAATAACCCTATATATATTGGCAGCAGTACTCTGAAATTTGTGCCGTACGGATACTAAAGCTCACATTTGGTGCAAGCTGAAAGTGTGTACCTGTAGCATAGACTGCCCATTCAGTTTGACCAGGCAATAACACTTCAAATTCGCCTGAGATGACCTGCATTATTTCACCTTGAGCAGTAGCAAATTCATATTCACCAGGCAACACAACACCTAAAGTTTGTTTACTGTCATCAGCCAACACCACACTTCTACTAATCACTTTACCGTTAAAATACACATTGGCTTTTTTAGCGACGCTTACCTGTTGCAACATACTCATATATTCTCCTTAAAAATCATCTTGAGTTGAATCTATCTGCGTTTGTCGGAAATATCTAGTTAAATGTTTTCATCTTGTATCATTAGCGTCGCTTCGCTGCTAGGGCGTGACTACGTCACAGCTAGAATCGCTTTGCTGTTAAGCTGTTGACTTTATAGCCTCTAGCCGCGAAGCGTACTAGCAGCGCAGCGTCCTAGGCTCTTTTGCATTTAGCCTGTAGAGATCAGGCAACAAAAAGCCCAGATGCAGGCATCTGGGCTTTTTAGGTCTTAATGAGTGTTGCCACTCATTAATGGTAATTAACTGCGGTTATTACGCTTACGCTCGTTTTCAGTTAAGAATCTCTTACGAACACGGATGTTCTTAGGAGTTACTTCAACTAATTCATCATCATCGATGAATTCAAGAGCTTGCTCAAGTGTCAGTGTAATAGGAGTCGTCAATACTTGTGCTTCATCAGTACCTGATGCGCGCATGTTAGTTAGCTGCTTACCTTTCAAACAGTTTACTGTCAAATCGTTAGAGCGAGCATGAATACCCACTACTTGACCTTCATACACTTCAGCAGCGTGACCAATAAACATACGACCACGGTCTTGTAATGCGAATAACGCGAATGTTAGTGCCTTACCTGTTGCGTTTGAAATCAATACGCCGTTAGCGCGTTGACCAATATCGCCACCTTTGTGTGGACCGTAATGATCAAATGAATGATAAATTAGACCAGTACCAGATGTTGCAGTTAAGAATTCGGTTTGGAAACCAATTAAGCCACGGCTTGGGATAACGAAGTCGATACGTACACGACCTTTACCATCAAGCTGCATGTCTTTCATTTCGCCTTTACGAACACCTAATTTTTCAATTACGGTACCTTGATGATCTTCTTCAACATCAACAGTAACTGTTTCGTATGGTTCACATAACTCACCATCGATTGTTTTTAGAATAACTTCTGGACGCGATACAGCTAATTCATAACCTTCACGACGCATGTTTTCAATTAGAATCGATAAGTGTAATTCACCACGACCTGAAACGCGGAAACGGTCTGGACTTTCTGTTTCTTCAACGCGTAGTGCTACGTTGTGAACTAATTCAGTCTGTAAACGTTCAAGAATGTTACGTGAAGTAACGTACTTACCTTCTTTACCCGCGAACGGAGAAGTGTTTACTTGGAATGTCATCGTTAGTGTTGGTTCATCAACAGTTAACGGTGGCATTGCTTCTACTGCATTCACAGCACAGATAGTGTCAGAGATTTTAAGCTCGCCTAAACCTGTGATGGCAACGATGTCACCAGCATTTGCAATTGGTACTTCAGTACGATCTAGACCCATGTAACCTAATACTTGGCCCATTTTACCGTTACGTGTCTTACCGTCAGCGCCAATAATGGTCACTTGTTGGTTAGTCTTAACGCTACCACGGGTAATACGCCCAATACCGATAACACCCACGTATGAGTTATAATCGATTTGAGAAATTTGCATTTGGAATGGCGCTTCTGCATCAGCATCTGGGAAAGACACTTTCTCAACGATAGTTTGGAATAGCGGCGTCATATCATCGCTCGCTACATCTGGATCTAAGGTTGCAAAACCATTTAATGCCGAAGCATAAACGATTGGGAAATCGAGTTGTTCGTCAGTGGCACCTAAGTTAACGAATAAATCGAATACTTGGTCAATAACCCAATCAGGACGAGCACTTGGACGGTCAATTTTGTTGATAACAACAATTGGCTTAAGGCCTTGAGCGAATGCTTTCTTGGTTACAAAGCGAGTTTGTGGCATAGGACCATCAACTGCATCAACCAAAAGTAATACTGAGTCAACCATAGATAGAACACGTTCAACTTCACCACCGAAATCGGCGTGGCCAGGAGTATCTACGATATTAATACGGTAGTCGTTCCACTGGATGGCTGTGTTCTTTGCCAGAATGGTGATCCCACGTTCTTTTTCAAGATCGTTAGAATCCATAACCCGCTCAGTAGCTTCTCCACGAGATGCAAGGGTTCCTGACTGCGCCAACATTTTGTCAACCAGGGTTGTTTTGCCATGGTCAACGTGGGCAATAATGGCGATGTTACGTAAATTCTCTAGCACGGATAAACCTCTAAACCAGCAAATAAAAAAAAAGGATCTAACAGTAGTTATAGGTTATAGCTACTGTAAAAAAGCGTGCCATTCTACTTCACAGCAGCTTTTGTAGATAGGATTATTTTTGAACACTTGTAAATCTATCGCTTGCTATGGATTAAAAAACAGCATAAAACGTTTATATATTAAGCATAACCATACTGTAATACAAAAATGTGACATTGTTTAAAATAGCCATATTTACAGGGTGTACTATTATGGACTTTTGCACCATGATGAAACATAGTGGTGCTCGAAGATGGTGCAGATTTATTTTTTTGAAGATTTGATAGAAGTCTCATATCAATAAAATCAATTAGTTAGCGAAGTGGCATGAATATCGCTTATTACAGACCATTATGCACAGATTCGTTTTCCAGATGCACCATCTGGCGAATACCAAGATTATATTAAGGGACAACCCTTTACCCTACCGGAGGCTTGAGAATGTCAGTTGAATCAGTTTTAAAACAACTTGTAGAGTTAGAAGTTAAGTTTGTAGACTTACGCTTTACCGACACTAAAGGTAAAGAGCAGCACGTTTCTATTCCTTCTCATCAAGTAAATGAAGAATTTTTTGAAGACGGTAAAATGTTTGATGGCTCTTCAATCGCAGGCTGGAAAGGCATTAATGAATCTGACATGGTACTCATGCCTGATCCTACAACGTTTGTACTTGATCCTTTTACTGAAGAAACAACCGCACTTATTCGTTGTGATATTTTAGAGCCTGGTACTATGACAGGTTATGATCGCGACCCACGTTCAATTGCAAAAAAAGCTGAGCAGTATCTAATTTCTACTGGTATCGCAGATACAGTATTGATTGGTCCAGAGCCTGAATTCTTCCTATTTGACGATGTCCGTTTTGGTACTGACATGTCAGGTTGTTTTGTTAAAATTGATGCTAAAGAAGCTTCATGGAACTCAGCTAAAAGCTATGAAGAAGGTAACACTGGTCACCGTCCAATGGTGAAAGGTGGTTACTTCCCAGTTGCACCAGTTGACTCTTCACAAGACTTACGTTCAGCAATGTGTTTAGTGCTGGAAGAAATGGGTCAAGTGGTTGAAGCGCATCACCATGAAGTGGCAACAGCCGGTCAAAACGAAATCGCTACGCGTTTTAACACATTGACTAAAAAAGCGGACGAAATTCAAATTCTTAAGTATGTCGTTCATAACATGGCTCATGCTTATGGCAAGACGGCGACATTTATGCCAAAACCAATCGTTGGCGACAACGGTAGTGGTATGCACGTGCATCAATCTTTGTCTAAAGATGGCGTAAACTTATTTGCTGGTGATAAGTATGCTGGTTTGAGTGACCTTGCTCTTTATTACATCGGCGGCATCATTAAGCATGCTCGTGCATTGAATGCATTCACTAACCCAAGCACTAACTCTTACAAGCGTTTAGTGCCACATTTTGAAGCGCCAGTCATGCTTGCGTATTCTGCTCGTAACCGCAGTGCTTCAATTCGTATTCCAGTGGTACCAAGCCCTAAAGGTCGTCGTATCGAAGCGCGCTTCCCTGATCCACATGCAAACCCATATTTAGGTTTTGCAGCATTGCTAATGGCTGGTCTTGACGGTATTCAAAACAAGATCCACCCAGGCGAAGCGATGGATAAAGATCTATATGACTTACCTGCTGAAGAAGCGGCTGAAATTCCACAGGTTGCGACTTCATTAGAAAACGCACTAGAAAATTTACAAGCGGATCATGAGTTCTTAACTAAAGGCGGCGTGTTCAGCGAAGACTTTATTCAGTCTTATATTCAGCTTAAAACAGCAGAATCTGAGCGTGTAGCACGTACTACTCATCCACTTGAGTTTGAAATGTACTACAGCTTGTAATGACTCAATTGTTTCGGCAATAAATCAGTCAACAAAACCCGATAATCACTTATCGGGTTTTTTTTATGTGAAAAAATAACAATATTGTCAGGCTTATTTTTTGTAGTGCGCAATTGTTTGATATTTTTGTGAATAACGTAAGTTTTTAGAGGATTTCACTCAAGAGTGTGATATTTATACCGTTAATCACTCACTCAAAAACGATGTGTTCAATGGATAAGAAAGACCTCAAGCTATTAGAAATACTGCAACGTCAGGGCCGAATGGCAGTTTCTGAATTGGCCGACAAGGTTAATATGTCAGATACTCCTTGTTTGCGACGAGTCAAAAAGCTTGAACAAGATAAGGTTATTTTAGGTTATGGTGCGCAAGTTGATCCGCTAAAGGTAGGCTTGAATGTGGTGGTTTATACATCGGTTCGTTTAACTGAGCATACTGATCAATCAACCGCATTATTTGAATCTACTATGGCGCAACTCCCACAAGTGATGGAGTGTGCAGTAGTGACTGGGGCGTATGATTATGTGCTCAAAATAGTTGCTAAAGACTTAGTTTCCTATGAGCACTTCATCAAGAAATCTCTTGGTAACCTCAAGTTTGTCGCGAGCATTGAAACCACTGTGGTACTAAAGCAAATTTTTAGCCGCACTGCCTTACCGGTAGATGAATCGCCGATCGATTGAGCTACCCTGGAATATCAATCAGTTCAACAATCTCCAAAGCAGCTGTCAGAACATCATAGATGACGAATGTAGAGACAGTGCTTTTGGGTATTGAATTGATGTTTTTGCTAATGGCTAGCCTTGCTCCATTGACTCAATAAACTTATTTGATTCAGCAATTGATTTGTTCATGTCGTTAATCAGGCTGGATATGTCGGTTTGTAAATTGGCAAAATCGCCTTTAATGGCCCCAATCGCTTGCGCGTTTAGGTTATGTTTTAAATACAACATATTATCTTTCATTGCCGTTAAAATGGGTGGCATTTTGGCTTCGGCACGACGCATGCTTTTGACCAGCGAGTTATATGAACGCTTGGTCTCATTGAGTTTGTTGGTGCTGTTGCGGCGTAAACTGGCTTTGCTAATTTCTTCGATTTCAGTTTGCCATTCGTCAAATAATGCATCAGCGACATCTTCGACTTTCTCAATGCGATTGCTGACTTCATCAGCTGCAGATTGAGCTGACTCATACTCATCTTTGGCTTTATTGTAGGCATCTTCTAAATCACCGCCATCAAATGCCAATAATGCCTGCATTTCTGCCAACGCAGAACTAAACTCCTTTTGAGCGTCTTGTTGCGACTCTTTAGCGCTTTGTACTCTATCAACCATAATGTCGCGCTTGTGATAGCCGACTTTTTCCATTGCACCGTAGTAGGCGCTTTGACAACCGCTCAACAGTAAACTGCTACTTAATAGTGCCAGTGATATCCATTTTTTCATCAATGTGTCTCTTTTATTGTGTGAGGCGAAAAAGACTTCGCTGAGGTTAATTATTTGATTAACTGCCTGATTTAAATTTTGCAGCGTCGATGATGCTCCACAAATGGAATAGACCACCAATGATTGCAGGGATCACCAGCACAAAAAAGAAATAGCAAACGGCAGTAATGCAGAAAAATAATAAAGCCGCTAAGATACGCCCTTGTAAAAGCTGCCCTAAACCCGGGAAAAACAAACTCGCGACAGCTGCGAGCACATTGCCCGCCGAACCTTGTTGTGACATCAATTTGCTCCATTATTCGATGACTAATATGTTATAACATTGTACGAAGTTAGTGACTTAATACAAATGTTATCTCCACTAACGAGGTATTAAATAAGGATTATTATGCCCAAAAAGTTTAATTACAGCCCTATTGTGGCTTTTTTGAGTGGGATTTGGCAGTTTCTACTCCATCTCAAACAACGGCTGACAGAAGATCAAATTAATATCCGCGCAGGGCATTTAGCTTATGTGACCCTGCTGTCATTGGTGCCTATGATCGCCGTCACCATGTCGATGTTATCGGCTTTTCCGGTGTTTAAAGGCATTAGAGGTAACATTGAAGGGTTTATTTATAATAATTTTATCCCTGCTGCAGGGGATACGGTTCAAGTTTATATTAATGAGTTTGTTGCCAATGCATCTAAAGGCACTTTTGTCGGTATTATTGCGTTAGTGTTCGTTGCTATTATGCTGATTTCCGCTATTGATAAAGCGCTCAATAATATTTGGCGAATTACTGATAAACGCTCATATGTTGTTTCTTTTTCAATGTATTGGATGGTATTGACCCTAGGTCCTGTGCTTATTGGTGCTAGTTTGGTGGCAACCTCATATGTTGTGTCATTAGAGGTGGTAACTGGCAGTGAGTTGTCTGGATTAGTGCCGTGGATTGTTGAACGCCTGCCGTTACTGTTTTCTGCGGCCTCAATATTACTGTTGTACATGGTGGTACCGAATAAAAAAGTGCAGTTTTCACATGCCTTATTAGGGGCCATTGTTGCAGCAGTTTTGTTTGAAGCCGGTAAAAAAGGCTTTGCGTTTTATGTGACTCAATTTCCAAGTTACGAAGCGATATATGGGGCGCTGGCGGTTATTCCTATTTTATTTGTTTGGGTATATTTATCGTGGATTATTGTTTTGCTTGGTGCTGAAATTACCGCGGCTTTACCAGAATATTTAGAGGGCTTATCTGTCATTGCAGAAGATCTTAAAGCCGAAATATTTTCAGAGACTGAAAAGCAAAGCCTACACAATGTGCATGATCCTTTAGTAGTTGATAAGCCGTCTACTGGATCGGTTTCCTCAACTGATAAGTATTAATCTTGATGACTGAATTACCGCTATTTATTCAACAGCAATTTGTTGATGTGGGTAACAGTCATCAATTACATGTTGCTGAATATGGTTGCGAAAAGGGCCCAGCATTATTGTATTTACACGGCGGCCCGGGTGCAGGTTGTTGCCGGAGTGAGCTAAGCTTATTTGTTAGTACAGGGTTTCATATTTATTTTGTTGACCAACGCGGCGCGGGACGCTCGTTACCATCTGGGTGTCTATTGCACAACACAGTAATGGATTTGGTGGCTGATATTGAAACGCTAAGGTGCACCTTTGATGTTGAGCAATGGTATTTAGCCGGAGGTTCTTTTGGCGCGACATTGGCTTGGTTGTACAGTGGTTTGTATCCTAGCCGCGTGATCGCTCAAGTGTTATGGGGAATGTTTATTCCCTCTCAACTTGGCATAAATTGGTTATATGGACCTAATGGTGCAAGCCAGTTTTTTAACACTCAATATGCACGATTCATTGATGTTCTTGAGCCCAAGCTTACAACGGCTTTACCACAGGCCGATACACATAGTCCGGCCATTGCTATTGATCACCTTATGAATGCTTACCAAGTTGTTCTCAATCATCATAATCCACAAGTAGTTGAAAATGCAGTGCAACACTGGCTTATGTGGGAATATGCATTAGCGCAGCCAAGTCAGTTTATGGGCGAGGTAGCCCAACCGTTAAGCTGCGCGAAAATAGGTCATCATTATGTGCAACAGCATTTTTTTGATGTGTATAGCCAATTTAAAACACTTGCAAGCGCTATTGAGGCCACAACAGTATTAATCCAAGGTGAATATGATTGGGTTTGTCCTCAACATATATTAACGGCGTTTATTGAAGAGTGTGGTCATCAATCTATAGATTATCAGCATGTTAGCGCGGGATATCATGCCTTAACGGATCAAGCCGTTTTTCAAGCCGTTACCCAAGCCATTTTACGTTTAGATAACGCGGCATCTAAGTTCAGCTAATAAACAGCTTCATTTAATAATAATTTGTTAATGTTGTTCTATTTAATATGATGTTATCCAAAAAATGTCGCTAAATAGAATATTTTTAGGATGGTTATGATTGCATTAATTCAACGTGTTAAACGCGCATCAGTCTCGGTAGACGACGCAATAGTCGGCAAAATTGACCAAGGCTTATTAGTGCTACTCGGTGTGGAGCGCGAAGATAATATTGATAAAATGGCTAAATTAGCCATGAAAGTCATTAACTATCGGGTGTTTAGTGATGAAAATGGCAAGATGAATCTAAATCTGGCTCAAGTTGGTGGCAAATTATTAGTGGTGTCACAATTTACCTTGGCAGCTGATACTGGTAAAGGTTTAAGACCGAGTTTTTCTTGTGCCGCAACACCCGAGCAAGCTGATAGTCTTTATCTGGCTTTTGTGGAGTATTGCCGTCAACAAGGGGTTATGACCGAGACGGGTCAATTTGGTGCAGATATGCAGGTCGAGTTGGTCAATGATGGCCCTGTAACCTTCAATCTGCAGGTATAGGACAGTTCTATTGTCATCATAGATCAACCATCGGAGGGATGCCGTTATGATTGATATGTCGTTCACTGAAGCACAATCAGACGCTAAGGTGACAGCCTTGCTCAAAACCTTGTGTGAAACTTGGCACAACACTATTCCTGTCAGTAAATTTATGGGGATTACTCCAGTATTATTCAATGGCGATAGCTTAAAGGTGACCGCACCAATTGAGCCCAACATTAACTTACATCACACCATGTTTGCTGGCAGCATTTATACTTTAATGACCCTAACTGGATGGGGAATGGTGTGGTTACAGCAGCAGTTGTCACAAGCTCATGGCGACATTGTCTTGGCTGATGCGAAAGTAAGGTATTTGAAGCCTGTTACTAAACAGCCTTATGCTAAAGTGATTTGGCCTTATACCGATTTAACTCCATTAACCAGAGGTAGACGCGTCAAGATGACTTTAGAGGTCGCCTTGTATTGCGATGAGATCATGTGCGCTACGTTCACTGGCCAGTTTGTGTCTTTGCCACAACAATCATCTAGTGTAGATTGAATTAATATCTTTCTATTTTATCGAATGTTATTGCGAAATTAATGCACTTTTCTTCTTTTTTATAGACTAATATACTGGCTCAATTGGTCAGGCGTGTAGCCATATGACCTAACAAACATATGGGTGAGACTTAACAATGGCAAAAGTATTAATTTTAAAATCAAGCGTTTTAGGCAGTTATTCACAATCTTCAGCATTAGTTGATTATTTAAATCAACAATGGAGCAGCAAAGGTGCGCAAATTACTGTGCGTGATTTAGGCCGTGAACCAGTACCAATGTTAGATGGTGAAATTGCTTCTGGTCTTCGTGGTGGCGATGATTTGTCTGAGCGTCAATTAGCTGCATTAGCCCTATCGAACGAATTAGTGGCTGAAATTAAAGCTCATGACACTATTGTTATTGCTGCACCAATGTACAATTTTAGCATACCAACTACGTTAAAAAGTTGGATCGATTTCATTGCCCGTGCTGGCGTGACTTTTACTTATACCGATACCGGCCCAGTTGGCTTGATTGAAGGTAAGCGTGCCATTATAGTGACCACCCGCGGCGGGGCTCATAAAGGTGGCACCACAGATCACGTAGTGCCTTATTTAATCACAGTTCTTGGTTTTATTGGGATTACTGATGTTGAAACCGTTTATGCTGAATCATTAAACATGGGCCCAGATGCCGCAGAAGCTGGGATAAGCCAAGCTAAAAAAGCGATTGACGCTATTACACTCTAAGTTAACCCGAGTTCAGGTTAAGTTAAGTCAGTTTTCGAGTTAAGAGCACCTAAACCCATTGCGGGTTTAGGTGTTTTTTTATACTAATTGTGTCTATTACCTTTGATAGGCGGTTGATCTATTTTTGGTTAAATTTTTTCGAGATTAAAGCGTGTTAAGCGAGGCGATTGCTGCCTGGCAATCTAAGCAAAATTCGCTCAACAATGAGTAAAATACTTTTAGTCGACCCTTTGGTAACCTTGTTGGCCATTTCTACAGCGTTATTGGCTTTTTTATATAGCGTAACGACACAACGAAACTAGATCACTCACGGTTTGAGCTATGGACCAATAGTTTGTTGCTAAAACAGCCTTCATAGCTCAGCAGACTCTAGATTACTTCCGTTACTGAGCATTTGCCTTTGTGATACTTATACTACTATTAAAAAATTAATTTACTCATTGAATGAACCTAAAGCTCATTTTGAACCGTATTGTCGCGGCTATGGTAAAAAATGTAATAGGCTCACTTATTAATGATGCCTGAGGGCGCTATGGGCAAATATAAAATAGTGACTATAATGATTTTATGCTGATTGATATGAACTTATGCATTTAAAAAGAGTAGCGATTGCAATAGTGCTGATTTTTATCACCTTAGGTCTTGTGCCTATATTGATGGTGGTTAGCCAATGGTCTGCCAATGAGCAGGCATATGGCATTAGTCGCAATGACAGCGAACAGCTGAGCTTTAGTTGGCAAGGCGTTGACAAGCACATTCATCACTTTCCTGTCTCTTCTGCAGGATACACTTATTTATTTATGGGTTTTTTATCGTGCTCTGAAATTTGCCCGATACGGATCCAACAAATGATGCAATTGGAGCAACACATACAGCAGGATGCTTTGTTAACTGAAGCTGAGGTGCAATTTATGTTTGTGACGATTGACCCCAACAATGACACTCTGGCAGTTCGTAAAAGCATAATAGATGATATCTCACCGCGTTTTGTGAGTGCGTCATTGTCTGACGATGCTTTACAGCAACTGGATAGACGTTTATCTGAAAATATTAATCTTGAGCTCGCCAGCATTAATCATGTCGGCAAGTTGTTTTTATTGTCGCCTAATGGGGCGGTCAAGCGGATCTACACGTCGAAGCAGCTTTCAACTCAAAAAATGTTGCTTGAACTTAAGCAAATTATTTCCTCTGAAACTTAGGTATGTCTATGAGTGATAAATACACAATTGAACTGTTAAAAAAACACGATTCACACATATATCAAATTTTAATGTTGCAAGCGCCATTATTGTTTATTAGCGGTTTCTTTGGCGCAAAAATGCTGACTTTCAGTACCTTTTCGGCAGTCGCGATTTTAGTCATAGTACAGCTTAGCTATAGTCTGCTAAAGGGGACTGAGTTATTTGCGATTGTTGGTGCTGTGATCATGATGACCGTCTCGGCGTTGCTGATCCAAAGCCAAATGGGCATGATTGAAATGCATTTTCATATTTTTGCTTCTATGGGGGTGTTTTTAATTTACTTACGCTGGCAGCCTTTACTGGCCTCGCTTCTTACCGTTGCAGTACATCATATTGGCTTAACCTATATTCAGCTGCAAGGTGTGAGCTTGTTTGATACTCCAGTGATGATATTTGCCGGCGATTGCAACTGGACCATCATGTTGGTCCATGCATTATTTGCTGCCGCCGAAACCTTTATTCTTATTCGTATTGCCTTTTTTATGCGCACCGATGCCATTGCCAATCAACGTATTGCCGGTGCCATCGAGCAGATATCGTCTAATAAAGATTTATCGATACGCTTATCTTCTGCTGACACACCAGCGGAGATATCCTTTAATTTAATGCTCGAAGAGTTGTCGCAGCTATTTAATGACTATCGCGATATTGCCGTCAAGATGGGCAGTACTTCAGATAATTTGATGAGCTTGAGCGAGCAAGCTCAGCAGGGGGTTCAACAGCAAAATGCTCAAGCTGGAATTATTGCCGAATCGACTCAACATGTGATCGATAGTTTTCAGCAAATGGCTCACGATAGCCAAGTTTCTGCTGATCAAGCAAGAGAGGGGGCAACCTCAAGTATTGGTGATCGTCAAAGTGCATTAAATATCATGAAAGACATGCAGGCGCTAGAAACCAATATGACTGAAGTGACCGAGTCGATGACTGATTTAACTCAAGATGTCACTTCGATCACCACTTTACTTCAGGCGATCCGCAGTATTTCAGATCAGACTAACTTACTGGCATTAAACGCAGCCATTGAAGCGGCGAGAGCGGGTGAGAGTGGCCGAGGTTTTGCGGTTGTGGCAGATGAAGTTCGTACTCTAGCAAAACGGACTAGTCAATCGACCGATAGCATTGAAAAAGTACTCAGTCGTTTGAATGTCAGCATGTTAAAAACCGTTGAGTCAATGGATCAAGGTAGGCAGCGTACGAGCCAAAATGTACAGCATACAAATAATATTGCCCAAGGGTTAGATCAACGTTCTGGTCAGATTGGCCAAGTGGCGACTTTGAGTAACAATGTGGCTAATGGTACCCAAGAGCAAGCGGGTAGACTGACTCAAATTGGTGCGGAGATTTTAGACAATGCCAAAGCGGTAGTGCTGCTATCGGAACAGGTGCAAAAATTGGCCGGTGGAGCGGTAGAGATGAAACGAATCACCGAAGATTATCAAGCTAAAGCAGCGGCTTATAAAGTGTAATCCACAGTAAAACAGGCGAATGGATAACTTTCGCCTGTTTTATTATTTGCTTGTCGCAGACAGCTAGTTGGGCTTATACAGCTTGCTGCGATCAGCGCCAGCGTTTAAAGATTAATGAAGTATTAATGCCACCAAACGCAAAGTTGTTGCTCATAATATAATTGGTATCTATGTAGCGTATCTCGTCTTTAATATAATCGAGTTGTGCGCACTCAGAATCAATATCCGTGAGATTAAGCGTTGGCGCAAACCAACCCTCATTCATCATTTCGATACTGGTCCAGGCTTCCAATGAGCCACAAGCCCCTAGAGTATGGCCGGTATAACTTTTAAGTGATGAGATTGGCGTATTAGCGCCAAAGACCGCATAAGTTGCAGCCGTTTCGGCTACATCTCCCCGATCTGTCGCCGTACCATGAGCACTGATATAGCCAATTTGTTGTTCGGATAATTTGGCATCCGTTAAGGCTAAACGAATCGCCACCTCCATCGTTTTGGAATTGGGTTGGGTGACATGCTGGCCATCTGAGTTTGTGCCAAAACCAATTAACTCAGCATAAATTTTAACGCCACGCGCTTGAGCATGCTCAAGCTCCTCCAATATTAGTGTACACGCACCTTCACCGATAACTAAACCGTCTCGTTGGCTGTCAAATGGGCGTGGTGTTAGCTCTGGTTGATCATTTTTGGTGCTGGTGGCAAATAAGGTATCAAATACTACCGCTTCAGTCGGGCAAAGTTCTTCAGCACCGCCGGCCAACATAATCGTTTGCATACCGTACTTAATCGCCTCGTAGGCGTAGCCTATGCCTTGGCTGGCTGATGTGCATGCACTACTGGTGGTATGAATTCGGCCCTGTAAGCCAAAAAATACCCCCACATTGACTGCCGTTGTGTGTGCCATCATACGGATATAGCTGGTGGCGGTTAAGCCAGACATTTCGCCGGTTTTTAACATCTCACCAAATCCAATAATGGGATCGGTGCTGCCAGTTGATGAACCATAAGCGACTCCAACTTGGCCAGAATTAAGAATAGGATCATCTAATAACCCCGCATCCTCTAACGCTAATTCACTGGCTCGAGTGGCCATTAGAGACACTCTACCCATGGAGCGAATTTTTTTGCGTGAATAGTGCTTAGGAGTAACAAACTCAGTGACTGGTGCCGCAAGACGAGTATTTAAGCCTGGGTATCTGTCCCATTCATCCATGCGAATGACACAATTATGTTTAGCTAATAGGCTCGCTTTAATTTGCTGCCAGTCTTGGCCTAATGCAGAAATGCCGCCAATTCCAGTCACGACCACACGCTTCATATCATGCCTCCATTAACTGAGATCACTTGACGAGTAATATAGGCGGCATCATCTGACATTAAAAAGTTAGTCAGGCCCGCTATTTCACTGGGTTTACCCATGCGTTTCATCGGCACTATTTGGTTAACCATTTCGGTTGGAATATCGCTGACCATATCGGTTTCAATTAACCCTGGGGCAATGCAATTGACAGTAATTTTGCGCTTTGCCAATTCAAGAGACAGCGCTTTAGTGGCTCCAATAATCCCCGCTTTTGAGGCGCTGTAATTGACTTGACCACGGTTGCCTGCAATGCCAGATACTGATGCGAGAGTGATAATGCGCCCGCCTTTACGTGCTTGTACCATCGGCATCACCGTTGGGTGAATAACATTATAGAAACCATCAAGATTGGTGTGGATCACGCTATCCCACTCCTCTTCGGTCATGGCAGGAAAGGCGGTGTCACGGTTGATGCCAGCATTCAGAATTACCCCGTAATAAGCACCATTTGCGTCAATGTCCGTTTCGATAGCAAGCTTAACTGCCTGGCGGTCAGCAATATCAAATTGCAATACGCTAACTTGAACACCAAGATCTAATAAGGTTTTTTGTACTTGCGCCACTGCGGCATGATTGCTGTGAAAGTGCAGCGCAATATCAAAGCCATTTTCGGCTAATTTTATCGCGATGGCTTTGCCTATTCCTCGGCTTGAACCGGTAACTAATACTCTGTTATTCAAAATGTCTCTCCGTGATTTATTCGAGGAACTCCAATGGGATGTAAAAAGGTTTATTGATCATGCTTAGCAGTGGCTTGGCTTTCATCAATATAAGCTTGGGTATCTTTGGGTTGGAACACATTGATATTGGCTTGTGCTATTAAGGTATCTTGATGATAAATATGGCAATCAAATACCGCTAATCCCGACTCTTCTTGGTACAGTCTAGTCACTTGAGTGCGATATGACTGGCCTAAGGTAAAAGTGTCTATATGCATTTGTAGCTTGCGGGTACCGAGTAAAAAACCGGCGAGGATAGCTTCGTTGTCTAGTCGAGCTTCGATGCCTGCTAATGCCGCCACGCTTTGAGCCATATACTCTATCGCAACATAATTAGGCACCCCATTGATTTTGCTATTAAAAAAAGCACTTCTAGGGCTAATATGGGTTTCTGTGGTTAGGCTATCTGGACGATGCTCTAACAGCTTATCGATTAAGATCATCGGCGCACGGTGCGGAATAAAATTGCTAACATCTTGCGCTAACATAGCAGCATCAGCTGTGAGTGTAGACATGAAACTAGGCATCCTTTCGACAAAAAATCAGGCTGGCATTACTACCGCCAAAGGCAAATGAATTACTCATAATGAAATTGAGTTCACTGAGCCCAGTATTACTGTGGGCATTAATCAAGGAGATTTGCGGGTCGTTATCATCAAATTGGCCATCCCAGACATGAGGAGGTAGGCGCTTACTATGATTAAGGGGACTTAATAACAAATAGCAAAAGGCTGCTTCAATGGCTCCAGCAGCTCCCAAGGTATGGCCAGTTAGTGGTTTAGTTGAGCTACACAGTGGTGATAAATGGTTAAATACCGCATTTATTGCGCGAGACTCCATGGCATCATTTTTAGGTGTGGCAGTGCCATGCAGATTGACATAATTAATCTGCTGCGGCGAAATATTAGCGGCAGATAGCGCCAATTGCATAGCGGCAATTGCGCCATGCCCTTGGGGGTGTGGCGCTGAAATATGATGTGCATCGGCAGACTCGCCTATTCCCGCTAGCATTACATCGCTTTGGCCGCGTTCTAAAGTGAATAAGGCTGCACCTTCACCAATATTGATCCCATCACGATGGCGACTGAATGGATTACAATGACCTTTGGATACCGACTCTAATGCAGCAAAGCCATTAACGGTTAGTTGGCATAAACTGTCTACGCCACCCACAATCACCATATCGCATAAATTGGCATTAAGTAATCGTTGGGCACTGGCAAACACTTTGGCGCTTGATGAACACGCTGTAGAGACTGTATAACAAGGGCCTGATAGCGAAAATAACTGCTTAAGATACTCACTAGTACTGCCCAGTTCCTGCTGTGAATAATGGTAGCTTGGCGGGAAATTGCCATGTTCAAGCTTATATTTTAACGCCGCTTCGCCTTTAGAAATACCTGAGGTACTCGTGCCTAACACGACGCCAATCCGATCGGCTCCAAAACGTTGCTTGGCTTGCTCAACGGCAGGGATAAGCTGCTGAGCAGCGGTGTTTAATAAACGATTATTCCGACAAGCAAACAGGCTTAAATGATCGGCGATAGCAATTAAACGTTTATCATCAACGCAACCGACTAATGTGGGCGCATTGAACAGCAAATTATCGCGCCATTGCATGGCACTGACATCACCATTAATGAGACGTGGCAACACTTCTTCAGGCGAGTTGCCCAGAGGTGTACACAATCCAATGTGAGTTATTGCAATGCGACTATTCATATTTGCTTATATGGCCTATTTATCACTGTCTGTTTATTGGTGGCACACTGATTATTCAATCGGGTTAATTTGCAGGTGAACATCAGCAGCATCGATGTCGACATTCACTTGTGCCAACCAAGGATCAATATTGTTGTACGTTAATGTTATTGACGCGCCATTATCATCGACCAGTTGCTTACATAGTGCCATATCACAGGATATTGTTACCAAGTTTCCACCACTCAATTGTTGATTAACTTGCTCTGTTGGCCAGTAAATTAACTGCATTATTGCCATCAAGTATTCTGCTTTAAACTGTTTACCCAATAACAAACTTTGCTCACTTTGCAGAGTTTGTCCATCGTATACAAGAGTGAATAACGCTTGCCCAAGCGGGGCTAATCCCACTAATGTCATCCGTTGTGAATTAACGTCAAGCTGGGTTAATAACTCATGGCTATCTTGGCCACGGGTAAAGTTAACCATTTGAGTTAAATTAATGTCTTGATGCTGAGCATCAGTTAATACCGACGAGGTTGGATTTAAGCAATATTGTGCTTCACTCGTTAGAGGGACACAAGTTTGTCTGGCTATTTGCTGGCTACAAGCGGTTAAAAAGCTTAACAGAAGCAGGGCCACAACACGGCGTGATAACACATCAATAAAATGCCCAAATAAGTTAAGCAACATTGGGCTCCCGACATAACTCGACAATGGTATTGAGGCGGCGTTCAGACTCTTTTACAAATGGGTTATTCATGTCCCAAGCATAGCCGGCTAAGATTGAGCAAATCATTTGTTTAATGGTGTTGTTAGGTTGTTGATAGAAAATGACATCTTGAAATCGACCATCATACCAAGCTTGGACATAAGTTCTAAAGGTATTAACCCCTTGCATTAATGGCTCTGAGTATTGGCTATCCCAATCAATTTTTTGGCCATTAAGTTGCTTATGTAAACATGCTACAGCCATAGATGCTGATTGCATTGCAATCGTTACCCCTGATGAAAATACCGGATCAAGAAACTCGCCTGCATTACCCAATAAAGCAAACTTGTTGGTTGCTAAAGTGGTGACGTTGGCCGAATAACCTTTTAGGGTGGCACAGGGCTGAACGATATTAGCCTTGGTCAGCAAGCGTTGCAGTACCGGCTCTTCATTGATGATAGCTAACAACTGTTGTTCAAGACTACCAGATAAACGTTGGAGTAAATGCGGTTCAGCGACCACCCCAATTGAACACCGATTATTGCTAAAAGGGATTAACCAGTACCAAATATCCTTATGCTTGGGGTGCACGCTAATGAGGATCTTATTGCGATCAAAACTAGGATCGCTGATGTTGTCTTCAATATGGGTAAAAATAGCACTTCGTGGGGGTAACGTTGACGATTGTTCTAGGTTTAACAATCGTGGTAGTACTCGACCAAAGCCACTGGCATCAAGCACAAATTTAGCATTCACCTGATACTGTGATCCTTGCTCGTTGGTTACGGTTAAGCGAGGATCGTGAGTTAAATCAATTGCATCGACTTGATGTCCAAATCGAATCTCAACCCCTTGGCTTATTGCTGTATCAGCTAAGAGTTTATCAAAATCAGCCCGCTGAACTTGAAAGGTGGTACCCGGGCCTGGAGTAAACTTATCGGTAAAGTCGAAGGTGGTATAGCGACCTTGGTGGCTAAATGCTGCGCCGTTTTTAAACTGAAACCCAGCATTATTAACGGCTTCGAGCATGCCGGCTTGTTCAATAAATTGCATGCAACAGGGGAGTAAGCTTTCGCCAATTGAAAAACGCGGAAAATGTTGTTTTTCAATCACCACAACGCGATGGCCCTGCTGGCGTAACAAGCTTGCGGCTATAGCACCTGAAGGGCCGGCGCCAATGATGGCTACATCAACATCCATGTTGCTGATTTTATGTGTCTGATGGCTTAACATTTACACTGTTTTCCTTGTGATAAATGAAATAAATGGTGCGAGCAAAAAGGAAAAACTGATCCCAAATAATAATGTAAGACCAAAAAAGTGAATCGCATGAGTTTGACTCAGCGCCAGCAAACCAAAAGCCAATAGTGTTGAACAGGCTGACATAAAGATAGCCATCATGACTCCGCGACTGGTGTGTTTGGCTTCGGCGAAAAAGAGACTGTAATCGATACCAATTCCCAGCACTAAAATAAGCGCTAAGGCGTGAAACAAGCTAATGCTTGAACCAACTAAGCCTAAACACGCCAGGGTGAGCAGTACTGATAACGCGGGTACTGAAACAATGGCTAATGCTAGCTTAATGCCGTATTTAATACTGAAGAGTAGGCAAGCCAAAGCAAATACCCACACTAATAACTGCAATGTTAGTTGACGATATTGGCCCATTAAAGCCGATATATCACCGACTTTATCAATTAACTGCACCTGCCCCAAAGACCAATCATGGCGAGTCAGTCGTTGCTCAATAGAGGCTAATGAGTGAATGCCACCTAGCAATACAATTGCGCCATATTGCTGGGTTTGCTCTGTGGTCGCTACAGCACCAAGCCATAAGGCACGTAAGTCATCATTGGCTAGGGCTAACACCTCTTTTGGGGTTAGATATTTTGATTTTGCCTGTTCAAGTTGTCTCAACAGGCTGGTATTTATGTTGTCATCTAGGCCCATGTTGCTAATGATTTCGTGCAAATGTTGCTGATAAAGTTGTTGTTGTAACTCATAATTGTGGCGTTGACTGGCAATGCTGGGCATAAAGCGGCTTAGGCTAATGGCTTGGTCTAATTCGCCATCGCCAATGGCTTGATTAAGCACAGGTGTCAGTTGTTCTAAGGTTTGCAATAAACCTTGTTCATTGTTACTGCTGACTAAAATAAATTGGTTGTCTGTGCCGCCGCTAAGTAGTTGTCTAAGCTTATTTTCTTCTGTGGTGATGGCTGCAGGACTTTGCTGTAATTGGCGAATATCATCATTAGCGTCTGCTTTGGATAAGCCAAAAAATAATATAGCGGTTAAACACAGCAGCAGTGCCGCAATGGTGATTTTTTGCCACCATTGCGGCGCAGTAAAAATGCGTTTTAATAACGTTAGATAACCTTGTGCTAGGGTTAATCCAGGTGTTGGTTTAAGCGCATGGTTGCCCAATAATGGGAACACCAGTAGTAGGGTTAGGTACGCACCTATTAAGCCAGCGGCGCAAAATACTGCCACCTGTTGCATCCCAGGAAACGGGGTAAAACCAATAGCGATAAAGGCACTGGCACTGGTAGCAAGAGCGAGAGTGAGCGCCGGAAAAATACGCCTTAAGGTGTCACTGGCGTTGTCATTGGGGTGAGCCTGTTTTTCACAGTAAAAGTGAAAGCTGTAATCAATCGCTACGCCAATTAAGCTGGTGCCAAATACCAATGTCAGTAAATGCAGCTCGCCAAAAAGGCTTAAGGTGGCGACTAGCGCAAACACCACACCGCTCGTTAAGGTAAGTAGTGCCGCAAATAATGGCATCACTGATCGAAATGCCAACCAGACCAATAAGATAATCCCCAACATGGAAATTAAGCCAATGCGGCTGATCTCTTGTTTGGCTGACTCGGTGGCAGCAATGGCATGAAATAACGCCCCAGCCTTAAGAAAGCTCACTTGGGAATATTGCTGGTTAATGTGACTCAACGCAGATTCCAATGCTTGAATTTGCTGTTGCTGAGCGTTGGGGCTAAAGGCGCTGTCACGGCCTTTGGCCATCACAATCGCCGCCACACCGTCGGCAGAATCTGTGAGTAAAATACCCTGTTGGCTGCGCAGCGCATTATTGGGCGATAACGCCAGTAAGTTGGCTGGAAACATCAGTAATGGATCATTGCTGAGCAGTTGGCTGTTGGCAAAACCAAATGTGCTATAAAGTTGGCTTTGGGCTGCGGTAAGCAGTTGGCGCCAATTATCGGTTTCAATGGCCTGCGCTTGCTCTGGTGTCAGTAAGCCAAAGCGATGTTCGAAGTAGACTTTAGCTAAGTGTTGTAGATTATCATCTGCGCCGCTGCGAACGGCAGTAAAGGGCGATTGATTGGATTGATTGAGCGATGTCATCAGCTGCTTGGCTGCGCCGATAGCTTGGGTTTCGTTTGGAGCAATTACCGCAATATACACTTGATTAGCTAGTTGCTGTTCTACCTTGTTTAAGGCTTTCTCGGTAAGCTTATCTTGTTGTAGGTGCGGCAACATGGCCAAAATATCAGTCTGAATATGTGCACCTTGCTGCCATTGCACAAAGCCTGTGACTATCATTGCTAGCAGCAATACTCCCCATAAGGCAAAACGCCCAATGGGAGATAACACTGCATTAAGCGATAATCGAAGCATTATTGATTGGACTCACTGCCAAGGCTAAAAAGCTCGAGTTCAGTTGTGCTGAGCGGCCCTTGCTGGGCATCAAGAAATTGAATTTGAGTATAATCGCTGATATCGGCCTGGCTGCTGGTGATGATTAATGAGCGTAATAGAGTATCGCCACTGAGCGTGATATTGCCCATGGATGCACGTAGTTGTGGGTCTTTAGCTTGCAAGCCAAGTTGCCATGGCGTGCCTGCGTTGTAATTAGCGGGCATAAATAAGGTGAAATCCGCACTTAAAGCAGCAATATTACCCGCCATAATTGCTTGCAGTAACCGCGGTACTTGCTGTGCGATTGGACTACCACTGGCCATAGCATTCAGTTGTTGCACCTTGCCTTGGCTGTTTTGCTGAATTAACTGCTGATCTTTTAGCACCATCAAGGTGCTAAATGGTCGCAGCTGCTGCCATACTAACCCTTGCGTCGGACTAAAAATAAATTGTCCCTGGCTGAGCAAGGGCTTTTTTAGCACCTGTAAGTGACGCTGCTGAATAAACTGCCCTCTGGTATCAAGTTGTAAATTCAGTTGTTGCGCTAGCGCACTGAGCGCTTCTGTGGTGGCGGGTTGGGTATACAACGCCTGAACATCTGCCAGTTGCGCTTGAGTCAGTGGTTCATTACTGCTTGCTAGTGAATGTTCATTGGCGAAAATGTTGCCAAGAGGCAAACAGAGGCAGATCACTATCCAAACCTGAGTAAACATGCCTTTGCGAGTATTCATTAAGCTTGGCTCACATCAAGTAATCGACGAATTTTTTCCTGAAATACTTCAGGGGTGACAAAGCATAATTCTTCGGTCGTAATATCTACCGCAGCTTGAATGGTATAGCCTTTCGTTATCCGCGCATTGGTTTGGGCATCAACAATTTGGTAGTTAATGCGTAAACGATTTTCCCATTCAACAATGGCGGCGATCACTTTGATTTTTTGATCAAAAGTGCTGCTTTTAACATACTTTACTTGTACATCGACAATCGGCCACGCATAACCCGATTGTTGCATAGTACGGTAGTTATAACCGAGTTTATCCAGCAATAAGCAGCGCACAACTTCGAAGTAACGTAAATAATTACCATGCCAAGTGATGCCCATCGAATCAACATCGTGAAACGGGATCACCATGTCCATTTCGGTCAGTAATAAACCTTTCATTTAGCACACCTCCCACAGACCCAATTGAATCTTTTCCACTGTTTGGCGCAATACCGTCTCTAAAGGACGGTCTTCGGTTAGCAGTTCAAAATCTTCGCTGACTTGGGCTAAGGTCGTTGCAAGAGAGGGGGTTAATGAACTCGCATCGAGTTCTTGCTGCATAATACGCAGTTGAATACCTTGGCTCATGGCTAACAATGCCGCGGCAGCGACTTGTTCTGTGAGCTGTAAAATACGCATACAATCACGTGCAGCTATGGTGCCCATGCTCACTTTGTCTTGGTTGTGACATTCTGTTGAACGTGAAAACACGCTGGCTGGCATAGTGTTTTTTAATGCTTCAGCAGTCCATGCTGATACGCCAATTTGCACGGCTTTAAAACCGTGATTAATTGCACGGCGCTCACCTTCTGCAGCAGATAAATTAGCTGGTAAGCCATTGTTAAATTTAGGGTCCATCACTAAGGCCATTTGGCGATCGATTAAGTCGGCGATATTGGCTACGGCATTTTTCATCGCATCCATGGCAAAGGCAATATGGCCACCATAAAAATGGCCACCATGGAGAATATGTTCACCTTCGGCATCAACAATCGGATTATCGTTAGCGCTGTTAAGTTCGGTTTCAATAAACTGACGCATAAAGGGTAGAGCATCTTGCAATACGCCGATGATGTGCGGTGCACAGCGGATAGAATAACGGTCTTGTAGGCGGTCTGAATTTCGGGGATGCACATGATGATTTAAGTCCTCACGGATCCAACTGGCAATCTGGTTTTGACCTGGGTGAGGCTTGGCGGCAAATAAAATTTCATCAAAATGGTTTGCGTTACCTTTGAGCGTTAACGATGCCATGGCGGTTATCCGGCTTGATAGGCGGGTTAAATATTGCGATCTGTCATAGGCTAAACAAGCAAGTGCCGTCATAACCGCAGTACCATTCATTAATGCGAGACCTTCTTTAGGGCGCAAGGTTAATGGCATCATGCCAAATTGTAGATAAACATCTTTAGTCGCTTGGCGTTTACCTTGGTAAATCACTTCACGTTCGCCAACTAATACCGCAGCAAGATAAGATAATGGGGTTAAATCGCCACTGGCGCCGACCGAGCCCTCTTGGGGGATCACTGGAGTAATGTCATTGTTTAAGAGCCACTCGATGCGTTGTAGCAGTAAATAACTTATGCCTGATTTGCCCACCGCCAGTGAGTTTAAGCGGCAAGCCATAATCGCGCGGGCTTGCATCGGGCTAAATACATCGCCTAAGCCACAGCCATGGAAGCGGGTTAAGTGCAGCGGTAATTCGTGGACTAAATCTAAGCTAACATTAACTGTACACGAGTCGCCGTAACCCGTTGTCACGCCATAAACCACGCCTTCTTCATGGAGTACGCTGTCAATAAAGCGTGCACCTTTTTGAATATATTCAACATAGTCAGCAGTATCTGTCAGTTTGACCGCAGCGCCTTTGGCTATAGCCACCACTTGCTCAAGACTAAGATAGCGTTGGCCTAAATGCACTGTGCTGTCGGCGGTTGATGACATTGAAGATGAATGGCTCATTAATTATCTATCCTGACTGGGTAAATGGGTTGCGCTTGAGGGAGAGTGCTGAGTATCACGCCATACCAGCTCGTCTTTGCGCCAAAAATCGAAAAAGTTAAACCATTGCATCGGAGCGAGTTGGGCAAAATGCGCTAAGCGTTGGCTGTATTGGCTCATGGCGTCGGTTAAGCGTTCAATTCGACCTGTACGTGGACCTTTTAAGCTGTCGCTTAGATGTTCAACATGTACTTGATAACGGCCATGCTGACGAATACAAAATAAGGTGTAAATCGGGCAGTCGAGTAAGCTTGCTAAAATAAATGGCCCTTGTGGAAACGCTGCATCTTGGCCTAAAAACGGTAAATAGGTTACACGGCCCTGGCTGCTCGACGAGGTGCGGTCAGCGGCAATTACCACAATTTCACCTTGGTTGATTTTTTGCTGCAGTAACATGGCAGTACTCGGATCGAGCTCGTTAACATGGATTAAATTTAGGCTACTTTGTGGATTAAGCTGCTGTAGAACCCTATTAAAATTTTCCGCATTTTGGGTTAGCACCATCACATTCACTTTGACATTTTGCTGGTGGACAGAGATAGCGCGGCACAGTTCCATATTACCTAAATGCGACACAATTAATACGGCGCCCCTGCCAGTAGCCGCTTGATCTGCGAGTATTTTACGGTCGTCAAAGTCGACTTGGTCTAGATTTATCCGGTTACACCAAGCGTCAATTCTATCGAGGGCGGCATTACCAAAGGCAAAAAAATGTTTGAGGCTATCGCGCCAATTGACCTCGCGACTGAGATGAGGGTGATTGGGTTGTTGCTGTTGAACTCGGCGTAAAAAGTCTAATGATGCGAGTCGAGCTGTTGAGCCAGTGAGAAAAAAATAACAAATTACTGGATACATAACCGCTCGGCACAACCAATGCCCGCCCAAACGATAGCATTGGGCTAACAGCTTAATCCCCCAAAAACTGCCTCGCTCGGTCATTGTGGACCAATGTTTTGGTGACTGAATTTGAGTTTTGGGCGACTCTTTTTGCTGCAAAAACCGTGTGCTAATAATACGTGGTAGACGCCCTAACATGCCAAAAAATAACTTGGTGTGCATCCAGCTGATGCGCACATTATCCTGAACGCCTTGAAAGTGACTGATGCCATCTTCAGGATAGATGACTTTGGTTGGCACCTGCACGACGGCAGTGCCTTGCCAGTAAAGCTTGACCATGATCTCAATATCAAAGTCCATCCGTTCGCCTAACGCTTGCTGGCTAAATAATTGCTCAGTCGCAGCGAGTGGGTAGATCCGAAAGCCACACATAGAATCTTGAATATCAAAACTTAAGGTTTCAACCCACACCCAAAAATGAGTGATATAACGCCCGTATAAACGCCCTTTAGGTACAGACTCATCATAAATTGGTTGGCCAGATATTAATGCTTGTGGGTGCTGCTTACTGGTCGATATCATTAACGGAATATCGTCTAAATTATGCTGTCCATCAGCATCGACCTGTAATACATGACTAAAACCATCACGATAAGCTTGGCGCAGCCCGCTAGTCACAGCGGCTCCTTTACCACGATTAAACGGATGACTAATAAGCGTTACCCAGGCAAATTTTTCCGCCATGGCGTGCAATAGGTAACGAGTTTCATCTTGGCTGCCATCATCAACCAAATAACATTGCAGGTTGAATTTTGCCAACTCTGCGAGGGTTTTCTCTATGGCGATATGATGATTGTAGTTAGGAATAACCAAGGCGAGCTTCATGAGTCACTCTCAATATTGGTTGCTGCATTAACCCATGCGGGTTTGATAACAATACGCCCAGAAGCAAAGCGTTTATCTTGATCGCGGTAACTAAAAATCAGTTTTGCTTTTTGTGCTTGGTGTTCAATCACCAAATCAACATAGGTGTCGGGTAATATGAGTTGCTGAAACTTAAGTACTTCTAATGTGGCAACCGTAGCGGAATAGCCAAATGCCTCGCAACCCAATTTGACCGCCCAATCGACTAGAGTTATCCCAGGTAATACAGCTTGCTCTGGGAAATGGCCCTTAAAAAAGGCTAAATCTGCACTAATAAATAAGCGCCAATGATAGCTATTATTATCGCCTTCATGGCTAATGATATGAGGTAATTCGGACTTAATCATGACTAAATAAGGCTACAATTTCTGATTGGGTACGCTTGCCTTGGCTATTGAGCGGCAAGTTTTCTGGATAGCGCCAGCGTCTTGGTAACGTGATGCGCTCAAACTGACTCAACAAATGGCTTTTTAATGCATTATTAACTGCCAATTTGCCTTCGTCCTTTAGGGTTTGCAAGCCTAACTCGCTTAAACATATTGCAGCACCTAACATGGTCCGCGGCTGTTCTAATACCGTGACCGCAGCTTCGCGCACAAAAGGATGCGTTTGCAGTAAATGCTCAACTTGGGCTAATGACAAACGTTTTTCTTCAATTTTTACAATGCGGTCAAGTCGGTGTAATAAACGGAACTGACCATCATTTACCAGTTCAATTTTATCATCGCATTTTAACCATTGAGTTGGGTCGTCTAAATAGACTGACTGCAACATTAATGCTCCATCTTGTGGCGCGATATCAATATTGACTTGGTTAAAGGCTTGCCATGGCTGCTGAGGTTGCAGCTGGCGGCGATAGGCAATACCGCCAGTTTCAGTACTGCCAAATATTTCAATCGGTAATTGATTAAAACAGTGCTTAACCGCCTGGGCTGCCTCAAAGTTTAACGGGCCACCCGAGCTGAAAATTAAGCTAGGAATACGTTGTTGCCTTTGGTTTTCAAGTGCATCAGGTAAGCGAGTCAATTGAGCAGGACTACTGATTAAACATAAATTTGGCATAATAGCCAAGTAGTAGCTTAAGGTTTCTGGATAGTCGATTTGTTCGCTTAAGAATGCGCGGCTCGCAGCCAAAGGCCAGAGAATTTTAAATAATAAGCCGTAGATATGTTGATGCGAAACCGTTGAAACGACTGAGCAATGAGGTAAATGTTCGGCGAAGGTGTGTTCAAGAATGCTGACTTCAGCATCCAGTTGTTGCAAGGTTTTCTTAACCGCTTTGGGTTGACCGCTACTGCCTGAGGTGAATAAGATTAATTCCCCCAAGGTTTCTGTTTTCGGCCAAGGTGCAGCGGGTAAACTTAATTCTTTTTTTAGCGCAATGTACTCACGCACCTCACATAGAGGTCTGTCGGCAATAATGGCATCAAATTCATGATTAAGTTGGCTCAAGGTGCCACCTTGGGTGTTGGCAGGTAATATCACTTGTTTACCCGCCAACAATGCCGCGCATAAACCTGCGGCAAATACGTCACTGTGCTTGGCGGCAAGCAACCAACGCTTCGCTGTACTTTGGCTCAGTTGCGCATGCAGATGAGCAACTTGGGCACAAAATAATGATCCCGTCATGATGTCATGATGATCAAAGCTTATCAGCTGCTGAGAGGCCGGCCCTGTTGCTAACCAATTGAGTAAAAGTTTATTCATGTTTTTTCAACCAAAAACGACGGTAAATCCATTCTCCACTGAGCAGCATACCCATAAGCAGATAAGCTATCAGTCCGTTGTAAAGTGTCCATATTTCAATACTGGTTGCCATGGCTGTATAGGCAGCCACGGCACCATTAATAATAAATAACCCACACCAGAGTATGGTAATAGTGCGTAAGTAAGTAATGGCGGAGTCTGGTAAGTCAGGCTCTTTTAAGCGCGCTAAACGCTCAATCATGCTTGGGCCATTAATCAGTGAATAACCAAATAATCCCAACATACTCATATTTATCACCACTGGATAGAACAATAACCAGTCGTGACGCTGAGCAATAAAACTGGCTGCAGTTAATCCTATACCAATCAATATTGGCAGCGTCATGGATCTTACTTGCTGTTTATTGATAATAAATCGCATTATTAACGATAAGCATAGTAATAAGGCGATTGTGCCCGGTGGTAAATATTGCAATCCAAAGTACACAGCTAAAGGATAAGTGATAATAACCAAAGTTGTGATAATCAGCAGGACTAAGCGCATTAGCTTTTAATTAAACCTTCAATGGCATTGACGATATCATCGACGCTTCGCACTGCTTTAAAGGCTTCAGGCTGAATTTTTTTGCCGGTCTGCTGTTGCAATTTAATCACCAAGTCAACGGCATCAATACTGTCTAAATCCAGATCTTCGTACAAAGTGGCTTCGAGGGTGATATCTGCCGCATTTATTTCAAAGTCTTCAACTAAAATAGTGCTAAGCATTTCGAGTATTTGTTCACGATTTTGCATGCTAGCTCCTAAACACGTTGAGATTCAATAAAGCTAGCTAAGCTAGCAACACTGAAAAAGTGTGCTTTAGTTGCATCTGAATTGGCTTCAATTTTGACATCAAACTCTTTCTTAATCGCCAAGCCCAACTCTAGCGCATCGATCGAGTCTAACCCCAGACCGTCACCAAATAAGGCCGCGTCAGTTTCGATATCATCGACAGTGACATCTTCTAAATCTAAGCAATCAATGATCAGTTGTTTTATTTGGTTGTGTAAGTTCATTATTTGTCTTTCTTATCAGTATGGCTATCAATTGAACTTGATAGGTTGTTTAAGTGTATCAATGTAAAACTGCTGCAAGTCGCGCGTCAGCTGTCGAGCCATTTTGGCTTCATTACCCTGTTGAGCATCATACCGCAGGTATGGGATGCTTGTGCCAATTTCTACTGACATATTGATGGTTTGTCGCGGTATTTGGTACCAAGGTTGTTGTTTGGTTAAGCCGGCAACATCGGTTCTTAATACTACAGGTAAAATATCTGTTTGGGTGCGAAGCGCAATATTGGCGGCGCCACGAGCAAATGAGTTAACGATATTACCAGTTAATGTTCGGGTACCTTCTGGAAAAATAATTAAGTTAGTATCACGATTTAATACCTGCAAGCAGTCGTGCAGGAGCCAATTGACTTCGCGATTGGGAATATACCCTACACTGGCGAGTACGCCGCGAAAGAATGGATTACGCCATAAACCTTGTTTGACAATACAGCCCGCATTAGGCATCAAGCTAATTAATACCACCACATCCACTAATGTGGGGTGATTAGCGATAACAATTTGCCTTTTAGCGTGTTGCAGTGCCTCGATATTCTTAGTACTCACAGCAATCACCCCAGCAAAACTTAGCATGGCGACAAATACTCTAAACATCCAGCTGACTAATCGTTGCACTCTTGCAACTCGCAGTTCTGGTTTAGTGGGCCAAAGTTGTAATAGAGGTAAAATAGTTAATGAACACAATAGGCCACCTAAACCAAAGGTAATATAACAGCCAACTCCAGCTAACCAGCGAGGAATATATCGCACTCCGCTGAGTTTCGGTGCGGGTGTTTTTGTTGACTCAATAGCATCAGCATGTGGCATCTCGTGTTGATCAGTCATGGTGTTCAAGCGACCAATACCAATGGCACAATTTACCTTGAATATTTTTTGCGCTAACAATATGGTGGATTAACTCGCTTAAACTTATATTTTTTTGTCCCTGTGGATTAGCGACATCCAGTGGATAATCAGACAAGCTCAGTGTTGTCCGTTGAGGCGCCTGTTTTTCAGCGTGGTAACCTATGTGATCTTTTGGTGCAAGATACAATCCCAAGGCGAGGGGCAGTTCGACTTCGTGAGTAAATTCGCTGTATATCGGTGGCACAGGATCGTCACCAAAAATGACTAATAAGGGCTCTGGAGATTGTGCTAATTGGGCATAGGCTTCAATAAGTGCTTGAGAAAGGGTTTGTTCACCAGCAGCAATGGATGTAGAGGCTGTAGTGTTATTATTTACAATGCCAAAAATACCACTGGCAGTATTATGCACTGACTGACTAAAAGCCATTGGCGATAAAGCTTGCTGCTGGGTAATGTCATTAAGTAAGCCTAATGTTCTCGTGAGCTCGCCATGACGAGATGAGAAAATGCTCCGACAATGCTCTTCTGGCTGGCATTGGTGAGCTGCTGTTAGCATCATTTTAGTTAAACGACTAAAACGACGACGTTGCATGGCCGGAATGTGCTTTAAAGCTGGCGAGTCGGGCTTAGGCGTCAAGTTGCCATTTGGCTGTTGCCATTGTAGCCAACTTTCTGTGGTTTGAAAGTTTGGTGACCATGCCCCCCATGATAGAAGCTCAAATACTAACTGCATTACTTTCCCTCTATAACTGCCAAGCTATCCTTATTTAATAGTTAATAATCATTTAAATAATAAAGATTAGTTAACCTTAGCGATTGTACACTGAAGTTAATGTAGATAAGAAGTCATGCAAACTAAAAAGCCTAATAGTGGAGGGGGATTAGCTAAGGTGATGGCTCAATAAAAAACGCGACATATGTCGCGTTCATTTTTGATAGCTTAATCTGCTAGGGTTACTCGTGGATATAAGCTTATTTGTTTGGAAAACTTTGTTGCAGCTTTTTGACCGCAGCTTTAATTTTACGAGTATTGTCAGGTCCCATACGGATCAACAGTTTTTGTGCACTGGGCAACGCTTCAAGGTTAGGATCAACGTATTTATAGTTCACACTGATTGATGAAAGCTCAATAGGGTCTTCAATAATCGGGGCGCTAGCAACCATGCTAAAAGCTTGCTGCATACGCTTATCAAAATCAATATCACTGTAACCGAGTTCAGTAAACGCTTCAGCAAAGAGTGGTTTTAATTCAATATAAGTAGCGACTAAATCTTTATCGTTCAAGCCTTCGATGAAATTCGCATACAAATCATATCGATGATATCCATCTGGATTAAGATAGGTTTTATTGGTTATCTCGCTCACAGTAAATTGGGTATCAGGGCCTTTTAACGGGCTTGCTTTATGCACGATATCACCTTGGGCTAGGTTATCAACAAACACCACAAATTGGCGAGCTATGTCCTTTTTCAAGATCATCGGCGCAATTTTCATACCGTTGGCAATGGCTAATGTTTTTGCTTCAACAAAATCATCAGATTCAGCTAATACTGGCAGAGGCTCTGCCACTGCAGCAGACGATTCAGATTCTCCAGCGGGAACCATATCATCAACAGTGCTAACGTTTTGCGGTTCTTCAATCGGCGCTTGTTCTATTGGCACCTCTGGTACTGATTCTGGCAGTTCAACTGGCGTCATGACAACCGGTTCTAATTCTTCGGTATCATCACTCGTAAAATAGAAGTAACTGCTGGCGCCTAATAGCGCGATAACGGCTATAGCGATTAATAGCATGTTAGAGCCAGTTTTTTCCGTGGCTTGTGGGGTAATTCTATCTTCTTCATTAACTTGCATTTCAATTCCTTGGCGTTATAGCTAATCGATACAAAGATCTAGATGGAGTCGAAAAATTCTGCATGATACTAATTACATTCAATAACTAAACAGTTGCGGAGGACTGATTTCAAATCGCTTTCACTGCGTTAAAGCTTTCGCTTTGCTTGCAGTAAGGTGATCCCCGCTAGCTGACTAGATAACAAACACAATTTATATACCATTTTGCAATATTCGGCCCACTTGTCTAGTGATAACTGATGATAATGAACAATATATTATGATCTATATTACGCTTGGACATATTGTTGTCTATCACCGATCCAGCGATGAATGATAGCATCTACGTTTTGTGGCACTTGCTGGTAAACATGAGATGCTAATTTTTGAGTTGGTGCAATTAAGTGTTGATCACGAATCAGATCAGCAATTTTAAGATCTGCCAAACCGGTTTGTTTGGTGCCAAGCACTTCGCCTGGACCTCTAATTTCTAAGTCTTTTTGAGCAATAACAAAACCATCATTACTGTCTCTGAGTACGCCTAAACGTTTGGTGGCCGTTTGTGATAACGGGGCTTTGTAAAGTAATACACAATGGCTAGCGACAGCCCCACGGCCGACTCGACCTCTTAATTGGTGTAACTGCGCTAGGCCTAAGCGTTCAGGGTTTTCGATAATCATTAAACTGGCATTAGGCACATCAACGCCAACTTCTATGACGGTGGTGGCGACGAGTAAGTTCAATTCACCTGCTTTAAATTGCGCCATGATATGTTGTTTTTCAGCGCTTTTCATTCTTCCATGGATCAAGCCTATTTTCAGTTCTGGTAACGCTATGGCGAGTTCTGTGGCAGTGTCTTCAGCCGCTTGGCATTCAAGTACTTCAGACTCTTCAATTAAGGTACAGACCCAATAAGCTTGGCGATTATCGTTTAATGCTGCTTGTTTTACACGTTCAATCACTTGCTCTCGGCGACTGTCGGCAAGGGCTACTGTGGTTACGGGAGTTCGTCCTGGAGGCAGTTCATCAATGGTCGAGGTATCAAGATCGGCATAAGCGGTCATGGCTAAGGTACGCGGAATTGGCGTAGCAGTCATAATAAGCTGGTGTGGATGGAAGCCTTGGCTGACACCTTTTTCTCGTAAGTCTAGGCGTTGATGCACACCAAAACGATGCTGCTCATCAATAATAATCAGCGCCAGTTTATTAAACACCACCGCTTGTTGAAATATCGCATGAGTTCCAATAACCATTTGTGCAGCGCCAGAAGCGATATCTTCAAGTGATTGAACCCTAGCTTTGCCTTTTAATTTACCCGCCAGCCAGCCGACTTTTAGCCCAAGTGGTTCGAACCATGCTGCAAAGTTGCTGGCATGTTGTTCGGCGAGTAATTCAGTCGGTGCCATCATGGCCACTTGGTAACCGTTTTCAATTGCCTGTAATGCCGCCAGTGCCGCCACCAAGGTTTTACCTGAACCCACGTCGCCTTGAACTAAACGCATCATCGGCGTTGGATGTTGAATATCTTGGCTGATTTCGGCGACAACCCGCTGTTGAGCTCCAGTGGGTTTAAAAGGCAGTTGCGCTAGAAAAGGCGTTAGTAACTGACCTGTCGCTGGCATTGGCACCGCGGCATCTTGGTTACTGCGTTGGCGTAGTTGCAACATGCTCAGATTATGTGCCAGCAGTTCTTCTTGGATTAATCTTTGTTGGGCAGGATGCAGACCTTGTTCTAATTCAAAAGGTGATACTGAGCTATGGGGGCGATGTAAAATATGCAATGCATCACGCAGGCTAATATTGTTTGGCTGTAATGCACTGGGCAGCAACTCAGGTAATCCACCTTGGTCCAACATCGCCAAGGCTTGTTGTGTTAATTTGATCCAACTGGCTTGTTTTACCCCTTCAGTCGTCGGGTAAATCGGCGTTAGGGTGTCGCTTAATGTGACAGATTCACCAGGATGAATAATTTGATATTCGGGGTGAACAATTTCTTTATGATGATTGCCACTGCGTATTTCACCGTAAGCCCGAATGCTGGCGCCATTTTCCATGGCATTACGTTGCGCCATAGAGAAATTAAAAAATCGCAGGCTCATCATTCCGCTGTGGTCACGGACATTACACACTAACATGCGCCGCCGACCTTGCATGATTTGAGTTGACTGAATTTCTGCTTCTATGGTGCCATAACTGCCAGGAGGTAATGCGGCAATAGCATGGATTTGCGTACGGTCTTCATAACGCAGCGGTAAATGAAACAGCACATCTTGTACTGTTTTAATACCTAACTTAGCCAGTTTTTCCGCAACCTTTTTAGCAACGCCTTTAAGGTCGGTGATCGGAACAAGATCCAGTCGTAGCAAATTGTGCTCACCTAAATTGATTACCAAAGATGTAAAAATTATAGTGATTTCAAGCTATCAATCTCAAATCACTGTAATTATATACAGATGTTTAAGGTATCTTAGCAGACTTTGCATACAAGGCAATATTAAGCCACTAATTACAACCAACCCTTTTGCTTGGCAATTCTGGCGGCATCAATTCGGTTACTGGCATTGAGTTTATTAATGGCTTCTGACAAATAGTTTCGTACTGTACCTTCTGCAATAAACAACTGACTGGCAATATCGCTGGTTGATAAGCCTTCGCTTGCTAGGCGCAATGCGCGCCTTTCTTTGTCGTTGAGAGGATCTATTTCACCAATAGCGGTGAAAGCCAATTCTGGATCGATGACTCGTTTACCCGCCATGACTTGTTTAATCGCGTTAATTAAGTCAGCAGAAGGTGCATCTTTTAATAAAAAGCCCCCGACACCGTATTCTAATGCTCGTTTGATATAACCCGCTCGGCCAAAGGTGGTCAGAATAATCACTTTGGTCTGACTGCGTTGCTGTTGCAACCATAGGCTCAGTTCTAAACCTGATTTCCTAGGCATTTCAATGTCGGTAAGTAGCAGGTCAAACGAATCGGTTTTAAGTTGTTGCATCGCTTTATCGCCATCTTCGACTTCGACAATCTCTATTGCATTTAAGCTATCACATCCTAATGTGAGTAACGCGGCGAGGGCGCCTCTTACCATGGCTTGATCTTCGGCTAATAGAATTTTCATCTAACGGACTCACTTAGTGGCAATTGGATACTCACTTTATAATGGGGAATTAATTGATAGTCGATGGTGCCATGTAGCAAGGTTACTCGCTCTTGAATACCGGTTAATCCGTTGCCTTTAGTGATGGTTTTAACCGGTACATTCTCGATAAAGTTGAGTTTGAGGCAATTTGGGCTTTGTTCAATACGCAGGGTGCAATGTGTTGCGTGGCTGTGTTTTATGGTGTTATTAATCAACTCAGTTAACAGCAAGCTGATTTGCGATTCCATGAGTTCACTGAGTTTAGGGAATGTGCCTTCTATGCTGACAGCAATAGCGTTATCTCTTAACGTGTTGGCTAAGGTGTTTAGGGTATGCGTTAAGCCTTGATGTTTATAGCCCGATACCGTGTGGCGAATTTGGCTTAAACAGTCTCGAGTTATCACGCTCACTTGATGAATTTGCTGCTGCGCTAAGTCGATTTTACCTGAGGCAATGAGTTTGTCTGCCAGTTCAGCTTTTAAGGCGATGGCGGCTAAGTGGTGCCCCATCACATCATGTAAATCTCGGCCAATACGTTCGCGTTCTAATGCGGTAGCTAAATTTGCGACTTCATCTTTTGATTGTTGTTGCTGGCGTTTGATGCGTTGGCGGTTTTGTTCAATTATCCCAAACACTCCCACCCCTAAGCAAATTCCCATACCATAAAAAGTAAAAAAGTAGCCTGTGTAATCCATGCTAATATCGATCACTAAAAGCAAAATACTCAGTCCGATAAAACTCAATATGGCAGTACGAAGTGAGTAGAAAAAACCAATAAAGAAACAGCAAAAACTGAACAGTGATATGGCGCCACTGCTAACAAATGATGAGGCTATTGCTGTGACAAACATTAACCCAATAGGTTTGAGGGCTCGCTCTTTGCTACAGTTATAAGCCCAGAAATAACCGATAATAAATGGCACTAATAATAAGATTGCGATCGTAATGTTTAACCATTGACCGTGCATGAAATACAATGGAATAAAGTAAAAACCTAAGTTTATGAGGTAAACCCAAGCGGTTTTTTGCTCATAACTCTTTTCGTTGGGTATTGTTAAACCGAGTGTCATAGTGCCTCCTAGCGCAGTTAATCATAGAGTAACTGCGCGCTAACTCAAACCTATGCGAGTAATAATAAACTGGTCGATTACTGCTTTACTGTTTGTTGGTTTAACAGATATCTTGCCCAACCATACTGAGGGTCAACTTCAATGGCGGTTTGCCAATCTTGTAAAGCACCGTTTAAGTCGCCTTGTTCTTGTTTAGCGAGTCCGCGCCAAGTATAGGCTTCTGCATGTCCCCAACAGATTTCATTACAAGGCTGCTCAAATTGACTAATTGCTTGGGTTACTAATGTTTGCGACTTGTCGAGTCCGCCACCAAATACGCTAGGGGTATAAAATGCATTAATTGCTCGCACTAAACTGACGCGCGGATTGTTAGGTTCCAGATCGTTTGCTTGTTGAAGTAATTGTGCCGTTTTCATTCCTAATACAGCACCTTTGCTATTATCAAACGAGATTTGCATTCCATATACCGCAGCAAGTAGCGCTTGTGGGTCTGCAGATGGGTCTTGGTCTAAAAGAGATTCTAGTGTTTGCTGAGCATCGTTTAATGAATCTGTAGCGAGTTGACGTTGACCCATTATGTTGGCAGTAATGGCTAGACGATAATCAGCATAGGCTTTTTCATAATCAATAGCCTGTTCACTGTATTGGCTGAGTTCATTGATGTTCATGGTGTTGGCAGCAGCATCAATATCGCTAATGTTAGCAAAGCTAGCTTGGCTGACTAAGGTTAAGCTGGTGATCAGTAGTAAGGTTTTCATGGTTATCTCCATTTACGTTTCCCCCAATCAAGATGTTGTTGGGATAGGTGTAGTATGGCTATAGGCGGGGGTTATTCTTAGACACAAAGGTCATCAATTGAAGATGACAAATGTCATGTATTGTCAGGATCTCGTATTAAATATGAGTATAGGCTTACAAAGTGTTATGAAAAGACCGAATGAATATTCGGCCTTTAGTATGAGTATTATTGTCGATAACTTAAACCACTTGCATCACTAAATAACTGGTGTAGCCAAGGTAACCAGCTAATAGCACTCCACCTTCACGACGACCAATACGTAAACCGCTCCAAGCAAACGGCAATACCATAAACGCAAAAATCAGCATGGCGATAAAATCAACTTCGTTAAATCCGGCAGCGGATACTGGGTGAATTAATGCTGTTGCGCCTAAAATACCGAGTACGTTGAAAATATTAGAGCCAACAACGTTACCGATGGCAATGTCACTTTGACCTTTAAGAGCCGCCATCACCGAGGTAACGAGTTCTGGCATACTGGTGCCAATAGCCACAATAGTTAAGCCAATGATGACTTCACTAATGCCAAACTGCTTGGCTAAATCAACAGCACCATCTACAAATAATATGCCACCACCGACTAACATTGCGATTCCAGCAATAATTAATGCGATTGATAATCCTGGGTGTTGTGGATTGGTATTAACATCAACGTCTTCTGGATTATTTTTGGCGCTGACATAACTAAAGACTAAATAACTAACAAGTGCACCAAATAAGATGGCTCCGTCGATAAAGCTGACTTCACCATCAAGCAGCAAAAACCACATTAGTACTGACGCGCAAATCATAATAGGAATATCGCGCTTAACCATTTGAGATTGCACGGTAATAGGGCGAATAAGGGCGGTGATGGCTAAAATTAAACCGACATTAACAATGTTAGAACCGACAACATTACCTAAGGCAATCCCAGGATTACCTGCTAATGCCGATTTTACACTCACCGCTAATTCAGGGGCGCTAGTACCAAATGCCACAATGGTTAAGCCTATAATGAGCGGCGCAATACCTAAACGCAGCGCTACGGCACTGGCTCCGCGCACAAGAGCTTCTGCGCCAAAGGTTAAAATGATAAAACCGCCGATAATATATAACGCAATGAACATGAGTCTCTGCCTAATTAATGGGTATGCAACGCTATGTAAACTCTGCATAGTTGATGGCGCGTATATTGACAGAATATGTCAAAAAAATACACGCATATTGCGTGTATTTTTTGAGGCGAAATAATCGATAGTGGATGACTACAATTCGTCTTCCCAACGTACTTTTGCACCGCGCACACCGTCTACTTTGGCGCTGAATGTTTTTTCCAGTACGTGACGTTTAATTTTTAACGTTGGAGTTAACACATCGTTCTCAATGGTCCAGTCATCATTGACGATTATAATGGCATCAACGTGCTCATGTGACTCAAGATGCGGGTTAATGCTGTCGAGCGTCTCTTTCAATGATGTTCTTACTTCCTCACGAGGCTGCAATTTAGAGCCTTCTGAAAGCTGCACTAATGCGACTGGGTGTGGTAAGCCAGAACCAATAACACAAATTAACTCTATATGTGAATCTTGAGCCAATTTACGTTCAATAGGGACAGGTGCGACATATTTACCTTTTGAGGTTTTAAAGTTGTCTTTAACTCGACCAGTAATATCGATATAACCGTCTGCATCAATTTCGCATAAATCGCCAGTATGGAAAAAACCATCTTCGGTAAATGCGGCTGCGGTGGCTTCGTCTTGTAAGTAATAGCCGCTCATCAAGCCAGGACTTTTAACTAACAACTCACCTTGTTCAGTTTGACGTACCAAGCATCCTTCAACTGGACGGCCGACAGTGCCAATCTTCTTGGCATTAAATGGATGGTTGATTATCGAGTAAGCACAGTTTTCAGTCATCCCCCATGCTTCACAAATATCAATGCCGATATCGTTGTACCATTGAAGCAATGATGGTGGTATTGGCGCCGAGCCTGAGCCGTTTAAGCGTGATTGATCCAGCCCTAAACCTTTTTTAATCTTACGCTTAACAATACTGCTAATAATGGGCAGTTTAAGTAAGGTTTTAAGTTTTTTCTCACCAATTTTGTTGATGATATTGAGTTGGAATACCGTCCATAAACGCGGTACGGAGAAAAATATCGTTGGACGACAACGCTGAATGTCATCAACAAATGAGTCGAGACCTTCAACAAAAGAAACCGTTGCCCCAGAATAGAATGATGAACCTTCAATAGCTACGCGTTCGGTAATGTGTGCTAACGGTAAGTAAGATAATAGTCGGTCAGTCGTGTTTGCTTGTAAATCACGGATCACGGCTTCACACGCCCAGCCATAACTGGTAAAGGTTTGGATCGCGCCTTTAGGTTTGCCAGTTGAGCCTGAGGTATAAATGAGCGTCATGACTTGATCTGCAGTGGGTAACTGCTCGTCAACCAGAGGTTGCCCCAGCTTCAATAGCTGTTCCCAATGATATTGGGCAGGCATGGTGTCATATGGCATGGCTAAACGGAGAATTTCACCGCCCACGGCAGCTTCTTGTTCTGCCCAATGATCAAGCTTGCCAGTAAAGATGGCTTTTGCACCACTGTGCTCAAGTATATAACGAATCGTTTCGGCATTAGCAGTTGGATAAACAGGCACACTAATATAACCACCGTACATTAATGCTAAATCGACAATAAACCACTCGGCACAGTTCTTAGACAGTACAGCAACTTTATCACCGCGCTCTAGACCTAAATGGCGCAGTGAACCTGCAATTTGTTGCACTTTTTGTTGAACTTCACGCCAGGTGAAATCTACATATTTACCGTCAATCGGCTGGCGAAGGTAAACTTTGTCGCCTTGCGTATCTACCCAATGAGACAACATCTCAACAGGAGTTTTAATTAAATTTTCCATCGACGCTTCCATGTTCTTTATTGTTATTGTGGGTCTCTATAAATTTAGTATGGCCATTTTTGTGCGCTGGCGCAAACAATTGCACAGTATGTGTGCAAGGTAACACAACAAACACGTTAGCAGAATTTACTGAAGAAACAATAGGTGTTGAGTAAATACTCTACAGTGTAAAACCCACGGATAATAAAAAAGGCACTCTAGGTGCCTTTAAAAAAATTGTACGGTTGTCGCTAAATTTCCATGATTCCGTCCATTTCAACCAATGACCCTTTTGGTAACTCTTTGACGCCAATCGCGGCACGAGCTGGATAAGGTTGTTGGAAGTAACGACTCATAATTTCGTTTACCGTGGCAAAATGAGATAAATCGGTTAAGAAGATATTTAGCTTAACGATGTCACTCATTTTTCCGCCAGCAGCTTCACATACCGCGGTTAAATTTTCGAACACTTGTACAACTTGTTCTGCAAAATCATCGCTCACCATGGTCATGGTTTTTGGGTCTAATGGGATCTGACCTGAAAGATAAACGGTACTGCCGACTTTAACTGCTTGTGAATAAGTACCAATAGCTTGGGGGGCTTTGTCGGTTGCGATGATAATTTTTTCAGCCATGTTGAATTCTCTTTATTTAATTGTGTTGGTTGGTAAAAATTAATAGTCAATGTATCGGCTTAGCGCTATTTGAGCAAGCCTCCTTAAACAGTTTCAATGCTACGAATAACGTCTGACCTAAATGGGTATATATGAGCTTATTATTATCTCATTATCATCAAGTATTACTTACCATAATAAAACCAGTTATTTGTAGCTATATATAAAATCGACAATCCATTTTATGATACATAATTTATATATCAGGGATGATTAGCATGACATGGAAAAACAGCGGCGCAAATAAAAATGCACTACAACCGAGTTCACCTCATAGTTTAATGGGTTTAGACCATCAAACAGCATTAGAGCATGGACTTCGATTACCGGTTGACTTTAATTACCAAAAAGTTGAATTTTCCTATCAAGCATTTGTTATGCTGCAAAGCCTTAATGATTATGACCAACAGCAGGTGATTAAAGAAATTCAATTTATCAGCCTGCACCCAACAGCAGCCTCGTCAATTAAACAAAGCCGTAATCCCTTTAGGCATATGCGCCGCTCTGATATTCCATTTCGTAATTATCATTACTTTATTGATTATAAAATTGCCGCGAACGGACAAGTGCACGTCACCGATATATTATTTGATCAACAATTATATGGTAAGAAAGATCGCCATACAGATGAGCGCACCATGTTGTATAGAGTTGAAAGGATTGGCTCAGGAGCGAAATACGATGGGGCAAAAATGGAAGAGGAAATTACAGAATTAACTACTGAATGGGGGGGCGCAAAGCCTACCACACAAGTAAAAACTGCCCATGCCGCCATAAACGGTATGCTAAATGAGTTTGCTAAAGCACAGTGGCTAATGGGCACTCATTTAGATACTGCCTATCAAAGTGATGCAATTCAAGCTTATACTTTATTTCATAATCCTAGTGATAAAGTTGTGCGCGATCTTATTGAGTGTGCATTTGATAAAAGTCAAAGTAATGCTTCGCATAATGCCCAGCACTTGGCGGCAGTATTGAAGCAAAACCAGCAGTTGGGTAAAAAGGTCAAATGGGTCGCCCACAGCCAAGGGGCAATTATTTTCTTATCGGCATTACGCTATTATCGAGTTCATTATCAAGGCTTATTAACTAGTCAAGAATTAGCTATTCATGGAAGTGGTGCTAATGTGGCTGACTTGCAGCAAGCGGCTAAATTGGTGGGGTTAAAAACCCATGAACCACGTAATAATCCATTCGATCCCGTGCCTAATCTTGCCGGTAAAAATGATCTCTCTGCCAGTAGTTTTGCTCGTTCAATTAAATTTTTTCCCTCGATAATATTTAGTTCTACGGGTGCAAGTCCACATACACTGCCTTTCTTGGGGGTAAAAACCTATTATGCCCAATTATCGACGTTAGGTTCAAAAGTTCGCGCAAAAGAAGTTAAAAAATATATTCAGAAAGCTGAGCAATTAATGCAAGAAGCACAAAAAAAACAAAAAACATTATGAAGAAATTACTAAAAACATTGTGGCAAGGTTTTGTTGGTGGTGCTGATTTTACTCAGCTCGTCACTGAGCGGTTTATTTTAGAAGACAAACTGTTAAAAATAACTATTCCTATCAGTAATGTAGTTGCTCGGCAGTTACCCAAAGAGGTTAATTATCCTTATAGAAATAGGCATTGGTTTAATACGAAGCAAAAAACTCACACCCATGAAACCTATGTGCATATCTATACTCGAGTTTGGATGTATTTGCCCATTATCGGCATTTTTCCCAGCAGTGAATACGGCATGCTCAGCAGTGTGTTTAGAATAAAAAAAACCCATGATGGTATTAATGCGCTTGATAATCAGGCCCTTGGTTCATGGCTTAATCAAGAATATGATGAATATTATAATCACCCTGAGCCTGGTGACAAAGCTCGAGGTAGCAACACTAGAATAAGGCAAGAAATGAGTAAACATACCACTCTTTCCGATGAGGTAATGGCTATTCAATTAGAAGCTGCTATAAACAACGGCGGTTATCCCCAAATTCCAGATGCTACTACGGTACAAATAAATGGTACTGAGTGGGTGTTTCATCAATTGATTAAACCTCATTCACGCAGTCGCACCGACATGTATTGTTTAGGTTTAGATGAAGGTCATTATTTAGTTGTGCGTTTTAACCATCAGGTTGACCGTTCTGACAAACATAAAAAGTGGCGCAAGGCGGCCAATCAAACGCAGCAACGGGTGATGGAGATGGTGTCATTAACTGATTATGTTGCAGATGAACCACAATCGCGACTATCCAATGATACTTCGTCAGCTCTGCAAACTTCATCTGGACAAGAAACAGTATAATGGGGTTATTGAAGAGCTTGTGGCAAGGCTTTGTTGGCGGTGCTGATTTTACTCAGCTCGTCACTGAGCGGTTTATTTTAGAAGACAAACTGTTAAAAATAACTATTCCTATCAGTAATATAGTTGCTCGACAGTTACCCAAAGAGGTTAATTATCCTTATAGAAATAGGCATTGGTTTAATACGAAGCAAAAAACTCACACCCATGAAACCTATGTCCATATTTATACTGAGCTGTGGATGTCTCTTACGATTATCGGTATTTTCCCCAGCAGTGTGTTTAGGATCAAGAAAATTCCAGATAGGATAAATGCACTTTATAATTAGGCATTGGGGCAATCGAGAATACTATAATCACCCTGAACCATAAGAGAAAGAACTAAGTTGGAATACATATTTAAGACAAGGAATGAGTAAATATCCATACTGTCAGATGAGGTGATGGCAGAGCAGTTAGAGGGGCGATAAAGGTCAGCGGTATACGCCATTCCTGTTGTTATCATTATACAAATTAATGACATAGATTGGGTGTTTTATCAATTGGTGAATCTTTGTTTCCACAGTCGCACAGGCATGTACTGCTTGGGTTTAGAAGTCTGTATTTTTATCAAGTTGACTATATGAAACTGATTCTTATGATAGCTTTATTGACAAAGATTATAATAGTGGCATTCATCACTATTATAAAAGCATTGCCTAGAGTGTTGAGGCAAGGTTTTGTCGGCGGCGCCGACTTTAGCAAAATGGTGGAAGAACGGTTTATTTTAGAGAATAGAACGCTAGACATTAATTTTCCTATCAGTAGTTTATCTCTTAACAATATTGACACTGTTGAACAGCCGAAGGTTAAGTATCCATATAGAAATCCTCAATGGTTTAACGAACATCGAAATAGCGACATTGATCTGTCCTATGTAATTTTCCATACGGTTTTTTGGATATACAAGCCAATCATTGGCATTTTACCCGACAGTGAATATGGCATGCTGGGCTGTGCTTTTGCGATACACAAAGTTTCTGAGAATATCAATGTGCTCGATAATCAGTCGCTTAAGCAGTGGCTTAATCAAAAGTATGATGAAAGTTACTATCAACTTGAACCTGTTGATGATTCTAGAGGAAAAAGAGCATACTTAAGACAAAAAATATTGAAAATATATCGCGAGCATAGTCCAAAACATGAAGCTATGCAGCTTAAGGCATTTATTAACAGTAGCGGTTACCCTCTAAATAATGATACTAGCACTGTGACAATTAACGACAATCAGTGGGTATTTCATCAGTTAGTGCAACCCCAATCTAGAAACCGAACTGATATGTATTGCCTAGGCTTAGATGAGCAACACTTTTTAGTGGTACGGTTTAAGCATCACGTTGATCGCTTTAATAAACATAAAAAGTGGCGCAATGCGGCCAATCAAACCCAGCAACGGGTGATGCAGATGGTGTCGTTAACTGATTATATTGAGGAAGAACAAAGAGTATTTTCCGCGACTATAACTGAGTAATAACTTAAAATATGAATATTCATGAGAGGTTAACTAAACCACTCATGAAATCATTAGCGGTTACGCGAAGTGCGTAAGACTTCAGGTAAAACACGGATCCTGCGCATAACGTTTGCAAGATGAACGCGATCTTTAACTGAAATACGTAAATTAATCAGATATACACGGCCATCACGTTCTTCGGTGCTGAGGTTGTGAATGTTAGAACCAGCAGAAGCAATGATCGAAGTGATTTTTGCCAACGCACCTTGGTGGTTTACAATTTCAACGCGTAAGTTAGCTTGGTATTCAACCCCTTCTACGTTGTCCCAATGTACTGAAATGTACTTATCTGGCTCGCCTTGATAGCCGCGAATATTGGCGCAGCTTTCCATGTGCACTACCAGACCTTTGCCTGGGCTCACATGAGCAATGACCGCATCGCCGGGGATTGGGCGGCAGCAATTGGCGTAAGTGACCAACATACCTTCGGCACCGCGAATTGGCATTTGTGGTCGTTCTTTATTGCTGTCTTGAGAATCAAACTGCTCACCAACCAAGCGCTGTGCAATCACAATACTCATGGCATTGCCTAAGCCAATATCTGCTAGCAGCGAGTCTAATGATGTGTGTTTGGTTTCTTTGATCACTTTCTCAAGTAATTCAGCGGGAATAGTTTCCAGCTTGGTATCACCCAAGGCATGGTTTAATAAACGTTTGCCTAATGCGATAGCATTATCGCCTTTAAGGCTCTTTAATACCTGACGGATTTTACCTCGGGCTTTACCCGTTACCACAAAATTTAGCCATGCAGCATTAGGGCGGGCACCTTTGGCGGTAATAATTTCAACGGTTTGCCCTGAAATTAATGGTTGGCTCAGCGGGTATGCTTGACGATTAACGCGTGCGCCAACACAGGTATTGCCCACATCAGTATGCACTTCGTAGGCAAAATCGACCGCCGTGGCATTGACTGGTAATTCTAAGATACGGCCTTCTGGAGTAAATACGTAAATTTCTTCAGGGAATAATTCAGTTTTAACGTTTTCAACAAATTCAAATGAGCTGCTAGCACTTTGCTGTAATTCCAGCAAACTTTGCATCCATTTATGAGCGCGAACTTGAGAAGTGCTTTGTTGAGCCGCATCGGTATTGTTTTTGTACATCCAATGCGCAGCGACACCTTTGTCGGCCATTTGATCCATTTCTTCGGTACGAATTTGCACTTCAACAGGCACCGCATGGGGGCCAAATAACGAGGTATGCAGTGATTGGTAACCGTTGGCTTTTGGAATGGCGATATAATCTTTAAAACGTCCAGGGCGCGGCTTGTATAATCCGTGCATAGCACCTAATACGCGATAGCAGGTATCAATAGAGTCGACGATAACGCGGAACGCATATATATCCATAACCTCTTGAAATTGAAGTTCTTTACTGCGCATCTTTCGATAGATTGAATAGAGATTTTTCTCACGGCCTTTGACTTTAGTAGGAATTCCAGCTTCTTCAAGGCGTGTTTCAATAGCCACTTCAATACTGTTAATCAGTTCTTTACGATTACCACGAGCTGCTTTTACGACATCGCGGATCACTCTGTGTCGCATAGGGTAATAGGCTTGAAAACCGAGATCTTCAAGTTCGATTTTAATATTATGAATACCTAATCGATTAGCAATTGGAGCATATATTTCTAACGTTTCGCGAGCAATACGACGACGCTTATCAGGGCGAAGAGCGCCTAATGTGCGCATATTGTGGGTGCGGTCGGCCAATTTGATGAGGATAACTCGAATATCTTGAGTCATTGCCATCATCATTTTACGGAAGTTTTCTGCTTGGGCTTCTTTTCTGTCACGAAACTTGATTTTATCAAGCTTGGAAACACCTTCAACCAGTTCGGCAACATCAGCACCAAATAACTCAGTGAGTTCTTCTTTGGTTACCGGTGTATCTTCAATGGTGTCATGAAGCAAGGCAGCCATAAGCGACTCATGATCGAGGCGCATGTCTGCCAAGATGCGGCTAACCGCAACGGGATGGGTGATATAAGGCTCGCCACTTGTGCGCATTTGCCCTTCGTGGGCATCACGCGCAACCAAATAGGCCTGCTTGAGTAATTCTACTTGATCCGGCTCTAGATAGCTGGATGCTGACTCTTTTAGACCTTCAAACAGATACAAGTGGCGCTACTCCTTATAAAACGCGGCCTTCTGCTATGGCTGCTACAGCGGCAATTTCAGCTGCTTCACGTTCACGAACAGTTTGGCGCTCATCAGCATCTAAAGTGTTAGAGGTGACTAAACCTAATTCGATTTCACGTAATGCGACAACCGTTGGTTTATCATTCATCTCATCAACCATAGGTTCTTTACCTTGGACGGCGATTTGGCGTGCACGACGCGCTGCAACCAGGATCATATCAAAACGGTTGCCGATTTTGTTTACGGCGTCTTCTACAGTTACGCGAGCCATGTGTTGAAACTCCAGTGTTATCTATGGGGAAAAATGACGCAAAATTGTACACTATGACAATTAGTCTGCCAAGAGATCAATAAGCATATCATTGTGGGTATGCTGCTGACTAGCACAGGTTAGTCTTTGGCTGCGAATAATGGCGTTTAAATCGGTTAGGGCGTCATCAAAATCATTATTTACAATCACAAATTCATATTGTGCGTAATGTGACATTTCAGAAACCGCTTGTGCCATGCGTGAATCAATCACTTGTTGGCTGTCTTGGCCTCGACCAGTTAAACGACGCTCTAGTTCAGTTTTCGATGGCGGTAAAATAAATACCCCAATCGCATATGGCATTAGTTTTTTAACTTGTTCACCACCTTGCCAGTCGATATCTAGAAAGACGTCGATACCATTAGTCAAAGTGTGTTCAATGACGGTTTTGGAGGTGCCATAAAAATTGCCAAAGACTTCAGCCCATTCAATAAAGGCGTTTTGGTCAATTAATGCTTTAAATTGCTCAACAGTGACAAAATGATAATGTTGGCCATCGACTTCGCCAGGGCGAGGTTTACGGGTCGTGTGTGACACTGAAACCTGTTTATCAGATGGTGTATCTTTTAATAGTGCTGATATAAGTGATGATTTACCTGCGCCACTGGGGGCTGACACAATAAAAAGATTTCCACGAGTGCTCATAAATAGGGTTTCTCATCCGATTATTCATTAAGAAAGCTTAATATTATACTCGTTAACTGTAAGGTTATGCTAGCGCAATCATAGCGATTGCTACTGTGCCTTGTTGCGATAAATGGGCGACAAGCAACAGACAGGTTAATGAATAAAAAAGTTATGTAAAACCTAGGTTGGGTCTGGCTTTATAAGATTAATTCTGTAGGCTTTGCGCTATTGATAGTGGTTGTCAGTTTTGATGGTGAAAACAATCTAATCACCTTGCCATCACTGTGTATAATTACCGATAAATTCTGTTATGTACCTAGCTGTTTTTTTTGATTTTTTCGTAAATGAATAGGAATGATTGATGTCTGTAAAAACCCTACTGTGCCGAGATGGTCGTGACACAGGCTTAAGGTTAATGGCAATTATATTCGCTGCATTTTTGTTGTTAACCGTTGCTGCTATCGTATTTCCGACGAGTGTAATTAATGTGATTGTGACGCTGGCGGTTATGCCTATTGTTGGTTTGGCTGCACTTCGTCGCTTAAATGATGCCAATAAATCGGCTAAGTTAGCGATGATTTGTGTCATACCTGTATTGGCTTTTGGCATATTGACTTACTTTATGGCGCCTTTGGGCGCGTCAGCTGGCGTATTTTTATTCGGCTTAGCCTGTGGTGGCTATTTGGCATTTTTACCGCCTAGAAATATCATTAATTATGTACAAGGATATAATGGACCAAATATGGCGCCAGTATCCAATATAGGTTCGGTTTATCACAGACAAGAGCCAGTTATGAAAGGGCAGGCTATGCCTGTTCAGGCAACGCCAGAGAGTACATTTTCAGCCGTAGAGTTAACTGATAATGACGTGAACTTTAGTACATCATCTGAGCCATATTCTGGCGAAACCCAGAGCAATCAGACTATTGATGATGTTTTACCACAGGCTGATATTGAGCAAGATAACACGGCCCTCGATGCAGATGCTGCAATAGATGACCAATACACTAGCTCATTTTCCACAGCGTCAGTGCGTAATAATCAACCGCTTTATGTCGATCAAGATGCATTACAATCTGGGTCGATTACCGAGCTAGCAAAATCTTGGCTTAATGTGGCCAAATTACACCAGCAAAAGCTTATTTTAATTGGTAAAATTACTGCGCTTATCTTGGCTATCTGTTTAGTCGTGTATTTGGTCTTTGCATTGGTCAATGTTTTTTCTAGCGACGAAACCGAACAAGCCGCACACCTTGATGGCATAAGTCATCAACAACAAGCTGGCACTCGAGAGATGGTAAAACTACCAGACGGATTTTGGCTGGCGTTAGAGGGTGAAATCTTGATTGTGCGCTGGTTAGGAGATAGCGGCGCTGCGCAAAATATGTGGCGTTTAGCGACAGCAACGGGTGATAAAACCTGCGCTAATCTTGAGTTTAATGACGGTAGTCGCTATCGACCTATCACCGTTGATTTACTTAATGATGGTGCCAGTGAGGCTAGATTTACACCATTAGACAAAGATGCCATTGTCAATGATGTCGCGCTCAGAGGCAGCTTTAAGTTGTGTGGCTATGAATTTAACTTAAAGGGCAGTCAAGCAACCTTGATGCAAAACCCTCAATTTGAAATGATACTGAGTCAGTAACGATTACAGAGAGAAACCGGACCAAAGTGATGTATTGGTTACCTTAGGTTTTGGTGATATTAGTGTTGGAGTGTTGATTGGTTAATTTTATCCGTAGCAATGTGTTACCTCAGTTTGGTTTTAGTACCGAGCACAGCTCCATTCATCCACTGGGTAATGGCCATATAAATCAGACTTTTTTGGTGCGAGATCAAGCTAAAACGATGGTGTTGCAGCGGATTAATACTCAAATATTTACTGATCCTAGGGTTATGATTCAAAATGCCGCTAACATTAGTCAGCATTTATTGGCTAAGCGGCAACAGCAACAATATCCCTTGCAAGTGGTGAGTCCAATCGCTACCGTTTCTGGCGCGCTTTACGTAGATTTAGCTGAGCAAGGATTTTGGCGGGCAATAGATTATTTGCCCCATAGCGATACAATTGAAGTAGTTGATACGCCCGAGCAAGCTAAGTTAGCGGCCGAGGCGTTTGGGCATTTTGCTGCGGCACTGAGTAACTTAACCCCCACTGATATTATCGATGTGATCCCCAATTTTTTAAATTTACCTCAACGTATGGCTCAATTGCATAGTGCTGAGATTAACGATAGTCATGAGCGATTAGCTCAGTGTAAAAAATGGGTCGATTTTTGTTTGGCTCAAACTGATTTAGTGACAACATTGTTGCAATATGAAAGCGATTTACCGATCAGGGTTTGCCATAATGATACTAAAATCAATAATATGTTGTTTGATAGTCGAGACATGTCTAGTTTAGCTATTATTGATTTAGATACCTGTATGACAGGATATTTAATGTATGACTTTGGCGATATGGTTCGTGCATTTTGCTCACCTGAGGCGGAAGATTCGACTAATTTAGCCAATGTTTACGCGCGTCCTGAAATTATTATCGCCGCTGCCAACTCTTATATTGCTTCTCTTGTTGGTATTATTACTCCGCTTGAAAAGCGTAGTCTGTGGCTAGGAACCAAAGTGATGCCATTAATGCTTGGTGTTCGTTTTTTAACTGATTATTTAAATGGTGACATTTATTTTGGGATTAAATATGAAAACCATAATCTTGATCGTGCCATCAATCAGTTAACCATTTATCAAAGTCTACTGCAGCAAGAAACTAGGTTAATGTCTTTATTTAGCGCTTAGCCAGTATCGTAAAAATCATCTCGTTATATTGCCCATTGCTAGCCAATACCAATAGTAGACCAAAGCTCTGCTCGATAACTTTTATTATTCAAACTTAGTTAGGTTAGCGTTTTTTAAAATAAGGATTTAATTGATGTCAAATATGCTCAATAAGTATAAATGGATTTTATTTGATGCAGATGAAACACTATTTCATTTCGATGCATTTGCTGGATTGAAATTAATGTTTTCGCGCTTTGATATTGATTTTAGTGCAGAAGATTTTTCTGTTTATCAGCAGGTTAATAAACCGTTATGGGTCGAGTATCAGAACGGTTTAATCAGCGCAGCACATTTGCAACACACTCGATTTACTCATTGGGCTGCTAAATTATCTGTAACACCACAGCATTTAAATAGTCAGTTTTTAAGTGCTATGGCTGATATTTGTCTCCCTTTACCGGGAGCTCGTGAATTAGTTGATTCATTGTCGGGTAAGGTCAATTTAGGCATTATTACTAATGGCTTTACCGAATTACAAAATATCCGTTTGAGTCGTACCGGTTTCCAAGATGCATTTAATCCAGTGGTAATTTCTGAACAACTGGGTAAAGCAAAACCTGATGTAGCTATTTTTCAGCATGCGTTCAGCTTAATGGGAGAGCCGCAGAAGCACCAAGTGCTGATGGTCGGTGATAACCTACACTCAGATATTTTAGGGGGGATCAATGCGGGTATCGACACATGTTGGTTAAATCATCATGACCAACCTATAAGCGATAATATTGTTCCCAGTTATCAGGTACGAAATTTAACTGAGCTACATCAACTATTGATACCGAACACATCAGTAGCAGGTTAGCTACATTGTAATGTCATATCATCTGTTATAAAAAAGCCATTCAGTTGAATGGCTTTTTTATTAGCTAATGTAAATCGATATTATTGGAATAAATCTTCAGCAACATTGTCGATAAAGATATCTCCACTTTGCTGAGTTTCAGTGACATATTCTTTAGGTTCAGTGCCTTCAACAAAGTACTCAAACTCTGTCGTATAGTCTGTTTTTCGAGTCAATTTACCCGTGGCTAAATCAATACGCGCAGATACAATCCCTTTAGGTGGAATGACGGGCGCTTCTGGGGTGCCAGATAGGGCTTTATTCATATAGTCATTCCAACCAGGACCGGCAGTTTTTGCTCCTGCTTCAGCACCGGATATTTGATCTGGATAGCCATTAGCCATCCAGCTTGAACGGCCTAATTGACGACCATGATCATCAAAACCAACCCAGAAGGTTGCGGTTAGTGTAGGATTAAAACCACTGAACCAAGTATCACGAGATTCGTTAGTTGTTCCTGTTTTACCCGCAATATCATGACGTTTAATTAATTTTGATGCTCGCCAAGCCGTACCATTCCATCCCGTTCCATGGCTCCAGTCACCGCCACCCCAAATCACGCTTTTTAAAGCTTCAGTAATCAAAAATGCTGTCTGTTCAGAGATAACTCTTTTGGCAAAATGAGCTTGTGGATTAGTACATACATTTTGCTCTGCAGTGATTGAGCTGACATTCTCTTGATCTACCTCTGTTGCCATCACAGTAAATGGGTCATCAATATCAGTAAGCTCTGTTGGCCCTGTTATAGATGGTTCTGGTTTACTGCATGCAATAGTTGGAATGGTTTGTTCAACCATGTTGTCGTATGCATCGGTGACATGATCGATAAAGTAAGGCTCAACTAAGTAGCCACCATTAGCGAAAGTATTAAATGCAGTAGCAACTTGTAATGGTGTTACCGATGCAGAACCTAAAGCTAACGATTCATTACGTGGTAAATCACTTGGGTCGAATCCGAACTTTATTAGCTCTTTTATGGTGTCGTCTAAACCGGTATGTCGCATTGCTCTAACTGACATAACGTTAATCGACTGAGCTAAACCCACACGTAAGCGTGTTGGCCCGCCGTAGATATCAGGTGAGTTCTTTGGTCGCCATGCAGTACCTTGGCGGGTATCGGGTTTGTTAATTGGTGCGTTATTGATAAGCGTAGCCAAGGTGTAATCTTTTTCTAAAGCTGCGGCATAAATAAAAGGCTTAATATTAGAGCCTAATTGACGCTTAGCTTGAGTCACTCGATTGAATTGACTCTGGCTAAAGCTAAATCCGCCTACAAGCGTTTTAATTGCTCCGTCATGAGGTTCAAGTGAGACGGTTGCACTCGATACCTGAGGAATTTGTGATAATTGCCAATGCTTACCATTGTGACGGATCCAGACTTGTTGGCCGGCGGTTAATATATCGCTTGCAAGTTTCGGTGGTAAGCTCTGACGTTTATCGCTAATAAACTTACGCGCCCATTTTAAGCCATTCCATTCAAGAGTCAGTAGTTCGCCTTTTTCATCAATCACTTGTGCTTGTTGGTCTTTTACGCTTAGCACAGCTGCAGGCATAATGCCCTGTACCGAAGACGTGCGCTTTAAAATCGCCACAATCTCATCGTTGCTTAGTGGTGTATCAGTCCATAATTCAGTGACAGGGCCTCGGTAACCATGGCGTTGGTCGTAAGCAAAAACATTATCTCTTAATGACTCCTGAGCCATCAATTGTAGATCTGAAGATATAGTGGTGTAGACATTATATCCATTGGTATAGGCGGCTTCTTCACCGTACTTCTGGATCATGTAATCACGTGCCATTTCCGAAACATATGGAGCGTATAAGTCAATTTCAGCGCCATGATATTTCGCGGTAGAAGCGCTATTGATGGCCTCTTGATATTCTGCTTGAGTGATATTACGTTTCTCGAGCATGCGGCTTAGAACCCAATTTCGACGAGATATTGCCCGTTCGGTATTTCTAATAGGATTTGCTGCTGATGGTGCTTGTGGTAAACCGGCAATCATTGCCATCTCTGGTAACGTCAGTTGGTTAAGTTCTTTACCATAATAAACTTGCGCTGCAGCACCAACGCCATAGGCACGGTTACCTAAAAATGAGCGATTTAAATAAAGAGCTAAGATTTCTTTCTTAGAGAGTGCTTTTTCAATTTTTAGCGCTAGAAATATTTCTTTTACTTTACGAATGTACGTTTTCTCATTCGATAAGAAAAACCCTCGGGCAACTTGCTGGGTTATCGTACTGGCACCTTGACTTTTCTTACCCGTCGTTATCAAAATGACCGCCGCACGAATAATACCAATTGGATCAATGCCATTATGTTCAAAAAAGCGCGCATCTTCGGTATCGAGCACGGCATTAATTAACTGAGTCGGGACCTCTTCATACTCAACAGGTATACGACGTTTTTCACCAAACTGAGAAATCAGTTTGCCATCGCGGCTATAAATACGCAGCGGAGTTTGTAATTGAACCGTCTTTAGCGAATTAACATCGGGTAAATCGGGTAGCACATAAAAATAAGCGGCAGCTATAGCAGCAATGCCAAGTAGTGATAGGCTAAAAAATGCAATTAATAAACGTTTAAACCACTTCACTCTAGAATTCCAGAAAAATTACAAATAGTGACGTTAGTATATAAGCGTGAGGGTTTTTGGTGAAGTAAAACATGAAATAACTAAATAGTATTTGTAAAATGTTGAAACATTTTATACAAATACTTATAACGAGTTGATTATGTGCTAATCTCTTAGAAAATAAAAATACAATTGTGATGACGGACTATGATTTCAAAATTATGGAAGCGTCAAGCACCTCAAATGGTCGGGATCGATATTGGATCTCATGAAATCAAAGCCATATTGTTGAGCAAGACTGCGGATGGATATAAAATTCAAAACCATGCGGCGGTTCCTGTTAGAAAAGGAGCTGTAGTTGATCATGATATTCGTGATTCTGAAGCGGTACTTGAATCATTAAGACAAATTCGACGGGGATTACCTAAATCCCTCAAATTTGCTGCTGTTGCTGTTTCAGGATCTGCTGTAATGACTAAGGTCATTTATATGGATGCTGCGTTGAATGAAGAGGAAATGGAAGCTCAAATTGAGATTGAAGCTGACAATCTTATTCCTTATTCGCTCGATGAAGTCAGTATTGATTTTGAAAGACTTAATCCTAACATTACCGATCCAACGAAAGTGAATGTGCTACTGAGTGCATGTCGCACCGAAAACATTGATTCACGAGTAGATGCACTAGATGCTGTCGAGCTGGATGTAAAAGTTGTCGATGTGGAAGCCTATGCTTTAGGACGTTCTGCAGAATTAATTTATGGCCAGTTACCTGATGGTGCTAAAGATAAATCAATCGCCATGGTTGATATCGGTGCCAATATGACCACATTCTCAGTGGTTGAAAATGGTGATACTACTTTCATACGTGAACAAGCTTTTGGTGGTGAGTTATTTACTCAATCAATCTTGTCATTTTATGGAATGCCCCATGATGAGGCTGAACGAGCCAAGATAACAGGGCAATTACCCCGTAATTATATGTTCGAAGTTCTATCACCTTTTCAGACGCAATTATTACAACAAATTAAACGAACCTTACAGATATACTGTACTGCCAGTGGCCGTGAAAAAGTTGACTACATCGTTTTATGTGGTGGTACAGCTAAGTTAGAAGGAATGGTTGAATTACTTACCAACGAGTTAGGTACTCATACTATTCTTGCTGACCCCTTCCAAGGCTGTTTGCATGCAGATGATGTGATGAAAAGTCAGCTTCAACCTAATATGAGTAAATATATGGTGGCATGTGGTCTTGCGTTAAGGAGTTATGCTCAATGGCGAACATAAACTTATTACCTTGGCGTGAAGAGGCAAGAGAGAAGCAAAAACGCGACTTCATCGGTATTTTAGCATTAGTCTTTTTAGTGACTTCATTAATCGTTTATTTATTTCTGGGTTTTCTGGAAGTGGTCACTGATGATCAACGTCAACGCAATGCCTATTTGGAATCGGAAATTAGTTTGCTTGATACCCAGATTGCCGAAATTAGAAAAATTACCGAACGTAAAAAAGACATAGAACGTCGCACAGAGATTATTCTCAATTTACAACAATCGCGTAATTTACCGACCCATGTTTTAGATGAATTAGTTCGAATTGTTCCGCCTGGTATTTATCTTTCAAGTATAGAGAAGAAAGGTAGCGTGTTATTAATTGAGGGACGAAGTGAATCGAACAATAACGTCGCTAATATGATGAGAAAGGTTAAAACTTCTGCTTATCTGAATGATCCGAGTATGCAATCGATTGTGACCCAAAATGAAGAGTTAAGGCAGTTACAACGTTTTAAATTACGTGTCACTATTCGTGATGATTCACAAGAAGCGAATGTTGATCCGAACCAAGGAGCGAGAAAATGAATCTCGACCTAGATCAATTTAACGATATCGATTTTGAAAACATTGGTGGTTGGCCTAAGCTGGTAAAAATTGTATTTGCTGGTTTCTTGTCTCTATGTGTTATTGGTGGCAGTTATTACTTGTTTATTTCCGACTCGATCAATGAGATGGAAGCTGAACAGCAAAAAGAAATTCAATTACGTGAAGATTTTGAAACTAAATATCGTTTAGCAGCTAATCTTAAACTGTACCGTGAGCAATTAGACGTGATGGAAGTGCAGTTTGCCGAATTGCTTAAAATGTTGCCTTCTGAAAATGAGATGCCTGGTTTATTAGATGATTTAACGTTTGTTGCTACTGATGCTGGCCTTAGAATTAATAGCCTAGATTGGGATGATGAAATCGAACGTGATTTTTATATTGAATTCCCAATTAAGATGTCAGTGGAAGGTGATTATCATAAAATAGGTAATATGGTGAGCGGGGTTGCAAAATTACCTCGAATTGTCAGTCTGCACGACTTTATTATAAAGCAGAACGATAGTGGTGGTTTATCAATGGATATTCTCGCTAAAACCTATCGCTTTAAAGAAGGGGCAGAATTAACGCAACAGGCCAATAAGGGACAGAAATAATGAAATTTTTGCCTTTATTCTTATCAATGGTGTTTTTATTGAGTGGTTGTATTGGCGATCGCAGCGATTTAGAGCTATTTGTTACTACTACAAAGGCACAACACGTCGCCCGTATACCGCCTTTGAAGCAAACACCAAAGTTTGAACATTTTGCATATCAAGCTGAGTTAATGCGCAGCCCGTTTGTTCCACCATCAAGGGAATTGACAGAAGAGGTGATTGATACATCTAAAGATTGTTTACAACCAGACTTAAAACGTCGCAAAAGTCGTTTAGAAACTTATGCATTAGACAATTTAAGAATGCGTGGAACATTAAGCGAAGATGGAACTATTTGGGCTTTAGTCGAATCTAGCGATGCCAATGTTTATCGCATGGGTGTAGGCGAGTATTTAGGGCTTTATCATGGCCGAATTGCTAAAGTAACGCCGCAATTTATCGAAATTATAGAATTAATCCCTGATGGTTCGGGTTGTTGGTCAGAAAGATCCAGCAATTTAGAATTATCAGGAAAATAACGTGCGAAGGATGAGAGAATAATGGAATCTTCTGCCGCGATAAAAAAAGCAATAACAAAGTTATTATTTTTTAGAGCGTTTTTAGGCGCAGTATTATTAATGGGTTTAATACCCAGTGCGATAGCTGCTAATCGTCTTATGGACGTCAAATACCATTCAATGGTTGATCATCAATTAGAATTAGAGTTGATTTTTGAATCATCAATAGTGTCACCGTCTGTCGATTTATCGGCAGATCCAGCAGAAATCATGTTGAATTTCTCTGATACTATTTCTAATTTAACTAAAAACAATATTCCGGTGAATACTGTTGGCGTAAAAGAAATTAATACACAACAACAAGGTGGCGATTTACAGATCATTGTTGCAATGAATAAAGTAAAACCGTACCAAGGTAAAATTGTTGGTAATAGTTATCGGTTAACGATTAATGATGATGTCGCTGGTCCAGTAGAAGCTAATAATCCATTTGTTAACGGTATTAGTAGTATTGATTTTCGTCGCAACAAAACTGGTGGCGGAGAAATATTATTTAATCTAAGCAATCGTTCTGTAGCCGCTAATGTTGAACAAGTTGGTTCAAAGCTCGAAATAAAACTCTATAACACCGATATTGGTAATGATTTGCTTTATGTTATGGATGTACAAGATTTTGCCACACCAGTGAATAGTTTTGAAACATTTAAAGACGATCTTACTGCCCGTATCTTGGTTGATGTTGATGGTAACTATGACTACAACTACCGCCAAGACGGTAATGTGTTTAAAGTTAGCATTGATAAAGTTGAACGAGTTTCGGTTGCTAAAGAGGCCAAAAAATATAATGGTCGCTCATTGTCACTTAACTTCCAAAATATTTCAGTCCGTACTGTTTTACAAATTATTGCTGATTACAATAACTTTAACCTTGTTACCAGCGATACCGTAGAAGGTGAAATTACCTTACGTTTAGATGACGTGCCTTGGGATCAAGCCTTGGACCTTATTTTACAAACTAAAGGTTTGGATAAACGTATTGAAGGCAATATTTTAATGGTTGCACCAAGTGAAGAGCTTGCTATTCGCGAAAGTAACGACTTGAAAAATCGCCAAGAAGTAAAAGAGTTAGCCCCGTTATATTCTGAATATTTACAAATAAACTATGCTAAAGCCGTCGATATAGCGGATTTACTTAAAACTACCGATTCCACTCTACTATCATCTCGCGGCAGTGTTGCCGTTGATGAACGTACAAATACGCTATTGGTAAAAGACACTGCGGAAATTTTAGAGAACGTACACAGATTAATAGATGTATTAGACATTCCTATTAAGCAAGTATTGATTGAAGCCCGCATGGTGACAGTGAAAGACGATGTGTCTGAAGATTTAGGCATCCGTTGGGGCATCACCGACCAGCAAGGCACAAAAGGCACCTCTGGTACCATTAATGGTGCCACTGATATTGCTAACGGTATTATCCCAAGTGTTAATGATCGTCTTAATGTAAATTTACCGGCAGCAGCAAGCTCTGCAACCAGTATTGCTTTTCATGTTGCTAAATTGGCTGACGGTACGGTACTTGATTTAGAGTTAAGCGCATTAGAGCAAGAAAACAAAGGCGAGATTATTGCCAGCCCACGTATTACGACGTCTAACCAAAAGTCGGCGTATATTGAGCAGGGTGTTGAAATCCCCTATGTTGAGTCAGCATCTAGTGGTGCAACAACGGTTACCTTTAAAAAGGCAGTGTTATCGCTTCGGGTAACTCCACAAATTACCCCTGATGACCGTGTTATCCTTGATCTTGAAATTACTCAAGACTCTCAAGGAACAACGGTTGCCACCGCGACTGGTGAAGCTGTTGCGATTGATACTCAACGTATTGGTACCCAAGTGCTGGTTGATAATGGTGAGACCATTGTGCTCGGTGGTATATACCAACAGAACTTAATTAGCCGAGTGAGTAAAGTACCGGTATTGGGTGATATTCCGTTAGTAGGCTTCTTATTTAGAAACTCAACTGACACCAACGAGCGTCAAGAATTGTTGATTTTCGTTACCCCTAAGATTGTTGCTGATAAACGATAGTTTTCTTTAGCGATAACGAGCATAAAAAGCCAGCGACGTAAGCGCTGGTTTTTTTATGGTGCATGTTTATGAGCAGCAAATTACCACTGAGGATAAATACACTAGCGGTAAATATCACTCAAGTGAGTAAAATGACTGCCTATGGCGGCAATAATAGTGACTTTATTAAAGTTTATAGCGAATGATATTAATTAGATTATGTTGTCTGCAGTAAACTATAGTCTTTGCATTAACAAACACTTAACTGTACACATTACATTATTTAGGGTGTTTTTATCTTCGAGGTTATAATAAAATCATTATAAATAGCTGTGATGACTTGCAAGCGGTAGCCCTTAACTGAGATAATCCTTCGTCAAGTCTCAATAGAGCAAGGTTAAATTATAGGTCGGCTTGAGGTTTAAGTCGATAAGGCATTCTTCCATATAAGATTCAGACGTATACGAAATGGCTGAAAAACGCAATATTTTTCTGGTAGGCCCTATGGGCGCAGGTAAAAGCACAATTGGTCGCCATCTGGCGCAAATGCTGCATTTAGATTTCCACGATTCAGATCACGAGATTGAACAACGTACTGGTGCAGATATTGCCTGGGTGTTTGATGTTGAAGGTGAGGAGGGTTTCCGTCGTCGTGAAGCTCAAGTCATTGGTGATCTTTCAGAAAGGCAAGGTATCGTTCTCGCGACAGGTGGTGGTTCTGTTCAGAGTAAAGATATCCGCAACTATCTTTCTGCTCGAGGTATAGTGGTTTACTTAGAGACAACTATCGACAAGCAAGTAGCGCGTACTCAGCGTGATAAGCGTCGCCCGTTGTTACAAGTAGATGATCCACGTGAAGTGCTCGAAAGCTTAGCGGAAATTCGTAATCCTTTATATGAGGAAATTGCGGATGTTATCGTTAAAACGGATGAGCAAAGCGCGAAGATCGTCGCAAACCAAATTATCGAGCAACTCGGCTTTTAGGTAACAACATGCAACAGATTCAGGTTCAATTAGGTGATAGAAGTTACCCCATTTATATTGGCCAGGATTTGATGAATGATAGCGAGCTATTTGCTCGCTACCTAACAAACAAGAAAGCCTTAATTGTTTCAAATGACACCATTGCTCCGTTGTATCTTCAAAAGATACAACAAGCGATGAGCGCTTGCGCGCGTGTTGAAACGGTTATTTTGCCTGATGGCGAAAAATTTAAAGATTTACAACACCTAGATTATATTTTTACTGAACTACTTGAGCATAATTTTGCCCGAGACTCAGTCTTAGTTGCTCTCGGTGGTGGTGTTGTTGGTGATATGACTGGTTTCGCGGCAGCGTGTTATCAGCGCGGTATTGATTTTATGCAAGTGCCGACAACATTATTGTCCCAAGTTGATTCTTCTGTCGGTGGTAAAACGGCAGTAAATCATCCTCTTGGAAAAAATATGATTGGCGCATTTTATCAACCCAAATCTGTGATTATCGATACGCTTTGCTTACAGACATTACCTGCAAATGAGTTTGCAGCAGGTATGGCAGAAGTCATTAAGTACGGTATTATTTGGGATGCAGAATTTTTTCTATGGCTGGAAGAAAATGTTAACCCATTAAAGTCACTCCAGACTGATGCGCTTAACTATGCCATTGCAAAATGTTGTCAGATTAAAGCTGATGTTGTCGCGCAAGATGAAACTGAACAAGGTGTCAGAGCGTTATTAAATCTTGGGCACACCTTCGGTCATGCTATCGAAGCCGAAATGGGCTACGGAGTTTGGTTACATGGTGAGGCTGTCGCTGCTGGTACGGTTCTTGCGGCAAAAACTGCATGTAAACTCAATCTATTAGATGATTTAAGTGTTGAACGTATTTGTCAGTTAATGCTAGCGTTTGATTTGCCTATAACGGCTCCTGAGTCGATGGATTTTGAACAGTTTATTAAGCATATGCGCCGTGATAAGAAAGTTTTAGGTGGTAAGATTCGCTTAGTATTACCCACAGGTATAGGCCAAGCTGACGTCTTTAGTGATGTAGGTGAAGACTTGTTAAAACAGGTTATTAGCTGCGAATAAGTTATGCTTCCTACATCTCAATTATAGTGTGGTGAATCATTGACGACTCCAGGACTATTGTTACTCCCCACTCAAGAAGCGCTTATTCAGCGTTTACAGCATATTGCTAGCTATAGTGAACAGATGTCGGTGGTTTGTGGCGTTGATGGCTCAGGTAAATCTACGCTTACAGCTGCACTAGCCAGTGAGTTAGATGATTACAATTCAGCTTTAATTATATGCCCTCAACATGCCGATAGTGCAGAAATTCGTCGAAAAATTCTTGTTCAACTCATCTCTGCCCCCATATTTGATGACGAACGTCCTTTAATGGATACCGTTCTTAGAATTCAATCAAGTTTGAAAAAGCCATTACACATCATTATTGATGATGCCGATCTATTGCCTAAAGATATTTGGGCTGAATGCATTCTTCTGAGTCAAATCCATTGTGCTGGTAAACCTGTAGCGGTCACAGTAACGGTTAGCCCTGATTTTTGGTATACCTTAGTGGCAGATTTAACCGATGATATTCGTGCTAGATTGCTCCCGGTTACGATCGAGCCTTTATCGCTACCTGAGCGAGATGGTCTTTACCAGAGTTTATTACTTCGTAGCCAGCAAACGCCGTTTATTCCCCGTGAAATCATCCATAAACAATTAGAAAAACAGCAGGGCACGCCAGCTGAAGTGGTTAAATTATTAGCGTTAGCATTAGAAGAGCCGCAAACCAGCAAAGCATCTTGGCCCTGGTCGGCGAAAATGCTTATTGCCTTGTTTGCCATATTAGCGAGTGTGGCAATGTGGTGGGGTATTAGTCGTCAATTACCTCCAGCAATTTCTACATCGATATCGCCAACATTAACGGCTGAGCAATCAAGGTTGCGTGCCAAAGCAACAAAATATGTGATGAGTTATGCCGATAAAACATTAACCGCTTATTTTGCTCAGAGGCAATTGGTATTCACTAAGTCGAGCGCCAATGAGCAAGCACAGTTGCTTATAGAGGAGCAAGTCATTACAGATAGCCTAATTGAAGATAAAGATGCGACTGAGCTTGTTGAAGGTGTGCCTGTAGATAATTATACCGAGGTGGTGGTCAACTCATCATTAACGGGCTTGTCTTTTCAGGGGAAATTACCCAAAGCACAAGTTAATCCGGTCAATAAACCGAATGATATCGTTGAGCGAGACAATACTCCCAACCTAAAAGTTAAAGGGTTTACACTGCAACTTGCGAGTGTGAATGACAAAGATTCACTTACGCCTATATTAGTGAAATTGGCGCAAGAGCCGCAGGTTTACATTATGAGTTACAAACAACGTCACATTATATTATTGGGTGATTTTGAAACGGCTACGAGCGCTAGCTTAAAAGCGAAAAGTCTGCAGGAAAAATATGGGTTAGCGGCACCTTGGGTTAGAAAGTGGGCCGACTTAAGTGATTATAAGCGACAAGATTAGTTGCATCATATTCTGGAGCATTTAAGTCAATAACATGAAGAATCAACACAATTAATCTACTTTAGCCGATGATAATTGTCGTTAAACAGAGTACAATCTTCAGCTTTAATTTTGCTGGTATAATTCCTTTTCATGATAAAAAAGCATAGAGCCTTTCTAAAGTGGGCAGGCGGTAAATACAAGCTCGTTGATGAGCTAGCAAAACACCTTCCAGTAGGCAATCGACTCATTGAACCTTTTGTTGGCGCGGGTTCGGTATTCCTCAATACTCAGTTTGATGATTATTTGTTGTGTGACATTAATCAAGACTTAATCAATTTATACCAAATTGTTCAGCAACAGCCTGATAAATACATTCAAGCGGCAAAAGCAATGTTTGTCGATGAGATGAATGACAAAGATGCCTATTATCGTATTCGTGCAGAATTTAATCTCTGTAGCGATCCATTTATTCGGTCAGTATATTTTCTGTATATGAATCGTCATGGTTTTAATGGTCTATGTCGATACAATCGTAAAGGTGGTTTTAACGTGCCGTTTGGCTCGTACAAAAAACCTTATTTTCCAGAAGCCGAAATTCGTTATTTTTCATTAAAAGCGCAAAAAGCGACCTTTAAATGTATAAGTTACGAACAAGCCTTTGATATTGCTGAAAGCGGCGATGTTATTTATTGTGATCCGCCTTATGCACCTTTATCGACAACAGCCAGTTTTACCACTTATGCCGGCCCTGGTTTTAGCCTAGACGACCAAGCATTACTTGCACGTCATTCACGGCTTATTGCTCATGAACGAAATATTCCTGTGCTGATCAGTAACCATGATATTCCGTTAACTCGAGAATTATATCGCGGTGCATCTTGTTCAACGATTTCGGTGCAACGTAATATTAGTCCTAAAGGTGGTTCACGTCATAAAGTCGACGAAATTATGGCGTTATATGACCATCATTATCGTGAAGAAGAATAATATTACAGTGGGATATTTAGCAAAGCAGGTAATTAACTTAAGACTTGGTTAACAATCAAGATTATTGAAATCACTAAAGTAATTGCTAAGATAATTCCCATGATGATGAAGGGCAGAGGAGATTGAGTTTGAAAATCTTTTTGACGGTTTTGTTCTGTCTGCACGCCAAAAAAAGCCGCTACAGTACTACTAAATACTCGCCAAATAGACATTAACGCGATATCTGAGTTGGGCTGCCAGATGTTGGCATATCATTTAATGGCTTATCTTTGTGGCCGTGGATCAGTTCAAGTAAATCAATGAAATGAAATTGGCTTGAGCGACTGTTTCCTGTAACCCAATTCCCCCAGCTCACATCGTTTGATTGTTCTGCACATCGGTTGGTAGGATGACTACTTGGCAAGCTAGTATTGTAGTTGGTGCCGCTATTACACACGCATGCTTTACTATTGGCAGAGTTATTTTCGGTGCTCATTAATACTTGGCTTAGCAATAGTGCCGAAGCTGATGTCGCAAAAACAGCAAAAATCTGTATTGACAATAATTTGCCATCACGACCAGAAAGCTTGCGTATTAAGTACTTAAGCATAAATTTTGCCCTATCCGTGGTGTAAAATCGATTAATACTACAACAGATGTAAGATCTTATATTGGATCATAAACATAACAACATTTTCGCATTATAGCAAAATAGCTTAGTTATTGAACACTGGTTTCTGTTTAAAAAATAACAAAGTTGACCAATGTTGGCATTTTCGACTAAATTCCAGTTTCAGAGTGGTTATTTCTCGCGTGAGACTAGAGGGTTGCGGCTGCAAAGGGTAAAATGTCGACACTTTGATCTGCCAATAGAGAAGATTATGCGCCCATTTTTAATTGCACCATCAATTTTGTCCGCCGATTTTGCCCGTTTAGGTGATGATGTTAAAGCCGTATTAGATGCGGGGTCGGATGTTGTTCACTTTGACGTAATGGACAATCACTATGTTCCTAATTTAACCATTGGCCCTATGGTATGTACTGCACTGCGTAATTACGGCATCACTGCAGATATTGATGTACATTTAATGGTAAAACCCGTCGATCGTATTATTCCTGACTTTGCTAAAGCTGGCGCTTCAATTATTACTTTTCACCCAGAAGCTTCAGAGCATGTTGATCGTACCTTACAGCTTATTAAAGAATCTGGCTGCAAAGCTGGTTTAGTCTTAAATCCCGGCACACCATTGCATTATTTAGATCACGTTATGGACAAACTTGATGTCATTTTATTGATGTCGGTTAACCCAGGTTTCGGTGGTCAGTCATTTATTCCGCATACATTAGACAAACTTCGCCAAGTTCGTGCACTCATAGATGCGAGTGGGTTTGATATTCGTTTAGAAGTCGATGGTGGCGTAAAGGTCGACAATATTGCTGAAATCGCGGCTGCCGGTGCAGATATGTTTGTCGCGGGTTCGGCAATTTTTAATCAACCAGATTATAAAGTTGTTATTGATCAAATGCGTGCAGAACTTGCTACGGTATCATAACGTCTTTTCGTATTATTAGGACTTAACATGATGCAATGGTCAAACATTAGCGCTATCGCTTTTGATTTAGATGGTACATTAATCGACAGTGTGCCTGATTTAGCTGCTGCCACCAATGCCACATTAGCACAATGCCAATATCCACCCGTAACAGAAGCGCTGGTGCTGAGTTGGGTCGGAAATGGTGCGCGTGTATTAATGCAACGTGCATTAAGTTATGCCTCTGGCATGGCAGAAAATACTCCTGAGCTACAGGCATTACTTGAGAAAACGATGCCACTATTTATGCTTTACTATAGTGAGCATTTACATACGCATAGTCGTTTGTACTCTGGGGTGATCACTACGTTACAAAAGCTAAAACAAGCTGGTTTTAAACTGGCTATCGTCACCAATAAACCTTATCGTTTTACCTTGCCGATATTAAGTGCTTTTGGCCTCGATGATGTGTTTAGCGAAGTGCTCGGCGGCGATTCATTAGCCAAAATGAAGCCGGATCCTATGCCGTTGCAGCATTTGCTTGGACAGTGGCAATTGGATGAGTCGCAATTACTGATGATTGGTGATTCAAAGAATGATATTTTAGCAGCTAAAGCTGCCAATGTTATGTCTATTGGCTTGACCTATGGCTACAACTACGGCGAAGATATCGGCCTAAGTCATCCCCATGCGGTATGCGAAAATTTTGCTGATATAGAGCAATACTTACTTTCATAATAATTTTAATTTTCAAAAAGATAATCTGGAGCAATAAAACACATGACTAAACCCATAGTACTCAGCGGTGCGCAGCCATCAGGCGAATTAACCATAGGTAATTATATGGGCGCACTTCGTCAATGGGTTGCCATGCAAGATAGTCATGATTGCCTATATTGTGTTGTTGATTTACATGCCATCACGGTTCGTCAAGATCCTAAGTTACTCCGTGAAGCCTGTTTAGATACATTAGCCTTGTACCTTGCGTGTGGTGTTGACCCTAAAAAAAGCACCGTATTTATTCAGTCGCAAGTGCCGCAGCATACTCAACTTGGTTGGGTATTAAACTGTTACACCCAAATGGGTGAGTTAAACCGCATGACCCAGTTTAAAGATAAGTCTTTAAAGCATGCTAATAACATTAACGTTGGGCTATATGGTTATCCTGTGCTCATGGCGGCAGATATTTTGCTGTATCAAGCTAATGAAATCCCAGTTGGTCAAGATCAGAAGCAGCACTTAGAATTGACTCGCGATATTGCCACTCGTTTTAACAATGCTTATGGCGACACGTTTACTATTCCTGAGCCGTTTATTCCTGAGCATGGTGCTAAGGTCATGTCACTGCAAGACCCACTAAAGAAAATGTCCAAATCAGATGACAACCGCAATAACGTTATTGGTTTACTTGAAGATCCTAAAGCGATTTTAAAGAAAGTTAAAAAAGCCATGACTGATAGTGAAGAGCCGCCAGTGGTGCGTTTTGATATCGAACAAAAGCCGGGTGTGTCTAATCTACTGAGTTTAATGTCAGGTTGTACAGGGCAGTCAATTGCATCTTTAGAAGCAGAATTTGAAGGCAAAATGTATGGCCATTTAAAAGTGGCTACCGGTGAAGCGGTTGTTGGTATGTTAGAGCCATTACAAGCTCGCTTTAAAGAGTTCCGCGCCGATCATGCATTCCTAAGCCAAGTGATGGCGGAAGGTGCTGAAAAAGCCCAAGCGCGTGCAGAAGTGACCATTAAAAAAGTCTACGAAAAAATTGGCCTTATCGTGTAAGTAAAACTTTAGCTATTGTTACTGAAAAGCCAGCAAATTGCTGGCTTATTTTTTGGTTAACCATTGCACAAACGCAGCGATAGCAGGTTCCTTTAAACGTCGTTGTTTACAGCTAAAATTGAATTCAAAGCCAGTCAACATAGCGGGTAAGTTAAGCGCGACTAATGCTCCCTTACTAATATCTCGCTCTACCATAAAATCTGACGCTAGCGCGATACCCTGACCGGCAATTGCCGCTTCAATGGCTAACAACACATGGCTAAATACATGCTGTTGTTGTGTCGCGGCTATGCTGATGTCATTAACGGATAACCAGCGCTCCCAATCGAAGCCTATTGGCCCTTCGTCAACGGTAAGTAATGCATGCTGACGTAATACACTCAGCGCCGAGAGGTCGGTATTGAGCAGCCCAGGACAAATCACTGGGATCAGTCTCTCTTGGTGTAACATGCGATGCACATAACCGGGTTGGCCACTTTGGCCAGTAATAAACATATCAGCCACACTATCACTCATCAGTGGGTCGTCGGTGATCATATCTAGGCGAATTTTAATTTGTGGATGCAATCGATGGAAATCGCTTAAGCGAGGAATGAGCCACTTAATGGCAAATGAACTGTATACCGCTAAACGGAGTTGATCATTACTGTCTCCAGTGATTTGCATGCTTAAATCATTCAGCTCATTAAATATTCGTTCTAGCTCATGATAAAGCACACTGCCTTTACTGGTTAAACAGAGTTGCCTGCCTTCGCGGCTAAATAATCGTTCACCAAAATGAGCTTCAAGCAGCCTCACTTGATGCGATACCGCACTTTGAGTAATACAAAGCTCAGTTGCCGCCCGAGAAAAGTGCGCATGCCTTGCTGCCGCTTCAAATATTTGTAGTGCCCTCAGTGGTGGAAGTTTGCGCATATGCACCTTAAATATGAGTTTATTTTATTAAAATTTACTATATATGAATTTAACTCATGCATTGATTAAAAACATCATTATTCGATATAAATTGCTAAGGATATGATGCAGCCAATTATTGATTCTTAGGTTGTAAGTACAATGAAATCCACAATCGCCATCGGCATGATGTTATTGGTCGTCGGTAACCTTTTTAGCGCTATGTATGATGTGTCTATAAAATGGCTTCCAGAGGGCAGTAGCGCTGCAACATTTCTGTTAATTAGACAGTTAACATCAGTAATCATGTTGCTGCCTTTGTGGTTGGCGGCTAACAAACCAACCAGCCGCCACGTAAAGGTGCATTTAGTGCGGGCTAATACCGGCGCTATTGGCGCTGTATGTTTAGTTATGGGCTTAATTGCGCTACCGATTGCTACAGTGAGTTCGTTATTTTACTCAGCGCCATTAATGATTGTATTAATGGGATTTTTGTTTTTGAAAGAAACCGTTACTGCAGCGCATTGGTTAGCGGCTATTTTGGGGTTTATTGGCATTATTATTTTACTGCGCCCAAGTGAAATTAACTGGTTTGGTATTGCAGTATTAATTTCAGCATTTACGTTTGCGATTAACCAGTTGGCACTGCGCAAGTTACCTAGTACAGAAAGTCCAATCGTTACGCTAATGCTTTATAATTTACTTAGCATGCCGTTAGTTTTTGTGATGGCCTTAGTACAAGGCATAGAGGGAATAAGTGTTTCTTTAGTGGTCATCGCAGTGTTAAGTAACGTATTTTTACTCGCATACCAGTGGTTTTGTGCCTTAGCGTATCGTCAAGCGCAAGCCAGTCAAATTGTGGTGGCAGAATATACAGGTTTGTTGTTCTGTGTTTTCTTGGGCTGGGTATTTTTTGACGAATGGCTTGATGGACTAAGTTGGTTAGGCGCTAGTTTTATTGTGTTACCGTCACTGGTTATCCCTTGGATACAAGCCAAAAGATCGCAAAAAAAATTCATCGAGCAAAATGCAGGATGAATTTTTTAAATCGCGATAAGTTGTTAGCTACAGCAGGATTAAGATTCAGTGTATTCAAAAACCTTAATCACTTTGCGAACACCAGCTGTATTTCGAGCGATATCAACGGCTAAATCAGCTTGTTTGCGGTCAATTAACCCAAGCAAAAACACTTCGCCGTTTTCGGTAATGACTTTAATGCGAGTAATATCGAGCGACTTCTCATTCAGCATGCGGCCTTTTACTTTGGTGGTGACCCAAGTGTCATTGCTGCGAGTGGTAAATGAGGTTGGTGTGCCAATACGGATTTGATTATGTATTTTGCCGCCAATTTGTAAATCTTGTACGACTTTAACGGCTTTATCGCGCAGCATTGAATTAGGCGCTTGGCCTATCATCAATACATTTTTGTTCATCACAATGGCAGCGATATGGGTTTGATTGTTGAGGTCATCATGTTTTGATAATGCGCTGGCAATAACAAAGTCAGCATTGGTATCGCTGATTTGCGTGCCCATGCTGCGCTCATCGTTTGCCATCTTGGCACCGCTAACGGCGCCAACCATGACCGCACCAGCACATCCCTGCAACATCGCAAGGATCGAGATGATGAGTAACCCTCTTATCATGCTTGTTCGTCCTGTGGGAACAAGGTGCGATCGATGTTATCGCATAAACAATGAATAACCAGTAAATGAACTTCCTGAATACGTGCTGTCACGTTTGACGGTACACGGATTTCTACATCACCAGCGCTCATTAAACCTGCCATTGCGCCGCCGTCTTTACCAGTTAATGCAACAATTGTCATGTCACGGCTTAATGCTGCTTCCATGGCTTTAATAATGTTACCTGAGTTACCACTGGTAGAAATCGCTAATAAAATATCACCAGGTTGTCCTAAAGCTAAAATTTGCTTCGAGAAAATTTCATCGTAGCTATAATCGTTGGCGATAGCCGTAATGGTTGACGTGTCACAGCTTAATGCAATAGCCGGTAGAGGTGGACGTTCAATTTCATAACGGTTTAATAATTCAGCTGAGAAGTGTTGAGCATCGCCAGCACTGCCGCCATTACCACATGACAGAATTTTATTACCGCCAAGTAGACATTGCACCATCATCTCGGCCGCTTTTTCAATCGATTCTGGCAATGCTTCAGCAGCATCAATCTTAGTTTGAATCGATTCGGTGAAACTATCTTTAATACGTTCTAACATGCAACAATCCTTACGCTAAATTATGTCTACGTATGTCTCTGATTGGCCTTTTTAATATCGCTCATCAGTAAGACTTGGTGATTTGACTCTATGATGCCATAAATCAAGGTTATGGTAATCAATTGCCGCTTAAAAACAGCCTTGTAGCCAGTTTATTTCATCAATATTCATCGCAATGACATCAAAGCGACAAGGTGGATTCAATTTTTGTCTTTGTAAATAATGATCCGCGGCTAATCTTATCCGGGTGATTTGCTTATTTGTAAGTGCATTTAAGGCGCCACCAAACTGATTTGACGCTCTAAATTTGACTTCCACAAACACCCATACATCTTGCTGGCGCATAATCAAATCTATTTCACCAAATGGATAGCGGACATTAGCGGCAACAAATATCAGACCTTGTTGTTCAAGATAAGTTCGTGCACGTTGCTCAGCTAATTGTCCACTGTTCATAGTGGTGTTAATTTTCCTTGAGTATATTTACCCCAAGACAATTGACGCTCAATCACGCCATTAGGTTTCACTGATAATGCGCCGCTACGCCCCATAAATTGATAGCCAGGGAACGCACGCATTTGCGCTAAACGATTAACCAACTCAAGTGCGTCAAACCCCATGACATACAAGCGTTTTTGGCTATTATTCCAACCACTCCACAGTTCTGACACCATTTGAGTTTCGCTATTCGATTGCATTAGCCAAGGAACATCACTAATGATCAAGTTATTTAACTCTTGTGCTGATTGTGCTGACTCACTTTCAAGGCGGCTCCGGCTAGTGGTATATAAGGTTACCGGTTCAGAGAACACACTAAAGTTAACGTCTAAAAAGGGTTTTAGCAGGGCTAAATCTTGTGAGCCAGAAATCATGTAAATCGCATCAATATCTTGGCGAGAACGAAAATCTGATTCTAAGCGACTGCCTAATAAATCGCGCATTCTACTAATACGTGCTTGGCTATCTTTTACGCCCAATGCTTCTTGAACGGTCAACTTCATTTGGTCGCCAGCATCATAGAAATACACTTCGGCATCGTTACTGGTTAATGTCAGCCATGTTTGTTGAAAACTGTCGGCCATACGTTTACCAATCGGGTCATTACTGGCTAAAAGCAATGGCAGTTTGACGCCATCATTAAACAGTTTACGTGCTGCATCACTGGCTTCTTGCGCGGGTGACAATGAAAAATAGAACAGATTTGGTTGTGGTGTAAAGGTGTCTGTTTGATTCAAATACAGCTGAGGAATAGTGGTTTTTTGTTTATCATTTACTTTCTGTAATTCTTCAACTTCATTGGGTAATAATGGCCCAATGATAAATTCCGCCCCCTTGGCAACGGCTTGTTGATAAGCGGCAGCAACACCTTGCTGAGTATCATAAAAGTTAATTGATACATTGGCGTCATAGTCTGACAGGTAACTTGACATTAACCCCTGACGAATGGGCTCTGCAACCACAGCGCGTGGACCACTTAATGGTAATAACACCGCAATATTTTGCGGTCTAAAGGGCTTAGCATTAAGTGCCTGCTCTAGATCTGCGGGTAATTTCATCGCCGCAGGATGATTAGGGTTATTACGCTGCCATTCACCTAAATAACGCACTAATTGAGTTGGTTCAACCGCATAATGCTTAGCAATATAGGTTAATTGTAACCAACCCGCAAAAATCGGATTAGACTGATCGCGCATAAACGACTGCACTGTTTCTTCATGTAAAGGCTGTAGAAGCTTCCAAATGACATTATTAATCGCAGAGGTTTCAGATTTTGGTAAGTAATTACTTAACAGACTTAATTGCTTAACTTGATCAATTGGCTGTTGAGTATTCTTATACAGCTTGGCTTTAAATTGGTGATAACTCGCCATTTGCCAACGCGGTAACTGCCAATGAGGCGGATACTGTAATATATCCAGCGCAGCTTGGCTGCTATTGGTTTTCTCTGCAATGCGCGCACGCAAGTATATGTGCTCAGCTTGAAGCGAGGGAACGGTCACCATCGACTTCTGCATTGAGGTTAATACTTTAGCGGCAGAATTAAAGTTTCCGTCATTGATATAAGCGTGAGCGGCGAGTAATAAATAACGATCACGCTTTTCTGGTAAACTGCTATTCGTTGCTTGGGCTAAATAAACTTTAGCTGGATGTTCAGCGGCAACGAGCGATGCACTTGCGTCAATATTATCTTGCTGTTTATTGGTGGCACAACCGACCACCAATACAGAGAAAATCAACGCGCACACGAATTTTGTAGTATTCAGTCTTTTTAACACTTGGCTTCACTCTGGTAAGATGCTGTCACTAGTTTAACCTGCTCTTAAGCTTGGCGAAAGACTCAGGTAGATTCATTATCGAGGTAATTATGGACCAAATGGTCGCGCTGTATATTGTTCCCACCCCAATTGGTAATTTTGGCGACATCAGCGCTCGGGCAATAGAGGTGCTGCAACAGGTTGATTTAATCGCCTGCGAAGACACACGCCATAGCGGAAGGCTGCTGAGTCACTTTGGTATTGAAACCCGTAAAACGGCATTACATGATCACAATGAACGTGACCGAGCGCAATGGATAGTTGAACAGTTAAATGAAGGTAAATCAATCGCACTTATTTCTGATGCGGGTACGCCATTAATTTCTGATCCTGGTTATCATTTAGTTAATCATGTTCGCCAAGCTGGCCACAGAGTCGTGCCACTGCCTGGCGCTTGTGCCGCCATTACCGCCCTAAGTGCATCAGGGTTACCGTCTGATCGCTTTAGTTTTGAAGGTTTTTTACCTTCAAAAGAAAAAGCGCGTATCGATAAGCTTGAATTTCTTAAAGAAGATCCTCGTACGCTGATATTTTACGAATCTCCTCACCGTATTCTTTATAGCCTTGCTGCTATTGTTGAGGTGTTAGGCGAAGATAGACAAATAGTGATGGCTCGTGAAGTCACTAAAACCTTCGAAACTTTTTTATCGGGTACCGCTGCTGAAGTATTGGCACAGGTTGAAGCCGATGATAATCAGCAAAAAGGCGAAATGGTCATTATGTGCCATGGCTTTACATTAACTGATGAAGAAGGTATTCCAGCGGTTGCAGTTGCTACATTAAAGTTACTTTGTGAAGAATTACCGCTTAAGAAAGCCGCAGCTATAGCTGGGCAAATTCATGGTTTAAAGAAAAATGCCCTATATAAATATGGTTTAGAACTGGATTTATAAAAAGCTGGTCGCTTTGGCATTGGTTTGTTGCGCTGCTTAGGCTATAATCCGCGCCGAGTTGGCCAGACAGTTGCCGCGTACGTAAGTACGGGGAGGAAAGTCCGGGCTTCAAAGAGCGGGGTACCAGGTAACGCCTGGGCGGTGTGAACCGACGACAAGTGCAACAGAGAGGAGACCGCCATTTTGGCCTCGGCTAAGATGGTAAGGGTGAAAGGGTGCGGTAAGAGCGCACCGTGCGGCTAGCAATAGTCCGTAGCAAGGTAAACTCTACCCGAAGCAAGACCAAATAGGGTTCCGCATGGCGCTGCTCGCGTTGGAACCGGGTAGGTTGCTTGAGCCTGTGAGCGATTGCAGGCCTAGATGAATAACTGTCCACGACAGGACCCGGCTTATCGGCCAACTCACCTCTTTATAATAAAAGGCCTCACAGCAATGTGAGGCCTTTTATGTTACAGACACCTGTGGGTTAAATGCAGAGTTGTTCGGCAAGAAACGCCAGTGAACGTCCCTGAGCTAAAGCCGCGGATGGTTGATGATACATTCCTGAACGTCCCCAACAGTTAAAACCGTGTCCTGCAGGGTAGTCAAAAAATTGTGCATGAGTGTGATGAGCAAACGTTGCTTTAATTTTAGCAACATCATCGGCTGGAATATGTTCGTCATGTGCACCGTGATGGAACATAATCGCTTGCTTAAGCTGCGGCGCAACATCTAAATAATTCGCAATGCCGCCACCGTAATAACATACAGCTGCGCTGATGTCTGCACTTGCAGCCGCACTGCGATAGGCCAGTTGACCGCCAAGGCAGTAGCCAATAATACCGATTTTTCCATTGACCTCTGGGCGTGTTTTAAGGAAATCAATTGCCGTCACAACATCGCTAACAGCCTGATCGGCATCCAGAGTTTGGTAACACTCAAAGGCTTTTTGGGTACCTGCGTCATCATAGTTTAAATCCAGTCGTGGAGTGAGTCGCCAGAACACGTCAGGAGCGAAAACCACAAAACCAGCTTGCGCATAGCTGTCGGCAACGGCACGAATGTGTTCATTCACTCCCCAAATTTCTTGAAGTAAAACCAGACCTGGACCTGTGCCTGTAGGAGGTAAACTCAGGTATCCGGCAAAAGGTTGGTCAGGAGTAATAGTTATCCATTGTTGTGTCATGTGAACCTCTGTTTAGGTGAATTTAGCTAGGCTATATATGTTAGCGCCAATTGAGATCAATGTGTTTATGTGCTGATATCTCAGTTTATTGTTTACGACTATTGAAGATCATTATCTATAATAATTTCAATAAAATCATTGCTCTTAACCATTTTTGTTGCAAACGAATTGGTGTGTTTATACTTCAATAATCTGATTCTGAAAAGGGTGGTACACGTCGGCAATAGCATGTTTGACCAATTAACACCTCCTCAATTTACTATCACACCAATGCACAGAATAACAACGGCTGTTATTTACTGCTACATGCTCAACCTACTGCAATGACTTCATGCTAGCAATATTCTGTGCTGGATAATAATTAACAAAATATCACAAATGTAAATTATTGAATGAGAATGGTTGTCATTAGTGTTTGATGCTATATTGCACGCAATTTTATAGCGATAGATTGTTACTAGGTAAAGTGTCATGCATTTGAAGGTTACGAATATTGGGGTGTTAAGCCTACTATTACCAGCGTTGAGTGTCAGTGCTAATGAATCGGCTGTGAATTCGAATCAGTCAATTGAGAAAATAACTGTCATGGGGCGGGCACAGACCTTTTATCGTGAATCTTCTACGTCTGTTGGTGCCAAAGTTGAAACTGATATTATGGATTTACCACAATCGGTGCAGGTGCTGAATGAACAGTTGATTGTTGACCAAGCGGCACGTGAAATCACCGACTTATATCGTTCTATTGCGGGGGTAAGCACTTACAGTTACTCGGGAGTGACCTTTCGTGGTTTTCGTGATGACAGCAATGTGTTTTATGACGGTGTAAGAGGCGACCCTTTTTCGGGATTCGGCGTACCGCAGTTATTTAATATTGAACGAGTAGAAGTATTAAAAGGTCCTGCTGCTGCGTTATACGGTGGTGGTGAACCTGGCGGGATGATCAATTATGTCAATAAAAAGCCGAGCTTTGTCCAAGATACTGAAGTGACATTAACCACTGGTGATAACGATCGTATGGGCGGGTCAATTGATTCTAAAGGTGGTTTAACAGATTCAGTTGCCTATCGTTTAGGTGGTTTTTATGAACAAAAAGACAGCTTTCGTAATAATGCAGACTCTGAAAACACCGAGCTGACCGGTGGGTTATTATTTCAACTTGGCGATGATACAGCGCTCACAACCACCATTGATTATATCAAACAAGACTTAGGCGGTAATCGTTTACGTGGTGTTCCCGTTGACGATGAGGGTAATTTTTTAGTGGATCCAAGCTATAACGCGAATGAAAAATCCGACTATCAAAACCTTGAAGCAACAATATTACAAGCTAACTTACAACATCACTTTAGCGATGAGTTGAGTGTTAATACCACAGTGCGTTATCTGGATAACGAGCGCGTTCAGGGGTATCACGAATCACAAAGTTGGGTTGATGTGAATGGCGATGGTAAAGCCAATATTGATGATAAAACCATTAAACGTGAATATCGTAAACAATATCGCGCTAACCAAGAAGTGAGTGTGACGTCAGATTTTGTATATCGATTAGATACTGATATTGAGCAAACCTTATTATTTGGAGCAGATTATCATCACGTAAACAGCGATTATGATTATTGGCGTGCCCGTTACGAGGCTGACGGGGTGGCTAATCTCAACATTTTTGATCTTAATTACGGTGAAACATATCCTTCAACTTATAACTTACAAGATCAACATCGTGATGGCACTAAAACCGAACGCGCGGGTTTATATGTTCAAGATCAAATTAGTTTAAGCGAGAAATGGTTGTTGTTGATGGGACTACGTTACGATCACTTTAACGATTTTGACAAAGAAACTGGCTTTGAGTTTAGTGATAGCCATGTATCACCGCGTGGTGGTGTTGTTTATAAATACTCCACCGATACGTCGTTATATATTAACTACGCTGAAAGTTTTAATCCGACCTCCCTTGGCGATCAAGAAACTGTAAGTAAAGACGCGAGTTTAGATCCGGAAATGGGCGAGCAGGTTGAGTTCGGTATTAAAAATCAGTGGTTTGACGGTAGTATGATGACCACGGTTGCTGTGTATCAAATTACCAAAAAAGATGTTGCCATGAGTAACCCTGACTATACCGGTCTTGATGATGATATCCCTGCCTTGGTTAGTTTAGGGCAGGTCGAAAGTAAAGGGGTTGAGTTTACTCTGGTGGGCGATATTACTGCCGACTGGACCATTATGGCCAATTATGCCTACAACGATGCCCGCGTTACTCAAGGCGATGTGGGCGATACTTATGCCGATGGCACTAAATTTATTAATGCGCCGCGACATCAAGCGGGTTTGTGGACGCGTTATGAGATTGACAGTTTGCAGTCTTCTATTGCATTAGGTGCCGACTATGTTAGTGAGCAAATCAGCGCGGATGCGCAGCGTGTTAAGCCTTATACTGTGTTTGATATGAGCTGGACAACTCGGTGGCAAGATACGCAATTTCAGTTAAATGTGAAAAACCTGTTTGATAAACAATATGCCGTGAGCGGTTTCTCTGAACGTAATGGTCATTTCCCTGGTGCACCACGAGAAGTGGTGTTGCAGGTATCACATCACTTTTAAACTAAGACGGTTAGTTGCAGTAGTATTTACGTGTTGTTGAATAAAAAGGAGTGAACAATTTATTGTTTACTCCTTTTTTGTTAAGCCGCTGCTTTACACGCTGGCTTTGTGGCCACCAGTTGAGACCGTTTTGGTCATCAAGTCTACATTGCAGCACATAAAGCATTTAGTGCTGACTACTTTGCGAAAGTTTATCGTAACTAAACGGTCTACCTACCGCTTTAAAAATGGTCCTTAACTTGGAATCTAAATTCCCAGGCATTGATGTCATTACCTGTGGTGATAGGGACGGCAATATCAACATGGGCTACGTTACCGTAGCTTGATTTAGGGGAGTAAATGCGCGCGCCGATGCCAACACTGCCGATAGGGCCATTGACTTCATTTTGCTGATCTGTGCCGCCGCTTGCTTCGCCAATGTCAGCAAATACTGCCCAGCCTAATTCGGCCAGTTGATATAAGTTAATATTAGGGTAATAACGGATCTCACCAGTAAGTAACCATTGGTTGTCACCATGTTGATAGTCATTAGGGTAACCGCGCACGCCGGTTTCATCGCCAAGGGCAAAAGTTCGGTCAAGGTAATTATTGTGCGAAGTGGCAATGCGGGCCTTGGAGTAGGCCGTCCACTTAGGGCTAATTTGATGGAAAAATTCAGCCCCTAAACCGACATTATAAAAGTCCTGTTGACTCGTTTGAATATCGGTCTGGCCATCGATAGTCATGAGCAATAATTGGTTGTCTTTTTGCCAGCCACGGGTACTTAGCATGGTTAAGTGGTAGCCGAGATCGGCATTATCAGCGACGTCATTGGTTTCTAATCCTAAACTGACCCTATGATGCCAACCCAAATTAAAGTCTTCGTTTTTATTAATCAGGTGAATATTATTTAGGACTGTGAATTGATCTTGGACATATTCGTAGCTGATCCATGGATATATAAATTCACGATCATAAGGTAATGGTGACTGAGGATATAAGTCTATATTATTGAATTGATGTTGGTCTTGGGTAATACCGACACTGATACGATGCAATTGATCCGCTTGTTTATCGACTAACCAACCATAACCTAAGTTTGCATAATCAATAACATGCTCAAACTCGTTAATGTCTTGACCATTTTGTCTAATGGTATCAATGCGGGTGTCGGTTAACCACGACGCTGCATACATATTTTGGCTATCGAGGGTATAGAAGGGCTTATTAAAGGCAATTGAGGATGCTTGACCGTCACTGTTGTCGTAAAAATCAACCGACACATTAGCGTGTTTAAGCCATCTTACTGGAGCATCAAAAGCTAATTTATAACCGGTACGATCGGCACTTGATTGGTATTTTATTTTGGTTTTAACCCCTAATCCCAGTAGGTTATCTTCTTTCATACCAAAAGAATATTTAGTGTCGCCACCATTTTTGCTCAAGCTTACCGTGGGTAATAATGACCAGTTATCCCATGTTTCGACTAACACCACATCTTCAACATTATCGGTTGCCAATGGGTCTTTTCTGGCAATATTAATTTTAGCATCGCGAATATAAGATTCGTAACGCAACAATCGCTGCGCTTCTTGCAGATCTTTCTCGGTGATCTTATCGCCTTGTTCAAAGCTTAAGCTATTGAGAATGGTCGATTCTTTGGTGTTGATGTGCAAATAGTTAGCCCAGCGATGTAAAAAGATAGCATCTGGTGCGGACTCATCAAAAATAGGGTGACTAACAATAACGATTTTAGCGACCTTATCAACCAGGTGCTTATTAGTTGTCGATTGCTCATTGATGTCAGAGTCATCGTTGGCGGTTAGCTGTGACTGAGTGGCTGCAACCTCAGCTTGAACACTCTGCGAAGTCAGCAGGATGAAGAAAATAAATGCTGCCATAAATATGATTGGCATAGCTTCGTCCTTATTTTTATTGTTATGTTTTTTAAGAGGTCAGCAACAAAGGGTAATTGTTTCTAATATGAAATTATTATGTTGCCTCTTTGTTTTGTATCATACCTGAATAACATCATAGTCAAACATGTAGCTTAAATAAATATTTCATTTAGCCACTAAAAAGATAAGGGTATTTAGATTGTTAACAACATAAGGGCTGTATTTATCATGCCCTTATGCTGTTTGAAATATAATAATCGGAGGCTTACAAGGAACGGCGAGGAGGTACTATTACGTTGGCAAAAATGAGTCCTGCGATTAAGGACATAAAAATGAGGAATATTTGTGAGCCTAAATGGGCTTGATTCAGCATCGTTTCACCTGAGATAAGTGCATTTAAGCCGATATAAGTTTTGCTACCCGGAACAAGAATAACAATACCTTGGAGTAACGCAATCGACACTGGTGCCTTCATCCAACGGGCGTATAGGTTCGAATAAATACCTACCGCGAGCGCGCCGACAAAAATGCCAATAGATTCACCTAAGTAGATACCGCCGAGCATGGCAGAGAAAAAGGCCACAATGCCAGCAAAAACACCCCAAGGAGAGTCTTTTAAGCGTGCTTTAAAGATAATCACCAGTGACATAGACAATAGCGGTACTGCAGACCAAATCGCCCAGCGCGGCAGTGGTATCGGTTCGACATAAATGGTTTCGCCAAATATCGCTTTCCCTATGGTCATGCCAAGCACTGCACCAAAATACAGTTTAAACAACTGCATGACTGCATCCATGATACGTGCAGTACCCGAGATTAAGTCGCGGGCGGCTAGCTCCGCTAAGCCAAGCGTGAGCGCAAGACCAGGAACAAAAATAATAATCCCTGATAAAATGGTCACAGGTAAATTGATACTCGGGTCAAATTGCGCAATCCCTGTTGCCAAGATAGCGCAAACGACCGCCGCCATAGGCTCAAGCATTTCTGCAATACGTTTTGAACGTTCAGCCCAAAAAACGAGGCTGTATACCAGTAAGCCTAAAATAGCCGACCAAAAAACGTCATGCCAACCAGTACCCATTAACATGGCAAAGGCCCCCGCACTTGAGCCAAAAGCTAATAAGGTGAGTTTATGGCCATAAGGATTGGGTTTATTGGCGATTTCTTCTAGGCGCTCTAACGCTTCTTGCAGAGTGCGCTGGCCAGAACTAAGCTCTTCCACTAACTCAAAAGTGCGTGCTAATGAACCTAAATCGAGGTCACCAGGTTTGACGCGAGCGACATGGTTATACTCTTGTTCAGTATCGTGTTGCAGTACAAAAGTCATCGAAGTCGGTGATATTAAAAAGTAACCTTCAATACCGAGCGTGCTACATACCGTTTGCAAGTGGGATTCTAAGCGATACGCAGGCGTACCAAACTTATGTAAGTATTTTCCTAACTTAATAATAAATCGGCGTTTTTCTAAAAAATCCTGATTATCCACTGGGCGATAGTCACTCTTGTTAGGGTGTTGAGCTAGTTTTGGCGCGAATATTAACCGATTAAGGCGTGTGTTTACAGCCAAACTGATCCAAAATGTTGGTATAACATCGATATGTTAAAGATTGATGTAATAACAATAATATAGTCGACTCAAGGAATAACACATGACATTGATGATATCGGGTTTATACGCGGGTTTAACGGCGGTATTGGTTTTAGCATTATCGTACAAAGTGGTTAAATTTCGTCGCGCAAATAAAATAGGTATCGGTGATGGTGGTCACCAAGGATTATCGATTGCGATTCGAGCGCATGGCAATTTAATTGAAAATGCACCCATAGTACTTATTTTGTTAGCGTTGGCTGAATTAAATGGCATGCCAGTTTACTTGATACATTGTTTGGGCACCGCTTGGATTGTGGCGCGCTTATTACATGCTATTGGATTAAATCAAGGTCAAGGTGGCTATCATTTTGGCCGTTTTTGGGGCGTATTAATCACGTGGATTGTGCTATTAACCTTAGCGGTCGCTAATATTGGCTTCTTTCTTGGGTTATAACATTGAAAGCATAAGGGAATAGCAATATTCCCATGTGTTTTACAAGGTTATAAAAGGATAAAAATATTTCACTTTTGATGTTTTTTTAGTCACACTTAGTGTCGCTGTACTGCTATACTCCGCGTCCGTTAAATTCAGCTGTAGGCTGATGTTGTCATCGGATCAGTTAGACTGGTTTTCCCCATTTATGTAGGTCATATACATGCAAGTTGAGTCAACGTTATTTAATTATCCAAAGTTTTGGGCTGAATGCTACGGAACTGCACCTTTTTTACCTATGTCTCGCAAAGAGATGGATATTTTAGGTTGGGATAGTTGCGATATTATTGTCGTGACTGGCGACGCGTATGTTGACCATCCTAGCTTTGGTATGGCGGTGATTGGGCGAATGTTAGAAGCTCAAGGTTATCGTGTGGGTATTATTTCGCAGCCAGACTGGTCAAACAAAGAAGACTTTATGCAGCTAGGTCGCCCAAATCTGTTTTTTGGGGTAACCGCTGGCAACATGGATTCGATGATTAACCGTTACACAGCAGACCGCAAGTTACGTCATGATGATGCCTATACTGCCGGAGATATTGGTGGTAAACGCCCAGATCGTGCGGTAACCGTGTACACCCAGCGTTGTAAAGAAGCCTTTAAAGATGTACCGGTTGTGATTGGCGGCATTGAAGCCAGCTTACGCCGTATTGCTCATTACGATTATTGGTCAGATAAAGTCCGTCGCAGTGTGATTTTTGACGCCAAAGCCGATATTTTAATTTACGGCAATGCTGAACGACCATTAATGGAAGTTGCACGTCGTATTGCTGCGGGTGAAGCCATTGGTGATATTGACGATGTTCGTGGTACCGCAACAATGCGTAAAGAACCTATGCCCGGTTGGCGCGGCATGGATTCACGCAAAATTGACCAACTACATAAAATTGAGCCATTACCTAGCCCATATGGTGCTGATGATGTTGGTTGCAGTAATTTATCTGGTCCAACAGACGAAAAGATTTTTGATAACGATGCGCCCAAAGCCATTAGCGTGCAACCGCCGCGTCCAAAGCCATGGGAAAAAACCTATGTGCTGCTTCCTGCCTATAACAAGGTCAGCGAAGATAAGTATTTGTATGCCCATGCCTCGCGTATTTTGCACCAAGAGCAAAATCCGGGTTGTGCCCGTGCCTTGTTTCAACCACATGATGCCAACCGTGGTGTATGGGTAAACCCACCAGCGTGGCCATTAAACACTGACGAGATGGATGCGGTATTCGATTTACCGTATCAACGCATCCCGCATCCGATGTATGGCAAAGAAAAAATCCCAGCTTACGATATGATTAAGACGTCAATCAATATCATGCGTGGTTGTTTTGGTGGTTGTTCATTCTGTTCGATTACCGAGCATGAAGGGCGAATTATTCAAAGTCGCTCGCAAGAGTCGATCATCAAAGAAATTAAAGACATTCAAGAAAAAGTGCCAGGTTTTACCGGTGTTATTTCTGACTTGGGTGGCCCAACGGCAAACATGTACCGTTTAGGTTGTACCAGTGAGAAAGCAGAGAAAACCTGCCGACGTTTATCGTGTGTGTTCCCGTCTATTTGTGGCCATCTGGGCACCGACCATAAACATACCATCGACTTATACAAAGCGGCGCGTGAAGTACCTGGCATTAAAAAAGTGCTAATCGCTTCGGGTGTGCGTTACGACTTGGCTATCGAAAACCCAGAATATATTCGAGAGTTAGCGAAACATCATGTGGGGGGGTATTTAAAAATTGCCCCTGAACATACCGAAGAAGGCCCACTCAGTAAAATGATGAAGCCAGGTATGGGAACCTATGACAAGTTTAAAGAGCTGTTTGATAAGTTTTCTAAAGAGGCCGGTAAAGAGCAGTTTTTAATTCCGTACTTTATTTCGGCGCATCCTGGTACTACCGATGAAGACATGGTCAATTTGGCATTATGGTTAAAAGGCCAGAAGTTTAAATTGGATCAAGTACAAAATTTTTATCCATCGCCGATGGCCAATGCGACCACGATTTATCATACCGAACTTAACTCACTGAAAAACATTAAACATGACAGTGAACAAGTGACAGTGCCGAAAAAAGGCCGTCAGCGTAAATTGCATAAATTTTTGTTACGTTACCACGACCCTGTCGGCTGGCCGATGATCCGTGAAGCGTTAGTGGCTATGGGTAAAGAGTCGTTAATTGGTAATGGTCCAAATCATTTGGTACCACCAGAAACGCGTAACGAGCAAACTAAAGTGAAGTGGGGCCAAAAGCCGTCGCTTAAAGCGAAAGAACAAGGCGGCCAAAAGGCGATGACCCGTTTTTCTGCCGACCAGTTTGAAGACCGTAAAGGTAACACTAAAGCGGATAAAGGCAGTGCTAAGCCAGTAGGGAAGAAACCAAAGTCTCCAGCTAAGCCTTCGAGCCAAGCGGCAAATGGGCAAGCACCCAAAAGCCAGGGCGCTAAGCGTCCAGCTAAAGCGACCACTTGGGCGACTAAGTCTAAATACGCTAAGTAAGCTAACACGTTAACTTATTGTCATAAAACCCGCATTAACATTTGCGGGTTTTGTTTTTCTAGCAGCAATAGATTCAATAACAAGGTAATGTGGGCTAATACTGTCGCTAATACTGTAGCGAATAGTCATAAGTGTTTTACACTATGACTCTTTATCGATTTAATCGTTTGAAAATCTAATTATTTGATAAACAAGGAATAATCATTATGCCAACGTTAATTAGGCTGAGCGGATACCTTAGTGGGGTATTACTGTGTGGTAGCACTATGTTGGTTAATCCTGCTTATGCCGCAAACTCGGTACAGCAACAGCAATTTTTTGAAGCTATTAGCGCTCTTTGTGGGAAAGCTTTTGCCGGTAAGATCACTGCTGGTGGCAGTGAAGGAGATGGCTTTAGTGGCAAACCATTAGTTATGCATGTAAGAGAATGCACCGATCACCAGTTACGTATTCCATTTCATGTTGGTGATGATCACTCTCGCACTTGGGTGATAACTCAAACCGATACCGGATTGCGCTTAAAGCATGATCATCGCCATAAAGATGGCAGCGATGACAAAGTGACTATGTATGGTGGAGAGACCCGTGATACAGGCACAGCCAACTTGCAAACGTTTCCAGTAGACGATGAGTCTATTGCCAACTTTAAGCAACATGGCTTAACGCAATCGGTTACTAACGAGTGGCAAATGATGATTGAAGCCAATACTTTTACTTATCGGTTAACCAGGGAAAATCGCGACTTTAAAGTTGAGTTTGATTTATCTCAACCAGTTGCATTACCGCCAGCCCCTTGGGGGATATAAATAGGTTTTTGGTAGGTTTATCGGTTTTGCATGGCCTGCGGCCACTAGCGTTGTGGTGCTTCGCCCATAGCAGAGTAAGTTAGTAGGTTGTCTTATTACGCAGGCTAATTTAATCGTCATCCCGGTAATGTTCGTGAGCCGGGATCCAGGTTTGTACTTTTGTACTTTTGTATTTATGGCCACAGGCCATACCTTAAAAACCACTTATTCAAAATAATTCAGGCTGCCAATGGCAGCCTGAATGTTATGTGCTTAAGAGTGTTAAGACTCGTCGCGGTTACTTACCATCAAAAGTAAATGACTGACCGGCTAGGGCGGCTTCAAACATTAATCCACCTTTAGCGGCGGTAAATATCGCCATGCCATTGATGTAGGCTGCAGTCGCAGCATGATTACTGCCAGCTTGTCCTGCACCCGCAGAATTACCTGTGGTGCCAACTTGAGCATTAGCACCAAGGTTAATTGCTACTGCTGACGCTTGAGCGCTAAACTCAAAACTGCCGCTGGTAAAATCATTGTATGCTTTGGCATCTTTAAAGAAGATTATTTCGCTATAGGCCTGTCCGCCTAGCTGAAAACCGATTGATAGTTGGGTTAATGTAGAATCACCCATGTACGAGCCTGCCTGATACACTCGACCGTTACCATAAGCAGCACCAATACCTATACCCCCTTTGGCGACACTGGGGAAGATTGCATAACCATAAGCTGAATCAAATAAATGTCGGCTTTCATTGGCTTTTTTAAAATTGGTAGTTGCATCGTTATAAGCTGCTTCGTCAGCAAAACTAGGAGCTGAAAACGCGAAGCTTAATAACACAAGAAAACTAGAAAACACTAAGCTAATTGAACGTTTCATAAATAACCTCGGTGACTATATTGTCATGATAAAACTGGCCTTAGAGTAGCATAACCCTTACATAGCGTGCGTTAATTAACATTTATATTCTGCTACTCGCAATACGCTCTTAAGCATAATGTTAACGTGAGACATGCGCTGTTAGTCTTTTTTATCACTGCTATTTTTAGTCGTGTATTGACTGGTATCGCGTCCATCTTTATTGGTCATTAACTGCTGTAAATAGGTGATTTCTTCATCGTCTAGTAGCGAATGAGCTTTAAGTTGCGACTGTGACGTATCATCTTTGCTGCTGGCGTTGAGTGCACCGCGCAAATAGGCTGATCGTGTGACTTGATGGATACCATACAAGGCAAACACATAGACTGTGAATAGAAGGCTTAATTGAGTTACTGCTTGAATTAACAAGGATACTGAATCACCTAAGTAAAATGGTAAGTATACCAATACAATTCGCAGCACCCAATTAATCAAAATACCTATGGTTAATACGCTTAACCAGCGAAAACGAATAACTTGTAAGTTAGGTTGCCTACTGGCTAAATATTGTGGTCGATAGCGTGATAACAAGCAATAAATCGCCCAAGAATAACCCATGGTTTGCAGCATTAATAATAGGGGTAAAATGACTGCTAGTAGGTTAATCGTGTTTAACTCAGCGAGTGATGTAATAGTGTTTTGTAAGTTTTTAGGGGCGATACGAATATGAAACAAGATGGCTGAACTGGTGACTAAGGCAGCAAGAATAGCCCCGCCAAAATGTTTAATGATCAGTGGTTGGTAGTCTTGTTCGGTTAAGCTGCTTTTACAATATAAATACAGCATGGGCATGAGTAAAAAATAGATTGGAATGAATAACGTTAGGGCCAAATGGATTGGTATTGGAGCTGTTTCTTGTGTTAGCAACCCGGTTAAAAAATAACAACCGATGAGTAAAAATATTCCGGCGAGTAGGCTATGGCTGCGAGTGCTGCTTTGATAAATATAATGAACATACACGCCCACTCCAAGGCAATGAATGCCTCCGAGTAAGGAAAGCCACCAGTATGTTTGAATAAATAAATCGTTAAATTGGTTCATTTTCACTCTCTTGGACGACAGTGAATACTAACCTACTTTCTGCAAAGCAAGTAGTTTACGATTGTTAACCTTGCTTAACTTTTCGAAAATGTCTGTTTGAGGCTTTTTCTGGTGGTAAACCTGGTGCAGGTTTACGCTCAGCAAGTAAATGCTTAATCGCCATAATGGGATGTGGTAATAACATTCTTGGCCCAGCAAACATCATAATTTCGCGGGCTCTTTGTTTCATTTGGGGCTTGTAGCAGTGTACTGGGCATTTATTACACGTTGGTTTTTGTTGGCCGTAGGGGCAACGATCTAAACGAGTGTTGGCATAGCTTAGAAACTCACTACATTGTAGGCACACATCTTTGGCTGGTTTGAGTGGGTGGTGCACTTTACAGTAGATTTCCACCATAGCTTGCATAGTGCGAAACTCATAGAGTAATTGGTCACTCAATAATTCTGCTTCAGCCATAAGGTTATCCTTGATTTAATACCTTAGTAAAATAGTCTGATATTTGCAGTGTAAGCTCGATGATAACAGCTAACAAACTGAGTGTAGTTAACTTTGATATTCGGCCCAAAATTAACTTTATATGAGGCTAAGATCGCAAAAAAGATTGGACCAGTGCTCAAATGATCGGCTATGTATGCCTTTTTACAGATTAAAATAGATAAATTGTCGCTTTTATAGTGTACATTGAAATAATAATGGTAGATGCTTAAAAAAACAGCGCGCTATCATTAACCCTTTACATTACCTCACAATAAATGTCGTTGTGAGTGAGAACAAATAGTGTGTTATGGCACTTAATCAGCAAGGTGGAAGCCTAATGAAGATCATTTTAATGCTCGTATTGGTTGCAATTGCTCTGTACCTATACAGACGCACTCAAGCAGTGGCAAAACAAGAACTTGATAAAACCGATAGCAATGCCACTGAGCATTCGTCATCATCTGAAGTTGCTCAACCGTCATCGCCAGCCGCTACCGATACGGCGGATGCAGAGCATAAGGAATTAGATAAACCGGCAGCTGATGTCGTTTTAGGCGATTCTGTAATTAATGCCCCTCAGAGCACATCGGCTACATTGGTCGATGAACCAAGTACAACCGCTAATACTTCGCCTGTCGATACTCAACAAGCAGAACTCACGACTGAGCCAGATGCTGAGCTAAATGATTCTGAAACTACAGATACCTTGAGTCATGCTAAGAGTCCATCAGTTAACGCTTCTCCTGTCGATACTCAACAAGCAGAACTCACGACCAAGCCAGATGCTGAACTAAATGATTCTGAAACTACAGATACCTTGAGTCATGCTAATAGTCCATCAGTTAACGCTTCTCCTGTCGATACTCCAAACGTAAAACTCACGACCAAGCCAGATGCTGAGCCAAATGATTCTGAAACTACAGATACCTTGACTCATGATGAAACTGGATCAGCGGATACATCTGCGACTGCAGTGTCGACTCTCCAAGCTGGAGGATTGAGTTTGGAGCCCGCTAAAGGCGATTGGGCTAGTGAGAGTTTGCAACAACAGGTTGAAGTAGCCAACAATGCCACAGATCTTCAAGGCCAGCATGATGGTTTAGTCAGTGTGATTAACCATTGTTATAAAATGCGTAAGCAAGCTGATTATTGCCAATATGGCGCAGCATTGCAGCTAACCTATTTAGAGCTCTATCGCTCACTGCATCAGCAACATGTGGCTCAAAAAAATACTGACGATATCAAAGCGCCAGCGTTTATGCAGTTATCAACCTTGTTAAATGATGTTGGTCAATTTGATGAAGCGCTTAAGGTGTGCCAGCAAGCACTTGAATACCAGTTAACTGATGGAACTGTCACTGGGTTTGAAGGGCGAATAAAACGCATCGAAAAAGCTAAAGCTAAAGCGAGCTAATAGGCTAATCAACACTGTTGCATGGATATCAGGTATGATATTCAAAAGGAAAGCGGACCTTGGTTCGCTTTTTTGTTGCTTCAGATCCAATGATTTTAAGGTTTAAAATGATATTAATGACCCGTACATTGACTACAATATTGCTGATAACTGCCACGCTTGTCTTACTTGGCGGGTGTATGCGTACTCCAGAATGGACCTTATTTTATGTGGCTGAACACACGCCTGTGCCGACGCAAATTGTCCTGCAAGAGCATATTTCTGGTTATTACGATTCATTAGAACAATGCCAAGCTAAAGGTGCAGGAATGTTACGCTTACAGGCATCATCATTGCCAGCAGAGAAAGCTTTTGCTTGTGGTGAACAGTGTCAGGTAAATGAACAACAGCAATTACAATGTAAAAGTCAGGTTGTTGGTGCTGCATATGATGCACTTTAAGCAAGATTTTTTTGAACAATTAGACGGCTTTTATTCACAAGTTTATCCGCTACCCATCAGCAATCCTCATTGGCTTGGTTGGAGTGATGACGCCGCGAAACTGATTGGATTACAAAAACCTAATAATGAATTGTTGATGCAGTTATCGGCTAACTATGCCGCGCCTGGCGCCAGTTATTATGCGCAAGTGTATAGTGGTCATCAATTTGGCGGTTACACTCCCAGATTAGGCGATGGTCGCTCAATTATATTAGGTGAAGCTATTGGCCCTAATGGTGCTTGGGATGTCGCGTTAAAAGGTGGCGGCCCAACACCTTACTCTCGCCAAGGTGATGGCCGGGCAGTAATGCGCTCTGCGGTGCGCGAGTTTTTAGTATCAGAAGCGCTTGCGGCGCTTAATGTGCCCACAAGCCGCGCATTAGCCGTTATCGGTTCCGACTTACCTGTATGGCGTGAAAGCCAAGAAACAGCAGCTATTACGGTACGCCTGGCTAAAAGTCATATTCGTTTTGGTCATTTTGAATATTTTTTTCACAGCGAAAGCGGTGATGCTGGTAAGTTGACTCAATTAGTGAATTTTACGATTCAGCAGCACTTTACCCACTTATCCGCCGATGCTGCGGGTTATAAGCAGTGGTTTTATGAGGTGGTGCAATCTACTGCAAAAATGATTGCCCATTGGCAGTCCATTGGTTTTGCTCACGGGGTAATGAATACCGACAATATGTCGATACTCGGTGACACCTTTGACTTTGGCCCCTTTGCATTTTTAGATACTTTTAAAGAAAACTTTATCTGTAACCACTCTGATCACGAGGGCCGTTATGCATTTGGCCAGCAGCCCGGAGTAGGTCTATGGAACCTTAAACGTTTAGCCCAAGCACTCTCGCCCATTATTGATGCTGATGATTTAATTGCGGCATTAAATACTTATCAAACTGAATTAGTTAACCAGTATTTAAGCCTAATGCGCGCCAAATTAGGGCTGCCTCAAGCGAGCATTAACTCAAATACATGCACTCAGGCGGCTCAAGCTGAGCTGGATCAGCAAGATTTACAGCTCGTGGGGCAGTTAACTGTTTTACTGGAAGCGAATCAACTTGATTACACCAATAGTTTACGTCGTGTGGGTCAAATTGACCCGAGTAGCTCTTATTGTACTTTACGTGATGATATGGTCGATCTTGCAGGCTTTGATACTTGGTATCAAGCTTATCAAAAGCGAGTGGGTGAAGTGGCAGATGTCAATGCGTGGCAAGGTGATCGCAATAGTGTTAACCCGAAATACATTTTGCGTAATTACCTCGCGCAAGAGGCCATTATTGATATAGAAGAAAGTGGCGATAACAGTAAGTTATTACAACTCCAACAATTGTTAAGTCGTCCTTTTGACGAACAGCCCGAGATGGAAGATTTTGCTAAACGCCCACCAGAATGGGGACAAGGCCTAATTATGTCTTGCAGCAGTTAATTGAATTATTTTAGTCGAGTTAATTTATGAAATTATTGTCAGCCCAATTAGATCCCGCAGCATTAAGTCTTATTATTAAAGCTGAGGTGGATTTTGAGCAGTTTGAACGATTTGCAGAACCGCTGGCGGCGGCACTTGATTGCGAAATCCGTGAGCGCCAATGGGGCGCAGATCGCCACCAATGGTTGCTGAACTTTGAAGGCAGTCCTCTATGGTTACATTATGAGTTTTATGGTGATATTTGTTGGATATCTACCGATAGCGCTGCAGAATTAGACGTACTAGCGTTTTTGTTAACGCTACTTGCTCCACATATTCAAACGACTAAAGAAGGCATACATGGATAACCGTACGGGCGCAGAATTTCATTTTCAGGCACTGAGACCCGATCTCATTCTTGATGCCATTGAAAGCATTGGTATCTTCCCTGAGACGGGATTATTAGCGCTAAACAGTTACGAAAATAGAGTGTATCAGTTCCGTTGTGACCAAGGGAGGCGCTATGTGGTCAAGTTCTATCGACCACATCGTTGGAGTAATGAGCAAATTCAAGAAGAACATGATTACGCCTTGGCTTTAGCGGCCGAAGATATTCCTATTGCTGTTCCTGTGGTTATCGAGGGTAAAACCTTATTTGAGTATCAAGGTTATCGTTTTGGACTATTCCCCTCTATTGGTGGTCGGGCATTTGAAGTTGATAATTTAGATCAACTCGAATCGGTGGGCCGTTTTATTGGGCGAATTCATCAGTATGGTGCAACACAACCTTTTAAGTACCGTGAATCGCTAACGCCGGAGATTTTGGGAGATGAGTCTTATCGCTATTTACGTGAAAGTGATATGGTTTCAAGCGCGATGCAAACAGCTTTTTTTACCGTAGTTGAGCAGGTCTTAGATAAAGCCAAGCAGATATGGCAGCAACATCGTTTTACGCCTATACGCCTGCACGGAGACTTGCACCCTAGTAATATTTTATGGACCCCAGACGGCCCCGGATTTGTTGACTTAGACGATGCCAGGCAAGGCCCAGCAATACAAGATTTGTGGATGATGTTAACTGGTGATCGCCATCAACAGTTGTTGCAGCTTGATATTTTATTAGAAGGCTATCAAGAGTTTTGTGATTTTGATGCTAAACAGCTGGCTCTGATTGAGCCGTTAAGGGCTTTCAGGATGGTGCATTATAATGCGTGGTTAGCCAAACGCTGGCAAGACCCAGCATTTCCAATGAATTTTCCATGGTTTGGTGATATAAAGTACTGGGAACAACAAACGCTAGCGTTTAAAGAGCAGTTATCTACGCTCAATGAACCTCCGCTGAGTTTACCCAGTTTTAATTAACAATATTTCATAATCACTACCTAATCGTATTTAGTTACAAATACAATTAGCTAGCAATTGAGTTACAGGCTAACGCTAGACTATGATAGAGCCAGCGTATTTATATTTTGCCTATTAGAAGGAAGTAAAATGAAAAAAGCATTACTGATGGCTGCTGCACTCTTGCTAGCGCCGATGGCTGCGATGGCTGCCGATTATAAAGAAGGTGTTCATTACACTGTGATTAGTGATGGCCCTGAAACTGCCAAGCCAGAAATTACTGAGTTTTTCTCCTTTTACTGCCCACATTGTTTTAATTTTTCTAAAACTGTGGTGCCTAAAATAGAAGCGACTTTACCTGAAGGCGTAAGCTTTAATCAGGAACATGTTGAGTTTATTGGTCGTGAAATGGGTGTTGAAATGTCTCGTGCATTTGCAGTTGCGCAGCAGCTTAATGTTGAGAAAAAAATGGAAGCAGCTTTGTTTAGCGCTATCCATGAAAAACGCCAGCAGTTCACCCGTCCTGATGATATCAGAGCGATATTTATTGCTAATGGCATAGATGGTAAAGCTTATGATGCCGCAGCAAAATCATTTATGGTGAATGCCAAGATGTCTAAAATGAAGCGTGATACTGAAAATGCGAAAATTTCAGGTGTGCCTTCATTGGTTGTTAATGGTAAATATCGTGTTGAAACAAGCTCAATTAAATCTTATGACGAGTTAATTGATATTGCATATTACTTAACGTCTATGAATAAAAAGTAGTGTTAACTGCTGATATTTTAAAAGGAGCTTAGGCTCCTTTTTTGTTGCCTGAATATTTGTGATTTAAATGCTGGCAAGGGCCAGTCGTCACTTATTCGCCTGTAAAAGAGCTTGGTCGCATTATTTATAGGGAGTGTATTGTGGTGGGGGAGCGGATATTACGTTACGGCAAAAACGTTAATCAAAAGACTGTAAGTAAAAAGTGTCAGGCAAAAAAAAACCGTATGTCTATAAAAGACGATACGGAGATGAGTTAAATAACTCTTTTTTACCCTGAGTAACATTAAAGATCCTAACATGGCGTCAAAATATTGGCAAGCGGCATTAAAGTGTCGTTTTGTTTTTGGATTGATCAACCTGATAAAAAATAGCGTATTGATGAAACTCTTCCGCAGGCGCGTGGTCTAATCTTTTGACATTAACCTTGTAGTGGCTCAACTAGAAAACTAAACAAAAAGTGAATAGTCGTGTTAAGTGGTTTTATCGACGCTTTAGACTTCTATCTGTCGAGTTATACATAACTTATTGTCGTTATTTCATCGCAATTTACATATGTTATCTTGTTGGAGGAAATCGTATGAGAAGGTTCCCTGTGTATGCACCTAAATTGATTGTTAAGCATGCGAGGATTTTTTTGAGTGGTGTTATCTGGGTAAAAGACTTAGGGTTACTTGAGTTTGATAAGGGCCGCTTTTTACAGACGAAAAAAAGCCTGCCAAAAGTTAAGCAGGCTATCAGCGAACTAAATGCCTTGATTGAAACACAATCAAAGCAGTATCAATCCATTTAGATTTCGTTATTCAATAAACCAACAAGGCCGTTGACCTTATCACTCCAAGAGTTTAGGTCCTGCTGCAATTGTTGGTTTTTTTGTGTCAATTCTTGCTGCTGTAATACTAATGCTTCATTCTTTTGCTTCTCTTCATCAAGCTCCATTTTTAGTAGCTCAATATTTTCGAGAGTTGCCTGGATTTTGTTTTCCAGTTGGGACAATAATTCAAGGCTCATGGGGAGTCCTATACGTTTCTGGATGGAATCCCGATTCTAGCAGTGACAAGGCCTATAGGAATAGCCTTTAAAACTAAGTGGCTAAAATATATTCAATAAATCGTACTATATTGTACTTTATCTGAGATCGCGCTATTTTCATCTGCCCTCTATGGTAATAAAAGACTTAGTTATGATAATTACTCGACACGATGTCAGTGAGCGAATGAGCAGTATTGTGATCCATAATGATACTGTTTACCTGTGTGGCCAAGTTGCAAATGATAAGTACGCAGACATTAATACTCAAACGGCGAGCATGCTTGAACAGGTTGATCGTTTACTGGCACAAGCTGGTAGCCGACGCGATCATATTTTATCCGCGACTATTTACCTCAAAGACATGACAGATTACGATGCTATGAACCTAGTATGGGATAGTTGGTTGCCAGTGGGCCATGCTCCTGCAAGAGCATGTGTGCAAGCTGCGATTGCGGAGCCGGAATACTTAGTTGAAATATCAGTGATTGCCGCTGTGGTAAACGAGTTATTGCCTTAAGTCAGTGATTAGCCTTAATGGATTCACTTTGATTAATAAGCGCGCGATGAAAATCAGACATGCACTGACAGTTTGTCTGTTGCAATTTGAATAAATATATTGATGCTTGTTACGTTCAATTGACGTATTTTGATTTAGGATATATGGCTGCGACTTGACATTAATCTCTAGCCTCCATAGTCTGCAAGCTCAGTTTTTAAGGTGGTATGCAATGGACATAAAATATAATTTAAAATCAGCGTCAGAGCGCCGCACAGAACCCTTTAAACCAGAAGGTGATGTTGGTTTTGGTCGACTTCGTACTGATCACATGTTTTTAATGGATTACCGTGATGGTCAATGGTGCGATCCGCGCATAGTGCCTTATGGTCCTTTTGAAATGGCGCCAGGTGCAATGACATTGCATTATGGCCAATCGATTTTTGAAGGTGCAAAAGCATTTATGCATGAAGACGGTGAGATTTATACTTTCCGTTTAAATAAAAATGCTGAGCGTATGAATCGTTCTGCCGATATTGTGTGTATTCCAAATATCGATGAAGCGATGCAAGTAAAGGCGATTAATGCCCTTATTGATGTTGATCGTTTGTGGTTCCCGCAGCAAGATGGTGCCTGTTTATACATTCGACCTTTCATTTTTGCCACTGAAGATCGCTTGTCTGTTAGCCCAAGCCAGCAATACACTTTTTGCGTCATGTTAAGCCCATCTGGTGCTTATTATGCTTCTGGGGTTAATAATGGTATTCGCTTATTAATTACGACTAAGTTTCACCGTGCTGTTTCTGGTGGTACGGGAGCGTCAAAGGCTTCGGGTAACTATGCCGCTTCTTTACGTGCAGGAAAAGCGGCAGCTGAATATGGTGCTGCGCAAGTGCTGTATCTAGATTCAACCAACACTCAAATTGAAGAAGTTGGCGCAATGAATCATTTTCATATTTTAAAAGACGGTACGGTGATTATTCCGACATTTACCGATACGATTTTAAAGTCAATCACCTCGCAATCAATTCTTGAGTTGGGCGATTTACTTGGATGTGAAGTGAGGCAAGAAACTGTAATGTTAGATAAGTTTGTTGCTGATATTGAGTCTGGCGAAATTATTGAAGCGGGCGGTTTTGGTACCGCTGCAGTAGTATCACCTGTTAGTTCATATATTTTTGAGGATGGACGCATTATCACAGTCGGTGATGGTAATGTTGGGCCTAATATCAAACGTATCTATAAAGTATTTACTGAGTTACAAAAAGGCCATATTCCTGCACCAGCAGGCTGGGTAAAGCGTATTGAGCGCGTTGCTCCATAGTTTAGCTTATTATGTTTATAATAATAAAAGCTCCCTTGGGAGCTTTTATTTTATCTTAAAAATGACGAGTGTCAGTTTTGTCGTATGTTAATAAAGTCATGCAGTCATCGGCACTTAAGGGTTTACTGAGTAAGAAGCCTTGAACTTGATCACAACCGCCTTCACGTAAGAAATTTAATTGTGCTTGGGTTTCTACACCTTCAGCAACAACGTTAAGATCTAAACTGTGGGCTAAAGTAATAATCGCGCTAGTGATGGCGGCATCATCAGGGTCTTCAGTGATATCACGCACAAATTCTTTATCAATTTTTAAGGTATCAATAGGGAAGCGCTTTAAATAGCTTAAGCTAGAGTAACCAGTACCGAAATCATCAACAGCAATAGTTAACCCTAGTGCCTTTAATTGCGCCAATATCGCTACAGAATCTTGAGGATTGCCCATGATCATTGATTCTGTTAATTCGAGCTCTAGGGCGCTTGCTGGTAATCCAGAGACGGCTAATGCGACCTCTATGATAGAAATTATATCGGCTTTTAACTGTCTAGCCGAAAGGTTTACCGCGACAGATATATGCTCAAAACCAAGCGCATGCCATTGTGCCAATTGACTACAGGCTTGGTTAATCGCCCAGTGACCAATCTGGTTAATGATGCCCGTTTCTTCTGCCAGCGGGATAAACTCAACTGGCGAAATAAGCCCTAGCTCTGGACTCTCCCAACGCATTAAGGCTTCAACGCCGATAATCTTTTCAGTTTTAACATCATATTTAGGTTGATAAACCAAATATAATTCGTTGTCTTGAATCGCTTTTTTTAGCCCTGCTTCTAATTGAACATAGCGGGTTGCATATTGGTTTAACTGTTCAGTATAGAATTGGAAATTGTTTCGCCCCAATGATTTAGCATGATACATGGCTGTATCGGCGTACTTAATCAACGATGTAGTATCTTTAGCATCTTCAGGATACAAACTGATACCAATTGACGGTGAGATCGTCAGTACTTTATCGTCTAGTAAGAATGGGGTTTGAAATGCATGTAACACTTTTTCCGCAATAATAGTGGCCGCTTTAGTTTTAGCCACGCCTTCTAAAATAATGGTAAATTCATCTCCGCCCAAACGAGCAACCGTGTCGCCATCTCGTACAGCATTTTGTAGACGATGGGCGACGGCTTTAAGCAGCAAATCACCAATATGGTGGCCCATTGAGTCGTTAATATGTTTAAATCGATCGAGATCTAAAAATAATAATGCCACGATACTATTGGCGCGATGGGCTTTGGTTACTGCTTGATTTAGTCGGTCTTGAAACAGAGTGCGGTTAGGCAGTCCGGTCAGTGGATCAAAGTTAGCCAATACACGTAAATCTTCTTCAGCTTTTTTACGTGCGGTAATATCAGTAAATACTGCAACAAAGTGACTGGTTTCACCTTTATTATCTATGACTTGGTTGATCTCTAACCATGCAAGAATACCGCGTCGATCGCGAGTTCGAATATGAATTTCACCAGCCCAATGTTTGTGTCTTAGTAGCTGGGTTTCAACAGCATTATAAAATTCTCGAGACTGCTTACCCATGGTCAAAAATAAGAAGTGCTTGCCAACAACATCACGGTGTTTAAAGCCAGTTATACGGCTAAACGCAGGGTTGATTGAACGGATTTGGTAATCCAACTCGCCGACGACAACGGCTTCGTTCATACTGAATAATACTTGTGATGACAGTTTAAGTTCATTTTCGGTAATTTTACGACTCGTAATATCTTTATGTGTTCCCGCCATCCGTATGGGAATATTATTGTGATCACGTTCAACGATTTGGCCCCGGTCTAGTACCCAAGCCCATTCTCCGGGTTTGGTTTCAACACGGTACTCAGCTTCAAAAAACTCACTGTCGCCATTGAGATGTTCGTTAAGCAGTTGTTGAACTCGAGGCTTATCTTCTGGATCAATATTTTTAATCAATAGTTGATCTGTTAATGATAAATTCATCGGCTCAATCATATTAGTGCGATAAACTTTATCGTCCTTAATATTCCAATCCCACATACCGTCGCCAGAAGCCCAAAGCGCTAATTTGAGACGCTCTTCAGATGCGCGGATACTGCTGTCAAACTCGCGTTGTTTAGCTCGTTTTTTCTTTCTAGTCGAAAAAATCCAAATAATAATAAATAACCCGAATGTGGCATAAAGTGCATAGGCCATCTTGGTCATGTAAATAGGCGGGATGACGGATACATTTACATTTAGTGTATATTGACTGTATCTATTGGTTCCCAGAGCATGGCGAACCATTAAGGTGTACTCACCCGGCGGCAAGTTCGTATAAGTGATGTCATTGCCGTTAGATAACTCATGCCAATCACTATCATAGCCGTCTAAAAAGTAACTAAAACGGTTTAATCCAGGGTAATTAAAATTGAGTGAGCCGATTTCAAAACTGATCAGTTGTTGTTCATAAGGCATGACAATGTGAGGTGCATGGCTTAAGTCGAGAATAGGATGCTGGTTTTCACCTACGGTGTATTTCGTTAGCGCCAGTTTATTCTCCGCTCTCTGAGTGGGAATCGTGCTGGGGTTAAACTGATTAAGCCCTCTAATACCGCCAAACCATAAGGCGCCATTCGCCTCTTTAAATTTGGCAGTACCATTAAACTCGTTAGCTTGTAGACCTTCGAATTTATTATAGGAAATAAAGCTCTGAGTACTTGGAGTAAATCGTGAAATTCCTGAGTTAGTGCTGAGCCACAAATCGTGAGCGTCATCTTCTAAAATGGCATAAACCGTATTGCTACTGTTATCCGCGTTAACGTCCATCCGTTCAAATTTAAATGTACCGTATTCAATCGTTAGCTTGTCTATACCACCATGGGTTGCTATCCAAAAATCACCGTTATCGGCCAGTAAAAAGTCTCTAACACGGTTATCACTAATGCTGTAAGGATTTTCTGGGTCGTGGTTTAACAACACTAATTGTTGCGCTTCAGCAGAGAGCCTAACGATACCGCCCATGGTGCCTAGCCATAAATAACCTTGGCTAAAATAGAGCTTAATAATCTGGTATTTATAGGGTGAAAAGTCATCTTGAAAGCCAAAGTTATAAGCCATCATAGTGTGACTATATTCAGAGATGAAATACAACCCCTGTGAACTTGCTATCCATAAACGGCCTTTGTCATCAATGGTTAAACTGCGAAACTTGGTATCGGTACTAAATTGCTCATTTGCAGGTTTTACTTGTTTGAGGGTGTTGTTGTTATCGAGAGTAAACAGTCCTATATTGGTGGCAAACCACAGTAAACCTTGGTTATCTTGCACTATGTCGTGTACTACAAACGATAACTCTTCTGCTGGTATTGCTAATGTTTTAGCAAATAATTCATTAATATAGTGATATTGATGGTCATTAGGAGCTAAATATTTAAGCCCTGCACCATCAGTACCAACCCACAGGCGTTGCTGCTTATCGCGAAAAATAGCCCGGATCATGTTTGCCATGCCTGGGGTATCAGTTTGGTAATCGTAGAGATGGCTAAAGTATTGATTGGTAAGAGAGAGTTTATCAATTCCTGAATAACCTGTGCCAATCCATAAGGTGCCATTTGGATCAAGCATTAGGTTTTGCAGATTATTAGCACTGATGGTATTGAGGGTTTGCGGATTATACTTGTAATGCCTGCTATGCCATTGTTCATCAAAAAAATCCAGCTGAAAAAGGCCATTGTTATTGCCGATAGCAAAAATCTGATTGGCATTAATCACCACAAAGTCTGCAATATTACGGTTGTATCCGTAACTATTTTCATTTGTCCAAATGAGTTCTTTTTCATGGGTATCAAGATTGTAGCGCCAAATTTGATTATTAATCGCTAACCAAACTGAATAGATTGAGCTCGATTTAATTTGATTTACTGTCATATTGACCGGAATATCAAGTCGAATGATAGTGTTACTGTCGATGGCAAATATGCCATGCGCTTGAGTACCGACAACAATGTACTTATTGTCGATGTTAGCGATACTGGTAATTTCAGGTGCAATGTTATTGCCTAGGCTAACGGAGGTTATTTTTTCTGTTTTTAGCGAGAGAATGTAAAGACCTGAACGTGTGCCGATCCAAAGGGTATCACCGATAACATCAAGTTTGGTCACCTGAAGATCTAGCAAGCCTTGAGCTTTTTTAAACTGAGTAAATTTGCCTGTGGTTAAATTTAACCTATTGAGACCATTATTGAGAGTACCGACCCATAAATCGCCGTCAGGTGACTGCAAAATATCAGTGATAAAATTGCCTGAAATAGAGTTAGTGCTTTTTTGTTGTTTCAAATACAAGCTAAAGTCTACACCATTATAACTGTGCAGACCGTCTTGAGTACCTATCCATAGCATTCCCGCACTGTCCATGAAAAGGCGAGTAATAGAGTTTTGATTTAGGCCATCCTTGGTATCAAAGTGCTCAAATTTTACTTCAGTTAGGCTGTCATAAGGAGCATTTTTTTGCGCTGCAACAGACACTGAGAAACTCAATGTAATGACCAAAATTAGCCAGTGTGTTGCAAGCGTTAAGGCACGAAAATTCAAATTTCACCTATAAACATTTCATTGGAAGGCTGCGAAAATTTTTAATTATGTTAACAATGATATGCTAATTTAAGCTTTGCAGATTCAGTTGTTAACTAATTTTATCAATTGAGTTATCTGAAAACTATTTTATTTCTAAAACTGACAGTTTTACATGCTCAACGCAACAGAAAATCGTCATTTGTCGACTTTCTGACAATTAAACCTATCCAATACCCTTATTACTGTTGGTAAACTTTTATTATGTCATCAATTTGCTGGTCTTTATCTAACCAGAGCTGATTTAACCAGCGCTGAAATTCGACACGGTTTTCAGGGCTTGAAAAGTAAATTTCTGAATCCACTTTAGGCACGGGTAGCGTTTCAACACGCATAACCACTTTTTTAGTGCGCCCATGCATGACATTGGCTAATACTTTTTCTGACGTTTCTGGATACACTAAAGTGATATTGAGCAGTCCGGTAAATTGTTCGCCCATTGCTGAAAGTGTAAAAGCGATACCGCTTGCTTTAGGGCGTAACAAATGGCGATAAGGTGAGTTTTGACGCAGGCGTTTTTCTTCGGTAAACCGACTCCCTTCGACATAATTAATAATGGATGTCGGCATGTGCTTAAATCGTTCACAAGCTTTGCGGGTTGTTTGCAGATCTTTGCCTTTTAATTTGGGATTTTTTTTCAGTTTGGCAGCACTGGTGCGATCCATAAATGGCATATCGAGTGCCCAGCAACCTAGACCCATAATGGGCACATAGATGAGTTCTTTTTTTAAAAAGAATTTCAACATTGGAATGTGGTTACGCAATAAGTATGTTTGGGCTGCTATATCGAAACCACTAACATGATTACTGATCAATAAATACCAGCCATTAGGGTCAAGTTTATCTAAACCTTCGACGTCCCATTCTATATTTGAGATTAAATATAAAATACCACCATTGCATGTTGCCCACGCCCACATGAATCGGTTCATTATTCGCGTTAATAGACGACGAACGGGCAAGAAAGGCAGTAATAATTTTACCACCCCACCAATGGTCAATAAGGTGCTCCATATTGCGGTATTGATGATCAATAGTGACAGACTAATAATAAACAGTATCGGACCTGGTAGAAAAGACAGCATTCCTTGTTATACCTCTTGCTTTGCTTGCGAAGAAAATTCCTGTAACTGTAAATCTTTTTTAAGCCAAAGCTGATTGAGCTGCTCTTGAAATTCAATTTTAAACTCACGATCTTTTAGGTAATCACCTCGCATCTTCTGAGGAATATCAGTGATTTTGATGTCGACTCTTACCTCAGACAACCCGCCACTGATATATTGCCAATATGTGGGTACCGTATCAGGGTAATATATAGTGACATTAACCAGCTTGTTAATGTGTTCACCCATGGCTGAGAGAGCAAACGCCATACCACCAGCTTTAGGTTTTAAAAGATGTTGAAAAGGTGATGCTTGTTTATCGTGTTTAGCTGCAGTAAAACGCGTACCTTCAACAAAGTTCATTATACTCACAGGCTTAGTTTTAAATTTTTCACATGCTTTACGTGTGATTTCAATGTCTTTCCCTTTCAATTTAGGGTTTTTGCGCAATTGTGATGTGCTATAACGGCGCATAAAAGGAAAGTCTAATGCCCACCAAGCCAAGCCTAGTACGGGCACAAAAATCAGTTCTTGTTTCAGGAAAAACTTTAAAAAGGGGATCTTGCGATTAAATACTCGTTGTAAAATGAGGATGTCGACCCAGGATTGATGGTTAGCAATAACCATATACCACTCTTGTTCCGAAAATGATTGATCACCTGTAACGCGAATACGCATCGGATGAAAAATAGCTTCGATGACGGTATTGACGCTAATCCAAGCAGTGGCGCAATTATCAAGAATATAGCTGCAGATTTTTTGGCAAATACCAATAGGGATCAATTTTACAAAACTAAATGCTAAGATCGGGATGGTCCAAAAAATGGTATTAATGACATAACATAAGAATGCGATTGAACCTTTGATTTTCGAAAGCAGCGACATTTGTATCTCCTATTAAACGGAGTGCTATGTTACTCGTAGTCGCTGTTTTGCTCAATCAATACGATAGGTTAAATTACGCTTATTGCTGATTCAATTTTGCCAGCAATCGGTCCATTGCCCTATAGCCAAGGGCTTGAGCAATATGACTGCGTTCGGTGGTTGGTGATTGCTGTAAGTCGGCAATGGTGCGAGATACCCGTTGAATACGATGAAAACTGCGAACCGACAACCCTAAACTCACCACACTTTGCTCCAAAAAAGCCAAATCTGCTTGAGTTATTCCGCCGTCTTGTTTGAGTTGTTTTGGGCTTAATTCACTATTTAATACCCCAGATCGGTTGAGTTGTCGATCGCGTGCTTGTTTAACCCGTTTAGCGATTTCAACGCTGGACTCACTGGGTTGATGTTGTTGGGTTAAGGTGCCAGCTGGCAGTTTGGGTACATCAACGGTTAAATCGAAACGATCTAAAAAAGGTCCTGATAGACGTGATAAGTAACGTTGAATTTGATCAGGGGTAGAACGAGTACGTTCCGTATCGCCACAGGGGCTGGGGTTCATTGCCGCGATGAGTTGAAATCGACTCAAAAAAGTCAGTTTAGCGGCTGCGCGTGATATCTCAACTTGACCAGTTTCTAGTGGCTCTCGCAGGCAATCTAATACTTTTCGAGGGAACTCAGCTATTTCGTCAAGAAATAATATACCACGGTGAGCCAACGATATTTCCCCAGGTTTTGGATGACTGCCACCACCAATAAGCGCAATCGATGATGACGTATGATGCGGCGAGCGAAAAGGGCGGTTAAGGAAACTTTGTGGTTTAATATGTAATCCGGCGACAGAGTGAATGGCTGCCACTTCAATGGCCTCATCGTAGGTGAGTTTGGGTAATAGTGGGATAATTCGATTAGCTAACATGCTTTTTCCTGTGCCAGGGGGGCCTATGAATAGCATGTTATGTCCCCCGGCAGCTGCGATTTCTAATCCTTGTTTGGCTTGATATTGACCAATGACATCGCTCATGCAAAGTGATGATTGCAGTTGCGGCTCTTCTTCAATCCACTCGGGGAGAGTATCGAGTAAAGGTAATTGTGCTTGGCCGTGTAGAAATGCCGCTAAGTTTTGTAAGTGGGCGACAAAATAACTGTGATGATAGCCAACGAGCTCTGCCTCATGGCGATTTTCGATAGGCATAAAGAAATGATGCTGATCGTTACGGGCGGCAATAATAGCAGGTAACAAGCCACTGCAAGGGCGAATTTGACCGGAAAGAGCCAGTTCACCGACAAATTCACATTGATGTAATGCTTTGGCTGGGACTTGATTTGATGCTGCGAGAATTCCAACGGCAATAGGCAAATCATAGCGACCGCCTTGCTTAGGTAAATCTGCTGGCGCTAGGTTGACAGTGATCCGTCGTTGCGGGAACTCAAATCCTGCATTAATTAACGCGCTTCTGACCCGCTCTTTAGCTTCTTTAACTGACGTTTCTGGCAATCCCACCAGATTAAATGCTGGTAAACCATTACTTAAATGGACTTCAACTGTGACTCTCGGCGCTTCTACACCGCAACTCGCTCGGGTAAATACACAGGCAATCGCCATTAACAATTCCTTTTGTTTGAATAATATACAAATCAACACGTGATTATAGTCTAGCAGCGATGTGTTTTTTTGCGTGATAAAGCCCAAATAACTCAGATATAATTATGCTGGCACGCTAGTTTAAATCACTGATGTTGAGTAGAATACCGCGGCTTTATAGTACGAGAGGCTTGTTAATCAATAGGCCTTTTGCTGTGAAACGCTATAATCATATTCCATCTGTCGTTATTTCTATTTGTATTGAATCATTAGCTTTATTGATTTTTTATTTAAATCAATCGCTTGGTTTTACATTTACCCATTTTGTAACAATGATATGTCCATACATTCCTGATATTTTGGCTAGTATTCAGGTAAAGGTAAACTATGAGCCTCTCTGATAATTTAGTCATCATCTTGTGCCTCATCGGCATTAGTTGTTTTTTTTCTATGTCCGAAATTGCCCTTGCGGCGTCGCGTAAAATTCGTCTGCAATTAATGGCTGATGAGGGCGACTTACGTGCAGCCAAAGTGCTGAAACTTCAAGCTCATCCCGGTAGTTTTTTTACCGTTGTCCAAATCGGCCTCAATGCGGTGGCGATCATGGGCGGTATCGTTGGAGAGTCTGCTTTTAGACCTCATTTTGAACAACTATTGTTACCTTTATTAGGCAACGAATGGGGTTTACAACTGAGTTTTGTGTGTTCATTTATCACAGTTACATCCTTATTCATTCTATTTGCTGATTTAATGCCGAAGCGGATTGCCATGGTGATCCCTGAGCAAGTCGCGGTCACTTTTGTGATGCCGATTATTTTGTGTATTAAAGTGTTAAAACCTTTCGTGTGGATTTTTAATGGCCTGGCCAATGCGATTTTTAAATTGTTGCAAGTGCCTACAGCGCGAAATGATCAAGTTACTCACGATGATATTTACGCCATGATGACCGCAGGTACTGAAGCTGGTGTAATGGATAAAGGTGAGCAGCAAATGATGGAGAACGTGTTTGAAATGCAGTCGGTATCGGTGACCTCTGCAATGACGGCGCGTGAAAGTTTAGTGTATTTCTTACTGCAAGATAGTGAAGAAGTCATCAAACAAAAAATTGCTAAGAATCCACATAATAAGTTTATTGTTTGTGACGGCCAACTGGACATGATCAAAGGTTTTGTTGATGCTAAAGAGTTGCTCATTAGGGTGATTAACGGCGAGAACATCACCTTAAAAGGCAGTACCCTAGTGCATAATTGTCTGATCATTCCTGATACGTTGACTTTGTCTGAGTCGATGGAATATTTTAAGAATAATCGTTCTGACTTTGCGGTGGTCATGAACGAGTATGCTTTAGTCGTCGGCATTGTGACCACTAATGACTTACAAAGCGCCGTGATGGGGGCGTGGTCATTACACGAAAGTGAGGAGCAAATTGTTGCTCGTGATGGCAATTCTTGGTTAGTCGATGGTGTGACGCCTATCACTGATGTGATGCGCGCTTTTAATATTGAAGCCTTTCCGCATAATCAAAATTACGAAACCATTGCTGGTTTTATGATGTATATGTTGCGCAAAATCCCTAAACGGACTGATTTTGTCAATTACGCGGGTTACAAGTTTGAGGTAGTCGATATTGATTCATATAAAGTGGACCAATTACTGGTTACTCGTTTAGATATTGAGATGCCACCACTACCTTAAGTGTCGTCTATCCGCTTAAGTCTAAGTCGCCTCGGTACGATTAAATGATGTCTAAGAACGCACTAATGATTGGATCATTGGTGCGTTTTTCTTTGCAGCAACAGCCTAATTCAAAAGGAGGAATCGGCACCGGTGACAATAAGGTTTGGATACGCTCTCGCACCGGACTATTGTGGATCACCGCTTCTGGACTAATACCAACACCACAACCGAGTGCGACCATAGAGACAATTGCTTCCTGACCGGATACTTGAGCATAAATATTGGGTTTAATCCCCATCTGCTTAAACCATAAATCGATTCTTTTTCTGCCGGGACCATGGTCCGGTACGATATAAGGTAATTTAGCCCAGTCAATTTTTGCTTGATTGACCCATTGCTGAACTTGGCATTGTATTGTGGGTGCAATGACAGAAATCGGTACTTTATCAATCGGGGTAAAATGCAAACTGCTGGGGAGCACCTCTGGCAATGCAATAATGGCAATATCAGCACGATTCTTTTGAATTTGGCCGACTGCATTTGCCGGATCTCCGGTGTTGAGATTGATGTCTACATGGGGATGTTCACGTCTAAAGCGATCTAACAGTGCCGGTAAATGGCTGTAAGCAGCGGTCACCGAACAATACAGATTAAGATTACCGCGTAACACCTGCTGATTGGGATCAATCCGACTGCGTAGTTGGGTCCATTGCGCTAAAGTTTGCTCCGCAAAACCTTTAAATTCAATGCCTGCATGGGTAATAGTGACACTGCGATTGTCACGCTCGAACAATTTACTGCCTACTTCTTCTTCTAAACGCTGTAAAGCACGGCTTAACGTCGAGGGACTGACATGAGATTGCTCTGCAGTTTTGGCAAAATGCAGGCTATCGCACAAGTGTAAATACAATTTAAGTGAGCGAATATCCATAACAGTACCTTAAAGCACAAATTCAGTTGAGTATGAGGTTAATCAGTCCATGTTGCATTAATTGCAACGTGACGTCCCGAATATATCATTTTAAGCAATCATATGCATGCGCTATAGTGATTTCAATCACAACGCTTAAGGTCGCTGACTTATAAGATGTTGAGTCCCAAATTATTAAATTTTAAAGGTGGTATCAGATGGCTAACTATTTTAACTCTCTGAATTTACGTCAACAATTAGCTCAACTAGCACAATGCCGCTTTATGGACCGTACTGAATTCAGTGATGGTTGCCAATATATTAAAGATTGGAATATCGTTATTTTAGGTTGTGGCGCACAAGGCCTTAACCAAGGTTTAAACATGCGAGACTCAGGGCTGAACATTTCTTTTGCCTTGCGTCCGCAAGCGATCGCTGAAAAGCGTGCCTCATGGCAAAAAGCGACCGATAATGGTTTTAAAGTCGGCACCTTTGAAGAGCTTATTCCTGCAGCTGATTTAGTGTTAAACCTAACACCAGACAAGCAACATACCAATGTTGTTAATGCGGTTATGCCATTAATGAAACAAGGTTCTACGCTATCTTATTCACATGGTTTCAATATTGTTGAAGAAGGCATGCAAGTTCGTCCAGACATTACTGTTGTTATGGTTGCACCTAAGTGTCCTGCGACAGAAGTTCGTGAAGAATATAAGCGTGGTTTTGGCGTGCCGACCTTGATTGCTGTACATCCAGAAAATGATCCTAATGGTGACGGTGTAGCCATTGCTAAGGCTTATGCTAGTGCAACAGGTGGCGACCGTGCCGGTGTTTTAATGTCCTCGTTTGTGGCTGAAGTTAAGTCAGACTTAATGGGCGAGCAGACCATTTTATGTGGCATGTTGCAAACGGGTGCCATTTTAGGCTACGAGAAAATGGTCGCTGACGGTGTTGAACCTGGTTATGCCGGCAAGTTAATTCAACAAGGTTGGGAAACGGTTACCGAAGCACTTAAGCACGGCGGCATTACCAACATGATGGACCGCTTATCTAACCCAGCAAAAATCAAAGCATTTGATATGGCTGAAGAGTTAAAAGTTATCCTTAAGCCATTATTCGAAAAACACATGGATGACATTATTAGCGGTGAGTTTTCTCGCACTATGATGGCAGACTGGGCAAATGATGACGCTAACTTGCTGCGTTGGAGAGCGGAAACTAACGAAACCGCATTTGAAAATGCGCCAGTGTCATCTGAACATATTGATGAGCAAACCTACTTCGATAAAGGTATTTTCTTAGTGGCGATGATCAAAGCCGGTGTTGAGCTGGCATTTGATACCATGGTTGCCGCAGGTATTGTTGAAGAGTCTGCTTACTATGAGTCGTTACATGAAACCCCTTTGATTGCGAACACTATTGCACGCAAGCGTTTATACGAAATGAACGTAGTGATTTCGGATACGGCAGAATACGGTTGTTACTTGTTCAACCATGCTGCCGTGCCAATGTTACGTGATTATGTGAATGCCATGCCAGCGGCATATTTAGGTGCAGGGCTGGATGTTTCATCAAATGGTGTTGATAACAAACGTTTGATTGAAGTGAATGAGCAAATTCGCCATACCGATGTTGAATTCATTGGCGCAGAATTACGCGGTTACATGACCGACATGAAAGGCATTGTGGAAGCGAACTAAGCACTAATTACCAAGTGTTTAATTGAACTGATGTTGTACCTGTTCAGAGTTTTGGCTGGAAATACAGCTCCGTTGTCGGACAGGCATCAATCGAAACGCCTTCATCCTCCTGATTGAGGCGTGGGGAAAACAAATAGTTAGAGTGAGTTCGACTTGATTATGTCGTTGAACTCATAGGTTAAGTTTTTGTTGTTGTTTGCATTGTCTCGGCAGGGAAGCTGAATTTTTTTTATAAAGACAATTTATTAGTTGTGCTAAGTAAATCTTTTATGGTACTTGTTAGTAATACCGTAACGTTATTTGAACATAACTAAACAAATTATTTACTAGAAACTTAGGATACAGTCTAAAACATGTTAAACCATGCAGCCATGCTCATTCTCGTAATTATTACCGTAGTGATTATTAAGTCACAGCGGGGGTGGCGTTTGGCAACTAGACTGACCTAAGAGTCAAACAGATTGCAAAAACCCCCGCTCCGAAAGGACCGGGGGTTTTTTAGTTTTAGGCTTAAAGAAAAACAACCACACAGTAGAGCAGCAGAACCATTGACGAAGTAGAGAGCAACATATGGAAGCAGGACAGAAAATGCGCGGCGCGGATGCAGTAATCAAAGTACTAGCAGCACATGGTGTGACAACCGTATTTGGTTATCCTGGTGGAGCGATTATGCCAATCTACGATGCCCTTTATGGCGGTCCGGTAGAACACTTGCTTAGTCGTCACGAACAAGGTGCTGCGTTTGCTGCTGTAGGGTATGCCCGCGCCAGTGGTAAAACCGGAGTGTGCTTTGCCACCTCAGGTCCAGGGGCCACGAATCTCATCACTTCACTTGCCGATGCTTTACTTGACTCAGTGCCATTAGTTGCCATAACCGGTCAAGTGTCTACTAGTGTTATTGGAACTGACGCATTTCAAGAAATCGATGTATTAGGTATGTCGTTGTCATGTACCAAACATAGCTTTATGGTCACCGACATCAACGAGTTAATCCCGACTTTATATCGGGCATTCGAAATCGCTGCAGAAGGACGTCCTGGTCCTGTATTAGTTGATATCCCAAAAGACATCCAACTTGCGGCATTAGAATACAGAACACCGCTTCAAAGCGTTGCTGATGAGTTACAACCTCAGATAAGCGATTTAGATGCAGCTGCAGAGTTAATTAAGCAGGCTAAAAAACCTATGTTATACGTTGGCGGTGGTGTGGGGATGGCGGGTGCTGTTGCGCATTTACGTCAGTTCATCGACACCACGGGTATCCCATCCGTAGCGACGTTAAAAGGCTTGGGCAGTATTGCACATGGGACTAAAGGTTATTTAGGCATGTTGGGTATGCATGGTGGTAAAGGTGCCAACCTTGCAGTGCAAGAATGCGATTTATTGATGGTTGTCGGTGCACGTTTTGATGACAGGGTTACTGGCCGCCTTGCCAGTTTCGCCAGTAATGCCAAAGTATTGCATTTAGACATCGATGCCGCCGAAATTGGCAAGTTACGCCAGGCGGATGTCGCCATTGCCGCCGAGTTGAGCATAGTGTTGCCAGCATTAACTGCGGCGGTAGCAGATAAGCTTGATATTGGTCAGTGGCAAGCAGATGTTGAGGAGTTGTCTCGAAAGCATCAATGGGATTATCACCATCCAGGTGATTTAATTTATGCGCCAGCGATGTTACGTCGTTTAGCCAATAAATTACCGGAAGACAGCGTAGTTGCTTGCGATGTCGGCCAGCATCAAATGTGGGTTGCACAGCACATGTGGTTCCGCCGCCCTGAAGATCATTTAACCAGCGCAGGGTTAGGCACTATGGGCTTTGGTTTACCTGCCGCCATTGGTGCCCAAGTCGCACGCCCCGATGCGACTGTGGTTACTGTCTCTGGTGATGGCTCGTTTATGATGAATGTCCAAGAGTTAACCACCATTAAACGCCGTAAATTACCGGTGAAAATCTTACTGATTGATAACCAAAAACTGGGTATGGTTAAGCAATGGCAACAGCTATTTTTTGAAGAACGTTACAGTGAAACAGACTTATCTGATAACCCTAACTTTGTCCTTATGGCGTCGGCATTTGATATCCCTGGCCGAACCATTACGCGTGCGGATCAAGTCGAGCAAGGATTAGATGATATGTTAAACAGTAGCGGTCCTTACATGCTGCATGTATCGATTGATGATATTTTTAACGTATGGCCTTTAGTACCGCCGGGTGCGAGTAATAGTGACATGATGGACCAAATGGAGAAGCAAACATGATGCATGCATTAGAAATAACCGTTCAGCAACGCCCCGAGGTACTTGAACGCGTGCTCCGTGTGACTCGCCATCGAGGATTTAAAGTGACTCAAATGCAGGTGCGCATCAACGATGACACCAGTATGGCGGTCGACTTATGGGTTGAGGCCGAACGCGCCATTGAATTGTTAAGTACCCAGTTAGATAAACTCATTGATGTGATGCATTGTAAAGTTTTGCCAGCAGTGTCACTGGATCAAGCAGCAAACAGTTAAGCTTTTTTATCACTCATTATTAGAACGTTATCCGTGATCAAATCGGTAACGCGCTCCACATTAAACAAGGATATTTGCAATGCCAAAATTACGTTCAGCAACCAGTACCGAAGGCCGCAACATGGCAGGCGCCCGCGCACTATGGCGTGCCACTGGCGTAAAAGAAAATGATTTTGGTAAGCCCATTATTGCCATTGCCAATTCGTTCACCCAGTTTGTACCGGGTCATGTACATTTAAAGAATATGGGCTCATTGGTTGCTGGCGCGATTGAAGAGGCGGGCGGTATTGCCAAAGAGTTCAATACTATTGCCGTCGATGATGGTATCGCCATGGGTCATGGCGGCATGTTGTACAGCTTACCGTCTCGTGAGTTAATTGCAGATAGTGTTGAATATATGGTCAACGCTCATTGTGCAGATGCATTAGTGTGTATTTCTAACTGCGATAAAATTACCCCAGGCATGTTAATGGCCGCGCTGCGATTAAATATCCCTGTGGTATTTGTGTCTGGTGGCCCAATGGAAGCAGGTAAAACCAAGTTATCTGATCAAATTATTAAACTTGATTTAGTCGATGCCATGATTGCCGGTGCAGATTCTAATGTCAGTGATGAAGACAGCAAGCAAATTGAACGCAGTGCTTGCCCTACATGTGGCTCGTGCTCAGGTATGTTTACTGCTAATTCAATGAACTGTTTGACCGAGGCCTTAGGTTTGTCTTTACCGGGTAATGGCTCAATGCTTGCAACTCATGAAGACCGTCGTGAATTATTTTTAGAAGCAGGTCGCCGGGTGATGATGCTGGCTGAACGTTATTACAAGCATGACGATGAAACTGCCTTGCCACGTAATATTGCGTCATTTAAATCATTTGAAAATGCCATGGTACTCGATGTTGCCATGGGAGGTTCATCTAATACTGTGTTGCATTTAGTCGCCGCAGCGCAAGAGGCGGAAATTGACTTTACTATGGCGGATATTGATCGCATATCGCGCTTAGTGCCTCATCTATGTAAGGTTGCACCATCAACGCCTAAATATCATATGGAAGATGTTCACCGTGCTGGTGGGGTAATGGGGATTTTAGGCGAGTTAGATAGAGCAGGTTTAATCCATAACGATGTACCGCATGTGGCCGCAGACAATGGTGGTGATTTAAAATCAGTCTTAGCTAAGTACGACATTAAACAAACTAACGATCCAGATGTAATCCGCTTTTTTAGTGCCGGCCCTGCTGGTATTCCCACCACGAAAGCATTCAGCCAAAATTGTCGTTGGGACAGTGTTGATGATGATCGTGAAAATGGCTGTATTCGTTCGCGTGAGTTTGCCTTTAGCCAAGAAGGGGGCTTAGCCGTATTGTCAGGTAATGTGGCCGTTGATGGTTGTATTGTGAAAACCGCAGGGGTAGACGAGTCTAACTTAACCTTTGTTGGTAGCGCTCGAGTGTATGAAAGCCAAGACGATGCGGTAGCCGGTATTCTCGGTGGCGAAGTCGTTGAAGGTGATGTAGTGGTTATTCGCTACGAAGGCCCTAAAGGTGGTCCGGGTATGCAAGAAATGCTCTATCCAACAACCTACTTAAAATCACGTGGTTTAGGCACTAAATGTGCGTTAATTACCGATGGGCGTTTTTCCGGTGGTACTTCAGGTTTATCGATTGGTCATGTGTCACCAGAAGCGGCGTCAGGTGGCACCATTGCACTTATCGAGAACGGCGATCAAATTGCCATCGACATTCCCAAGCGTAGCATTCAGCTTAATATCAGCGATAAAGAGCTTGCTCAGCGTCGCACTGCGATGGATGCCAAAGGTCCGCTAGGTTGGAAGCCGGTTGCTCGTGAACGTTATGTGTCATTAGCGCTTAAGGCGTATGCATTATTGGCCACCAGTGCTGATAAAGGTGCCGTTCGCGATCGCTCTAAGCTGGAGGGGTAATATGTTGGCTTTGGCGTCTCAAACTCAATTAGATTTAGCGCATTATTATTTACAGAAAATTTTGCTGTCGTCTGTTTATGATGTGGCTAAAGTGACGCCATTGTCGAGCATGAATAAATTGTCTGCTCGCTTTGGTTGTCAGGTGTATTTAAAGCGTGAAGATATGCAGCCTGTGCATTCGTTTAAAATACGTGGTGCCTACAACCGTATCGCAGCGTTAACTCAAGATGAGTGCGATAGAGGTGTGGTGTGCGCATCAGCGGGCAATCACGCTCAAGGGGTAGCTATGTCTGCTGCCAGTCGCGGTATTGATGCCGTAATTGTAATGCCTAGTACCACGCCAGATATTAAGATTGATGCGGTGAAACGCTTGGGTGGCAATGTGGTCCTTCATGGGCAGGCGTTTGATCAAGCCAATGACTATGCCAAAAACCTCTCGGCAACAGAAGGACGGGTGTATATCGCCCCATTTGATGACGAAGCGGTTATTGCCGGACAAGGCACTATTGCTCAAGAAATGGTACAACAACAACGCGATATTGAAATCGTGTTTGTGCCTGTTGGCGGTGGTGGTTTAATTGCCGGTATTGCGGCCTATTACAAAGCTGTGATGCCGCAAGTTAAGATCATTGGGGTTGAACCCGAAGACGCTGCTTGCTTAAAGGCGGCACTCGAAGCTGATGAACCAGTAACTTTGGCTCAAGTGGGGTTGTTTGCTGACGGCGTAGCGGTTAAGCGGATTGGTACTGAGCCATTTCGTTTAGCGCGTGAATACGTTGATGAAGTGGTTACCGTCACTTCTGATGAAATTTGTGCCGCAGTAAAAGATATTTTTGAGGATACCCGCGCGATAGCCGAACCCGCTGGAGCCTTGTCGATTGCGGGGCTTAAAAAGTACATGGCGCAACAGGGTGACTCTATCGATGCCCCCAAAAAAGTAGCGGCTATTCTCAGTGGTGCTAACGTCAATTTTCATAGTTTACGTTATGTGTCTGAACGTTGTGAATTAGCTGAGCAAAAAGAGGCGGTATTAGCGGTTAAAATACCTGAAAAACCAGGCAGTTTTTTACGTTTTTGTGAGTTACTTGATAAACGAGTGATGACCGAGTTTAATTACCGTTTTAGCAGTCGTGATATTGCAGTGGTATTTGCGGGTATTCGTCTCACTGGCGGCCAAGCAGAACTCAGTGAGATCATTGCTAAGTTAGAGTCTGAAGGCTTTGAAGTTCAAGACTTATCCCAAGATGAAACCGCTAAATTACACGTGCGTTATATGGTCGGTGGTCACCCACTTGAGCCATTAGAAGAGCGCTTATTTAGCTTTGAGTTTCCTGAGCATCCCGGGGCATTGCTGAAGTTTTTAACCACTTTACAGAGCAAATGGAATATCAGTTTATTTCATTACCGTAACCATGGTGCAGCCTTTGGTAGGGTGTTAACCGGTTTTGAAGTACCGGCTAAAGATGACGTCGCGTTTGCGCAATTTTTAATGGAGCTCGGTTTCGTTTATCAAGAAGAAACCCACAGTCCGGCTTATCAGTTATTTTTAAATAGTGCGAAAGCAAAATCATAATTCATTTTTAACTGACCTGAAATCGGGATAAGAGATGAAGATATGATATTAAATATCATAGCCTTAGACGTTTATTACTATCAAACTTGTCATTTGTTTTACTAACAAGGCGAATTGCGCGTCAATAGCGGGTCTATGGCAAGTTAATTCAACACCGTTAGCAAGACAAAGGGCTGTTTGAGAGGCGTTTATTATCCCTAGTTCAGGTTAACTACCATTCTTAGGTGATTTAGTGCCTCAATGTGGTATTGTCAGTACGCCTAAAACGAAAAAATATTCGTGGGTCTGTAGAAACGATTACCAACAAGTTAATGTTGATTTATTTTGCTGCAACTGATTGGTATGTTTTGCTTTATATGTAGGGTAAATTTTTCCAGATTCATATTGAGTTATGAATTTTAGACCTCATTTTAAGGAGACATTGATGTTACCCGTGCCAACAATTCCAGTTTTTATGCCACCGCGCAGAATCTTAATGGGCCCAGGCCCATCTGATGTGTATCCCGAAGTGCTTGCGGCACAATCAAGGCCGACTATCGGTCACCTTGACCCATTATTTGTCGGCATGATGGATGAGCTCAAAAGCTTAATTCAATATGCTTTTCAAACTAAAAACGAAATGACTTTAGCGGTATCAGCACCAGGCAGTGCCGGTATGGAAACCTGTTTTGTCAATTTAGTTGAGCCAGGCGAAAAGGTCATCGTATGTCGTAATGGGGTGTTTGGTGAGCGCATGCGTCAAAACGTTGAACGAGTTGGCGGTGTAGCAGTTGTTGTCGACAATGAATGGGGCGAACCTGTATGCCCAGATAAAGTTGAAGCAGCACTCGTGGCGCATCCAGATGCAAAATTTCTCGCATTTGTACATGCCGAAACTTCAACAGGTGCACTGTCTGATGCGAAAACCTTGTGCACCTTAGCGCAATTACATGACTGTATCAGTATTGTTGATGCCGTAACCTCATTGGGTGGTGTTGAATTGCTGGTGGATGAGTGGGGCATTGATGCCATTTATTCTGGCAGCCAAAAGTGTCTCTCCTGTGTCCCCGGTTTATCGCCTGTGTCATTTTCACCTAAAGCGGTTGCCAAGCTTAAAGCCCGTACTACCCAGGTGCAAAGTTGGTTTTTAGATCAAACCTTAGTCATGGGTTATTGGGGCAATAGTGCTGGTGCTAAACGCAGTTATCATCATACTGCGCCAGTGAATGCCTTATATGCTCTGCATGAATCTTTACGTTTACTTGCCAATGAAGGGCTCGAAAATGCCTGGGCAAGACACCGAAAAATGCACTTGTTACTGCGTGATGGGCTAACAACATTAGGCTTTAAATTTGTGGTTGAAGAGTCGTCGCGTTTACCGCAACTCAATACAGTATATATTCCAGACGGTGTCGATGACGCTGCAGTGCGTAAGCATTTATTGGAAGAATATAATTTAGAAATTGGTGCTGGGCTAGGTGCTTTAGCAGGTAAAGCATGGCGTATCGGCCTGATGGGCTTCAGTGCTCGTCGTGAAAATGTCGCCCTTTGCTTACACGCATTAGAAGAGTCGTTAACATAAACATTGATTGTTGAATTATCATAAAAATGACGCTTTAGAGCGTCATTTTTTATGATTTTTCAGAGATTATTTAGTCGCTAATCAGCTAACTTTTTCTCTAATTCATTGACTTGTACTTGTAATGCTTCCAGCTTTTCACGGGTTTTCAGTAACACATGTTGCTGCACTTCAAACTCTTCACGCGATACCACATCCAGCTTCATCAGTTGGTTTTGTAATAGCTGCTTGCTGCGCTCTTCAAATTCCCCGGCAAACTGCTTAACACCGCTAGGTAAGTTGTCGCTAAGTTGTTTAGCGAGCTCTTCAATTTTCTTTGGATTAATCATTATGATCCCCTACTGATATATTGAGTTAATTGTAACCGAGGTGAGCGCTTTTCCAAACCTTAACTGTGATTTTTCGTTAACCGTCACCAGTTGATTCTGCTATGATCCGCCTTCGTTTAACGTTAAGTAAGGTGTAATAATTAATGAAACTCAATCCAGGGCAAAATGAAGCCGTACATTATGTGTCGGGTCCATGCTTAGTGCTTGCTGGCGCGGGGAGTGGTAAAACACGAGTTATCATTAATAAAATTGCTTACTTAGTTGAAAAGTGTGGCTACAAAGCCCGTAATATTGCCGCTGTAACCTTTACTAATAAAGCCGCGCGTGAAATGAAAGAGCGTGTGGCTCAGTCTATGGGCCGCAAAGAAGCCCGTGGATTATGGATATCTACCTTTCACACCTTAGGACTCGAAATCATTAAGCGTGAGCATAAAGTGCTTGGGCTTAAGGCGGGTTTCTCTTTGTTTGATGATCAAGATACCTTCGCGCTATTAAAAGAGCTGACTGAAGATGAGTTCGATGACGATAAAGATTTAATCAAGTCCTTGGCATCAGCCATATCGAACTGGAAAGGGGGATTAGTGATCCCTCAGCAGGCAATCAGTATGGCAAAAGATGAGCAAAGCCAATTATTTGCTACCTTGTATCAACGATATGCTCAGCATATGAAGTCCTATAATGCGCTCGATTTTGATGATCTTATCTTAATTCCAACCTTATTGTTGCGGATGAATGAAGAGGTGCGTACCCGCTGGCAAACCAAAATTCAATACTTGCTGGTGGATGAGTATCAAGATACTAATACTAGCCAATACGAATTAGTGAAACTGTTGGTGGGTCAGCGTTCACGTTTTACCGTGGTAGGTGATGACGATCAGTCTATTTATTCTTGGCGTGGCGCCAAACCGCAAAATCTGGTGTTGCTAGGAACTGATTTTCCTAAGCTTAAATTAATTAAGCTAGAGCAAAACTATCGATCAAGCCAACGTATTCTCCGTGCTGCCAATATTTTGATTGCCAACAACCCTCACGTGTACGATAAGGCGTTATTTAGTGAGTTAGCTTATGGTGAGCCACTAAGAGTATTAATAGCCGCTAACGAAGAGCAGGAAGCTGAGCGAGTGGTGGCAGAGATCATTCGGCATAAGTTTGTTGGGCGGACTAAATTTGGTGATTACGCCATTTTATACCGAGGTAATCATCAATCTCGTTTACTCGAACGATCGCTCATGACCAACCGCATTCCTTATAAGCTCAGTGGTGGTACTTCCTTTTTCTCCCGAGCAGAAATTAAAGACATCATGGGGTATTTACGTTTAGTGGTGAATCCTGACGATGATAATGCTTTTTTGCGGGTGGTTAACTTGCCTAAACGTGGTATCGGCCCTGCATCGCTGGAACGTTTGGGTAATTTTGCTAATCAAAAGCATATTTCGCTATTTGAAGCGATTTTTGATGTTGAATTGAATCATCACCTTGCACCCGCGGCAGTCAATTCGCTGTATCAATTCGGCAAATTTATTGTTGATACTGGTGAGCTCGCAACTCGTGGAGAGCCGGTTGAAGCGATTAAACAGCTGATCCGCAAAATTAATTACGAAGATTATCTGTACGAAACCAGTACCAGCGCTAAAGCGGCCGAAATGAGGATGAAAAATATTTCGGAATTATACCGTTGGGTTACCGAAATGCTCGAAGGTGATGAGTTAGATGAACCGATGACGCTACCGGAAGTGGTTACTCGATTAACCCTGCGCGACATGATGGAACGTAATAGCGAGGATGAAGGTGGCGATCAAGTACAGTTAATGACTTTACATGCTTCTAAAGGACTGGAATATCCTTTTGTATTTATGGTGGGGGTTGAAGAGAGAATTTTACCGCACCAGTCGAGTATTGACGAAGACAATGTCGATGAAGAACGGCGTCTGGCTTATGTGGGGATAACGCGAGCGCAGCGTGAATTATGGTTTGTGATATGTCGCGAGCGCCGTCAATTTGGTGAGACGATGCGCTGTGAACCCAGTCGCTTTTTACTTGAGTTACCACAAGATGACTTAATCTGGGAAAACCGTAAGCCAGTTCAAACTGAAGAGCAGCGTGTGGAAACCAGTAAAAGCCATATTGCCAACATACGCGATATGTTTAAAAAGTAGTGCTAATTAGGTTGGCCTATTGATTAGGCACAAGACTTATGGGGCTTTTTTTTTTCGTTAAATAATTTGCTGATTGCTCGCCCTTGACCACGCATATAACCAAGTTCTAAAAACTGTCTTACTTGTTGTTGCGTGTCAATGGTAGTGGCGTACATGTCGAAATTAAGTGTTTGCGCCGTCAATTGGTAAGCTTTGACTAATTGTAACTGTTTATCATTGAGTAAGTGCTTACTGATGTCTTCATCTAACTTTAATGCTTTAATCGGTAAGAAGCTTAAGCAACTGAGCGAGCTGTAACCTGTACCATAGCCATCGATACCGATTTGCACATCCAGTTGCGAGATAAGCTCGAAGCCATTGATATGATTTTCGGTGTCTTGCATTAAGGCTTGTTCGTTAAAAAATAATATCAGTTTACGTAAATCGATATTACTGCCTTTGATGGTATTTTTGAGATTGCGTAACACAAACTTATTTTTAATATGTTGACTGCTAATCGATAAGTGCAGATCAATATTGGTACCATATCGTTGCTTAATTGATTGGAAATGTTCATTTAAGTGGCCAAACATATAAGCATCTAAATTCAGTGTTAGCTGATATTGTGCCGCCAAGCGTTTCATTTTTGAGTGATCAATAATGCCTTGTTTTAGATGATGCCATTCAACTTGTGGTTCAATAGCAATAATCTCACCAGTGTTAAAGTCGACCACTTCAATATAATGTATCTTAAATCCCTGTTGCTCGAGCGCCTGCTTAAATTCAATTTCTAAGTCATGTTGTAATTTAGATTTCGCGCTCAGCTTGTTATCAAAAATGACGAAACACCCTTTACCATTTGCTTTAGCTTGATACATTGCGGCGTCAGCATCTCGCAGAAGAGATTCACTGGTCACTAGCTTATTACGTCCGCTAAAAGCCACCCCTATACTCGCACCAGAGATGAATTCTTGTTTGGCTAACTGATAGGGCATAGATAATGTTTGTAAAATACGCTCACAGACTTCGACGGCATCTTCTGTGGCATTAATTGAGTCCAGTAATATAACAAATTCATCACCGCCCATGCGAGCCAGAGTATCGTTGTCGCGAATACATGATTTTATGCGTTGTGACGTTTCAATTAAAAAACGATCGCCTTCTAGGTGACCAAAAGAGTCATTGATGACCTTGAAACGGTCAAGATCGATAAATAATAATGCAAATTGATCTAGCCCATGACGACGTAAGTGCTTTAATTCTTGTGATAAACGTTCCATCAAATAGCTACGGTTAGGTAACCCTGTCAGGCCATCATGTTGAGCATCATATAATAATTGATCTTCCATTTTCCGGCGTTGATTAATCTCTTTTTGGAGATTGTTGTTGAGTTCTGCAAGCGCCATGGTCCGTTGAACAACTTTATCTTCTAATAGCTCGTGGCTATTCTTAAGTGACTCAGCAGCGAGTTTACGTTCAATCGCATTAGCCATGTGCTGCGACACAAAGGTCAGCAGTTCAAGATCTTTTAATTGATAAATATGGGCGTCATCTAGACTATAAATGGTTAATGCCCCAGCAACTTCACCATTAATGATTAACGGAATACCTATCCATTGATGCATTCTATCGGTTTTGTTTAATTCTGGTGATTTAGCGTAAATTTCACCTAGGCTAACCATGGTCGAGATATCTTTAGCTGAAAATAATCGCGGTAATTTATGTTGGAGAATATATTCGGTTAATCCATCCTGCATTGGGCGAGAGGCAGGATATTCAGCCGTCATTTGCGACACATAAAACGGAAACGACAGCATATTATTTTTGTCAATTAACGAAATAAAACAGTTATTGGCAGGAATGAGCTGGCTGATAATAGCGTGGAGCCGTAAGTAGAAATCTTGCTGAAGCACGTTGGATGCAGATAAATCGGCAATTTCAAACAGTGTTTTTTGCAATTTCTCCGCTTTAACTCGCTCAGTGACTTCTTGTTTAACCTTCTCATACGCTTGGCTGAGCTCTTTAGTGCGCTCCACAATGGCTTGCTCAAGTTGTTGATGATGCTCAAGCCGTTCCATTACTCCTGAAATATGATGGCAAATAAAGCCCATTAACTCTAATTCTAACTCACCGTAAGTATTGGCTTCGTTGTAGCTTTGCACCACAAGTACACCACTGACTACGTCTTTGGTTTTAATCGGTACGCCAAGCCATTGATGACTTGGCGAGCCAAGGCTTTTAATATCGCCACTGGCAATCAATTCATTAAACTTATTATCGTCGCATAACAAAGGCTCACCATTGCGAAGCACATACCCAGTTAGACCACTATTGAGTAATGCCGATATTTCTTGGTCTGGGTAAAGCTCTGTTGGATGAGAATCTTGTTGGTCAGCAAAAAAGGGTAAACTTGTTAGCCCTGTTTTAGCATCTTGAGATGCAATAAAAAAGTTTTCTGCAGGGATAAGCTGTTGTAGATGTAAATGAACTCGTTGATAAAAGTCATCAAGTGAAGTGACCTGGGTCGCAATATTGGAAATACCGAGTAAGGCGTTTTGAATAATCTCAGAACGTTTATATTTTTTAGCCAAACGCCTTAAACGAGCGACCCGTTTTTGGAGATGCTCGATCCTAGGAAAGGTTTTAGAGTGACTAATGACTGTATCCATACCCTTGTTTATCGTTATCCTATTAATTCTGTGAACAAATATTGTTGAACAATCATTATAATTACCATAAATATAAATGTGATCCAAGCGAAATAAATGTAAACACAAGGTTAATAATTGTCGTAAGTGATAAAAAACAGGTTAATTGTTGCCTTAAACGCGTAAAAGTTAGTCAGTCAGTCAAAAGAAAGTAAATCAAGGCTAGACGTGAAGCTGTTTTATCCCTATTATATGCCTCGCTAACCAAGGCGAGCGCCCATAGCTCAGCTGGATAGAGCGTACCCCTCCGGAGGGTAAGGCCGAAGGTTCGAATCCTTCTGGGCGCACCATTCGGCAAGTACAGTTTCTGTCGTATTGGTTAGTAGAATTGAAAGTCAGTGGTGATTGTAGCTCAGTTGGTAGAGTCCCGGATTGTGATTCCGGTTGTCGTGGGTTCGAGCCCCATCAGTCACCCCATTCAATTCGTTGTTTTATGTATATTTCGGTGATTAGCGCAGCCCGGTAGCGCATCTCGTTTGGGACGAGAGGGTCAGAGGTTCGAATCCTCTATCACCGACCACATTTAAGTGAACAGGTTAACTTGATTAATTGGTTTACTGCACAGTTTACAATAGATTTCGGTGATTAGCGCAGCCCGGTAGCGCATCTCGTTTGGGACGAGAGGGTCAGAGGTTCGAATCCTCTATCACCGACCACATTTAAAAAAGCCACTCTTATGAGTGGCTTTTTTGTTTTTCTAGAATCGATAATGATTCCAATGGTATATTGTTACTTCAGCAACCATTATAAACTCTCAATCTAATTGATTGTATGGGCATTAATATCGGTGTGCTGTTCTATTAATTACCTATCTCTATTGAGCTCTTTAGACTGCGTTATAGGCCGTATTAGCGCCTAATGATGTATCGCCCCCAAGCAACAACTTTCTAGCAGTGGTTCAAGAGATCAACCTAAATGTGTTGTGGCCACTCCATTAGACGTGAACTCTGGGCAAGATGTTAAAATATAATTTTAAAGATCATAAGCTTAGATGTTAACCACTATCAATTAGTGAGCTAATCGCCGAGATATAAAAAAACCACTCAAAAGAGTGGTTAGTTTTCAGCGAGCAATTCATTGATATAATTTAAAGGTCTATATTCACTGGCGGTACAATAAAGCCTTGATAGGCATCCACTCTGAGATCTGTAAACCTTGTTAATTGTTCAGCTTCCTGGATCCCTGTGACAATAACTTGAATATCTAATCCTTTAGCAACATTGACTAACGCACGGCATAATTCACTGTTATGTTGATTATCTTCAATGTAAGCCAGTGATTGGTCAAGTTTGACATAGTTAGGACGTAAGCTTTGTAAGTAGGCCATAGAGCCAAATTGACGACCAAAATGGTCAATACCAAAATGGGCGCCAGAATCTCTAATGACTTTACACAGATTTTCACAAGATTCTAAGTCGCTATAAACACTCGCTTCTGGAATTTCGAAACAAATACGATCGGCGTATTTACTGGCTCGTAGGAACTGTTTTAACCATACATGGAAATCAGTATCACTTATACTTTGATAGGTGAGGTTAATGGCAACACGTTCATAATTACGTTCAAATAAACGATTTTCATTGATGGTTTCAATTAAGCAACGATCAAGCATAGTCCCTAATGAGAGCAATTCTACATAAGGCATAAATTGACCTGCGTGCAGGGTTGTTTCGCCAATTTTCAGCTGACAATATAGCTCGCGTTGACAAATTTCATCTCTGGCACATAACTGAATAGGCTGCCAACGGAATTGGAAGTTTCTGGTCTTGATAGCATTGTTTAAATTACTGCGCCATTCTTCTCGAGTAAAAAGCTGCTTTTGAGTGTTTTCAAACCAATGGAACACCTTTTCGTCTTTAATGGCTTGTTGCAATGCGTTATCTGCTTGGGCCAGCATATCAGATACCGTCATTTGCCCTAAACGCTCTGCTACACCAATATAAAACTGTTCGTTGGGTTTGCAGCCAGATTTAGATATTTCTTTATTCACAGTGCGTATGAGACTCTGCAAATATTTAGTCAGTTGGTCGTGTTCACAGTCTTCAACAAGAAAGGCAAATTCGTACGCAGCAATCCGCGCAATAACAGAAGAGGATATTTCATCTTGGTGATGCTGTAATTTCTCCGCCAGAATACGAATTGTCTCATCACGAACTTGGAAACCATATTTACTGTGAACTTCTTCTAACCAATCCATTTTGACTAAGTAAAGCGCTCCGGTACTGGGCTCGCTTAACCAGCCATTCACTCGACTTACCATGTATTGTCTATTTGGCAGTCCAGATACTTGATCGACGAGATTTTTCTTTCTTAATGCAGAGACTTCTTCGTCGAGGGAGTTAAATACTTGTTTTAACTGAGCAGACATGCTGTTAAATGCATTGACTAGTTCTTTGAGTTCTTTGGTTTTTGGTGCTGGCATATCAGGGCCAAATTGGCGCTCAGCAATTTTTTTTGCGTGTACAGAAAGGGTATTTAATGGTTTTAATATCCAGCTTAATCCTACTCTTGCACAGATAATAGCAATGAGGAATAAGATCGAAAATAGAATAATAATGTCGGAAATAATCCGCCATAATTCTTGATAGCCAAAACCTGGATTTGCGGTAATTTCTAGCGTGGCAAGTTGTAACCAACCTGAAGTAATCGTAGTTTGTTTTTTTATTGTTTTAAACAAATTAAGATCAATAAACCATTGAGGAACATTGTCGACTTGTACCGCGTTATTCCACACCTGCTGCTTGCCACCCACTAACCAAGTTAACTTAATTTGTTGGTAGTAGCCGCCCTCAAAAATAACATTGACTAATGTTTCAGCTCCGGCATCATCACCCGCTTCTAAAACAGGCGTTAGCATCAGTCCTAATGAGTTGCTGGCATTATTAAGATCAGATTCCATCTGTTTAGATAAGAAACCTTGGGTCTCTGAAAATTGTACATAGGCTACACTTGCAATTGTTAGCAAGAAAAGCCCAAAAAGTAACGCATAGATCTGCCTGAACAGGGTCATGTTGTTACTACTCCATGTTGAGTTTTGGTTGGCGTAGGCGATCTACACCTAATCTAAGTTTAAGGTCAGTCCATTTTTCAAGGCGTGATGATGAGCCAGCTAACACACCTCGACCTTTTTCTTTGTTTAACCATAATTGTTTACCGTTAAAACTGTAAACAGGCAGAAGATCTTTTCTTTTTGTTGCCAGCTTTATGGTTTTATCTAAATTATCAAGCACTAGCGGGATTGAATTTGGTTTTTCATAATACGCTAAAACCATATGATACTGATTTAAAGATGTTGCTTTTACCATGGTTATTCTGAGTTTATCTTCAGGAATACCAAGCTGGAGTAGCGTAAAGTATTTTGCTATTGAAAAGTCTTCACAATCCCCGCCATTGGCACCAATAAACTCCATTGGCGATGCCCAATAATTGGAGTCGCCCCACAATGTTTGATCATCAATAAATCTAAATAAATTAAAAAATTGATTAACTTTTTCTAATTTGTCTATATCAGCAAGTTGTTGCGAATCTCTGACGATATTAAACCAAGCATTGGCCCGTAATCCGGCGCGATCGCCATAGCGTTGCGATAATGCAGCGACGGTTTTGTCTTGGTTTAACTCTTGTGTCGGAGCGGCAAATAAACATGAAACTAAAAGGGCCGATGCCATAATAAAAACATGGCAGACCCTTTTATATAGCGATATGGTTACTTTGCTGCTTTCGCGACTCAAAGAATCAATGCCTTGTATGTCCGTTAGTCAATTTCTTCATCTACAGTGTAGATATTCCATCGCATTGCTGGAATAGTATCATCAGCTGTCACTTCAGCGATTACACGTCGATTACGTTCCTCTGCTGCTGGTGTGCCACTGTTATCGATAGGACGATCAAAACTATAACCAATTGCCGTTAAGCGGCTTGGATTGATACCATAGGTGGTTTTTAACACATCAGTGACAGCTTTAGCACGATGTTGAGATAACGCTAAATTTAGCTCATAACTGCCAACTTTGCTTGTATGACCTTCAATTGTCACCCTTGTGGTCGGATATGTTTCCATCAATTTAGCTACTTTTTCAATTTGGTTATAATATTGAGGTTCGATAACCGTAGAATTATTACTAAATAGAATTTTTAAGTCTTGGCGTTCATTGATATTTGTTATTCTGCCACAACCATAGTTGTCAACCGCAGCACCCACAACAGTACCAGCGCAACGTTCACGGGCCATGATCACGCCATCACGGTCACTATCATTAAGATCAAATTGTTGAGTTGTAGATGGATTCGACTCAACAATATCGGTTACCGAACAGCCTGCAGTCGTTATCAATGCGAATAAAACTAGTAAGTATTTCATTATTTTACTCCTCCTTCATAATCCTGCTCTCCACGCCATTCTCCTGGACGTGTTACTCGAAGTGAGTCAAGTAGATCGCCAGTTGCATTTAGTACTCGATAGCGAGCGGCAATTTCATCGTACTCAGTTTGTAAGTAATCCTTACGAGCTTCAAATAGTTCATTTTCGGTATCGAGTAAGTCAAGAAGGGTACGTTGACCCAAATTAAACTGTTGTTCATAAGCGACTTGAGTCTGTTTTGCTGCAACAACATGTTCACGAATAAACTGTTTTTGCGGTGCTAACATTTCATAGGCATTCCAAGCTAAAGAAATACCTTCAACAACTTCACGATAAGCGCGTTGTTGGACCTCTTTTGCCTCATTGATTTTATAGGCGCTCTCTCTGTCTTTAGAGGTGTCTTTACCACCAGAGAACAGGTTGTATTTCATCCTAACCATGGCGACTAAGTCATTATTATAGCCATTGACGTTCTGGCTATTAATCGCGCTATAGCCGTCTTCACCAGAGGTATCATTATTCCAGTTACCGTTAAGCTCTAAACTTAATTTTGGATAATAGTTAGCTTGGGCTGAACTACGCTCTTTTTTAGCAGCATTAATGTCATTTTCTGCTGATTTTAATATTGGGTGTTTTGCTTTAGCTAACATGATCCCTTTATCTAAACTTTCAGGCAGCAAATCGGCATCAGGCACAGGTAGAATTAAGTCAACAGGCTGTGCTTCAACCACTCTAACAAAGGCTGCGCGGGCATCTTGTAGATTGTTTTTAGCTGAAATAACATTGGCATTTGCACGGGCGAGACGGCCTGCAATTTGCGATAAATCTGCTGTTGATCCCAATCCAGAATCAGTACGCTGTTTTATTTGGTCATATATCTCTTTATGACTCGCGAGATTTTTTTCAGACAGCAGTAATACTTGCTCACTACGGATGTAGTTTAAGTAGACTTTTGTCACATCCAATGCGGTATCTTCAGCAGCAGAAAATAATGCCCACTGATCTGCACTCGCTTCAAATGAATAGCGATCGACTTCGCTACTGGTATAAAAACCATCAAAAAGCATTTGTTTGATGCTAACACCGGCTTCGCCACGTTCTAAATCAATCATACCGTCACTATCAACATCACCTTGACCCGCTCGGCGACGTGTTGAAGGACTATCTGTTTGTTCCCAGCCATAACCCGCTGTGATATCAAGTGTCGGCATGTATCCTGATTGAGCTTGATTAACTTGCTCTTCACGTGCTTTAAAGCGATTAAAAGCTATACGTAAATCTGGGTTTGTATCTAGTGTATATGCAACAGCTTGCTCAAGTGTTTGACTTGAAGCTGTCGGGGCTATCAGCATTGACAAAGTTAGTGCTATAACAGTTAACTTGTTTTGCTGTTTTGTTGTAGTAATAGTCATTAAAAAACCCTCCTGGTTCTTCTTAGCGCTCTCTAAGAGCTGTATCTTTGGCTCTTAAAATTGGATTTAAAATATACTCAAGTATGGATCTTTTTCCTGTAATGACATCAACCGAAGTGAGCATTCCAGGAATAATTGGCATCTCTGTACCATCGTCTTTCATTAAACTGGATTCTTGTGTTCTTACTTTTACAATATAGAAACTGTTACCTTCATCATCCTGTGACGTATCGGCACTAATATGCTCAACCGTTCCTTTTAGCCCACCATAACGAGTAAAGTCATAGGCAGTCACTTTGACTATTGCAGGTAATCCTGGATGTAAAAAAGCAATATCTTTTGGTATTATTTTGGTTTCTATCAGTAATTTATCTTCTGAAGGAACAATTTCCATAATATCTTCGCCTGGCTGAACAACTCCACCCAAAGTATTAAAGTTAATCTTTTTAATGGTGCCAATAACAGGAGAGGTAATGACAGCTTTGCTGACTTTATCAAATGCTCCTTTTTGCGCTTGGTTCATGCGCGATAATTTCGTTTGCATTTCATTAAGCTGTGCCCGTAGATCGGTAGCATAAACAAACACTGCGTCGCGACGTTTTAAAATGGCCTCATCCATAGCGGCTTTCACTTTTGGGCGCAAGAGTCTAACAGATTGTAATTCGCCCTGAATATCGTTTACGGTGCGCTCAAGTTTGAGGAGTTCTACTTCAGGCACAATGCCTTTACGAGCAAGCGGTCGAGTCAATTCGAGTTCGCGAGATACTAATTGATAACTTGTCGTAAGTGTACTGATTTTAGAAGCTAATTCTTCAATTTCTTGTTGTCGTTGTTGAATTTGACGCGCTAAAATTTCTAATTGGTTACTTAAATTATCAAGTCGAATGGAATACTCTTCTTGTTGACGTTTAACCAGTTCTGGTTCTTCATCAATAATGGTTTGTGGAAAAACTAAATTTTGCTTAGTAATTTTCACTTGTTGGCGCCAGTCTGAGGACATGTCAGAGATAATTATGCTATCCAACTCAGTGCGCATGCGAATAATATTTGTCTGTAACCCAAAGACCTCTTGCTCTTGTTGGTCAAAGTCTGAGCGAAATCGTGTGTCATCAATACGAGCTAAAGGTTGATCTTTAGTCACTAATCCACCTTCTTGAACATAGATCTCTTGTAAAATACCACCATCTAAACTTTGAATAACTTGCAGTTGTGAAGAGGGAATGACTTTACCGGTTCCTGTCGTCACCTGATCTAATTCTGAGAAATATGCCCAAATAAAAAAACACATCATCATTGCCGCGAGCGACCAAATAATAAGACGATGCCCTGACGGGGCATCGGTCATCATGGCGCCATAAACATCATCGACCATTTCTAAATCTTTCGTTGTCAGATATTTACTCATGAAGATTGGCCTCCAGACAGGGTCCCTGAATTGAGTTTTGCTAGGACCTCATCTTTAGGGCCATCAGCCACAACATGACCACGTTCGAGTACAATAATACGATCGACAAGATTTAATAAATGCATTTTATGGGTAATAAGTAGTAAGGTTCTTTCACGGCTCACTAGCTGCATTGAGCGAATAAACTGTTTTTCAGCTCGAGCATCGAGGCTTGCCGTTGGCTCATCCATTAATAATATTGACGGGTCATTTAATGTTGCCCTTGCTAAAGCAACGGTTTGCCTTTGACCACGGCTAAGTGCGAGACCACCTTCACCCACTTGTTGGTCTAAGCCTTCTGACTCTAAGTTAGTAAACATACTCACGCCAGAAAGCTGGATCGCTCTTATTAATTGATGCTCTGTCACTTGACGAGATCCAAATAAAATATTGTCGCGAATGGTACCGTGAAATAAGGTGACGTCTTGGGGTAAGTAGCCAAAGTTACGTCTAAGATCGCTAGGGTGAATTTGTCCTGCATCAAGGCCATCATAGCGAAGACTACCTTGAGTTGGTTTGTACAATCCGAGCAGTAATTTGGCTAAGGTACTTTTACCTGAGCCATTTCGGCCAATGATGGCAATGCGCTCACCTGGATTAATACTGATCGAGAAAGGGTGTAAGCTTGGTTTTTCCGAGCCTGGAAAGCTGAAACTAATATTATCAGCTTCAATTTTGCCCATAAACCGTTCTTTACTGGCTAGATTTCCTTTGTCTTCAAACTCATCTTCTTGTTCCATGATAGCGTCTAGTTGGCGCAGTGAACTTATTGTATGATTACCACGAGTAATTAAGCCTGCTAATTGTGCCATCGGTGATATGGCTCTGCTAGATAGCATGACTGCAGCAATGATCCCACCCATAGAGATTTCGTTGTCAGCTAATCTGTACACACCAAGTATCACGACCATGACAACAGTTAATTGCACCATGAAGTTAGCAATATTAGTCACATAATTGGATAGCTTTTTAGTTTTAAGTTGCCAGTTAGCAGTATGACCGATCATTTGTTGCCAGCTTTTCTGCACTAAGCCTTCGGCGCCATTAGCTTTAATTGATTCTAATGCGGTTAAACTTTCTATTAAATGTCCATGCTTTAAGCTAGCAAAACGATTACTTTCTTCAATGGCTTGTTTTAGTTTAGGTTGAAGATAAAAGGTCACCGCAATAATAACTAAGCTGCAAATTACTGGGATGATGGCTAAATCACCCGCGACAATATAGATGATGAGCACAAATAATAGTGCAAACGGCAAATCAACCAATGCAGTTATGGTGGCCGAAGTTAAAAACTCGCGAATACTGTCAAACTCACCTAGTTGTCTTGCCATACCGCCAACACTTGGCGAGCGTTTTGACAGTGGAATACCAATGGCTTTTGCAAATAGTTTTGATGAAACAATAATGTCGACTTTTTTACCTGCAATATCGATTAAATAGCTTCGTAACTGCCGCATAATAAAGTCGAATATATAGGCAATACTGGCACCTATGGCTAAAACCCAAAGTGATTCAAATGCAAGATTGGGCACCACTTTGTCATACACATTCATAATGAAGAGTGGTGAAACTAATGCAAAAAGGTTAACTAATACTGATGCTAAAAGCGCATCTCGGTAAATAGGAGCAGAGTCTTTGATGCTTTGCATTAACCAATGTGTTTTGCTGTCATGTAGATGAACATCAAAACTTTTATCACCGCGATAATCTTGTTTAACTAAAAATAAATAGCCGACGTATAGAGTTTCTAAACCTTCGATTGTTAGAGTATCTTCACCACCGGTTTCGGGTAACTGAATAATTGCCTTGTCTTGCTCTAGATCTATTTCTCTTAAAATGCATGCCTTTTTATCTTTTAATAATAAGATACAAGGCAATAAAATTTTGGAAATTTGATTTAAATCTTTTCGTGATAACTTCGCTGATAATCCAGCTCTACCAGCCGCTTGAGGGATTAAATCAGGTGTGATGACTGCACCAGACAGCGGAAGTCCTGCCGCAAGAGAATCTATTGAGCAAGGGTTGCCAAAATGTTCAGTTAATAACACTAGACAGTCGAGTAAAGGATCAACCGTTACCCGTTGGGCAGCCGAAATAGTCCATTGCTCACTTGTGTTAGACGCAGTTTTAGGCACCTAATCTTTATCCTTAATATTATTGTTAGAATTATCAAATATGCGCCGCATGATACTATGTGGCGCAGTCAATGTGTTGTTATTAAGGAATAATATTTCCATTATGTTGATCAAATAGATCAGCATGAGTGGTTCCTGGTGACGGAGCTGGGTTGGCTGTTGCAGTATCAACAATAAGTGCACCATCATTAAGCAAACCGTTAATAATCACGCCCTCATCATTGCTACCGTATTCATGCGATAGGTCTACACCATCGAGTACAATCAATTGGTCAACAGTGCCATTAAGGTCGGCATCGATAGAAATTGTCGTACTGCCGTTACTGAACGAGAATTCAAGATAGGATTCTAAGTTACCGTTCTGTTCATTTTGTAATAAATCACTGATATGAAGAGAGTCATTGTTAACTTCGAAGTCTTTAATCGTATCTGTACCAGTATCGCCCTTAGACCATACAAAAGTGTCATTACCCAGACCACCAATGAGTGTGTCATTACCTAAACCACCGATAAGCACGTCATTACCTTCGCCACCGTAGATAACATCATTGCCGCCTTGGCCGAAAATGATATCGTTACCCGCTGCGCCATTTAAAATATCGTTACCGTCATATTGATTATTGATATTAAATTCATTTACATGTTCACGAATGTAATCATGTACTTCACTTACATCAATATCGGCAATGTTTTGGCCTGTTTTATCTGCAACATAGCTTTGTAAAGCGAGATAGCCTTGTTCCGTTATACCAGCAAACTGGGCCAAGTCACCAAAGATAATGTCATTACCAGCAGCACCATCAACATTATCATCACCTTGAAGTAACTGTGTTTCAGTACCCAAAATAACAGAGGCAAGGTTGTTAGCATTAACACCAGTTACTGGAGTATTGTTAGAATCATAATTTTGTAGAGTAGTATAATTAATGCCGTTGCCGATCCCGATAGCTTCGATATCTGAAATGGCATTCAAATTAGCAAAAGCTGCAGGAGCGCTACTCGAATTGGTATTAGGATAACCATCGGTAATAAAGTAGGTTAAGTTTTCACCACCACTTAAACTGTTGAACCACCTTGTTGCAGCATCAAAGCCTGCTGCATAATTTGTATTACCACCAGAAGCCATGGCATTGAGTGCTGCGGCTAATAACGTAAGAGCATTGGTGTCAGCTAAGTTGACTGGAACTGAAGCTTGAAGGCCAGTATCAAAATCCACTAACAGAATATTCACTACGCCTGAATGCGTACCACCTATGCTTGCTTTTAGCGTATCAAACACTGAGGTTAACTGAGCTTTCATGATATCGAGCTGAGTACGACCTACACTTCCAGAAGTATCGACAATGAAGGCAATATTGTAAGATTCACCATCAACTATTTTTATCGACTGCAGATCACTAACGATAACATCGTTATTGTTTGTTCCTTGAATCGTGTCATCGTTAGGATTTCCGGTATAGCTCACATAAGTTGAGCTAGGATCAGATTCTCCCACAATATTTATAGTCACAGTTGCTGTATCTGTAGCACCATATTGATCTGTTACTGTGTAGGTAAAGGTATCAGTTGACAGCTCCCCAGCCGTTAGTGATTCAAATGCATTATTGGTGTCGTAAGAATAGGTACCATCACTGTGTATGGTCAGTAGTGCGCCACTATCTAGCAAAACAATCTGACCATCTGTAACTGTTGCACCATTCACCCCTGTTAGCGTAAATGTATGACCTTGCGCATCAGAGTCATTATTTAATAGGCCTAGGCTAGTATCTGTAATAGATAGCACGCCATCTTCAGAGACCATATAAGTGCCCATAATAGCTGGACCAGACGCGGTAATGCCGGTTAAGAAGTAATCAGATGAGTCACTTAAGACACTACCATTCGTTGCTTCATTAATTGTCTGTGTTGCTTCAAACACTAATTGGTCAAAGACAATATTACCAGTGTCAATATTGAAAGTCCCCACATTGCCAGCGTCCGTCTTGAATGTGTCGCTTGCGACTAGTTGGCCATTATAATAAGCCTTCCAAATTCCTTGTTCGCCATTATTTTCATCTGAAAACAGGTTAGAAACACTGAATTCAGCTTTATTTACTAGGCCATTAAAATCAATGACAACCGACTCTGAGGTGCCTGTCGCTGAGTTATATTCAATTTGTCCAGTAATTTGGTCTGAGCTGCGTGGAGATCCTGCTACTCCGAGCAAATTATTACCAGGTTCATAGTTTAATACACCCATAGAACCATCAGCATTACGAGCGGATATCGTCATTAGATTCTCGCCATTAGACTGTGGAATAGTCCAAGCGGTATTAGAACCTGTGGTCACTGAATATGATGATCCAGGAAGGTCATCGTTAGCATCAACGTTATTAAGATCAAAGGTCACAATTGCAGTATCACTTAAGCTGCCATCACTTGTCTTAACGGTTAGGCTAATTTGGCTACCATTGTCATAGTTAATTTGTGTCGTGTCATTAACAGAAATGACACCAGTCTGAGCATCAATAATAAATGCACCATTTTCGCTAATTAAGCTGCTCGATCCATTAGCTAGAATGAAAGAGTAAGTTAAGTTATCACTATCAATATCGGTATCGTTACCTGTGTTGGCATCATTCACATCATATACGCTAGTGCCATTGGCAATCGAATCGTTAATAGTGCTGCTGTAATCATCAATAACAGGCGCTTCATTGACATCAAGCTCAGTGAGGGTGACGTTAATGTTGGTGGTGTTGACGCCATCTGAGGCGCCGACGACTAAATTGTGCACGTTCGCCAGGGCTTCAAAGTCATTGGCGACGGCGGCCACGCCCGCTGGGGTCAAGCTGATGACACCGGTGGTGGGGTCAATCTCAAACCAAGCGTCGTCATTGCCGCTGACGATGCTGTAGGTCACTGGCGTGCCTTCCGGATCGATGGCATTGACGGTGCCAATCACAGTGCTGTCGCTGCTGTTTTCAAAATACGTAAAGTTGTAGCTGGTTTCGCCCACGGGTGGGGTGAACTCAGGCGTTTCATTGACATCAAGCTCAGTGAGGGTGACGTTAATGTTGGTGGTGTTGACACCATCTGAGGCGCCAACGACTAAATTGTGCACGTTCGCCAGGGCTTCAAAGTCATTGGCGACGGCGGCCACGCCCGCTGGGGTCAAGCTGATGACACCGGTGGTGGGGTCAATCTCAAACCAAGCGTCGTCATTGCCGCTGACGATGCTGTAGGTCACTGGTGTGCCTTCCGGATCGATGGCATTGACGGTGCCAATCACAGTGCTGTCGCTGCTGTTTTCAAAATACGTAAAGTTGTAGCTGGTTTCGCCCACGGGTGGGGTGAACTCAGGCGTTTCATTGACATCAAGCTCAGTGAGGGTGACGTTAATGTTGGTGGTGTTGACGCCATCTGAGGCGCCGACGACTAAATTGTGCACGTTCGCCAGGGCTTCAAAGTCATTGGCGACGGCGGCCACGCCCGCTGGGGTCAAGCTGATGACACCGGTGGTGGGGTCAATCTCAAACCAAGCGTCGTCATTGCCGCTGA